>ERZ1066128.1-NODE-1-length-173011-cov-38.492223_pt1 | contig 173011 bp, 147 predicted proteins | sample MGYA00382775_ERZ1066128 | MGnify/ENA primary metagenome ERZ1066128 (study PRJEB33369, sample SAMEA5778358) | biofilm metagenome | biome: Industrial cooling water; feature: Water cooling tower basin; material: Biofilm | place: United Arab Emirates | collected...
AAATCTAAATTAGATGATGAGGTAGATGGTTGGTTTAAGTCGCTGCTGTGTGGGGACGGGTTTAAATCTAAATTAGATGATGAGGTAGATGGTTGGTTTAAGTCGCTGCTGTGTGGGGACGGGTTTAAATCTAAATTAGATGATGAGGTAGATGGTTGGTTTAAGTCGCTGCTGTGTGGGGACGGGTTTAAATCTAAATTAGATGATGAGGTAGATGGTTGGTTTAAGTCGCCCCTACATAACTGACTCAAATAATTAGCAGAGGTGGTGAATTGGAGTTGGGGGAAGAAGGGAGATTTTTGCCATCTTTGGGCTATTTCTAGCATATCGCGAGTGGGGCCGCCGCCGTGGTCGCCGACGCCGGGAAGCCAAAGAATATCGGGTAATTTGGTTTTTGTTTGCCAATCAACGGCGTAGGATGTCATTTTAATGGGGTCGATACTTTCACCGATGAGGGCAGACATTAAACTGAATATTTGAGTGCCATCGGGAGATTGCCACCAGAAGGCACCGTAGGGAAATTTAGTAGTATCGTTCCAGGCTAGTTTTTGGGTGACAAAGTATTCAATTCCGCCTTGTTTGAGAAACTGAGGCAAGGTGGCGCAGAAACCGAAAGTATCGGGAACCCAGGCGACGGTACTGATTTGATTAAATTTGGTTTTAACGTAGCGCTGAGCGTAAAGAATTTGGCGAACAATGGATTCGCCGTCGATGAGGTTTAGATCTGGTTCAATCCACATTCCTCCGACAATTTCCCATTTTCCGGATTGGACTTGGTTGTGGATGGCGGCGAATAAATCGGGGCGATGTTCTTCAATCCAAGCGTAGAGGGCGGGGGTGGAATGGCAGAATATTAAATCGGGGAAATCTGCTTGCAGATTTAGAACCGATTCAAAGGTACGTTGGGCAGCTTGCCAAGTTTCTGAAACAGGCCATAACCAAGCCATGTCAAGGTGAGCATGTCCCAGTAAATATATTTTAGATTGAATGCGATCGCCAGTATTTCCTAAACCAGAAAAACCTTCCTTGTCTCCCTTGTCTCCCTTGTCTCCCTTGTCTCCCTTGTCTCCCTTCTCCCACAACTCGGAGAGCGATTTTAAAGATAGGAGATTTTGACGTAGAGTGGTAAGCGATCGCGCAAACAATTCCCCATCATTCAACACGCCCCAATCTATTTGGGAAATAGCTGCTGCCAGGAGAGCGAGGCTGTCTGGATTAAATGCTGTTAAATAGCGCTGCAATACGTCTAACTCATCGGCAATAAAACCTGGTTCGAGGCGGTTGGGATTGGTAGATTCATAAATACAAATAGAACGCATCAACGCGCCATCGCAATGACTCGGACTAACTAGGCGCATCGCGACGATAATTTCTTCCCCTGGCGTGACAGATGCGCTCAACAACACCCGCGTGAAATAATCTAATAAATCCCCAGATTGAACCAAAACACCATTGATAAAAATTTGAACATCTTCCGCCCACCAAGTCAAAGCCAGCCGCAAGCATAAATTAGTTAAAGGATATCCTTGTAACGCATAGGGAATCACCAATTGTTGAGCCAGCCATAAAACTTTACCACCTCCAGACCAAGCAATGTGGCCTTTGGGATTAACCTGGACTAACGACCAATGCAAAAAGTTGCTTAGGGTTATCTCCTCAATAGGTAAGTCAGCAGCACAGTATCGCCAGCTTGCTAAAGTATCAACTTGAGTTAACTGGCGCAGTCTGGCGATGGATGGGGAAATTTGGTTGTTGGCAGAAGATGTCACGGGATGGTTCAACTTTTCGGTACAATCAGGTGAGAAATCTTTATTTCAGGATGGGGTGGGAAAATCAACCGCGTCCTTCAGACTAGATATATGCCCACTAAATTCCCAAGTCGCTATCAAAGCAGGTTGTTGCGCTATCTTAACCGGCAGTATATCCGGTGGAGCGATCGCCGCGATCGCGCGATTCGGCACGGGCAAGTCGCTACGACTTGGGGAGCGCAGGTAATACTTTACCCTTTTTTCTTGCTGTTTGAATCAGCCCAACTCGCCGGAAGGCGCTTGCAGCAATTCCTGGGAATCTCTAATTCACCCTCCGCACCCCAACTACCTCCCTCAGATATGCCAGTTAGGCGAGTGCTAGAGGTAGCGGAATCATTTTACCTACCTGCGGCGGCGGCAACCGCAACGAGTTTGACCGAAAATCCCACTCAAAAACCGATAACCTCCCCAAAACCGATTTCTTTCCAGCTAAAAGGAAGGGAAAACCCATCCCCAATTGCTGGCATTGCCACTCAGCAAGAACAGCGCAATTTGGTATTGGTGAACGAAGACAATGAAATCTTGGATATTTTAACTCCAGAACAGCAACAACAACTCAACGAGAAAATTATTCTGGAAGTTGAAAGCTACCTGCACCAAAGCCATGCGATCGAGCCAGTCCAGCCAGAAGAATCTAACATTACTTTACCCCCACCGGAAGCACCAGCCAATATTGGGCCGGGAAAACTATTGCAGAATGCCATCGATTGGGTAAAAAGCGGCCCCGTGGCGACGGTGGTTAACTTATTCCAGGACGAAAGTCAGCAACTGAATCAATTTGAAAATAGACGGCAACAGTTAAAAGCTAAAAGCGAGGAATTAAAACACCGACACGAAGAACTAACCCACAAAATCCATCCCCAGACAGATGAAAGTAAAGGCGATTTAATATCCAGCATGGACAGAGCGATCGCCAACCTAGAAACCGGCAATATCGCCCAGTCAGTCGTCAATAGCACCCAGAAATTCCTACAGCAGGTAAAAACGCGATTGACCAATTCTCAAACAGTGCAAAATCAATCGACAACCGAAGATGAAGATATTTGGTTGACCACAAACCAACTATTTGGCGCCCCCCAAAGCTTGCCAACTTTATCCCAAATACCAGCCCAACAAAACCCAGCTTCACCAATTGCTCTTCCCCCTGCTACACACACCGATATTCGCATCGGCAAGAGCATCCAAAACCTAATTAAACAATACCTCAAACCCCAACAAGCCCTTGCAGTAAGACCTCAACAAAAAACCGATCTAGCGGTGCATCAAAACTCACCCAAAGAAATCGCAAAAACCACCCCCAACATCTCATCCTTACAGACGAATTCTCCCTCTCAAAAATCTGTAGCATCCACCCGCAAACCCACAGCAAATCCAGAAACCGAATGGATAGAAACCCAAGCCAAACCAGTTGGTTACGTCAAGCACCCATTAGAGCAAATCTTAGAATGGTTAGATCGAGCAATGCTGTGGCTAGAAGAACTATTAATCAAAGTTTGGAACTGGTTACAACAACGCATGAAAAATAAAAAATAATGCGTCAAACCTTCTCTTTATCCTCCCTCTCTGCGTCCTCTGCGCCTCTGCGGTTCATTCAAAAAATATGACATATTGCCTTGGTATCATCACAAAATTGGGTTTAGTCATGGCTTCCGACTCTCGCACAAATGCCGGAGTTGACTATGTTTCCAACTACCAAAAACTATTCGATTTTTCGTTACCCGGAGAAAGGGTAATAGTTATCTGTACTGCCGGAAATCTTTCAATTACTCAAAGCGTTATCGCTTGCTTGCAAAAAGCTCTCAAAGCACAAGACACCATCAACCTTCATACCCTACCGACGCTTTACGAAGTTGCCAGTTACGTCGGCAATACAATCAGGCAAATTCAACAAAAAGATGGAAGTTGGCTGCAAAAAGACGGAATTGATTATCAATGTAGCTTCTTAGTGGGCGGTCAAATTAGAGGAGAAGAACCGCAAATTTATCGGATTTACAATCAAGGTAACTTTATTCATGCTACACCAGAAACGCCATTTTTGCAATTAGGTGAAACCAAATACGGCAAGCCAATTTTAGACCGGACGCTGAAGTACGATACACCTTTAGAAGCCGCTGCAAAATGTGCCTTACTATCGATTGATTCTACAATGAAATCTAATATTTCTGTAGGGCCACCGATTAGTATAATCATGTACGAAACCGATACTTTCGTTATCAAACATCAATTGCAATTACCACCCGGCGATCCTTATTTGCTCAAAATTCGTAAACTGTGGGAAGAATCGCTGAGAAAAGCATTTGATAATATGCCCGATGTCGAGTGGAAATATTATTTGGAAAGTTTTACGCAAGCCGCTTCTAGTGAATAGTTGGGTAGAGCGATCGCTTCACCCAAGCACGCTACAGTTATAGGACTTACGTGCCCTGAACCCAGAAACCGGATTTCTTCCTCTATCTCTACTTTTTAAAGCAACGATTTTTCATAGAAACCCGGTTTCTTTTCGTAAGTCCTAAGTTAATCAAATTCCATAATTTTCTTTGGTTTCTGCCAAAAAATCTCGCGCCATTTCTAGGGATTCATTTAATACCACATCGGTTAATTTCATCCCTTTAAAATAGGCGCGCTCAGCAGCTAGCGGGACGAGCAAAACATCACTCCAGGCTTGTTCTTGCCTATGAAAGGCTTGAATTTCTAGCTGGTTGCTGGTTAAATTGGGGGAAATTTTCAACCCTAATGCTTGAATTTCTTCGTGAGAAGGTAGTGCATCAACTAAACCAACATAGTATTCTGCTACACTCATCAATAAATCGTAAATTTCTCTAGAGAGTCGCCGCCCAACAGGCTGTAATAGATTACAAGCCAACATCGGTAAAATGTGCCAAGTTTCTGCCAGCAAATCTTGTCCCACGCCAGAAATCTCTTGAGGAATGAGCAAATCTACATCGCTCAAAAAATTAGTTTCAGCCGACATCAACATCACGGAAACAACTTGCCATTCTGCTTCCGAGTCTAGTAGCGGATCGGGTTCGTTAACGATCGTGACATAGCGGGGCGGCGACTTGCCATCTAAAAACTTGCACGCCGCCTCTGAGTATACTTGCTGTCGCTCTTGCTTTGAGAACTCTATAGGACTTTGCACCCATCGACTGATTTCCCAGATCTCTCCGGGTTGCGGCGTTGGTGGGTTAAACTCTTGCCTACTCCCAAGTGTGGATTCACCAAAGTTTTTCTCCATAGGTTTTTCGCTCCAGATGAGGATAATTGATAGTTCTGCAACTGGTGCTTGTTTGTATTAACGGATGACGAAATCATCGTATAACCAGTTGTATTGATTATTCCCAATTGACGGGCGGCGAAAAACTCTGGTTTCTCTACCATTTTCTCTGAGAGCGGATTCTGGACGTGGCTCAAAACCGGGTTTCTGGCGAATAGCTAAACTTGAATGCCTAAATTTTTGGTCAAGAAACCCGGTTTTTCCAAGCTGGTGGAGAATCGTGCCAGATCTGAGTCTACCATTTTGTCTGAGAGCGGATTCTGCGCGTTTTCTGCGGCTGAATTTGCGCCAGTTGTTGTTTAACCGCGCCAACTTGCAACAGTCCTAGTATCTGGGCGATGTGGTGGCACAATTCTTTCCAGCGCTTGGAGATGGCGCCTTGAGTGACGCCCAACTCAGCAGCGAGTTGTGCTTGACTCTTGCCTTCAACCCTACCTTGCCACAGTTTGAGATAGCCGCGATCGGGGTAGCGACGATTGAGGAGAGCGATCGCTTCTACAGCTTTTAGCACTAAATCCGCGCGCTCACAAGCATCTAATAAACTAAATTCATCCGCGATCGTTTCCGACAGCGGCACATCGGTTCCGGGGATATTCTGGTCTAAACTTTGACAATGAAATTGCTGTTCGTGACGCACCAAATCGATAATCGCAAACCGAGCCACAGTTGCAGCCCAATGATAATATTCTTCTACTCCTCCAGTGCGGAACTTGCCAGCTTGCGTAGCTTGTAATACTTTCTCATACGCAACTTGTTTTGCATCTTCCCAAGAAACCCTTGTACCTCTGGTTTGCTTGCGGGCAATTCGATCGATAGTTTTAAGTAGGAATTGATCGAAACACAGATGCAGAGAGCCTTGAGGCTGAGACTCTCCTGATTTTCTATTCATAACAACACTTCCCCAATCAGCAGGCGAGATTTGTTAAAAAATTCAGCAGTAAAACTTTACAAAGACGGAAATTAAGGGTCTTTTACGACCAAAGCAAGGTTTTTACAACAGCGCTTCACCCATTTAAGGTATTTTTCGCAAGGGAGATCTTATGCCTGGGATCTATAACAGGACTTTTTCAGTCACTTCCGGAATACTTTGCACTTCTCAATCATTAACAATAACCGAGCTGAGGCCAATTACGCTGCAACCATACCGGGCGGCGGGCGGGAGTAACGCAGATGGTTGTAGGGGCAGGGAACGAGCAAGTTTTAGTGCTTAGTTTAAAGAGATGCGGACGCCTTACCTCTACTGGCGATCGCAAATATTTTGATTCAGTTTCGGAATATTCTGCATCGAGCCTTCGTTATAAATATCAGAGCGAACAAACTCGATGATATGAGGCACTTCATCGCAGTACGCCCTACTGACACACGACTTTGAAACAAAAAGGATAAATTGCTATGTCGTCAGTATTACAACTCCCAGCAGAAATGGAAATCCAAGAGGTTAAAGCGGAACAGGTTATTCAACTTTTAGGCTCAAAAGATGGCCTTTCAACTCAAGAACTGAGCGGCAGTGGTTTTACCTATCGCCATGACTGGGGCGACAGAAAAGGACAGCAAATATTACATCTCAACTGGGGTGTGATTAACCGCAACTCTCGGGTATTTGTGGCGATTGGTGAAGGTGCATCAGGAGGAGGAAAGTTTATTGGAAATGCAAGGTTCACGCTGCACAACGTTGCCCCACAAGATGGTCGAGTCAGTATTTGGGTCAACATCGAGTGGGGTGAACCGATTCGCCTCTACGTTGATTACTTAATCATCAATCCATAGTGGGCGTTGTATGCAGGGGCAGGGCAGCAATAAACTTTGCGGCTCAATCCCAATTGGACGCCCGCCCCTGCAACCAAAATTAAGTTAAAAGGATAGTTGTGAAATGGTTAACAATATCAATCCAATCGTTGCTGGCTCTGAAACTACGGGTAGGTATCTAGTCCTGTTTCGTGAAGGTGCCGTCGATGCGGGGATACAAATGCTGAGTGAATCAGCGAGTATCAGTTTTTCTGGTGGAGAGGATAGCGCGATAGTTTTAGATACTTTGGGGGTGGCGGTGGTGGATGCAGCACCGGCACAAATGCGATCGCTCAGAGTCGCTGGCGATGACAGCAGCCCGATTCTAGCAATTGAACCAGAAATGGTGGTTTATGCCCTAGAAGAGCCAGAATTGGGCAATTTAAACTTGTTGCGATCGCTCTCTACCATCGAAGTGACACCAGACTACCTCAAAGGTTACCGCGATGCCGTAAACCAACTGGTTGGTAACTTACTACCCAGCGAACAGGGGCAACTCAACCGGGCAGCAGTCGATGAGTCTGTCGATACTTGGGGACTGCAAGCAACCAAGGTGGTCAATTCATGCTACAGCGGTCAAGGGATTAAGATTGCGGTTTTAGATACGGGTTTCGATTTCAATCATCCCGATTTTATCGGTCGCACCATCCAAAGCAAATCATTTATTTCAGGGGAAGAAGTCCAAGACGGACACGGACATGGAACCCATTGCATTGGTACGGCGCTGGGCGCTCTCAAACCCAATCAACTGCCTCGCTACGGCATTGCCTATAACGCAGAAATTTATGCAGGCAAAGTGCTGAGCAATCAAGGTAGCGGTGCTGACGGCGGAATTCTGCAAGGCATTGAGTGGGCAATAGCCAATGGATGCCAAGTGATTTCTATGTCTCTGGGATCTCCTACCCAAGTAGGTACGCCCTACTCTCGCATCTACGAGGCAGTCGCGCAAAGAGCGCTCAGCCGTGGTACCTTAATCGTTGCCGCCGCAGGTAACGAAAGCCGACGGCATCAAGGCATTATCAAACCAGTAGGTCGTCCGGCTAACTGCCCATCTATCATGGCTGTTGCGGCTTTGGATTCCCAACTGCAAATTGCCCGCTTCTCCAATCGCGGCATCAACCCAGACGGCGGTCAGATTGACATTGCAGGCCCCGGTGTCGCGGTTCGCTCTAGCTGGCCCATGCCAACGCAGTACAGGACGATTAGCGGCACGAGTATGGCAACACCCCATGTGGCAGGTATTGCAGCCCTTCATGCTCAAGCAACTGGGCTAAAAGGTCAAGAACTGTGGAATTTGCTGATCCGTACCGCCCGTCGGTTACCTTTGCCCTCAGAAGATGTTGGTGCTGGTATTGTCCAAGCGCCTTAAGGGCTAGGGAGCTGGGGGAGCTGGGGGAGCTGGGGGAGCTGAGGGAGCTGGGGGAGCTGGGGGAGCTGAGGGAGCCGAGGGAGCTGGGGGAGCTGAGGGAAAAATTAGTTTTACTTCAACATTCTTCCTTGTCCTCCTTGTCCTCCTTGTCCTCCTTGTCCTCCTTGTCTCCCTTGTCTCCCTTGTCTCCCTTGTCTCCCTTGTCTCCCTTGTCTCCTCTGCCCTCTGCGACTTCATAGATATTGTTCTAGCGATATAAAGGCTGACTATGTCCGAAGTTAATTTGTCAGTTTTGGTTAATGATGACTACAGCGATCGCATCCTAGAAGTTGTTGCCGCTTTGCAAGCTGGTGGGATGAAAGTAGAACAGTTAATGGAACAAATTGGCGTAATAACAGGTTCCATTGATTCTACAAAAGTGGCAGAAATCGAGCGGATAGAAGGTGTTTCTGCTGTTGAGCTTGCACAGCGATACCAACTCAAACCACCCAGCTCGGAAATCCAATAACAGAATTTCAGATTTGAGATGGCAGATTTATGACAGTGGACAGTGGACAGTGGACAGTTGACAGTTGACAGTGGACAGTGGACAGTGGACACAGCTCCGGCTGATGCTAGCGATGCCACCGGACATGATATAAATCTGCAATCTGCGATGCTTTAAACTAAATAGCTAGTGTTTGGTATCAGGTCGAAAAATGCGTATTCGTACCACATTGTCCAGATAAAACTGCGAATCCATCGCTGGCGTTTTTGGGGACTTAATTCATATTCAAATGCTCCTGCTGATAGATCGATCGCTGAGAGGTGGGAGTTACAACCGCATCCGTGGTGATAGGTAAAACCGTATTTGGAAGCAATGCTTTGAATTTTCATTTGGATGGCGAACACCTTGCAAGCGTGTAGGACAGCATCCCAGGGGCGCTTGTATTCTGCATCGCGGGGGTCAAATCTTAAAGCGCGTTCTTCAAAAATACAATCTCGAAAAATGGGTGCTAGGTGGACTTGGTAAAAACTGGCAGGCACTTCGTAACCAAACTCTTGAAAAAGATCTATTCCTATGCTGAGAACTTTTAATTCGTCGCTAAAATGTACTTTTTTTGATTCCAGTTGGCGCAGGATTTCTGTAAAGTTTGGATAGTTTTCGATTAAAAAGTCGTTGCCGTAAAATTCTAGGGTTTCTCGCGCTAGTTGTCCGAAAAGTTGGGCAAAATATGGTTTTAGGTGAATCAGCTCTGGACGCTGTTTAAATAAGTCTACGTCACCTTGTTCTAATTTATACTGGAACAACTGCGCCATTTGAACGTAACTTTTTGGATCGGAAAGTGCTACGTTTGACTCTCCGGCGGCGATATTTTGCCACACAACGGGTAACTGGGAAATGGTAACGGCATTTTCGCCTGCGATCGCTTCGGTCTGATATTCTTCCAACAGAAGCATCGGTCACCTCCAAAGAACAAGTGCAATTAAGTTTTTGGAGTATAACCTATGCAATTTGAACTACCCGATTTTGCGGGTAATTTTTTAATTTTTCCTGGGTTCAGGATGGTTGGTTCAAATGAGTAATCTTCAGATCGTAGTGCATAGTAGACCGGGCATTACCGCGAATACTGCCGGAAACTGGGGCAGCATTTCTCGGTAGGGCAGTTGCGACTAAACTAATATGCCGATCTGCCACTACTAAACCCTGTATCGGATCGTACCCTCGCCAACCTGCACCGGGTAAATATACTTCTACCCAAGCGTGGAGATGTCTTTCTTCGTTGTCGGGGTCACCTTCTTGGTAGCCGCTGACAAATCTAGCAGCTAAACCAACGGCGCGGCAAGCTTCGATAAACACAACGGCAAGATCTCGGCAAGAACCCGCTTGTTGTTTCCAAGTAATTCCTGGAGGCAAAGGTGCGCCTGTTTCCCGAATTTCCTGTTTGCAATTACTGTAAATGCGTTGATTCAATTGCATCAAGAATATATCGGTTTTTCCGTTAACTTCGTGGCAAATTTCTTGCGCGAGTTCGTAGATAATTGGATCTATATTTGATGGTGTACCTTGAGGGTTAAGGTAAGGCATAATTTGCGCTAGGACTGAACTGGGGTAATCAATCGGTAGCTGAGTTGCCCAAGGTTCTAAAATATAGTTGAAGGGATTGGTAGAGTGAGTTTCAACTTCGGATGCAACTGTAATCTTTAAACTTTCGGTGGGTTCGACGAACCAGATACGAGTTATGGCATTTCCTTCTAAGTCTAACACTTGGGAAATTCCGGCGGGTTCTGGACTAATTTCTAGGGAAAAAGAGTGCAGAGTTTGGTTTCCGTCTGCGCGCGATCGCAATCTGATAACATGGGGGTTTAAAACCACCGCCCGCTCGTAAATATAACTCGTGGTGTGTAATATATGGTAACGCATTGGTAATGAGAAAGGGGGAAAGGGGAAAAGGGGGAAATAGGGAAAGGGGGAAATAGGGAAAGGGACACAGGTGGTAAGGAATTGATCTGTGGCAAAAGTGCCAATTTGGGAATCGACTTTTACAACTGACTTAATCAGACTGCTTTCCCTTTTCCCCTTTTCCCTTTCCCCCTTTCCTATTAGCCATTAGCCAACGGGTTGCAGTGCGAAGAACGATTCAAATATTTTCTTGCCTACCTCATTCATTCGCTGCTGCAAGTTATCCAAGAATTGATGCAGGCCGATCTCCATAATCTCTTCCATTGTGGTATATTCTAGTTCGGCTCGCAAGCGGCCTAAAGCCCTGCCTACGGTGGTATTGCAATTTGCTTCTGGCGTGCCGTTAATTCGTTCCAAAGATTCTGCTACTTGCGACAAACAGAAATGAATTGACCGGGGAAACTCGCGGTCTAAAATTAAAAATTCGGCGACGCGAGTTGGAATAATCCGATGTTGTTTGGATTTGCGATACATTTCGTAGGCGCTAGCCGATCTTAGCAAAGCCATCCACTGAATTTCATCTAGAGGCGTGCCAATATCTGTCACTGAAGGTAACAGAATAAAGTATTTAACATCTAGAATTCGGCTGGTTTTATCCGCGCGTTCCAAAAATCTGCCCATGCGCCCGAAATGCCACCCTTCGTTATGGGTCATCGTGGCATCTGTGACTCCGGCAAATAAATGGCTAGAGAGTTTTACTTGGGTGAAAAATTCGTGCAATTCGGCGATTGTTTGTTCTTTTGCGGCTTCTTTTACCATCAGGTAAAAAGCATTAACTTGTTCCCACATTTCCGAAGAAATTATTTCTCGAATCGAGCGGGCATTTTCCCGCGCCCGCTGCAAGCAGGATACAATTGAATTGGGATATTCGCTGTCAAATGCTAGGAATTGAATCACGTTTTCTGCGGTAGCTTTACCGTAGCGTTCTTTAAAAATGGGGGTGTCGCCCGTTGTGAGTACTAAAGGCTCCCATTGTTGGGCTACGCCGGTGGGAAAATCTAGAATCAGATTCAAATTCACATCGATGAAACGAGCTACATTATCGGCTCTTTCTACGTAACGGTTGAGCCAGTAAATTGAATTAGCAACGCGACTTAACATAATTGGTGATGGGTAATGGGTAATGGGTAATGGGTAATAGGCGATCGCTGATTGAATTTTTATATGACAATTAGCAATTATAAATTACCAATTACCAATTACCAATTACCCATTACCAAGAAAGCTAATTTGCAAGAACCCAAGTATCTTTGCTGCCGCCGCCTTGGGAAGAGTTGACGACTAAGCAACCTTTTTTGAGTGCTACGCGAGTTAGTCCGCCTGGATGAACGTAGATGTCTTGACCGTAAATAATATAAGGCCGTAAATCTACGTGACAACCTTCAAAGCGATCGCCTACAATTGTCGGTACTCTGGAAAGCGATAGGGTAGGCTGGGCGATGTAATTTCGGGGGCTTTCTCGGATTAATTGGGCAAATTCTTGGCGTTCTTCTGGGGTGGCGTGAGGGCCAATTAACATGCCGTATCCCCCGGACTCGTTAGCCGATTTGACGACTAGCTTGTCCAAATTTTCTAGCACGTAGGCGCGCTCTTTTTCATCCTCACAAATGTAGGTGGGGACGTTTTGCAATATCGGTTCTTCTCCCAGATAGTACTTAATCATTCTGGGTACGTAGGCGTAGATGGCTTTGTCATCGGCAATACCCGTACCTGGTGCGTTGGCGATCGCAACTCGTCCCTGCCGGTAAACTTCTATTAATCCCGGTACGCCCAGCAGCGAGTCGCTACGGAAAACTTTCGGGTCGATAAAGTCGTCATCGATACGTCGGTAAATCACATCAACGCGCTTTAATCCTTTGGTGGTACGCATTTGCAAGTAGCCATCCGCTACCACCAAATCCCGACCTTCGACTAATTCCACTCCCATTTGTTGGGCGAGAAAAGAATGTTCAAAGTAGGCGGAATTGTAAATTCCCGGTGTCAAAACTACTACATTGGGTTCCGGTACCGTCGGCGCTAAAGTCAGCAAGGCATCGAGTAAATGACTTGAGTATCCATCTACAGGTTGAATCCCCATTTGAGCAAACAACTCTGGGAAGGAATTCTTCATTACCTGGCGATTTTCTAACACGTAGGAAATGCCGGAAGGACAGCGCAAGTTATCTTCTAAAACGTACCATTCACCGGAGCGATCGCGCACTAAATCCGTCCCCGTAATGTGACACCAAATTCCGCCGGGAGGTTTTAATCCGATGCAAGGTTCGAGAAACCGACTTGCCGATTTAATCATCTCCACGGGAATCATCCCATCTTTGACGATCTTTTGCTCGTCGTAGATATCAGCAATAAAACAATTTAAGGCATAAATGCGCTGTTTTAATCCCCTTTCTAGCACCTGCCATTCCTGTGCTGAAACAATTCTAGGAATCACATCAAAAGGAAAGATGCGCTCGGTTCCTTGACTATCGCCATAAACGTTAAAAGTTGCCCCCAATTTCATCAACGCCGTTTGTGCTGCTTGTTGTCTTCGCAGTAATTCCTCTATTGATAAGGAATTAATTTTTTCGACTAACAACATGGCTTCAGGACGGGGTTTTCCTGACTCTATAAACAGTTCGTCGTAAAAATCCCCTGGTTCGTAATTATCGAATTGCACGGCTTTATTCCCCTGATAAGTAATGAGAATATTTTTGGGACAATATTAATTTAAACATGCTAATTGCTCATGGCTAATTGCTGATGGCTAATCGTCAAAATCCCATTTACAATTAGCAATTTGCTCTTGTTTGCCAATGTTCTTGCCAATCGCTAATACTCAAAATGCCATGCACAATTAGCAATTAGCAATTAGCAATTAGCAATTTCCTTTAAGATGATGTTATATCATCCCATACCAAGCGATATATTGTGATGTAATTAACTTTTTTTTAACAGTTTAAGTCAGCAAATTATGACATAAATGTTTATTTAGACTGAGGTAGATTTTATACGTTTAAGAAAATAAGTACGCATTTTGCCTTTACCTTTGACATCGATCGCGCCCCGCTGCTGAAACAGAAACTTATCTTGCAGGAGGTGGTATGTTGTTTCTGATACTTGAATGCAGCCAGGGAGGCCGTGAGATTCCATGCGGCTGGCGGTATTGACGGTATCTCCCCAGAGGTCGTAGATGAACTTTTTGATACCAATTACACCAGCAACAACGGGGCCGGTATTGATGCCGATGCGGATGCTGAAGTCCTCGCCGCGCTCAAGATTGAAACGAGCGATCGCATGTTGCATATCGAGGGCGAGGAGAGCGATCGCTTCTGCATGATCGGCGCGAGGGGTAGGAATACCGCCCGCTACCATGTAGGCATCGCCAATCGTCTTGATTTTCTCCAAGCCGTATTTTTGCGTCAGCAAATCGAAGCTGGAGAAGATTTCATTGAGCAAATCAACTAAAGTAGCGGGAGAAATTAAATCGGCAATCGTCGTAAAACCAACAATATCGGCAAACAAAACCGTTGCTTCATTGAAACAATCAGCAATCGAGCATTGTTGGTGTTTCAGACGCGACACGATGGGCGGAGGTAACACATTGAGCAACAATTCCTCGACTTTTTCTTGTTCTTTACGCAAGGCTTTTTGAGCTTGTTTGCGTGCGTGGGCTTCGATGGCTAAAGACGCCATATAAGCTAAGTAACTAGCAAAGTTTTGCTCTTCGAGTCCCCACTGTCTGGGAGTTCCGATATGTTCGTGACAGAGTACGCCCACTGTCTGTCCACCGACGCGAATTGGCACATCTAGCTTGGATGTAATTCCCAGTGGGGCGAGATAGGAAGGGGAAAGTTCTTGCGTGCGCGCATCGATGTCGGCGTTGTGGGCAGCGATCGCTTGTTCTGCTTGCAGTGCTTGAAAATACCTGGGACATTCAACTGCACGCAGCACAGTCCCCGCTGTATGCAAGTTTATACTCGCTTCGTACAAGTCAAGACAGCGCATCTTTTTTCGCTTACTGTTGAAGATCCAGACGCTGGCGCGTTCGACGCCCAAGGTGCGCGCGGCTGTTTCGACAATTTCCCACCACGATTGAGCCAAATTACCGCTGTAGAGTGGTTTGCATTGCGATAGTTGCATCAGCGCCGCCTGCTGCTTTCGCAAAGCGATTTCAGCCACTTTGCGATCGCTGATATCCTTCGCCGTGCCGATCGTGCGAACTGCTTTTCCGCTTTCATTGTAAAATGCTCTGCCTCTGCCGTCGATCCACCGGATACTACCATCAGGCCAAACAATGCGGAATTCCAGATCGTGGTCTGTTTTCTGCTTGATGCATCGTCTTATATCTTGAGCCAGCGATCGTCTATCTTCCCGATGAACGCATTTGAAAAACGCTTGAAAAGTTTTGCCGAAACTACCTGGATTTAAACACAACAACTGCTCAAAATTATCCGACCAAGTTGATTTGTTATTAATCATATCCCAGTCCCAAGTCACCATCCCGGAAGCATCGAGAGCCAATCGCAGTCTTTCTTCCTTCTCAAACAGTGCGGCTTCGATGCGTTTGCGTTCGGTGATATCAGTTGCCATGCCGCAGATGGCGTCAGGACGACCCGATACCGGATCTGGCAAAGGGAATTTAACCGATAAATAGGTATGCAATCCATCATCTTGGGAAACAACTTCTTCTATTTCTAAACTTCTGTTGCTATTGAGTACTTTAATATCGTTTTCCCGGATAGTTGCTGCTATTTTTGCGGTAAATAAATCGCGATCGGTCTTACCTTGAATTTCTGCGTTAGTAATGTTAAAAACCTTTTCAAATTTCCGGTTAATAAACTGGAAGCGACCAGCAGCATCTTTAATAAAAATCAGTGCCGTGCTGTAGTCCATGAAGGCTTGCAATCTGTCTTGAGTTTCTTTAAGTTTTAACTCTGCTTGTTTGCGCCGGATAAACTGACCAATTTGGCTACCAATATTCGCCATTACAACGAGCATTTCTCGATCTGGTTGGCGAATAAAGCTGCTATAAAAAGTCAATACTCCCAGGACGTTACTTTCATCTAAAATCGGCAACCCAAATGCGCCGTGCAATCCATCTTCACGCGCGCTTACTCGTCGCAGGAAGTTGGCATCATCGAGGACATTAGCAACCCATTGCGGCTTGCCTGTCTGCCAAATCCGACCGGGAAATCCTTCACCAAGCTTAAAGGTAATTTCCCCCGCTTCTGCGATCAACTCTGGTAGGTCAATTGATGGACTCATCCAAAAATTTGTACAACTTAAATATGGCGTCGCTTGCCCTTTCTCTAACATCCAAAGTTCGCCAAAATCCCATGCTAAAGTTTCACAAATTGCTTTGATGATATTTTGGATAGCCGCTTCAATTGTGGCAGATTCTGATAAAATACGGGTAGTGGCATATTGTATCGCTTGATGCTGTTGGGTGCGCTTGCTTTGGCTAATATCGGCATCGCAGCCTGTCATCCGCTGCACCTTACCATTGGCGTCGCGCACAGAAACCGCACGAGATAGAATCCAGCGATAGCTACCGTCCTTGTGGCGCAAGCGATATTCGGCTTCACAGGTGGAGGTTGCCCCATTCAAGTGCAGCTGCATTCGTGCCATGATGCGATCGCGATCGTCGGGATGTATCAGTTGTTGCCATTCTTGTATAGAATCGCCAATTTCTTCCCCTTCATAGCCCAACATACTTTTCCACTGCGGGGAATAATACGCCTCATTGGTGAGAAAATTTCGCTCCCACAATCCTTCATTAATTGCTTTAAGCGCTAATTCAAATCGTTCTTGAATTGCTAAAAGTTGTGCAGTTTTTTGTGATAGTTTCTTTAAATTGAGCCGTAACTCTAACTGCGTCATTACTTGATGGCTTAAAATCCGCAAAGCCTCGATCTGTTCTGAGTTTAAATGGCGGGGAATTGTATCCAAAACGCACAGAGTGCCAAGGGCAAAGCCATCGGGTGTCACCAAAGGCGCACCGGCATAAAACCGGATATGGGGTTCATCAGCAACTACAGGACAGCTAATAAACCGTTCGTCTTCTAAAGCATCGGGTACAATTAGCAAATCATCAGGGTATTTAATCGCATGGTTACAAAAAGATGACTCTACTCTCGGAAGTTCCCTAACCGGCACTCCCACCTTTGATTTAAACCACAACCTCGAAGCATCGAGTAGATCGATTAAAGCAATTGGAGTGCCGCAAATCCGCGCCGCCAAAGCCGTCAGATCGTCAAATTGCGCCTCCTCTGGAGTATCGAGAATTTCATATCTAGCAAGAGCCTCTAGCCGCGCTGCTTCATTTCTAGCCATCGATAATAATTGCATCGGTTACAAAAATAAAAAAAACGATTGATATGATATCCGCTAGCAACGGTAGTGCATAATTTTTGATGCTGTAGGGGCGGGTTTTACCAGCCATGCTGGTAAAATACGAAAAATTTTTTAAACCCGCCCCGGACGTGCAGCTACCGATGCTACCGGACATGATATGACAAAGGCGTTTATCCTCCAGTTTTCCAACTCGATTTAAAATTACACCCCTGGAACACACTGTTACTTTATCTAATTTTCCTACTTCTCTACAGTGCAGCATATAACAATCGGCTGGCTAATTTCTTCCGGGCAAATACGTAAATATACGGAAATTAAAGTAGTAGGAGCGGGTTTTAGCAATCAATCTGGATCGCGCAACATACTGCGAAGAATTGCGAGCAACTCTTTGACAACGAGTGGCTTAACTAACATACTTTGAGCGCCGCGAGCAAAGCTTTCTTGCCGAATAACAGAGCTTTGTTTGGGAGATAATACTAGGAAAGGTATTTTTAGTTCGTGCAGTTTTTCGCAGTATTGCCAAATCGAGCGATCGAAACCAGAGATATCTACTAAAGCTACCCCAATTGTTTCTGGTTCGGCGAGGATTTGATCGAACTCTTCCAGGGTGGAAATACTCTCAACTTTATACCCTTGCTTGGCGAGAAATTGCGCCAAAAGTTCTAGGTTGCGGAGATTTCGATCTAATGCCAAAACTGCTCGTTTGTTCGCCATACCTATTCCTTGGTATTTTTCTCAATTACGATGGGTATACCGCTGAGAATAGTTTGCAGTCCTGGCATTACTTGACCGACTTTAATGCCGTAGCGACTAATTTCTAAAGGTCGCAGGGTTTTCTCAAAGTTGGTCAGGCGTTTTTTCAGCACGCCAATTGCCTTGGCTAACTCAATTTTATTATTTAGATGTCGTTCTATATAACGCAGAAAAACGATATTATCTGCTAGGTAGGTAATGCCTGCTTCTGTTGCTTGGAAATCACTTGCGATCGCTTCTGTCTGATTGATTAACAGTACCGTCACGCCCATATTTGCCAAATACTTGCACAATGCATGGAGGTGGCTAATCAAGTCTTCCCCCCTCACCGCCAGACGATAACCAACCACGCTATCCAACATGACAATTTTTGTCCCATTCTGCTCTACATCGTAACGCACAATGTTGGCAAGCTCGTCCGCCATGTATTGCAGCGGTTCCACCTTTTGAACCGAAAGCGTGCCGCGATCGCTCATCGTCCTTGCTGGAATATTGACAGATTCACACCGAGATAGTATAATCTCAACTTCTTCTTCAAAAGAATACACAACCGAACGTTCTCCCCTACCAGCGGCTTCCTTCATAAATTGAAGCCCCAGAGTAGTTTTCCCCACACCGCTTGGCCCGCTAATAATCGTCACCGTACCCCGCTCCAAGCCACCGTGCAGCAGTTCGTCGAGTTCTGGAATACCCGACGGGATAGACACCGGATCGAAAACGCGCTTAAAGGCTTCGGGAACCAAACGCGGGAAGACTTCCATCCCAGTAGCGGTTAAGCGCATCGAGTGGGAACCATTGCGGAAATTCGAGCCGCGAAGCTTAGTAACGCTCAGAGTACGTTTATCCCCTGTCAGCGCTAAGTTAATGACGCCATCGCTGATAAACTGCAAATCTTCATCCGGCGCTTCTAAACTGGCTTCAGATGTAAACAAGACAGTTGCGCCTTGTTCGCTCAAAAACCGCAGGAATGAAAGTACTTGTTTGCGGAATTGAAACGAGTCAGTCGAGAGGTAACGCAACTGAGTCATCGAGTCGAGAAACACTCGCTGCGGTTTGAGAGCTTTTACTTGCTCGATGATTTTTTGGGTAATTGGTTCTCGTTCCACCTCAGCAGGGGAAAAAAGATCGTAGCTTTGCACTTCGGTGAAAAAATCCGAGGTAGGACTGAGGTCGAGAAAAGTCAGCTTTTCCAAGTAAGGACTTAAGTTTGCAGTATTTTGACGCAGTTGCTTTTCTGATTCGCCTAAAGTAATGAATAAAGCCGCTTCCCCCTGCTCTAAACCAGCTGCTAGAAAGTGCATTCCCAAAGTCGTTTTACCGCAACCAGGCCCACCCCGCACCAGATATGCTCGGTTGGGGACAAGTCCACCCTCAAGCACCTCATCAAGTCCTGAAATCCCCGTATATAAGCGGTTTTGACCCATTTTTTTAAATTTGCCCTAATATTTTATCCAAACACAAATATATTCTAATTCCGGCGTACTTTGTCTCTGGTCAAACCAGAGACAAAGTACGCCCACCGTCTTAGCGCCTACGCAAATCTATTTTTCCTTGCCAAACTGTAAAACAAAAAAAGCGATCGCTTTTATTTTCCCTCTAGACAATCAAACGCGATCGCATGGCTATTAATAATTATTTCTGTCACTAAGGGCAATCATCCGGATACTATCGAGGCCAAAAACAAGAGTTATGCTGGAGGACAGAGGCACCTGTGAGCTTCTCTTTTCTTCCCAAAACCAGTCAAAGCCGATGAACTCCCCGACGCCCCATGTCTCGCTGTTGACTTTACGCCTGCTTCTGGCTGCGATCGCTATTGTAGCTGCCAACCCATCCGTACCTATTTACGGGCAACCGATTATACCAGCACCCGACGGGACAAATACGGTGGTGACGCCCGATGGTAACCGTTTGGATATTACTGGAGGACAAACTTCAGGCGATCGCGCTAACCTCTTCCACAGTTTTACTCAATTTAACCTCGACTCCGGTCAAACTGCTAACTTTATATCTATACCGGAAATTCGCAATATTTTAGGCAGAATTACTGGCGGCGATCCTTCCCGAATTAATGGTTTAATTCAAGTTACTGGTAGCAATGCCAATTTATATTTAATCAATCCGGCTGGAATTGTTTTTGGGTCGAGTGCTAGTTTAAACGTTCCAGCTTCTTTTATCGCGACGACGGCAAACGGGATTGGGTTTGGTAATAATTTCTTTAATGCTATAGGTGCTAATAATTATAACATTTTAAATGGCGTGCCCAATGCATTAGCTTTTACCATGAGTCAGCCGGGAAGTATTATCAACTCCGGCAATCTGACAGTAGGTACTGGGCAAAATTTGGCGTTAGTGGGCGGTACGGTTGTTAATACCGGACAGTTAACTGCACCGGCGGGACAGATTGCGGTTCTCTCCGTACCGGGAGAAAGAACTGTGCGGCTATCTCAACCCGGATTTTTACTCAGTTTGGATGTCACGCCACGGTTAGGAAATCAACCCAATCAATGGACGTTACCGATATTATCTTTGCCGCAATTGCTCACAGGTGGAAGTGGAGGAAATGCGACGGGTGTAAGCGTTAACGAAAAAGGTCAAGTCGTTCTCACGGGTTCGGGAATTGCCATCCCAACCGATGCCGGTACAACTATTGTAGCGGGCAATGTTGATACTTCTGGAAAGACCGGAGGAACGGTACAAGTTTTAGGCGATAAAGTTGGATTGGTTAGCGCTAATATTAACGCTTCGGGGACAAATGGTGGCGGGAATGTTTTGATTGGAGGAGACTATCGCGGACAGGGAACTGTTCCCAATGCGTCTCGCACTTTTGTAGATCCAACTTCGACAATTTCGGTGGATAGTTTTACGGTAGGGAATGGCGGTAGGGCGATTGTTTGGGCGGATAAAGCCACGGATTTTTATGGCAGCATCAGCGCTAAAGGCGGCAGCAATTCGGGTAATGGTGGATTTGTAGAAATATCGGGGAAAGATACGCTATTTTTTGCCGGTAAAGTTGATTTAACTGCTCCCAATGGTAACCTGGGAACGCTGTTACTAGACCCGAAAGATATCATCATTGTCAGCAGTAGTGAAGCGCCTAAAGATGGAGAATTGACGGATAACCAAATCCTGGCAGGTGACAGTCCGGGCGCAACTTTCACGATATCCGAAGCCGCACTTGAAGCTTTACCCAATGATGCAAATATCATTTTAGAAGCGACCGATAATATCACGATTGAAAGTTTAAGCAACGGCATTCTGAACCTTAAAGCAATTACTGGTTCAATTGCCTTTAAAGCCGATACAGATAACGATGGAGTTGGCTCTTTTTCGATGCAGCCAGGGCACACTATTCAAACTAAGGGGGGCGGTGTTTCAATTTCAGGTGCTAGCTTAAATATTGGCGCGATTACAGTAGATAGTAGTGTCCCTTTACCCCAAGGCGGCAATATTAACTTGATCGCTACAAAAGGCGGAATTGAAATTAAAGGCCAAATTCTTTCGCGTGTTTTTGTTGACACCGCTGCTAGCACTGGTGGTGCAATTAATATTAGCGCTAACGGCGGTAATATTGTTTCAACCGGCTCAATACAATCTCGCGCTAGAGAGTTTGGTAGTGCAACTAATGCTGGCAATGCTGGCCCGATTAGCATTACTACAACTAACGGTGACATTACTGTTAACCAGGTACAGGCATTTTCTCGCGTCGGGGCATTAGCTACCGCTATACCGGGCAACGGGGGAAATATTACGCTTAAGGCCAATAACGGCAATATTACCGTCAATACAGAGCTATTATCTGCATCCTTGAACGATGCCTCTGATACCACTGGAGATGGTGGAGAAATTAATCTTATCAGTAGTGGTGGTTCGATGGCGATAAATGGATTATTAAAAAGCTCTTCTGAAAGCGGTAAAGCTGGACAAATTCGGCTCGAATCTGATAACGAAATTACCGTCAATGGTAGTATCAACTCTACTTCAATTAGCGGCACTGGAGGCGCGATCGCACTCACCGCCAATAACAATATTACCGTATCCGAACTATCTTCCTACACCTCCGGACTTGGCAACGGCGGTAACATTACCCTGACTAGCAAAGCTGGAACCATTAATGCAACGGGAAATGTGCTAGCCGGTTTTACCACTCAAGGCAATGGCGGTACAATTACCTTTAAAGCTTTTGGCGATATTACTACTAGCAATATTTTATCAGCAGACACCGATGGTGCTGGCAAAGGCGGGGATATTATTCTTAGCAGCAGTGCAGGAGCAATTAATATTGCTGGGGCGATTTTGGATGCCGATTCTGCTAGCGGCGATGGCGGTAATATTACCATGCAAGCTGCTGGCAATATCAACACAGGTTTTACTCATTCGCGAACATTTGGCAGCGGTAAAAGCGGGGATATTACTATTATCAGCAGCGGCGGCAATATCAATACTACTGCGGGGAGTTTAGAAACTAAGTCGGACAATGGGAATGGGGGTGCGATCGCATTAACCGCCACCTCTGGTAACATCACTACAGGTCTGATAAATTCTACTGCTCCCGGTAAGGGCGGCAATATTACCCTCAATGCTGCCAATACTATTACCGCCAATAGCATCGATTCGACGGGCGCACCCGGTAGCGGTAATATTAATCTCAAGGCTAATGAAATTGACTTTTTCAACGTAAGAAATGAAACTACTTCTACCATCAAAGGTAGAGGAACTATACAACTAGAAGCCGCCACCCCAAGTCAAAATATTGTCATTAACGGCATCAGCGATACCGGAAAAGATACCTTAGACATTACCCAATCTGACTTAGCTGCCTTAGTAGATGGCTTTGGCAGTATCATTATCGGCAGCAACAGTACAAGCGGTGCTATTACTTTAGCCAATGATATTACCTTCAACGATCCGATAATTTTAAACGCTTTTGGTGCAGGGGGTTCGATCTCAACCAACAGTTTTACCATTACTGGACAAGATAACGCCAGAATTATCTTGCTAGCCGATGGAAATATTACCACCAACGATATTAAAAATCCAGGTTTCCCAGTTAGCATAACCAGCACCAATGGCAATATCGTTGCTAACAAGATCGACACCAACTTATTATCATCTGGCTTTGGCACTGGCGGGCCGATTAATATCACCGCTAACAACGGTAGCGTCACCACAAAAGATATTGCTTCTTTTACCCAAGCTACTGCAACGGAAACCATCGGCAATGCTGGCGAAATTAATATTAATGCCAAAAACGACATTAATACGGGTGTTTTGAGAGCATTTTCGGTCAATGATGGCAACGGCAATGCTGGAAAAGGTGGCAACATTAGCTTAAATTCCACCAGTGGTAATATTACCGCAGGCTCGCTTAACTCTTATAGCCAAGTGACGGCTTTCAAGGGCAGTAATTCCTTACCTGGAAGTTCAAGTCAGGCGGGCGATATTACCCTAACTGCTAAAAATGGCACGATTAATATTTTGGATAATATTGCCTCTTTCTCTAGCACCAATGCTGTTGGTACTGCTGGTGCAGGAGGAAATGTTACATTTACTGGCAATGTGACGTTAAATAACTCAGCTTTAAGTATCGATACATTTGGCGGCACATCCGGCGGCAATATAACTTTTAATAATTCGGTCAATGGCAGCACAACTAACAGTAATTCTTTAACCTTGAATGCAGGAACGGGTAACATTACCTTTAATGGCGCTGTGGGTAATACCGTTGCCTTGAATAATTTGATTGCTAACAGTACCGGCACAACTCGCTTTGATAGTACCGTTAATGCTGCCACCGTTACTACTAATGCGGGTGGAACGACTCAAATTAAAAGTAACGTTACTACAACTTCAGAAGCCGGTCAAATTTATAACGATAACGTCGAAGTTATCGGTAACATCGTCCTTACAGGTGATGAAATTAACTTTGGCGGTACGGTGGCGGGGACAGGCAAGCTAACTTTGCAGCCTTTAGCAAAGGATAGAGCGATCGCATTAGGCGCTGCTACCGACACAGGCGCTGCTACCCTCGATCTTACAGCAGCAGAGATAAACGCTTTCCAAGATGGCTTTAGTTCGATTACCATCGGTGCAACCGATAGCAGCACCAGCATTACCATCCCCAACGACGTTACCTTTCAAGACCCGGTAACAATTCAAACAGGGCAGGGAGCGATCGCTGCCAACGCCAACATCACCGGCAAAGGTAACGCCTCGATTACCCTGAGTGCCAATGGAAACATAAATACTCGCAATATTACTGCCCCAGCCGGGATAGGAATTACCAGCAAAAGTGGCACGATCGACACCAGTGCCGGGGCGCTGGATGCTAGTAATAATAAGGGAGACGGGGGAGCGATCGCGCTCAACGCAGCAGGCAATATTACTACAGGTAACATCACTTCCAGTTCCACAGCAGGTGCTGGCGGTAACATCACCCTCAACAGCCAAACAGGAGCCATTACCAGCGGTAACCTCAACGCATCTGGCACTACCAAAGGTGGCACAATTACCGTGCAAACACCAATTCAAATTACCACCAAGCAAATCAACTCCAGTGCGAGTATCGGTGATGGCGGCAACGTTTTGCTAGATCCCCAAGGCGACATCCAAGTTGACTTGATCAACGCTCAAGGCGGAGAGCAAGGTAAAGGGGGTACGGTTGATATTACCACCGAAAAGTTTTTCCGCGCTTTAGGCATTTTCACAGATAGAAATGGGATAGAATCTAGCATTTCGACTGCTGGAAGAACTGGCGGCGGGTCGATTGCAATTCGGCATGGAGGAGGAGCAAACACCGCCTTTATCGTGCAGCGCGACGCAAACAACGGCAACACGGTTGATACAACGAACAACGGCACCAGAGGCAACATTACAGCTGGCACTGGTTCCCAAGAAACCGTAAGACCTGGATCTTATTTTGGGCCTTTTACCCAGGGTTTAACGCAAGTCATTACCACCCCCGGTAGCGGTCAGAATCCTGAAAATCCCAATAATCCGGATAATCCTAACAATCCCAACAATCCCAATAATCCAAACAATCCCAACAATCCGGATAATCCCAACAATCCCAACAATCCTAACAATCCTAACAATCCCAATAATCCCAATAACCCTGGAAATCCAAACAATCCTAACAATCCGAATAATCCCAATAATCCAGGGAATCCAAACAATCCTAACAATCCGAATAATCCAGGGAATCCAAACAATCCCAACAATCCCAACAATCCGAATAATCCCAATAACCCAGGGAATCCAAACAATCCCAACAATCCCAACAATCCCAATAATCCGGATAATCCCAACAATCCCAATAACCCAGGGAATCCAAACAATCCTAACAATCCCAACAATCCTAACAATCCGGGGAATCCCAATAATCCTAATAATCCAGATAATCCCAACAATCCTAATAATCCGGGGAATCCTAACAATCCTAATAATCCGGATAATCCCAATAATCCGGGGAATCCTAACAATCCCAATAATCCTAATAATCCGGATAATCCCAATAATCCGGGGAATCCTAACAATCCCAATAATCCTAATAATCCGGGGAATCCTAATAATCCGGGGAATCCTAACAATCCCAACAATCCTAATAATCCGGGGAACCCTAACAATCCGGATCGTGACAATAGTGGTGATGGACAAGTTCCAGACGAAACCAGAATTGCAACAGATCTTGAGGGGAGAACTGTTACACGCATTCGGGCAAATAGTACAAATGCAACGACAAGAGTATCTTTTGATACTACAGCTCCTTGGCGCGAAAATATTACTCGGGCACTGCAAAGGGGCAACTTAGAACAGGCAGTATCGCTGATTGAGCAACTAAGACAACAAGAATTTGTCAATCACTTTGAAGGCAATTTGGTTGAACCGCCAAATGCTGAAGTATCTTTGGAACAAACTAGCGAACTTTTGGGTTTAATAGCCGATCGTACAGGGAAAAAACCGGCTGTGATTTATGTATTGGCTAGCCCAGAACAATTAGATTTAGTGTTAGTCGCCCCTAACAGCAAACCAGTTTACGTAAGCGTTCCAGAGGCGAAGCGGGAAATTTTGCTGCAAGTGGCGAGGGAATTTCGTCAATCGATCACAGATCCCAACCAAAGAGATACCGATAGTTACAAAGCATCGGCGCAACAACTATATCAGTGGTTAATTGCACCGTTAGCAGCCGAATTGCAAGCGAGGGGGATAGATGCGATCGCATTTTCGATGGATGCTGGTTTGCGAACCCTTCCCATCGCTGCTTTGTACGACGGGCAACAGTTTCTCGTGGAAAAGTACAGTACCAGCTTAATTCCCAGCATCAATTTAACCGATACCAGCCTTGGCGATATCAAAAGCGCCCAAGTTCTAGCAATGGGTGCATCGACATTTAAAGAATTAAGTCCATTACCCGCCGTCCCAGTAGAATTAACTACTATTACTAAGCAATGGTCGGGTAAAGGATTCCTCAACGAACAATTCACCCTGGAAAATCTCAAATTCCAACGCGCTGCTACACCTTTTGGCATCATTCACTTAGCAACTCACGGAGAATTTCAACCGGGGAAAGCCAACAACTCTTTTATCCAGCTGTGGGATACCCAACTCAAATTAGACGAATTGCGGCACTTGGGATGGAATAAACCACCTGTAGAATTATTAGTGCTGAGTGCCTGCCGCACAGCCGTGGGAGATGAACAAGCCGAATTAGGTTTTGCTGGATTAGCAGTAGCATCGGGTGCCAAAACAGCGTTAGCTAGTTTGTGGTATGTATCCGATGAAGCGACTTTAGCCCTGATGACAGAGTTTTATCCCCAATTAAAGCGAGTGGCAATTAAAGCCGATGCACTCAGAGAAGCACAAATTGCCATGCTGAGGGGACAAGTACGCCTGCAAGGAGGACAATTACAAGTTCCAGGGTTATCATCGCTTTCCCTACCCCCAGAATTAGCGCAGGTAGGTGATAAAACTTTGACACATCCCTTTTACTGGGCAGGTTTTACCATGATTGGTAGTCCTTGGTAGTCAATGCTAATGGCTAATTGCTAACAGTTCCTCTTTAGCGAATTGCCCAAATTCTGGTTAATTGCTCTTGACACTCTCCGCGCTAAAGCATATTTTTCTGTAGGGTGCGTGACGCTGCTTCAATATTTGAACGTAGCAAGGAGACTTGTAGCGTCACGCACCAACTACCGATTGTGACACGCAGCTTTACTCCTGTAATTATCATCTCAAGAAAGCTCCAAAAGCTTCTTTAACTAAATGCCATTCGGGTTAGGGGTTATACCAAATCCGGCTCGATAATCCCCCTTATCTTATTTCTTCTCTTCTTTGTGTCCTTCGTGTCTTCGTGGTTTGTTAAAAGGGGGCTAATGGAAGTGGATTTGGTATTACAGGTTAGGGACTAATAACTAACTGGAAATAAAAGCCGGAATCTTGAATATTTTCTCCTCTGTCTCTGAGATTAATCAGCGGATAAGCGTAGTCAAGGCGCAGGTTTACTTTAGGAATCGGTTGCCACAACAATCCTAAACCTACTCCAGCTAAAAATCTTTGATCTGATGACACATTGGGATTGTTTGATACGTTCCAAACTGAACCAACATCGATAAATGGTGCTACCTGGAATATAGGGGCACCGTTGGCATCTTTTTGTAAGGTAATGCGGTCTTCAATTGAAAATCTAAAACCGTTATCACCAGAGCGAACGTTTTGCCGGTAGCCGCGCAATGATTGACCGCCGCCGATGACAAATTGCTGGGATGGTAATAGGCTATTTGGTGTTAGTTGAACGTCCGCTTGTAAAATTAGCAAATTAGATTCTGAAAGCCTTTGCACGCGCTGAACTTGACCCAGCCAACTGAAAAATCTAGCATCTGGTATGGGGTCGGGATTGGTGGTGGCGTCGAATAAACTGGTGCCAAAACTGAATTGACTTCGCAGTGCGGTTGCTCCCATTGCGTCTCGGCGAATATAGTCTTGTCCAAACTTGAAAGTGCTGGTGCGGCTTCTACCTTCTTCATCTGGTCCAATGCCAAAAGGAATCGGGTTATCGCTAATAAATGTTTGACCGTTTTGAAATGTAAAACCAACCGATAAAGCAAATTCTTCACGCACCGAACGAATCAACGGCTGTCTAAAACTAATTTCGTATAATTGGGAATCGCCGCTAATATCTAATTCGTCGAAATCTGGGGCGGTTACTTGAAACCAATTCGGTGCCGCTCGCAATTGCAAAGTGCCTTCTCTAGCATTCAAGGGTATGCGATAGATAAAGTCAAGGGCATTCGATCCTCCGGTTGTAGAACGGTAATAAGAAGCAAAAATTTCATCTCCCCAGCCGGTAAGATTGCGATAGAGGAAATTAACCCCCAATCTTTCCGAACCAACGCTAGGGGGCGAGTAATTGTCAACGCTAAAGTTAGGTCTAAATTGGTTGGCTTCGGTAACGCGAACTCGCAGAATACTTTGACCTAGACGGCTTCCAGAGCGCAGGTTGGCTTCTATATTGTCAAATAGAGGATTCGTCCGCAGCAGTCGGAGTTGCTCTTCTAATTGGGCGGTATTGAGGGGCGTACCCGCTCCCAGACGCACGCGCGATCGCACGTAGCCACTATTCAATCGCCGCGTTCCTTCAATCTCAATCCGCTCTACACTGCCTTCTATGACCCGAATTTGCACGATCCCATCGGCGATCGTTTGATCCACCAACACCGCCCTGGAGGTAATAAAACCCCGGTCGATGTAAAGTTGCGTAATCGCATCGGCAACGCTCCTCAATTCTTCTAAAGTTACTTCCCGTCCTTCATACTGTTGGACGATGCGATTAAGTTCATCTTGAGAGAAAATAGTACTACCGCTAACTTGGATTTTCCGCACTGAAATCCTCACGGGAGGCGTTTCTGGCGAGGGCGTAGGCGTGGGAGTCGGTAAGACGGGTTCCTGTTGTTGGGGGGTTGTGGGTAGGGGCGTTGGGGCGGGTTGTAGGAAACGATCTTCGTTGGGGTTGGGTTGAGGATTAAACGGTGGAATTGGCAGATTTTCTCGTGGTTGAGGATTATCTACGGGCGGTGCAGTCTGGGCGATGGGTTGTGTCGCAGCAGGTATTTCAGCCGCAGCGAGGGATTTAGCCGGTGCGAAGACACCAGTCAGACAAATACTACCGATCGAGAGTTGAAGCAGCAAAAAGCGCGAATACACTAGAAATCCTTTCCTAAATGAGGCTATAGGGAAAGCACCCACCTACAGAAGCACAATTATTTTATTGCGATTGACGACCTGCAATAGTTTACGAAGTTGGCAGCGGGTTGGTATCTAATTAAATGGTATGTACATATTTGACTATGGAACTGGGAACTATGATGAACATCACAAACAAGAATGATTCAGATCGCGTTCTGCCTGATGCGAACGGGTAATACTAATAGACAACTGAACTCTAGCCGAGTCATCGACAGGGAACACACGAGCCGCCGACAGTTTCTCCAAGCAGACTGTCGGTTTTTTATTTTTATTGGGTAATGGGTAATGGGTAATGGGTAATGGGTAATTGGTAATTGGTAATGGGTAATGGGTAATTGGTAATTATACCTGTGGCAAAAATACCACTCGATCGGCAGGATGCTTATGCCACGAGAGTCTTTGTTGCTTTTGGCTAGGCGTCCTGCTTTCCAACCATGACCAATTACCAATTACCAATTACCAATTACCCATTACCCATTACCCGATGAAAATTTCCCCACCGCTTGGCGGCACTCTGACACAGCTTATGCCAGAAGCACCGCCAAGGGTGGGGAACTTAGCTAAGATCAAACAAGAGGTATCAATCTACGCAGCTGATAGCCGCTTTTTGGTGCAGCTGCCTGCCGCAGGCTTAGGACATTGACTGAATGATGTAGTCAAAGTAAGGGGCGGCTTCAGCAGCGTCTGCCTCGGAAAGGAGCGCTAAAGAAGCTTTTTTCAGGCAGCGGATCGATTCAACCATGCCGGGGACGGGAACGCCCAGGGAATTGTACATTTCCTTGACGCCGATCAAGCCAATTTTTTCAATCGGTTCTTTGTCTCCGGAGAGAATTCCGTAGGTAATTAGACGCAGATACCAGCCGTAGTCTCTCAGGCAAAGCGCCCGCTGACGTTGCCCGTAGGCGTTTCCACCTGGTGCAATAAAATCGGGACGTTTCTGCCAAAGCTGTTTGCTGGCTTCTTCTACTATCTTTTTCTCGTTTTCGGCTAATGTATTGGCGATCCGCACCCGCTGTTCGCCGGTTTGAAAAAAGTCTTTGATACCTTTGAGTTCGCCGGTGCTGGGATACCGAAGTTCATCGTCGGCTTTGAGAATAACTTGGCTAACTACACTCATGATTATTAGAGGTTGGGTGAATATCAATTTGTAGTTTAACGATTGAGTGGGACACAAAGAAAGGGAGGGGAGCTGAGGAGCTGGGGGAGCTGGGGGAGCTGGGGGAGCTGGGGGAGCTGGGGGAGCTGGGGGAGCTGAGGGAGCTGAGGGAGTAGAGCAGTAGAGCAGTAGAGGAGCAGAGGTGTATGGGAATAGCTAGTTCAAAATCTAAAATTTACAATCCGCAATCTCAAGACAGCTGGCAGCAGGGGGAATTGGTGGAGGTGACGATTGCTGACTTGACTGATGACGGGGATGGGGTGGGGCGCAGCCTTGAGCGGGTGGTGTTTGTGCCGGATACTGTAGTGGGCGATCGCATTCTGGCTCGCTTAGTCCGCGTTAAACCAGAATACGCTTTTGGCAAGTTACACCAAATTCTCGAACCTTCGCGCTCGCGCATCCGCCCTAGCTGCTTTGTGGCGGATAAATGCGGCGGCTGTCAGTGGCAGCACATTAACTACCAATTTCAGCTAGAAGCGAAGCGAAATCAGGTGATTCAAGCTTTAGAACGCATTGGCGGCATTTCTTCTCCGCCTGTGGATGCGGTTTTGGCGGCGAATCCGCCTTTAGGTTACCGCAACAAGGTTACTTATCCCCTATCAGTCTCATCTACTGGACAAGTGCAAGCGGGATATTACCAAAAATCGAGCCACCATCTCATTAATTTAAATCAATGCCCGGTGCAAGATTCGCGGTTAAATCCTTTGCTTGCCAATGTAAAGAAAGATATCGAAAACCGAGGCTGGCAGGTATACGATGAAAAGCGCCATAAAGGACAGGTGCGCCATTTGGGTTTGCGAATTGGGCGGCGCACTGGGGAAATGTTGTTAACCCTGGTTGTAAAGGATTGGCATTTGCCGGGAATTGAAGCGCAAGCTCAACAATGGTTGCAGCAATATCCTCAATTGGTGGGTGTGTCGTTAAATCGCAATCCTCAACGCACCAATGCCATTTTTGGCAATGAAACTCGCTGTATTGCGGGAAAACATTATCTGGAAGAAGAATTTGCCAATCTGAAATTCCGCATTCGCCCGGATACGTTTTTCCAAGTGAATACAGAAGTTGCCGAAGCGCTGGTGGGGGCGATTATAGATGAGTTAAACCTGCAAGGGGATGAAATGCTAGTCGATGCTTATTGTGGCATTGGGACGATGACGTTACCCTTAGCAAAAAGGGTAGGTCAAGCAATGGGTTTGGAATTGCAAGGGGAAGCGATTGAACAAGCGAAGGCGAATGCAGAATTAAACGGGATAAATAATATTTCGTTTCAGGTGGGAGCGGTGGAGAAATTACTACCGCAGTTAGATGTAACGCCGGATATTGTATTGCTCGATCCGCCGCGGAAGGGATGCGATCGCAATGTGATAGATACTCTATTACAGATTAAGCCCCAGCGCATTGTCTATGTCAGTTGTAAACCGGCTACCCTTGCGCGCGATTTGAAATTATTATGTCAGGATGGGACATATCGATTAACGCGGGCACAACCTGCTGATTTCTTCCCCCAAACCTCTCACGTTGAATGCGCTGCTTTCTTGGTGCGAGAAGTGGACAGTGGACAGTTGACAGTGGACAGTTGACAGTTGACAGTTGACAGTTGACAGTTGACAGTTAGCTCTCCTTCAAGGGAAGAGGATTGAGAACCAGGGAAATTTATTTTTCTTTCCCGCTCAAAGAGAGAGGTTAACAATTTATTTGATCTGGCGATAGGGGGAAATACTCCCTGCCGCCTGCCTGATTTGGTAAATTTCTTTCACTTTATCCTCCCTAAGATAGAAGCTGTAATCGCTCTTTAGGGTTAATTTATTTCTGTACGCTGTAGAGTCCGGGAAATAAATTGAGCTGAAAAAGCCGAGAAATTAAATAGAATAAATAGAATCTGGGTGGATTGGTTGGGAAAAAATCAGACTAATTTACCAAGTATACCAGCAATAATCTGCTCAATTAAGATAGGGAGATAAGATATAGCAACTGCAAAGGAATTTACGCCATTTTTCCCCAGTACCTAGCCCCTAGCCCCTAGTGACAAAATGATATGGTATAAAAATGAATGAAAGCAAAAAAGAAACGGTCGAGCAATAAAATTTGATTCAAGGCGATCGCTAGCACCAAAATAGGTCATGATGACACAACAGCAAAGAACCATTCTAATTGTTGAAAGAGGTCTTCAAGACCGAAAAAAATATCGGAATTGCCTGATGGCAGAGCCGGAATATTCCTATAGGATTTTAGAAGAAAGATCGGCAGAGGGAGCATTGGCTTTGTGTCGGGGGCAACTGCCAGATGGGATATTAGTAGATTTTTGGCTGCCAGAATTTGATGGGTTGAAGTTTATCGAAAAGCTGAAACAGCAGACAGGGAGCAAGTGCCCGCCGGTGGTGATGATCGGCGATCGCGAAGATACAAGCGTAGCCGTCAAGGCGATCAAAAGCGGCGCAGAAGATTATTTAATTAAACAAAAAACCACGCCGGATGAATTGCGAAGTGCGGTGCGAAGTGCGATTGAAAATGCCCAATTGCGGCAAAGATTGCAACAGAGTGAAGAGCGTTTTCGCACTTCGGTAGAAAACATGCTCGATTGCTTTGGCATATATTCGGCAATCCGAGATGAAGCGGGAAAAATAGTAGATTTTCGCATCGAGTATCTCAACGCAGCCGCCCTCGAAAGCAATCGAATGATGCCAGAACATATTGGGCAAAGGCTATGCGAACTACTACCGGGTAATAGAGAAAGCGGACTGTTTGATGAATACTGTCGCTTAGTAGAAACGGGGCAACCTTTAATTAAAGAATCCCTAATTTATGCGGATGTATTTGGTGGTCAAGAACTTACCAGAGCTTTCGATATTCGCGCCACTAAATTGAGTGATGGCTTTGTTGCTTCCTGGCGCGATGTCACTCAGCGCCAGCAAACAGAAGCAGCCTTGCTCAATGCATACACCCAGTTGGAAGATCGCGCTTTAGCTCTAACAGAAACTAACGAAAACTTACAGGTAACGCTAGAAGAACTGCAATGTTTTCAAGAGGAACTGAATGTACAAAATGCCGAACTGGAAATAGCTCGTGCCGCCAGCGATATGGAGCGTCAGCGGTATCATAATTTGTTTAATTTTGCCCCAGACGGATATCTAGTTACGGATAAATTAGGAATAATTCAAGAAGCAAACCGTACCGCTGCTGCTCTGCTATCGGCAAACCAAGAATTTTTGATTGGGAAACCCTTATTTACCTTCGTTTCCCCACAAGTGCGTTCGTGGTTTCGCAGCCAATTTAACGAATTGTTGGATAGGAAAAGCCGCAATAAATCATTGCCTTCAAGGCAGACTTGGGAGCTAATATTGAAACCGCTCAAAGGCGAGGCTTTTCCGGCAGAGGTTTCGGTAGCTTTTGCAGATAGCTTGGAGGAGGAAACCATTAATTTGCGGTGGCTGATTCGAGATATTACGAAGCGCAAGCAAACGCAGGAGGAATTGCAAACAAGTCGGGAATTGATCGAGCAAATTGCTGACACCACGCCGGGAATTTTGTACGTTTACGACTTGGTAGAGCAGCGGAATGTTTATGCAAATAGGCAAGTTGCAGAATTGCTTGGGTACTCATCAGAACAAGTTCAGGCAATGGGAGCAAACCTTTTACCCACCCTGATTCATCCAGAAGATATGGCTCGCATTCCTGACCATTTGCAGCGGCTTTCTAGGGTACCTGAAGGGGCAATTTTGGAAATCGAATACCGGATGCAACGTGCGAATGGGGAATGGCGCTGGTTTTGTAGTCGTGAAGTTGTCTTTAGCAGAAATACTGATGGTTCGTTGCGCCAAGTTTTGGGAACAGCTTTAGACATTACAGAACGCAAACAAGCAGAAATTGAATTATCCCGCGCCAACGAGCGATATGAATTAGCGGCGGCGGCGGTGAATTGTTTGATTTATGATTGGGATTTTCAGCGCAATAGAGTTGAAAGAACTCGCGGTTTAACCGAGCTTTTAGGATATGCGCCAGAGGAAGCAGAACCCACGGTGGAATGGTGGATGGATCGCATTCATCCGGAAGACATGCATAAAAAGAATCCAGAAAATTTCTTAGCCGAGATCGCCACCAGAGATCGCCATTGTATTGAATATCGGGTGCGGCACAAAAACGGTCACTATGTGTGGGTAGAAGATCGAAAGTTTGTGGTGCGAGATGAGGCAGGTCATCCGATTAGAATTGTCGGCAGTACAACGGATATTAGCGATCGCAAACAGGGACAAGAAGCATTGCGGCAAAGCGAAGCTAGACTCAAACAACTGGTGGAATTAAATCTACTCGGCGTCATGTTTTGGGATGCAGATGGAACCGTCTTCGATGCGAATGACGCCTTTTTGAATTTGGTGGGATATACGCGAGAAGATTTGCAAGCAGGAAGGGTGAATTGGCGGGCGATGACGCCACCAGAACAAATAGATTTGAGCGAGCGATCGCTTAAAGAAATGCGGCGAAAAACTGCTGGCACCCTAGAGAAAGAATACATCTGCAAAAATGGCAGCCGCGTCCCTATTTTGCTCGGTGGTGTAATGTTTGAAGGTTCCCAAAGTCGGGGTGTTAGCTTTGTCGTAGACTTATCGGAACGCAAGCAAATGGAAAATGAATTGCGCCGTCGCGAACGACAGTTTTCAACTTTAGTAGAAAACTTGCCCGATGTGATTTTCCGACTCGATACCAATCTGCGTCACCTTTACATTTGTCCCTCTGTAGAGCAAGTATGTGGGATGCCTCCGCAGCAGTTTATCGGCAAAACTGGACGGGAATTGGGGTTTGAAGAAGAGATGTGTGACTTGTTTGAAAGCAAATGCCACGAAGCGATCGCTAGCAAACAAGTAACGCCGATGGAATTTAGCTACAGAGAGCGGCATTTTTACTCGCGAATTATTCCAGAATACGCACCAGACGGCACGCTGGAATCGCTGATGGGGATTACAGAAGATATTACAGATCGCAGACAAAGCGAAGCGTTATTTAGAGGCATATTTGAGTCAGAGCTGAGCGGAATTTTATTTTGGAATATACAAGGACAAATTACCGATGCCAATGATGCGTTTATTCGCATGACTGGTTACAGCAGAGAAGAAATGCAAGCTGGAAAAATATACTATCGCGACATTACTCCACCGGAATATTGCAAAACAGATCAGGAAAAACTCAAGCTGCTGCATACCGTCGGGAAATACGAACCATTCGAGAAAGAATACATCTGTAAAGACGGGCGTCGCATCCCAATTTTACTCGGCTGTGCCTTCTTGCCCGGATATCGCGATCGCGGAGTGGCGTTTGTTTTGGATATAAGCGATCGCAAGCAATTAGAAACCGAACGGGAACAACTTTTAGCACGGGAAAAAGCCGCCAGAGAAGAAGCAGAACATGCCAACCACACCAAAGACGAATTTCTCGCCATAGTTTCCCACGAATTGCGAAGTCCGTTGAATTCTATTTTAGGTTGGGCAAAGTTGTTGAGAACTCGCACCTTCGATCCGGCGGTAGTTAATCGTGCCTTAGAAACCATCGAACGCAACGCCCAAACCCAATGCCAATTAATTGAAGATTTATTAGATATTTCCCGCATGATTCGCGGCAATCTTCAGCTAAATATTGCACCAGTTAATCTACATTATGTCGTTGAAACTGCCATTAATACAGTCCGTCCTACCGCCGAACATAAACAAATTCACCTGGAAAGTAAACTAGATTGCACTTTCTGTCAAGTATCGGGAGATCTCAATCGCTTACAGCAAATTGTCGGAAATTTACTCAACAACGCGATCAAATTTACTCCTTCTGGCGGACAAGTCGAAGTAGAATTGTCAGTGGTAATGGGTAATGGGTCATTGGTAATAGGAGATCAAAATAGCCAATTACCAATTACCAATTACCAATTACCAATTACCAATTATGCTCAAATTACCGTCACCGACACCGGCAAAGGGATAAGTCCTGAATTTTTGCCTTACGTTTTTGAGCGCTTTCGGAGAGCAGATAGTACTACCACCAGATCGAAAGATGGACTGGGATTGGGTTTAGCAATTGTACGACATTTGGTAGAACTGCACGGCGGTAATGTGTTTGCAGAAAGTGCAGGAGAAGGACAGGGTGCGACGTTTACAGTTAGAATACCGCTGATATCTTGCCCCGTTTCTGCTTCTCCTTCTGGCAGCGATGCTGAAGTTTCTCTGGCGGGAATGCGGATACTCGTTGTGGATGATGAAGCCGATATCCGCGATTTTCTAGAGTTTGCATTAAACGAGTCTGGAGCAATTGTAGAAAAATCTGCATCGGTAACGGAAGCATTGGCAGTTTTTAATCAATTTAAACCAGATATTTTAATCAGCGATATTGGAATGCCGGAGGAAGATGGCTACTCATTAATCCAGCAGTTGCGATTAGTAGAAGCACAAAAGGGAGAAAGACAAATTCCAGCGATCGCGCTCACAGCTTATGCTAGAAAAAAAGATAGCGATCGCGCGATCGAAGCAGGTTTTCAACGCCACATTACCAAACCTGTAGAACCTGCGGAATTAGTGGATGCGATCGCTAAATTGGTAATTAGTAATTGGTAATTGGTAATGGGAATATTTTCCCGCTCTACGATTAGCCATTAGCTATTAGCAGCGCTTAAAAAGTAACCAGCAACCCACGTTATTAGAAAATTTTTTGGTAGAATTAGGTAAAGGTAGGAATATTAACATGACTATAACCGCAGCCACCGCTAAACGGCTTACCTTTGAAGAGTACCTCAAATACGACGATGGTACGGATACTCGCTATGAATTAGTAGATGGGGAATTAGTTCCAATGAGTCTTGGTAGCGGACAACATGGGGCGATAGCAGAATTTCTTAACGATGAATTTCGAGGTGAAATTAGACGTTTAAGTTTAGACTGGACATCTAAACAAATGGCGATTGGCGTTCGTTCCCCTCGCGGTGGTAGATGGGAAACATCTCGAATTCCAGACATTGTAGTAATTCCCTTATCTCAATGGCAAGAATTGAGAAACCGAGAAGCAGTTATTGAACTCAACGAACCCCCGCCTTTGCTAGTGGTAGAAGTTGTCAGCGAATCAACTAAAACTACAGATTACCGAGCCAAGCGGGTTGAGTATAATGTGCTGAACATTCCAGAATATTGGGTTGTAGATTTGTCTACTAATAAAATAACCGTTTTCACTTTGGTTGATGGACTGTATGAAGTCGCAGAATTTGTTGGTTCTGAACGCATTGTATCCCAGAGTTTCCCTGAGTTAGAACTAACAGTTGAGCAAGTGTTAGCAGCAGGAGAATAATCAACAAATCATTGAAAGAAAAAACCTGTAAATAACAAAGGTAACAGTATAAGTGCCGAGATAATTAAAACCAGAGTTCCAGCATCGATATTAAGCGTTTGTTTTTTTGGGTCTTTCATCTTTATCTTTTGCCAAAAATAGAGTCATTAACCCATTTTAACAAATTTTGTCACTTTTATCGTTATACCATTACCAATTACCAATTACCCATTAGCCATTAGCCATTAGCATTTCAGCAACAATTTTCCCCGAACTCATCACCCCAGGAATACCCGCGCCGGGATGAGTTCCCGCACCGACAAAATAAAGATTGGGAATATCTTCGCTTCGGTTGTGGGGACGGAACCAAGCAGATTGAAATAAAGTTGGTTCTACAGAGAAAGCACTACCCAAATAACTATTTAAACCGTCGCGAAAGTGCAAAGGATCGATATAGCTTTCGGTGACAATATGTTCAGATAACTTTGCTAAGTAACGCTCTTCCAAATACCGAATAATGGCATCTCGATAAGGTTTAGCTTGAGTTTTCCAATCAATTTTTCCGCCTAAATGAGGAACGGGTGCAAGTACGTACCAACAATCGCAACCTTCTGGCGCTAAAGATGGATCGGTTGCCGTGGGTCGGTGCAGGTATAATGAGAAATCATCGGGTAAATGCTTGCGAGTAAAAATATCTTCAATCCAGCCTTTATAGCGTCGCCCCATGAGAATTTCGTGGTGTGCCATATTGTCGTAACGGCAATTTGTGCCGAAATATAGTACGAATAATGACATGGAATATTGCAGGTTTTTGAGCTTGCGATCGCTCCACTTTTTCCTAAACTTCTCCCCAATCAAATTCAGATAGGTAAACGCCACATCTCCATTGCTAACAACTGCATCCGCCTGAAAAAAATTACCGTCGGTAGTTTGCACTCCGGTAGCTAGTTTAGTCTTGTCATCAATCGCAATTTCAGCCACTTCTGTATTGAGCAACAATTTGCCGCCAATCTCGCAGAAAAGCCGCGCCAAACCTTGCACCAAAGCACCCGTCCCCCCCATCGCGAACCAAATGCCAAATTCTTGCTCTAGTTTGTGAATCATGGCGTAAATCGAAGTACTCTGAAACGGATTCCCGCCAATTAATAAAGGATGAAAGCTGAACGCGATTCGCAGCCGTTCATCTTTGATATATTGATTCACAAAACCCGCAACAGATTTAAACGATTGCAACTGCACCATATCGGGTGCAACCTTGAGCATATCGGCAATCTGAGTAAAAGGTTTGGTCATCAAAGGCAAGCCTTTTTGAAACACTCGTTCTGATGCTTGATAAAATCGTTGATAACCTTCTACATCTGCTGGATTAAACTGCTCGATTTGTTTGAGGATTTGGTTGCGATCGCCGCTATAATGAAAAATCGATCCATCCTCAAACCGAATATTATAAAACGGGTCTAAAGCAACCAGTTTCACATAATCGTCAGTTTGCTTACCGCATAACTCAAATAATTCCCGAATTAGCCAGGGAGAAGTAATAATAGTAGGGCCAGCATCAAAGCGAAAACCATCTTGTTCGTAGACATACGCCCGCCCTCCCGGTTTGTCGCGCTTGTCTACAATTGTCACTTGATGTCCCTGCGCTTGCAGCCGAATCGCCGCCGAAAGTCCGCCAAAACCGCTACCAATCACCAAAATATCCATTAATCCCTATCCTTCGATAAATTATCTTGTTGTCAAGTTGGTTGGGAAAAATTGGGTAGATCTCCCTATATTTAACCTAGCTTTAACTGCTTCTGCACAAGAAATGCACATTTTAGGTTTACTCTTAAATCGGGTGGATTCTATAGAATCCGTTCAGCTTTCGGTGTGGGGGTGCAATCAACCAGGTGTCTTTAGTTTAACAAACATTAAACTTTATGAACAAAAGTTACTTGGTGATGGTGAATCGCTAACTCAACTGCAAAAATCTGCTAATTATTTATGCTACAAATTTTTCGCAACTTTTTCACTCCAAGTGCCTTTATCCCTCACGGTCATTGCTATCTTTGGCAGACTGGTTTAGTCACGCTGCATATATTATCCGATAGCCTGATTGCCCTATCCTATTATTCAATTCCTTTGACGCTGCTTTATTTTGTTCGCAAGCGGGAGGACTTACCATTTAATTGGATTTTCCAACTATTTGGAGCGTTTATTATTGCTTGCGGCACTACTCACCTGATGGAAATTTGGACGCTTTGGCATCCGATCTATTGGGTGAGTGGAGCGCTGAAAGCAATTACGGCGATGATTTCAGTTTACACGGCGGCGATGTTAGTGCCATTAGTGCCTAAAGCCTTAGCATTGGCGAGTCCAGCACAATTGGAAGCAAATAATTTAAAATTGCAGCAACTTTTAAGCGATCGCATCAAAGCAGAGTCAGCTTTGCAACAGTCAGAAGCACAACTGAGAAAGCAGGCGCAAGATTTAAAGCATACCTTGCAACAACTCCAGCGCACCCAAACCCAACTGATTCAAAGTGAAAAAATGTCTTCCTTGGGTGAACTCGTAGCTGGTATTGCCCATGAAATCAACAACCCAGTTAACTTTATCTTTGGCAATCTTACCCATGCCACCGAGTATGTTTCTGACCTGCTTTTCCTGCTCAAGCTTTATCAAGAAAAATATCCCGATCCCGAACCAGAAATCCAAGAAGTAATTTCAGCTATTGACTTAGATTTTTTGTTATACGACTTGCCCAAACTTTTGAATTCGATGAAGATAGGAGCAGATAGAATCCAGAAAATTGTGGTGTCTTTGCGAACATTTTCCCGCATGGATGAAGCCGAGGTCAAAGATGTAGACATTCACGACGGCATCGAGAGTACTTTACTGATCCTAAAACACCGACTAAAAGCCAAATGCGACCATGTGGGGATTGAGACAATCAAAGAATATGGCAAGCTGCCGAATTTGGAATGTTATGCCGGACAACTCAATCAAGTGTTTATGAATCTTTTGAGTAATGCCATTGATGCTTTAGAAAGTAGAATCGAAAATGATTACTGTTTCAAACCAACGATTCGGATTAAAACCGAATTAGTCAAAGGTCAGCTATCAGAAGATGGAATTTGGACGCAAGATAAAGTAGTGATTAGCATTGCCGACAATGGTATAGGCATGAACGAAACAGTTAAACAGCGCTTGTTTAACCCGTTTTTTACGACAAAATCAGTAGGAAAAGGCACTGGAATGGGTTTAGCAATTAGCTATCAAATTGTCGTCGAACGACATGGAGGTTCCTTGCAGTGTTTTTCATCCCCAGGTGAAGGCACCGAGTTTGCGATCGCCATCCCAGTCAAACCCATCAGTTGCCAGTTATCACTTGTGTAAAAGCGAACTTTGCCAAATAATTGATTCGCATCTCCTCTTCGATCTCTTCCTCTGCGCCCTCTGCGTCTCTGCGGTTCGTTAAAAAGTGTAAAATTGTAAAGAAAAGGTGAAATCGTTAAACCCTGTTGTTTGTAAACTTGTAATGCTAACGCAGAAACTGGAGCAACTAAAAACAATATTTGCCGAAATGGATCGGGCATTAATTGCCTATTCTGGAGGGATTGACAGCACCTTGGTAGCGAAAATCGCTTACGATGTGTTGGGCGATCGCGCACTTGCCATCACCGCCGAATCTCCCTCCCTCCTACCGGAAGACTTAGAAGAAGCACGCATCCAGGCGGCAGCGATCGGAATTACCCACGAAATTGTCCAAACTCACGAAATGGACAATCCCAACTACACCGCCAATCCCGTCAACCGCTGTTATTTTTGCAAAAGCGAATTGCACGACACCCTCAAACCCTTGGCGTTGCAGCGGGGTTATCCCTACGTCGTCGATGGCGTCAATGCCGACGATTTGCAAGATTATCGCCCAGGAATACAGGCGGCGAAAGAGAGGGGCGCGCGATCGCCTCTCGCCGAAGTTGGCATCACCAAAATCGAAGTCCGCCAACTTTCCCAACAATTAGAACTTCCCTGGTGGGATAAACCCGCCCAACCTTGTCTCAGTTCGCGCTTTCCCTACGGCGAAGAAATTACCGTCGCCAAATTGCAGCGAGTTGGCAGGGCAGAACTTTATTTGAGGAAACAGGGATTGAAAAATCTGCGAGTGCGATCCGAAGGCGATACCGCCAGAATTGAGATCCCCTCAGAGCAAATTAAGGAATTTGTCTTAACCACCGATTTACCTACCTTAGTAGCGGCATTTCAAGAGTTCGGTTTTATCTACGTAACCCTAGATTTAGAAGGGTACAAGAGCGGCAAACTGAACCGGGTTCTGGATCGGGAAGTTTTGAGCCTCAAAGGGTAATGTAAAATTTGCAACTTGCTAACTCAGTAGAGGTGCATTGTTTGTGCGCCTCTTATTTATTTAAACTTTATTCTCAAAGCACGAACTTGTCTTAATTAAGGCAAATAATCTTAAATAAAAAATCCATAGCTTTTGGCAACCTGGTAAAAAAAGAGTATCAATACTTACAGAATAAATCGCACATCGATCGTCTCAGGACTGAAAATAAAGATGTGCAATTGATTGATCGAAAATATTGCAGATGTGAAGTAAAACCTAGCTAACAAAGTGGGGGATAAAATGAATGCGATCGCATCCCACCTGGATTCTTTGAACCCGAACAACCTGAATTGGGAACTCGATACTTTCGCCCAAGAGATCGAACCAAGCAAAGACAAAAACTTTGGACTAGAGTCGTTAGGCATCAAAAACATCGGTCGCGTGTATCGAAACCTATCAGTAGCAGAGCTAACAGAACACATTTTAGCGCGGAAAGAAGGCACTTTAGCAGCGAACGGCGCCCTGTGCGTGAAGACGGGGAAATATACCGGGCGATCGCCCAACGATAAATTCATCGTTGAAGAACCAGAAATCCTCGATGAAGTAGACTGGAACAGCATCAACATTGCGCTTTCTCCCGATAAATTTGAACAACTTTACAAGCGGATGCTTGCTTACATCCAAAGCAGAGATTTGTATATTTTTGATGGATATGTAGGCGCAGATCCAACATACCGCTTGGGTGTGAGAGTAATCAACGAATTTGCTTGGCACAACTTATTCGTTCACCAATTGTTCTTAAGACCAACAGAACGCGAATTAAAATATCACCGTCCCGACTTTACTGTAATTGCCGTTCCAGGTTTCCAAGGCGATCCAGAAATCGACGGCATCCACAGTGAAGCATTTATAGTGCTGAACTTAGTCAAACGAATCGTCTTAATTGGCGGAACGCACTATGCCGGAGAAATGAAAAAATCGGTATTCTCCTTCCTCAACTACATGATGACGAAGCAGAACGTTTTGCCGATGCACTGTGCCGCCAACATGGATGAATATGGCAACACGGCGCTATTTTTTGGCCTTTCTGGAACTGGCAAAACTACCTTATCTGCCGATACTTCCCGGCGCTTAATTGGCGATGACGAACACGGATGGTCAGATCGGGGCGTCTTCAATTTTGAAGGCGGATGTTACGCCAAAACCATTCGATTATGCCAGAAAAACGAACCGCAAATTTGGGAAGCACTCCGCTTTGGATCGGTGCTAGAAAACGTCATTCTGGACGAACAAACCCGAATTCCAGATTATGACGACGATAGCATCACCGAAAATACCAGAGCCGCCTATCCCGTCGATTATATTCCTAATTGCGTCGTTCCCGGCGCTGGCGGTCATCCCAAGACAGTCATCTTCTTAACAGCAGATGCATTTGGTGTCCTGCCGCCTATTGCCAAACTCACTAACCGGCAGGCAATGTATCATTTCCTGTCAGGATATACCAGCAAACTAGCAGGTACAGAACGAGGAATTACCGAACCGCAAGCGACTTTTTCATCTTGTTTTGGCAGTCCATTCTTGCCACTTGATCCAACAGTTTATGCTGAGATGTTGTACAAGCGCCTGATCCAGTACGATGCGGATGTTTACCTAGTAAATACTGGTTGGACGGGTGGGCCTTACGGCGTCGGGAATCGGATTAAGATCGAACATACTCGGGCGATGGTATGGGCGGCGCTTTCTGGCGCATTAAATAAAGTCACATTCCATCACCATCCCATCTTTAAAGTGTTAGTACCCGAAGCAGTTCCAGGGGTTGACAGCAATATTTTAGATCCCCAAAAAACTTGGAGCGATCCAATTGCTTACGAACGAAAAGCTAAAGATTTGGCAAGGAGGTTTGTAGAAAATTTCCGCCGGTTCCATTACGTTCCTCTAGAGATGATGGAAGCATCTCCCGCATTTGAATAATTCCGCAAAGAAACCCGGTTTCTTAAGTTAAATAAACCCGCCCCGTTTTGATGGGCAAATCTGACGCGCGACGCTCTTAGAAACCGGGTTTCTGGCTGCGATCTCTAGTTTCCAAGCGAGGATTTTTCATAGAAACCGGGTTTCTGGCTGCGATCTCTAGTTTCCAAGCGAGGATTTTTCATAGAAACCGGGTTTCTGGCTGCGATCTCTAGTTTCCTTGCCAGGATTTTTCATAGAAACCCGGTTTCTTTGGGCGGGTGTTTCTGAATCATTGGTAGGGGCACGGCAACCGATCAACTTTGCCCTGGCAACAAAGATTACTGACGCCGTGCCCCTACTGCTATTTATTTCGATATAAAATGTTTCTTATATCCCAATATTTATGCTCGAACAAATGGGTTTAAAACTAGAAAAAGTCATTCCTTGGGGTCGTTCCATGCCAGAATATGTCAGGATGTTTAACCTGAGGCCAGATGACCTCAAATTAAATATTCTCGACTGTGCCAGCGGCCCTGCTAGTTTCAATGCAGAAATGATCCGCGAAGGTTACAAAGTGATATCTTGCGACCCAGTTTATCAATTCTCGGTCGAGGAAATTCAAGCGCGGATTCAAGATACTTATCAAACTGTTATTAAAGGTGTTCGCGCTAATTTAGATAGCTACGTTTGGCAAGATATCCAATCACCAGAACATCTGGGAAAAATTCGCATGGCAGCGATGCAACAATTTTTAGCAGATTTCCCCCAAGGGCAAAAAGAAGGGCGTTACCTAACTGATAGTTTGCCCACTTTGCCATTTGATACCGATCGGTTTGATTTAGCTTTGTGTTCGCATTTTCTATTTACTTATTCCGACCAATTTTCACTACAATTTCATTTGGATTCAATTCTGGAAATGTGTCGCGTTGCCCCACAAGTGCGGCTATTTCCCCTTTTAAATATATCGGGGGAAATATCGCCGAATCTTGCGCCAGTGATGACTGAATTAGAAAAGCGCGGCTACACCCTGAAAGTTGAGCAAGTTCCCTACCAGTTTCAGAAGTCTGGCAACCAAATGTTACAGGTAATGCGGAATTTTAGAGTTTAGATTTCAGATTTGAGATTTTCCAACAGATTCCCAGAAAAAATGGGTTGTTAGCCTCCTGCCCTTCGAGGGGGAAAAAAATTAATTTCTTCGCTCCCAACCCCATCTTAAAAACCGGGCTTCCGTGAGCTTCAGCCGAACGGTTTCTTCTGCGCTCTTTCGTTTGATAAAAAATTTTTCAGGTGAAACCCGGTTTCTTTGGGTAACTGTCAACTGTCAACTGTTGAAATCTGCAATTTAGTCAGACTCGAAAGCATTTTCTATGGGAACTAGATGGCAACCATGAATTCTCCAAGTGCCGTCTAGCTGCTTTTCCATTAAGTAAAGCGCCCTGACGGGAATTTCGTCGGGGCCGAGTAGAAGAACTGGTTGTGCTAAAGCGCCATTCACAACAGCCAGATCGTCGAAGATCGCCGAACGGGGACGATAGACTGGTTGGTAATAATTCTTAACCATTTGCATAAAGTTTTCGGGGTTTTGGAATGTTTGCTGAATCCCCGGACTGGCAAAGGCGAATGCACCAACGGCATCGTCATCTTGAAATGCTTGAAGTTGGCGTTTGATCGCAATGCGAATGGAGGCGCGATCGGTTTCAGTAATTTGCATACTGGGTAGCTTTTATGCTCAGAGCGCTGCTAATTAAATTATCTATTTAAATTATAGAAAGGCAACCTCTGGCTTTGGTAGAGTAGTTTGACTCTTGGGGGTGGTATGCGATCGCACAAGATCCTCGCATACGCCATCAGCTGAAAACCTGCGGCTAGATAAAAGGCATCCGCCAGCCAAAAACTGGGAGAAAATTTCATGATCCCCCTGTAGCATATTGATATTACTTAATAGAAACGCCTACAACGCAATGGTAAATATTGTCAACCTAAGAAAAACAGCATCAAGCTGGCAATTTAAAAGATAACAGGCTTTAAAAGGCTTTTTATAGGCTAATTGAGCGCCTGATTCGGGTTAACCGGGTTCAAATGTTAAGATCGCGATCAAAACCAGGAGTAAAATATGAATTTGCAAGAATTAAAGAACGAAGCTTACAAATTATCGGTGAGCGATCGCTTAGCCTTAATAGAAGCGATCGTGCAGTCACTGATGAACGAACTTGAAACGCGCCTCCCAGTAACAAAAGGAACATTAACAGGATTGCGCGGATTGCTGAAAACAGATGCACCACCACCTAATGATGAAGAAGTTAAGGCTATGTTAGAAGAACGCTTGGAGGAAAAATACCAGTAATGCGTGTATTGTTAGACACCAATATCATTCTGGATGTTTTGTTAGAGCGAGAACCGTTTGTAACGGACGCTCAAGCTTTATTCGATGCAATTGAATCTCAAACCGTTGAGAGATATGTAACAGCAACAACGTTAACAGATATTTTCTACATCGTTAGAAAGAGTAAAGGCATACAGACGGGTAAAGATGCGGTATCCAGATTATTGGCAACGATGAAAATATGTCCGGTTAACCGTCGGATTTTGCAGGCAGCTATATTATCTAATTTGAGCGATTTTGAAGATGCGGTTCAGCTAGTTTGTGCAACCAGTTTGAATCTCGATGCGATTGTGACGCGCGATCGCGTAGCGTGCCGGAGGCATATCGCGCAGACTTCGCAGGCTGTACAATACCAATTTTCTCAGCCGGAGAGCTATTGCAAAACCTTCCTGAATAAAATCTAAAATCTAAAATTTAAAATCTAAAATTCCCGACTCAGGCGATCGCTTGCACCCCAAACTACCTCATACTGGAAAAAGTGTCCTCTGGAGTTCCCCATGTCCCCCGAAGCAGTTCCCGTAAAACCTGCCGTGCTAATCGTCATCATTAGCGAATCTGTTATGCAAGACCGCCTGATTAAGCTGCTGAAAGCCCACAACGTCAGCGGTTACACCATCACTCAAGCGCGGGGTGAAGGCGGTCATGGAAGAAGAATGGGTGATATCGCAGGCTACAACACCAATATCGAGATCCAAACCCTCGTATCGCCAGAAGTATCCGATGCTATTTTTATCGCGCTAAAAGAAAATCAAAACGGTCACGCCTTGATCGCCTATCGACATAATGTAGAAGCCTTGTACGATTAAGATTAACTCTAAAATCCCCGTTCCCAGGCAAGAGCCAGGGAACGAGCTAAAATCTAAAATCTAAATTCTAAAATCTAAAATCCCATGTCCCAAATTGTTTGGATCGCCCGTCACGGGAACCGCCTCGACTTTGTTAACCCCGACTGGTTCCTTACGGCAGAACGACCATACGATCCCCCATTATCGGATGGTGGCATTATACAAGCGCAGCAATTAGGGCAACGCCTGAAAAGAGAAAATATCGCCCATATTTTTGCCTCCCCTTTTTTGCGAACCGTACAAACGGCAAACGAAGTGGCAGCAGCGCTCGATTTACCGATTAAAGTAGAATCTGGTTTAAGCGAGTGGTTAAATCCCCAGTGGATGCCGTCGATGCCGGAAAAATTGCCAATGGAAGTATTGCATGAAAAATATCCGCGAATTGACCTCAGCTACACTTCCAGAATCATCGCCGAATACCCCGAAACCGGCGACAAAGTTTTTCGTAGATCTGGAGAAACTGCCAAAATCCTTGCAGATGAATTTTCAGAAGATATCCTGCTGGTGGGACACGGTGCATCGGTAATCGGTACGGCAATGGGGTTACTCGGTGGAACAACTCAACCAGAAATTAATGCCACTTTGTGTTGTTTGGTCAAAATTGTGCGTCAAGATCGAGAATGGATCATGGAACTCAATGGCGATACCTCCCACTTGAGCGAAACTGAAAAAGTAGTTAGGTTCCACTAAATCGCTCAAGTTGCTAATGGCTAATGGCTAATGAATATAACGAGAAAAATGCTATATTAGTCAGCTAACAAAGCCTCTCGCTATTAGCTTTGAGCTATTAGCTATTAGCAATGCCCAATGTTTATAAGTAACTAATTGCTTTAGATATATGACGTTATTATTAGCAGGGGATATTGGCGGCACTAAAACAATTCTGCGCTTGGTGAAGTCGCCAGATCGAGGGCAAATGTACAGCTTAGATGAAGCGACTTACAAAAGCGGCGAATTTCCCGATTTAGTGCCGATGGTGCGACAGTTTCTCCAAGCAGCTGCGGAACATTTGGGGTATGTTCCGGCACCGGAGAAAGCTTGTTTTGCGATCGCAGGCCCTGTAGTCAACAATACCGCCAAGTTGACCAATCTAACTTGGTTACTCGATGCCAAGCGTTTAGAACAAGAATTAGCCATCTCTAAGGTTAGTTTAATCAACGATTTCGCCGCCGTCGGTTATGGCGTTTTGGGACTCGGCACACCCGACTTACACACCTTACAAGCAGAAGCACCGCAAAAAAACGCCCCCATCGCGGTTATTGGTGCGGGTACGGGGTTAGGGCAAGGATTTTTAATTCCTGTGGGAGATACCTATCAAGTATTTAGCAGTGAAGGCGGACATACAGATTTTGCCCCCCGCACCGAATTAGAATTTCAACTGTTGAAATACTTGATGGATAAACACGATATTCAACACGTATCGGTTGAAAGAGTTGTGTCAGGTCAAGGGATAGTTTCAATTTACCAATTTTTGCGCGATCGCTTATCCATCCCTGAATCTCCCAATATCGCCGCCGACATCAGAACTTGGGAACAACAAGCTGGACAAACTGAGAAAACCATCGATCCAGCAGCAGTCATTTCCAAAGCAGCTTTAGAAGCAAGCGATCGCCTCTGCGAGCAAACCATGCAAATATTTATTGAAGCATACGGTGCAGAAGCAGGTAACCTCGCCCTCAAACTATTACCTTATGGCGGTGTTTATATGGCTGGTGGGATTGCTGCCAAAATTTTACCTTTAATTCAAAGCGGAAATTTCCTCACGGCTTTTAGTCAAAAAGGTCGGATGAATCCGATTCTAGAAAAAATGCCAGTCCATGTAGTTTTAAATCCCCAAGTCGGTTTAATTGGTGCTGCCGTTAGTGCTGCCCGGTTGTAGTGCAACAGTTGAGAGTTGATAGTTAAGGAAAATTATAGCCCGTGTAGACGGGCTTTGTTTGTCTAGCCGCGACTTCAGTCGTTTTGATAGTTACGGAAAATTATAGCCCGTGTAGACGGGCTTTGTTTGTCTAGCCGCGACTTCAGTCGTTTGGCATAAAGGGGGTAGCTAACGCGGATTTGGTATCATATGATGTCCGTTGAATTGCCCATAATCAAAAAACCGCACAGAGTAGTTGCGTAGGGACACGGCATCAGAGATATCTCGGATAAACAATGGACGTTAATCGTGCCGTGTCCCGGCTTCTAATTATGGGTAATCGACCGGACATGATATAAAACCCTTCACCTTTGATCTCAAGGGAATTGTGTTGATAAACCCGCCCCCCGCGCGATGCCGATAAAAGCAGACATGATATAACTAATATCATGTCCGGTAGCATCGGTAGCTGCACATCCGGGGCGGGTTTATTTATACTTTGCGTTGGTAGCAACGATCTCTCGTAAAACCCGCCCCTACAGGATCAAAAACCATACACAACCAAAGCTAACGGACACGATATCACTCAATTTGCTAGTTATGAGGTCAAGCATTTTAGATCCCCCTAAATCCCCCTTAAAAAGGGGGACTAAGAATCCGGTTCCCCCCTTATTTAAGGGGGGTTAGGGGGGATCGAACCGACAATATTTGTAACTAGCAACTTGCGTTAACTAGCAACTGGCGTTAATAGCAGATTGCAGATTTCATTAAATTTCAAATCTGCAATCTCAAATCTAAAATCTAAAATTGCTCCCCCTGCATCGGCCCCAAATACTTAGTCAAATAAGGAGAAAACACCTCATAAATTAGCGTCAAAGGCTGTTTGTGATGCCAAAACAAATAATGGCGACCCCAAAATGGCCCAGTATTTCCAAAAGCCTTTTCTAACGCCTCACAGTGACCGTAATAAATGCCTTGCACATCTCGATACAACTCAGTTCGCAGCTTTTCTAAACTCAACCAAATGGGAATAGAACGATTTTGCAAATACTCGTCCACGTGGCTAGCTTCCCACCAAGAACAAGCATAAGCTAATCGCTGTCCAGAAGCTGTCCGCAGCCACACTTGTCGCCTGACGCGGGGGCCAGGTACGACTTGCATTTGTTCCGGTGCGCCATCTGGGTTCATTCCCACAGGAGACATATCAATTAAATCTACCTCGGTCTTCTCCCCCGTCAGCAGTTGCAAGTGGCGCGTCGGGGAACCATCTCCCAAAAGCAACAATTGCCAAGTCGGTGCGAGTTGCGAATGGGGCAATCCTTGCTGGATAATACTTTCTCCCCCTTGCCAAATCGGCGTGAGGGCGTGCCAAGAGGTTGGCAGTGTCCGGTTGTCTGGTGCTGTAAAAGTCGCAGTCAAGGTTCTTTACATAACTTAACTTTTTCTTATGATAGCCTTGTTCTGGCTGTTGCGATGATTCGTCAGCGTATACAGATCGTTTGTACTAAAATTAAGATTGCAAGCAGTCCAAAAAAAAGATATATACTAGCGAGATGTCAAGCACCAACACTGGTATTGAATGGACTGACAAAACCTGGAATCCAACCACTGGTTGTGACAAGGTCAGCTCAGGATGTCGCTACTGTTATGCCGAAGCACTTACCGAACGCTTCCCTAAAACTTTTCCAGAAGGCTTTAAGCTGACGTTGCATCCAGAACGACTAGAACAACCAAAGCGATGGCGTACTCCTAGTCGTATTTTTGTCAACTCCATGAGCGATCTTTTTCACGAAGATGTGCCGCTTTCCTACTTAGAGGAAGTTTTTAGCGTGATGCGAGAAACTCCTTGGCATATCTATCAAATTCTCACTAAGCGCTCAAGCCGTTTGGCAGAATTAGCTCCCCAACTCGAATGGTGTGAAAATATTTGGGTAGGTGTATCTGTAGAAAGTCAAAAATATACTTATAGAATCGATGATTTGCGGCAAGTACCAGCAGCGGTTCGGTTTCTTTCCTGCGAGCCTTTACTGGGAGCCTTGGATTTAGATCTAAAACATATTCACTGGGTAATTGTAGGTGGTGAATCTGGATCTAACCATCGTCCTATGCAGCCAGAATGGGTGAGAGAGATTTTGCAACAAACGCGGGCAGCAGAGGTGGCCTTTTTCTTCAAGCAGTGGGGAGGAAGGTACTCAAAAGCAGGTGGTAGAATACTCGATGGACGCACCTGGGACGAAATGCCAGATGCTTGGAATCAGCACAAGATTAAATGGCAAAAGAAATCTTCTAGACCACAAAAATTAAGTGAGTTAGAACCAGAAAATCTAATTCCTGCAAAATAAAGAGAGTTGAACAATGAGTCGGCTTGGTAGTGAGGGTGAGGACATTATCGGTCGTTGGTCTGAAGAGAAGCTAGATTTACTGGCAAAATATCTTAAAGCTTACTCTGCGATTATGAACAAACAAAAGCAAAGCTGGCTCAAGGCTTACTACTATATAGATGCTTTTGCGGGTTCTGTTAGACCGAGATCTAAAGAAGATGAACAGCGCTATATTGATGGTTCTCCTTTACGTGCTTTACAAACAGAACCTAAATTTGATGCTTATTGGTTTATAGATGTTTCACCGCGACGTATCGAGCGTATAGAAGGACTGCGTGACGAGTTTCCAGATTGTACGATTGAGATCCGTCAGGGAAACTGTAACGAAATCTTGTGTAACGAGGTAATTAGCGAAGTTACCTATGCTTCTAAGCAGCGGGCTTTTGTGTTTTTAGATCCTTATGGCTTACAGGTAGATTGGGAAACAGTTAGAGAATTAGCAAATACTAAAACTTGCGATATTTTTATAAATTTTTCTGTAATGGGGGTTACTCGTCTCCTGCCTAGAGATCAACGTCCAGAAGGAGAAGTATTAGAACAATTAAACAAAGTTATGGGCAGCACTAATTGGCTCGATCAAATATACCAACCACCGAGACAGTTAAGTTTGTTTCCAGAGTTAGAACCTGCCCTAAGTCGCGAAACTATCAAAGCGGAAGAGTTAGCAAGCTTGTATGCAGAACAATTGCGATCGCTTTTTCCCCACGTCAGCAGACCAGTTTTGATGAAAAACTCCACTAATTCAGTGCTATACGCTTTGTGCCTAGCCAGCCACAATCAAACAGCCACTAAGATTACAAATGAGATCTTCGCTCGATACGAACGTTTAAGGCAATTAGAAAGCTAGTTTTGCTCGTGCGAAGATCCCAGGACTTACGCGCACCTATGCAGGTTTCTATGAAAAATAGTTGGTTTGCTAATTAATCTCTGGATTTATGCCTTAGACTCAAATTCTCTAAATTGGCAGGCGATCGAGGTCTTTGTTAGAGCCAATTACTACCATAATTTCACCTTTATGAAGCCGTCGGTTCGGGTTAGGATTGACTTCAAACGTGCCATCGTTAACTACGGCTAGTAAGTTTAAACCATAACGAGTTCTAAGTTGCAAATCGTAGATAGTTTTGCCGTCAAATTCTTTGGGGACGAGCGCTTCTACTATACTGTTGTGTGGGTCTAGTTCAAAGCGGTCTAAAATTGCGGGTCTGGTAAGCGATCGCGCTAATGCACAACCAGCTTCATGTTCCGGATAAACTACATGATCTGCGCCCACTCGCGTTAATACTTTACCGTGGACTTCTGATGAAGCTTTTGCTACTACGTGGGGGACGCCGCCTTCCTTCAAATTCAGCGTGGTGATGATGCTTTCTTGCAAATAGTTACCGATGGCAACAATCACCGTATCGAACTCTAAAATACCCGCTTGTTTTAGCGCCGACGCTTCGGTTGAGTCTAGTTGCAACGCATGACCTACAATCTGATCTGTCAGGGCTTGAGCGACTCTTTTTTCATCAACATCGGTTCCCAGTACATCGTATCCCAAACTGTGCAGCGTCGAGCATACTCCCCGCCCAAAGCGCCCCAATCCAATCACGGCGTACTGTTTATTATCTTTGCGTAGACTGCGAAAAAAACCTATGGACGACAGATTCACTTTTTTTTACCTTTGTTATCAATAAGTTGACGATAAGGATTCCTACAAGCCCAATCTTATATTTCCAGCCTAGCAAATATTTTCTTGCATTATTACCCCACAAGTAAGTTTTCTTCGGGGTAGCGAATTGTACTGGGGCGAGGATCTCCCAACAGCGCTGACATCAGCAACAAAACGCCTACCCTTCCCACATACATTGTCACAATTAAAACTAGCTTGGCAGCAGGTGAGACGCTAGCAGTAATTCCCGTAGATAGACCAACTGTGGCAAAAGCGGACACAACCTCAAACAAAATTTGAATAAAATTCAAGTTTGTATCGGTGAGCGAGATTAAAATTGTGACAAAAATCACCATCGCAACCGAGCCTATCAACACGCCAACCGCCTTTAAAATCAGCGATACAGGAATTGTTCGCTCGTATAAAACAGCTTCTTCTTTCTCCTGTAAAATGGCTTTGGTGCAAGTAGTTAAAACTCGCAGTGTTGTCGTTTTTATCCCGCCTCCCGTCCCGCCGGGACTGGAGCCAATAAACATAAAAGCAATCGTAATAAATAAACCAGCGGTGGTCATTTTGCTAAAATCAATCGTGTTAAAACCAGCAGTTCTGGGTGTGACTGATTGAAACCAAGCTGATAGAATTTTGGTTTTTAAGTCCATAGAACCAAACGTATCGGGGTTGTTCTGCTCGATTAAAAAGAACGCCACAGTGCCGACGATTAAGAGAATTAAAGTGGTGCTGGTAGCGACTTTAAAATTGAGGGAGAAGATAATGCAATGGGTTTTTCTGAGGATGCGATCGCGTAACCACAGGTACATTTCCATAATTACCTGGTAGCCAATCCCGCCAAATATAATCAATCCCGTTACCGTCAGGTTTAATAAAATCGATGATTGATAGCGGATAAAGCTATCACTGAACACGCTAAATCCCGCATTATTCCAAGAATTGATGCTATGAAAAATTGCGTACCACAGTCCCCGAGAGAGTCCATAATCCGGAACAAAAACAGGCAGCAACAGAAAAATTCCGCTGATTTCAAATAGTAACGTCGTCGCAATAATAGATTGAAGTACTTGTGCGCTACCTTGTATTCCTGGTCGATCTAAAGCTTGTTGAATTGCCACTTTATCGCGCAAGCTAAACCTAGCACCCAGGAGCAGCAAAAGAAAAGTGGTTGCTGTCATATAGCCGAGTCCGCCAATCTGGACAAGGATAACAACAAACAGCTGACCCCAAAATGAAAAATAAGTGCCGACATCGACAACCGACAAACCCGTAACGCACACAGCAGAAGTTGAGGTGAATAAAGCCACTAACGGGTCAATCCAAGTCCCGCTGCTGCTAGAAAATGGCATTATCAACAAAAGGGTGCCCAAGCCGATTACAGCAAGGAACCCCAGGCAAATCGTTCTAGAAACTGTCATGGAGCCGTCGTAATTTGATTCAACGATACTTTTAAAGGGTTCTAGTGTAAAGTCCCCTGATTCGCGATTAAACTAACTTTAGCCTGAATTAAAGCTAGATCGGCGCTAGAAACCAAATTTCTTGGTAGATATCTAGCTATCAAACCTAGATTTTTCCCCAAAACCGGGTTGCTTGGCTTAAGTCAGATTAAACTAACTTTACCGTGCATTAAAGCTCTTAGTTCTATGAGTGCAACACTTTACGAGCAAATTCAGCAATTTTACGACGCCTCCTCTGGTTTGTGGGAGCAAATTTGGGGGGAACACATGCACCACGGATATTATGGCGCAGATGGCAAGCAAAAAAAAGACCGTCGTCAAGCTCAAATTGATCTGAATCAGGAAATACTCCAATGGGCTAATTTACAAAGAGCGCAAAATATTTTAGACGTAGGCTGTGGCATTGGGGGTAGTTCTCTGTATCTGGCGCAAAAGTATAACGCCACAGTCACCGGAATTACCCTCAGCCCCGTCCAAGCGTCTAGGGCAAAGGAAAGGGCAACAAGTGCTAATCTAAGTCAGCAAACTTCGTTTCAGGTAGCAGATGCATTGAATATGCCCTTTGCCGATGCATCTTTTGATTTTGTTTGGTCGATGGAAAGCGGCGAACATATGCCCGATAAGGTTAAATTCTTACAAGAATGCTACCGGGTATTGAAGCCTGGTGGGACGTTTTTAATGGCAACTTGGTGTCATCGTCCTGTGGCGCTTCCGGATGGATACTTGATGCCGGATGAGTTGAAGCATTTGGCAGAAATTTATCGCGTGTATTGCTTGCCTTATGTCATTTCTCTGCCGGAATATGAGCAAATTGCTCGCAATCTTTCTTTTCAAGATATCCATACCGATGATTGGTCAACTGCTGTAGCACCTTTTTGGGATGTAGTGATTGATTCTGCTTTCAATCCGGCGGCAATTATTGGTTTAATTTTTAGCGGTTGGACGACAATTCAAGGGGCGCTTTCCCTGTCGCTGATGAGTCAAGGATATGAGCGAGGATTGATTCGTTACGGGGTTTTGCGAGCGAGTAAATAATTTCAACAGTTGATAGTTGATAGTTGATAGTTGATAGTGGACAGTGGACAGTGGATAGTTGACAGTGGACAGTGGACAGTGGATAGTGGATAGTGGACAGTGGACAGTGGACAGTTGATAGTTGATAGTGGACAGTGGACAGTGGACAGTTGATAGCTTGTCGTGAGCTAGTCGAAGGGTTGACAGTTACCTCTCCCTCAAGCTTATAGGATTGGGAAACAGGGAAATTAATTTTTCCTTTTGCGCTCAAAGGGGGAGGCTAACAACCCATTTTTTCGGCTACATTATTAGTTTTTTAGTGCTGGAATAGCTAATGGCTAATATTACTATGACCAATTAGCAATTAGCCATTAGCTATTTTAAAATGTATCAGGTTATCCCAACTTGGACTAAATAAATGAGCGATACTTTTTTTGATAAGTCGGGAAGTCAATCAAGTAACTGGCTTTATGCTTTTTGGAAGTTCAGCCGCCCTCATACAATTATTGGTACGAGTTTGAGCGTTGTGGGGTTATATTTGGTGGCAATTTCTCTCTCACACCCCAATTTCTCCAGCACCCATCTGTTGCAGCTATTCGGAACTTGGTTATCCTGTTTGTGCGGCAATATTTACATTGTCGGTTTAAACCAATTAGAAGATATCGAAATCGACCGGATTAATAAACCTCACTTGCCTTTAGCATCGGGGGAATTTTCCACCCAGCAAGGTAAGATAATTGTCGGCGTTACGGCTATCCTGGCGCTGCTGTTGGCGGGGTTTTTGGGGCCGTTTTTATTCGGGATGGTGGGAATCAGTTTGGCTATTGGCACGGCTTATTCTTTACCGCCAATTCGGTTAAAACGGTTTCCGTTTTGGGCGGCGATTTGTATTTTTAGCGTTCGGGGGGCAATTGTTAATTTAGGTTTGTTTTTGCACTTTAGTTGGGTGTTCTCTCAGCAACAACAAATACCCCCAGAAGTTTGGGCGCTGACGCTGTTTATTTTGGTGTTTACGGTGGCGATCGCTATCTTTAAAGATATCCCCGATATGGAAGGCGATCGCTTGTACAATATCACCACTTTTACCCTGAAGTTGGGCGCGCCCGCTGTGTTTAATTTGACTAGAGTGACGATCGGTATTTGCTATCTGGGGATGGCAATTGCTGGCTGGTTGTGGCTCGATTCTGCGAATGGGGTATTTTTAGTTACATCCCATTTGCTGGCATGGGGTTTGATGGGGTGGCGCAGTTTGGGGGTAGACTTGCAGGATAAGAGCGCGATCGCTAGTTTCTACCAGTTCATCTGGAAGTTGTTTTTTCTGGAATATTTGATTTTTCCGGCTGCTTGTTTATGGCATTAAGCAGAATTGACCTGTCAAGAGTAATTATGCGGAATTAGGGGAGGAAATATCGATCGAGCCGATTGGGGGAGGGGACTCGACACGGAGAGCGATCGCAAAGCTTAAACTAGGCTAAGAAGCCCTAGAAATACTATGTCCCGAATCATGACGCAAAAACTGCTGAAATTTTACCTGCTGTTGGCTGCGAGCGTTAGTCTCGGGTTGAGTGCTGTGGCATGTTCCAAGGCACCTTCTGGAACAGACACCGCCAGCACCAGCACGCCTTCTCCCAGCGCACCGGCGCAAAATACCGCGGCTAACCAGACGGCGTCCCCATCGGCAACGGCACCGAGTCCAGCAGCTACGGTTGCCGCCGCGCCTGGTAGCGCTGAAGATTTTTATCAGCGAGGAATTGAAAGCGTTCAAAAAGGCGATGCGGCGGGTGCGGAGGAAGCATGGCGCAAATCGATCGAACTAGATCCAAAAAATCCCAAAGTTCACTCGAATTTGGGTGTTTTGTTGCAAAGTCAAAATAAGTTAGACGAAGCTAGCAAGCAATTTCAAGAAGCGGTTCGCCTCGATCCAAAAAATGCGGAAGATAAGGTAAAATTAGCCGTAGTTTTGGGTCAACAGAAAAAACTCGACGAAGCGATCGCGCAAACTAAAGAAGCGCTGCAAATCAAATCGGATTTTGCCCCCGCCCACGTAGTAATGGCGGCAGCGTTAGCCGAACAAGGCAAGCAAGAAGAAGCTATCAAGAGCTTAGAAACTGCGCGGGATTTATTCAAGACTCAGGGAAAAGTTGACCAACAGGTAGAAACTCAAATTAACTTAGCCGTTGCTTTAGCAAAACAGAAGAAATTAGATGAGGCAGTAGTGCAATTACAAGATGCGGTTAAAATCAAACCCGACTTTGCTCCTACTCACGTCATTTTAGCAGGGGCTTTATCGGAACAAGGCAAGCGAGATGAAGCGGTAACCTCCCTCAGAACGGCTAAAGACTTATTCAAAACCCAAGGCAGAACCGAACAACAGGTAGAAGCTACAATTAACTTAGCCGTTTTGTTGGGACAACAAAACAAAATCGACGAAGCAGTCGCGGAATCAAAAGAAGCGATTAGCCTCAAACCAGACTCGGCAAAAGCCCATTATGTCCTAGCGCTGGCGTTATCAAGTCAAGGCAAAAAAGATGAAGCACTAGCTAATTTGAACAAAACCAAAGAACTGTTGAACAGCCAAGGCCAAACCCAACAAGCTGCTCAAATTGACCAGATCATCCAGAAACTTGGCGAACAGAAAAAATAATTGAGGATTTGAGGTTTGAGATTGCAGATTGCAGATTTAATTTTTAGGTTCGGATATCTCTGCAATCTGCAATATTTTTATAAATCTAAAATCTAAAATCTAAAATCTGAAATTGTTTCATGTTCGAGCAAAAAGGCAAAGTTTATTTAGTGGGTGCGGGGCCATCGGATGTTGCTTACCTGACCGTGCGATCGCAACAATTGCTATCCCAAGCTGAGGTATTAATTTATGATGCCTTGATCGATGAACGATTGTTAGATTTAGTACCGGATAATTGCGTCAAATTCCACGTCGGTAAGCGGGGTGGGCGCAAGAGTACCCCCCAAGCAGAAATTAACCGCTTGCTGGTAGAACAATGCCAGCTAGGTAAGCAAGTCGTGCGGTTAAAAAGTGGCGATCCGTTTATTTTTGGGCGATCTAGTGAGGAAATTCAAGCATTAATTGCAGCCGGTTGTCAGTTTGAAGTTGTGCCGGGGATTTCTTCCGCATTGGCAGCGCCGTTACTAGCGGGAATTCCTTTAACCGATCCGGTTTTGAGTCGGTGTTTTGCCGTTTTCAGCGCCCACGAACCAACAGAATTAGACTGGGAAGCCCTATCGCGGATCGATACGCTGGTAATCTTGATGGGAGGACGCAATTTGAGCGAAATTGTCACGCAATTGCATCGCGCGGGGCGCAGTCTGCAAACGCCAGTCGCGGTGATTCGCTATTGCGGACATCCCCAACAACAAATTTGGACAGCCGATTTGGGAACTATTGAAGCTACATGTGCTGGCGCGTCTCTTTCCCCGGCGGCGATTGTGATTGGAGAAGTTGTCGGGCTGCGTCCTTATTTACAATCGCCGAATGCAGATCCGATGTCCCCAATAGACGGTAAGTTAAGATCTGGCACTTTAGATTTGATTGGCCTCACCGTGACTACCGATCGCCCAAATCTGCAAACAAAGGTAGGCGCTCAGAAGGAAACTATCCCCGCCTCCTCTTCCCTCCCCCTCGCTAATAAAACTATCCTCGTTACTCGTTCAGTTGGACAGTCGGGAGATTTTACTAACCGCCTTCAGGAAGCAGGTGCAACGGTAATTGAAATGCCTGCGATCGCAATTGGCCCCCCTTCAAACTCCGAAGCATTGGATAATGCGATCGCTTCTATAGAAACTTTTGATTGGTTAATTCTCACCTCTACCAACGGTGTAGATTATTTCTTTGAGCGCTTATTCGCTCAAGCAAAAGATGCCCGCAGCTTGGCGAATCTCAAAATTGCCGTTGTCGGTAAAAAAACAGCTAATAGCCTAAAACTGCACAATTTGCAACCCGATTTTATCCCCCCCAACTTTGTGGCAGATTCGTTAGTGGAACATTTCCCCACCTCTCTGCAAGGGAAAAAAGTATTATTTCCTAGAGTAGAAACTGGTGGACGGGAGGTGTTAGTACAGCAGTTATCGGCTAAAGGTGCAGAAGTCGTCGAGGTGGCGGCTTACGAGTCTCGCTGTCCGGAGGCGATCGCACCAGCGGCAAAACAAGCTTTATCCGAGCAAACTGTAGATATAATTACCTTTGCCAGTTCCAAAACTGTCAGAAATTTTTGTCAGTTAGTAGAGGCATCCCAACTAACCGATAAGCTAGATCGAGTAGCGATCGCCTCTATCGGCCCTCAAACTTCCCGCGACTGCAAGCAATTCCTGGGGCGAGTAGATGTAGAAGCCCTCGAATACACCTTAGAAGGATTAACCCAAGCTATTATTAACTGGGCAGCAGTCCAACAGCCTCCTGTTTAAAACACTTATCTTAGGTTATATTAAACTGTAAATTTTTAGCAGCAGGGGCGGGTTTAACGACATAATTCTTACTTCCCGAGAATGGTTGGTAAAATCAGCCCCGACTTTAAAACTGAATCAAGATCGTTTATCATTTATTGGTTCAGCAGAGAAAAATAAATATAACTTATTGATAATTGTCAATAGTTATTGGGTAATGGGTAGTAGGTAACAGCCTCTGCCCATACAACAAATAACAAGCGTTATACACCTGGATGAATAATTTTATCACAAAGGTCGTGTTTGATGACATAAAATTCGGCTTCTGACTATGAATAGGTTAAACAGATGTCATTCATAAAAATTAGAGGAGGATTTAACAAGAGATATAGCGCTTCTTGTAGAAGCTGGTTGAACAAAATATTTCCTGATGCCTTAGAACGATCGGTACAACTCGCCCTTACCGAGTTAATTTTACTATTAACGATTAGCCATTAGCTATTAGCGATTATCCAAAAAGTAAAAAGATAGATTGACCAATCAAAACCAATGCGAACCAGCGAGCAAATCAAGGCAGAAATTAAAGAGCAATTTGGTTTTGTTCCTCCTTTTTTTGAACCGGCAGCTCAAACTCCAGAAGTGCTGGAAAATCTGTGGCAGCAGGCTCTGAATGCTTATATTAACAATCCCCTACCAGCCTTGTTTAAAGAAAAGCTTTTTGCTTACTTATCGCGCTACTGTTCAGTTCCTTACTGTATTATCTGCCACAGTTGTACGTTACGCTTCTTGGGGATGACTGCCAAGGAAATCCTCACTTTATTGCAAGAAAATGCCCCCAATACAGAGGAGGAATGGAAAGTAAAAATACTGCTTTCATCGACACAAATAGAGCCTTTAACAGATTGGCCTGTTGCTAACCCAGATTTAGAAACAAGCTTGTATTATTATGCAATTTTAATTTATTTAAAACCAGATATTACCCAGCCTTATCGTCAGGAATTGCTCAGACTGTTGGGGAAATTTTATTACAATCACTTAATCGCATTTATCGCCTATATAAAAACCTGTCACCATTGGGCAGAATGCCATCCCGAACTGCTGTACGAAGCAGATCGAAGAGTGCAGTTACATCTGCCTGCTTTGCTGGAACAAGAGCCGGATTTAGGTATTTTTTTTGCTAACTACAACCAGAAAGTTAGGCAAGAATACCAGAAACGGGAAGCAGAATTGCAGCAAAGTAATTGTATACTGCAATCGGTGATGACAGGCACTACCGATGCCATTTTTTTGAAAGATTGTGAGGGGCGCTACTTGATGGTTAACTCCACAACAGCGAGGATTCTAGGCAAATCTGTCGAGGAAATTATCGGCAAAGATGATACTGAATTGCTGTCGCCGGAGGAAGCCCGCCAACTGATAGAAACTGACCGCAGAATCATGGCGACGGGTACTAGCGAGATGCTGGAGGAAGTTCTTACTATTAAAGCGGGCAAGCAGCCTGGTGTGCGAACTTATTTAGTGACAAAAGATGTCTACCGAGATCGAGAAGGTAATACCATTGGTTTAATTGGGATTGGGCGAGATATCACCGAACGCAAGCGTTTAGAAAAAGAGCGATCGCATCTGCTAGAAGTGCAACAACAATTAATTGCGCGGCTGCAACAACAAACTATAGATTTAGTCGCCCTCAGTGCAGTGGGAACAAGCGCAATTAGCACCTTAAATTTGCAACAACTGCTCGACGTGCTACTTCAGTGTATTCTGCAAGTAGTAGGAGCCGATGCGGCGATGATTCTATTAAAAGAAGATAACCACTTGCGCGTCAGTGCCGGTATTGGCATCCAAAAGCCGATTCCCATAGGCTTTTTAGTGCCGATGGGACAAAGTTTTGCTGGCACAATTGCCGCCACTAGGCAGCCGCTTTATATTGAAGATGCCCAAACCGATTTGTTGCTGGTAAATCAATGGCTCAAACAAATGGGAATTCGCAGCATCTTGGGCGTGCCGCTGCAACACAATAACGAATTAGTAGGCGTTTTGCACGTAGATTGGTTTACCATTCATAAGTTTAGTTCGCGGGAACTTTACCTGTTGGAAATTGCCGCCGAACGTTCTTGCATGGCGATTCTCAACGCCCAATTGTTTGAGCAAACCAAACAGCTACAACAGCGCCAAAAACTGCAAATCGACACGATGCCGATTGGTTATATGGTATGCGATCGCTTCTTTCAATTGACCGATTGGAATCCCGCCGCTAGTAACATTTTTGGCTTCACCAAAGCAGAAGTACTAGGGAAACATCCCTACGAATTGATCGTTCCACCTGCTGCTAAAGTGCATGTAGAAGAAGTATTTCAGCGGCTTTCTCAAGGGGATATGACTGCACACAGCGTCAACGAGAACGTCACAAAAGATGGTCGCACCATTCTTTGCGAGTGGTACAATACACCGCTAAAGAATCCAGACGGGACGATTATCGGTTTTCAAGGGATGGTAAAAGATATTACCTCCCGCAAGATGGCAGAAGCCGAATTGCAACAGGCGCATCAGCGATTAAAATTCCACGTGGAAAATACCCCCCTAGCGTTAATCGAATGGGACTCCCAGTTTAAGGTTAAAATTTGGTCGCAGCAGGCAGAGAAAATCTTTGGTTGGAAAGCTGAAGAAGTCATAGGCAAAAGTTTGCATGAATGGCGGTACGTATACGAGGAAGATCTAGAAAATATTAGGGCTGCCTGTGCTGGTTTGATCGACGGTAGTACTCCGCGCAATATCAGCCAGAATCGCAACTATACCAAAGATGGCAGAGTAATTCATTGTGAATGGTACAACTCTACCCTATTAGATGAATCAGGAAATCTGGTATCTCTACTATCCCTCGTATTAGATGTAACCGCGCGACAGCAAGCCGAAGAGGCGCTAGCAGCAAGCGAACGGCGCTTTCGCTCGTTAATTGAAAATGCCACTGATATGATTGTGGTGATTGATTCTGGTGGCGTCTGCCGTTATGTCAGTCCATCGGTAGAACGAATCTTAGGATATCAGCAGGAAGAGATTATTAACAAATTTTGCAGCGAGTTTATCGATCCAGAAGATGTGCCACTGTTGAGTCAAAGATTGGATCGGGCAATGCAAAATCCCAGGGTGAGTCAAAAGATGATTGATTATCGAGTGTTACACAAAGATGGTTCTTGGCGCATATTTGAAGCAGTCACGACTAATTTATTAGACGATCCGGCTGTCCAGGGTGTGGCGATTAATTGCCGCGATATTACCGAACGTAGAATCGCCGAAGAGGCACTCAAACAAAGCGATCGCAAGTACTACACCTTAACTAAAGTAGCCCCGGTGGCAATATTTCACGCCGATGCAGTGGGACAATGCTTGTACGTTAACGAGCGGTGGTGCGAAATTAGCGGACTTAGCTTGGAAGCGTCGATGGGACAAGGCTGGATCAAGGCTTTATATCCCGGCGATCGCAAGCGCATTTTCAAAGAATGGTATCAGGCCGTGGAAGAAAACTTGCCATTTCAATCAGAGTTTCGCCTGCAACGCCCCGATGGGGAAATTAGTTGGGTATTTGCCCAAGCGATCGCCGAAACCGGCAACAATGGAGAAATCATCGGCTACGTTGGCACCCTGACCGATATTACCGAACGCAAGCAGGTAGAAGAGCAGCTACGCTACTACGCATTTTACGACCCCCTCACCGGCTTACCCAATCGCACTCTATTGTTAAATCACCTCAGAAAGCTGCTCGCTCATAAACCCCATCCCCCATATTTTGCTGTCCTGTTTTTGGAGATGAACCGCTTCCAAGTAATTAAATATAGTCTGGGACACTTGTTTGCCGATCAACTGATAATTGCTACGGGAGAGCGCATCCAAACTTGCCTGAACAATTTAGCTGAGCCGATTTGGGATTTTGAATTAGCAGATAATGATGAAGCGATCGCATCAAATAACCCAGCTAAAATCCCCAATCTAAAATTTACCCTCTCCCGCTTAGGATTAGATGAATTTGCTATTTTACTAACCGGATTTTCCACAGTCAACGACGCCACTACGATCGCCGATTGCATCTACCAAGAATTACAATTACCTTTCAATCTGGATGGGCGGGAAGTATTCGTCACTGCCAGCATCGGCATTGCTCCCAGTTCAATTAATTATGACCGCGCCGAAGACTTTTTGCGCGCTGCCGATACGGCAGTACACCACGCCAAGCAGCTAGGTAAAGCGGGCGGTTATGTAGTTTTTGAGCCACAATGGCACGCTGGCGCTCTAGAACGCTTACAGCTGGAAACAGATTTACGCTGGGCTATCGAGCGCCAACAGTTGCGAGTTTACTACCAGCCTGTAGTCTCGCTCAAAAACAATCGCATTAGCGGGTTTGAAGCCCTCGTGCGCTGGCAACACCCAACGCGGGGTATAGTTTCCCCAAGCGAGTTTATTCCTTTGGCAGAAGAAACTGGGCTAATCGGCCCCATCGACCGTTGGGTGCTGCGGGAAGCTTGTCGTCAGGTGGCGATGTGGCAAGAAGCATTTCCCTCTCTTGCTCCTTTGACACTAAGCGTAAATCTTTCTGGTCTGGAGCTATCCCAATTGGGATTAATTGAGCGAATTGATAAAATTTTGCGCGAAACTGGGGTGCGACGGCACACTTTGAAATTAGAAATCACCGAAAGCAAGTTAGCAGGAAATACCAGTTTTGAAATTGCCATGTTGCAGCAACTTAAAGCTTTAGGAATTCAGCTTTCAATCGATGATTTTGGCACAGGTTACTCTTGTTTGGCGCGGCTGCACCAAATGCCGATCGATACGTTAAAAATCGACCGTTCCTTCGTCAGTCAAATGAGCATCGATAGCGAAAGTTTAGAAATTGTGCGAACAATTATTACCCTGGCGCACAGTTTGGGAATGGATGCGATCGCCGAAGGTGTAGAATCAGAATTTCAACAGGAACAGCTGGTGGAACTCGAATGCGAATACGGACAGGGATACTTTTTCTCTAAGCCGATAGATAGCACTTCCGTTTGGGGTTTGCTATCAGCTAATTGCTAATGGCAAATCTAAAATCTAAAATCTAAAATCTAAAATATTATGAAGCGTATTATTGGTTTAACTGGCGGGATTGGTACTGGCAAAACGACTGTCTCCAATTATCTGGCAAGCCACTATAATTTACCAGTTTTGGACGCAGATATTTATGCGCGGGAAGCCGTACAACCAGGTTCTCAAGTATTAGAAGAAATTCAGGAACGCTACGGGTTAGCTATTTTACTACCCGATGGCAAACTCGACCGCCTGCGGCTGGGTCAGATTGTTTTTAGCAGTGCCTCAGAGCGCTTGTGGCTAGAGCAAAGAATACATCCATACGTGCGCGATCGCATCACCGCTCAATTAGATACTCTAGACCCCGAAAAATCCCCCACTGTCGTCCTAGTCATACCATTATTATTTGAAGCCCGCATGACCGATCTGGTAACGGAAATCTGGGTAGTAGCTTGCGAGCAAACCCAGCAAGTTGAACGAGTCAAATCCCGCGATGGTCTGCCTTTAGAAGAAATTCAATCCCGCATTAACAGCCAGATGTCGATGGAAAAAAAGCTAGCCCAAGCCAACGTAATTTTAGATAACTCTTCAACCCCAGAATCATTGTTAAAACAGGTAGATGCAGCCATGAAGAAATTTGAGATTTGAGATTTCAGATGGCAGATTTATTTGATTTGAGATTTCATATCATGTTCGGTAGCAAAGGTTGTGTATAGTTATTTATGCTGTAGGGGCGGGTTTTACGAGATATATTTAAACGCAGCGCAAAAGATAAATAAACCCGCCCCTTAGTGCAGCTTCGATTACCCCTTTTATGGCTAACGACTGAAGTCGCGCCTACACAAACAAAGACCGCCTACGCGGTCTAAGCGATCAAGGAGGTATTAAACCCGGATTTGGTATCATATCATGTCCGTTGAATTTGAGGTTGTAGGGGCGGGTTTTACCACCAATTAAGTGGAACCATGAGATATCTCCATAAACCCTTCCTTTGCTGACGCTATACACAACCGATGCGAAGGGACACGATTTGAGATGGCAGATTGCAGATTTATTTGATATTGAATTGTAGGGGCGGGTTTTACAGACAATATCTGCTGAAAACTCATAACTTATATCAACCCGCCCCGCGACTCTAAATTCTAAATCTGCAATCTAAAATCTTAAATCTGAAATTATGCCGCTTCACCCCCTACAATCACATTGCGAATTCGCAAACTCGGACCACCGCAACCTACGGGTAAACCGCTTTGTCCGCCTTTACCGCATCCGCCGGATTCATCCCAGTAAAAATCATCCCCAATCGCTTCAATATCCGCCAGGGTGGTAAATACATTACCGGAAAGCGTAACATCGCGCACGGGTTCGGCTATTTTGCCATTGCGAATCATCCAAGCTTCCCCCGCACTAAAGGTGAACATTTCCCCATTCGTCATTCCCCCTAACCAGTTACGCGCATAAACGCCTTCTTTGATACCAGTAAATAAGTCCTTCACTGGCGTATTTCCCCGTTCGATCCAGGTGTTGGTCATCCGCACGATGGGGGGATAGTGATAATTGAGACAGCGGGCATTGCCCGTGGGTTGTTCGTCTAATTTGCCAGCAGTTTCGCGGGAATGCAATCTTCCCACTAAAACGCCGTCTTTAATTAATTGAGTCGTGGTTGCGGGGGTGCCTTCGTCGTCGTAAAAATAGCTACCGCGATGACCTTCTGGGGCGGCACCGTCAAAAATTTGCAGATCTTTGGGGCCAAATCTGCGTCCGATGGTCATGACTTCTAGCAAGTCCGGGTTTTCGTAAGCCATATCGGCTTCACTCAGGTGTCCGAAGGCTTCGTGGACGAATAACCCGCTGAGAATCGGATCGATGACGACGGTGTAACTGTTGCCTTTGACGGGCGGTAAGCTTAAAGCCTCGACCCCCCGTTGCGCTGCACCCCGCACTTGGTCGTCTAAATTAATTAAATCTTCGTAAGCTTTGCGCGATCCCGTTGTTTCTCGTCCGGTTTGTACGGTTTCCCCGTCGCGGGCGGTGGCGGCAAAGCGCATTTCCATATCCACCCAGGATTGTTCTAACATCGTCCCTTCCGACGTGGCGAGGATGATGCGCTGGGCGCTGTCGCCATAGCGCACCGAGGTAGTGGCGATGCGCCGATCGACGCTGCGGAGGATTTCGGTATAGCGATCGCACAATGCCTTTTTCTGGGCTAGCGGTATTTGGCGCGGATCGGTGCCGGTGAGGGGGAGAATGCGTATATCCTGCACCGCGTCAATCGGGGCGAGGATGGTTTCTTCTTCACCCACGATGCGCGCGGCGGCGATCGCTTCCTCCACCCGTTCTGCTAAAGTCGAAAGTTGATTAAAGCTGGCAAATCCCCAACCACCCTTGTAACAAGCGCGTACCTGTCCCCCTATCGAAATCCCCTGGGACAGCGTTTCAATCTTATCAGCGCGCAGTAAAATATCCGTTGCTTCCGCTTCTTCCAATCGAATCGCCAAATAGTCAACCCGCTTGCCATAACGACGTATCAGGTCAGAAAGAAGATTCTTGGCATCCGCTAGTAAGGTAGGCATAGCAGGCATTAATACAAATAAACTGCATCCATTTTGCAATTATTCAGCTTCTTGTGCCACCGAAGCAAAGCGACACCAGACTGAGCCTGCTTCAACTCGTAACCAGCCTCAGCCTGCTTTCAACTCGTAACCAAGCTCAACTCGTAACCAAGCTCAACTCGTAACCAGGCTCAGCCTGGTTACGACAATAGAGGCTCTGCCTCGACACCAGTCCCTATCTGCTGTTTTGAGATTGTGCATTCTACAGGCGCAATTTTTTATAGAATGATTCTCATTCCATAAAAAAGAGAAACCTTCTCGCCTCATAGCTATGACATCGAATCAAACAACCCCCGCGACTGAATTAATTCATCGCCCCCGCCGCCTGCGCCGCACCCCGGCATTGCGGCGAATGGTGCAAGAAACCCATTTAACCGCAAACGACTTAATTTATCCCGTCTTTGTGATGGAAGGAGAAGCGCAAAAGGTGGAAATAGCATCAATGCCGGGATGCTACCGCTATACATTGGATTTGCTGCTCAAAGAAATAGCCGATGCAGCGGCGTTGGGAGTGAATGCTGTAGCGCTTTTCCCCGTAATTTCCCCTGCCAAAAAAGACGATACTGGCAGCGAAAGTTACAACGAATCAGGATTGGTGCAGCAAACGGTAAAAGCAATTAAAAAAGCGATTCCAGATATTGTTGTCATCACCGATGTAGCGTTAGATCCTTTTACCACTCACGGACACGATGGCGTCGTAGATGACAATGGTGTTATTCTCAACGACCCCACCGTAGAAATTTTAGTCAAAATGGCGCTATCTCAAGCCGCAGCAGGCGCCGATATGGTCGCACCTTCTGACATGATGGATGGGCGAGTAGGTGCAATTCGGCAAGCTTTGGATGCAGCAGGTTACTTTGATGTCGGAATTCTGGCTTACTCGGCTAAGTATGCCTCTGCTTATTATGGCCCATTTCGGGATGCCCTCGATTCTGCCCCCAAATTTGGCGATAAAAAAACATACCAAATGGATGCTGCCAATGCCAGGGAAGCACTCAAGGAAGTTGCCTTAGATATTGCCGAAGGCGCTGATATTGTGATGGTAAAACCTGCCTTGGCTTATTTGGATATTATCTGCCAAGTGAAAGCCGCAACAAATTTACCCGTTGCAGCCTATAACGTCAGCGGCGAATATGCGATGATAAAAGCCGCCGCACAGCAAGGCTGGATTGATGAAAAAAAGGTAATTTTGGAAACTCTAACCAGCATGAAACGAGCAGGTGCGGATTTGATTTTGACTTATTTTGCTAAAGAAGTCGCATTGATGTTGCGCTAGAGACTTGCTTAGAAATCCGGGTTAACAACCCCCCTTCTTCTTAATTTAGACCGCGCAGGCGGTCTTTGTTTGTATAGGCGCGACTTTAGTCGTTAAGCTTCCACCGCAACCTGGTAGGGGCATCGCACAAGCGATATTTCGGGTTTAAAAATCAATGTTTTACATACCGTGCCCCTACTGTTCTTCCGTTTACTTCCCCATTACCCGATCCAACAAAACTTTTCATCTGTATAAAGGCATAAAATTATAGGTTTTTTTAACAAAACCCCCTAGAGTTAACTAGATGACAGGAGTATGCTGATATTATTATCAAGTTTTTGAGAAAACTTCCTAGTAATTCCAAAAATGTTAAGAATTCACCTCGCTTCATTAAAACCCGGTCAAATCGCCACCATCGTGGCATTACAAGCAGAAGAGTGCTTGCAACAACGCCTGCAAGCACTGGGTTTTCGCGCCGGAAGGCAAGTGGAAATGATTCGCCGTGCCTGGTTTAGCGGGCCACTTCACGTGCGCGTGGGAACCACAGAAGTAATGTTGCGCCGCAGCGAAGCCAAAGAAATCCATGTCACGCACTTGAATGAAGGAGAATGAGTATGAAACAGGTAGCTGTTTTGGGAATGCCAAATACGGGCAAATCAACCTTTTTTAACCGAATAACGGGCGCAAATGCCAGTATTGGGAACTGGCCTGGAATTACCGTAGACCTGATGATGGCGAAGGTCAAACTCGGCGAGGAACCCGCCGAAATAGTAGACTTACCAGGTATCTACGATCTGCGGGGCTTTTCGGAAGATGAAGCAGTAGTGAGAGATTTTCTGGAAAAGACTCCCCTAGACTTGGTGCTAATAGTTCTCAATACTGCCCAAATTGACCGCCAAGTCAGCCTTGCATTGCAGGTGAAGCATTTGGGAGTTCCGGCGGTATTGCTGTTAAATATGGCAGATGAGGCGCCCAAGTTCGGGGTAGAAGTCGAACCCGAGAAAATGGCAGCGCATTTAGGGATGCCGGTAATGGCAATTAGTGCCAAGTACGGTCACGGTTACGATACGGCTTATCGGGCAATTGCTGATAGTTTGAGTCATCAAGACGATGCCGTTTGCGTTGGGAAGATTGAAGAGCATTTGGTAAGCGATCGCAAACTTGCCGAAGAAATGGGTCACCTCTTGCAAGATGCGGTTCACGTACCACCGCAAGTTAAAGAAAACTGGACAACGCGGTTAGATAAAGTTCTACTGCATCCTGTCTTTGGATTGCCCATCTTTTTTGCAACGATGTTTTTGATGTTCCAGGCAGTTTATGCTTTAGGAACGCCGCTGCAAGAATTATTGGGAACTGGGTTTGATTGGTTGCAAAAAAATGCCTTGGAACCTGGTTTAGCGGGACTGCCAGAATTATTCAGGGGTTTCCTAATTGACGGGTTATACACAGGTTTGACAACCGTCGCCGCCTTTATTCCAGTGATTATTTTGTTCTTCTTCTGCATGGCAATTGTAGAAGATAGCGGTTACTTATCTCGGTCGGCATTTTTGATGGATGCCTTGATGCAGAGATTGGGATTAGACGGTCGATCTTTTGTAATGTCGCTGATGGGATTTGGCTGCAACGTACCGGCAATTATGGGGACTAGGGTGATGCGTTCCCCTGGTTTGCGAATGCTGTCCATGCTGGTAATTCCCTTTTCTTTATGTTCGGCAAGGCTAAACGTATTTATCTTTATGACAACGGCGCTTTTTGCCGCTAACATTGCGCCTATAGTCTTGTTTAGCTTGTATATTCTCAGCTTTGTGGCGGCTATTTTGACCGCCTTTTTGTTCAAAGGTCAGTATCCCAACCAAGAGCCATTTGTTTTGGAATTACCTCCTTATCGATTCCCTACTTTCAAACAAATTCTGCTGCGTTCTTGGTGTGAAGTGCGGCACTTTTGGCGGTGGTCTTATCGGTTTATTATCTTTGGTGTGGTGGCAATTTGGGCGTTGAATAACTTACCACCTGGGGTGCCACCTGCGAGTTCCCAAACGCTTTCGGGAATGCTGGGTCAATTCACGCAGCCAATTTTAGCGCCGATTGGAATTAATTCGCAATTGGCGGTGGCGCTGCTGTTTGGCTTTGTGGCAAAAGAGATCGTTTTGGGTGGATTGGCAGTAATTTACGGTCAGTCTGATGATAGTCAATTAATGGGAGCGATCGCGCAGCAAATCGACTGGGTACAGGCGTATAGTTTCATGCTATTTACCCTGCTGTATATCCCTTGTCTTTCGACAGTAGCTGTGTTAAAAAGCGAATCCAAGAGTGCAAAATTTGCTTGGATATCGGTGGCGTGGTCAGTGGGTTTAGCATGGGTATCCAGCTTTATTTTCTATCAAGGTGCAAGGCTTTTAGGATTTTGATTGGCGCATTTGTGTCTAACGGTTTAGTGGGGCGATCGCTTGTTTTTAACAGCTTTCTCCCCACTTTTTTAATGCCCCAAAATCATCTATTGATTTGGCTTGGACGGTGAGTTTTGGGGAGTAATATTGATGAATGGCAGCGCATTATTTCCACCCATCACTTGAGGAAAGCTACCATCCCATTTTTCAATCGCTTGCTTTTGCAGAATTTGAGGCGTTAAATTTTCCCGCAGCAATTTTTGAGCTTCAGCTTGACCTTTAGCGCGATTCACTTCTGCTTGTGCTTCTTTAGTTGCTTTTAAGGCAATATATTCGGCTTGCTTGGCTTCTTGTTCGGCGATTTGTTTGGATTCAATCGCTTTAGTAAATTCTGGAGAAAAGCCAAAATTAACTAAAGAAACATCATCGACAATAATTCCGTAAGCAGCGAGGCGGGTTTTGAGTTGGGTATCAATTTCCTGTTTTAACGCGGTGCGTTTGGTGATAATTTCTTCAGCGGTTTTTTTGGCAGTGGCTGCTTTGAGAACTTCGGAAACCGCAGGAGTGATAATTCCGGTAACAATCTGCTCTTGATCGCCAACTTGTTGATATATTTTGTTGACTTGAGCCGGATCGATGTGCCAGTTGACGGCTAGTTCCGTTGTCACTTTTTGCAAATCTTTGGAAGCAGCATCGCTTTGGAAATCATTTTTTTGCACGCGGACGCTGAGTCTTTTAACCGATGTGACGATTGGTACAATGGGATGGATACCTTCATCTAAAACGGTGCTTTGAACTTTGCCGAAGTTCATGACAACGCCGCGCTCTCCAGCTTTAATAATGGTAAAGGGACGGAAAATAATCGCTACCAGTAATAAGATGATTCCGCCTGTAGCGTAAAGAGTAAGGGGAAGAGAATCGGTGAGTCTGTTTCTGGTGGTTTGCATAGTTGGATGGGTATAAGATTACAGTGGTTTCTGTAATTTTTATCGTTTTTACTTCTACTTATAACAACAACGCCACAAGGAAAAATTCCGCAATCTAGATAGAGCTTGCAACAGTCTCTTAGCGAGGCTCTGCCTCGCCGATCGCGTTCCCAGGCTGGAGCCTGGGAACGAGAGAACGAGAGATGGTGGGCTGCTGCCTCCTTTTGTGCCAGATTTAAGGTAAGCCATTTATATTTCTTCAGCGATCAGAAGTGGTAGACAATTAAGGATTAGGATGAAGTCAGAAAAATATGCGATCGCTCATCTAATAAAGAAAGCTCCGATCCTTCAGCCACAACCACCATCGCCGCCACCGTAATAGGCATAGTGACTAGAGCGATCGCTACCACCGCGACGACTAGGGCTACTCAAGATGACAAATATCGGTAAAAACCAAAGGATAATGCCACTATTTAATAAGTGCTAACCATTCTTTAATTTCTCCGACTAGCCAATCGATCTCAACTTCAGTTAAAGTAGGAGCAAATGCACCAAACTTGTATTCTTCATTATCAGCTTTTATCGTCACCATAATTCTTGTATTTGTTGGCCCATCACTTGATTCAAAAACATCAATATTTTTAGCAATATCATGGATAGCATAAGTCTGTCCTTTAGATTTTTTATAACATTTACCTAGTAAATTCCGTTTGATGATAAAGTAGTTGCTATTGAAGTATACGTAAATCTCTCCAAACACAGATAATAATAAGCTAAACAATCCCCATAAACCAGGTATCAAACCTATCAACATAAATAGCCAAGCTATTGGAAAATAAACGAACGGTACTGTCATAGCGATAGTAAAGCCGAACCACAAGAGCAGAAAGAATATCAAACCAAAGTCTGCCGCTCGAATTCCGTTTCTTGGCAGTTTTATCTCTAGCTGACTAGAAGATTTCTTGAGTTTAATCCGACTACCGTGGGGCGGGAGCATTGAAAAAGATTGTCTAGAAGTTCTGTTTGTGCTAACCTGATCTGATGTTTCAGCAAGGTTGCTCAGTTGTTTTTTAGTAACTAATTCTGTAACGCCGTCACTTCTGAATTGTAGCCATTGCTTGATCTCTTTAATCAGCCATTGACACTCAGGCTCAGTCAATCCATGACCAAATATATCCTTTCTCAACCCTTTTCCACCAGACTCGTATTCAAGGGCTATACACTTGACGTTTCCGCCCCAAGCCTTAAATGCAGTGTCCTGGTAGAATGTTCTAATTTTTGCAGTTAATTCCGTGGTTTTTGAAATTGTTTTATCGGAATGGCGGCCTTCAATAACAAACTCATTTTTATCGAAGCAAACTCGATATTCGCAATCTAAATATTTGTTTATAGCCTTTGATTCCCTCAAATATTTAACTACAATATATGCAACATAGATAAAAATAAATATGATAAAATACAAGATAACTGGTAACAAAACAATAAACAAAGGTAGGAGTACTATGGCTCCGAATATTGCCAGACATCCTACCAGATATCCTAGATATGCTGACTGGTTATAAGCTCCAGAATAGTGAGTGGGGGAATTGGCAGGTTGAGGAGTCGATAACGGGGGGTTTAACCTAGAGGGAATTACGATCTCTAGTCGAGCCGCAGATTTATTAAGCTGAACTTTAGTTTGAGGGTTACTTTGAACAACAGGGGAAGAGAAAGTTGGCTCGGTTTGATTGGATTGGATTGCTTGAATGGCTTGGCGAGCGCTGCTAAATCTTTCTTGCACATCTGGATGTGTCAGACGCTCGATACATCTGACAAAACTGGGGCTTAAGCTGACGCGATCGCTAAACTGAATCCGCATATTCTGCTGCGGTAAATCAGCCGGAGAAATACCCGTAATCAGGTGAATTAAAGTAGCTCCCAAAGCGTAAAGGTCGGAAGCAGGAACGGCTCGACCGCCGAATTGTTCCATCGGGGCATATCCATAAGTGCCGACAACTGTAAATGTTGCTCCCTCAGCCCTTGCTCGGTCTTGCCCAGCACCAAAATCAACTAAATAAATTTGCTTATCTTTACCCAAAATCAAATTACTGGGTTTGATATCGCGGTGGAGAACGGCTGGACTTAGTTCGTGCAAATAAATCAAAATTTGTAACACCTCAGTGGCAATTTTTCGCACTGCTGCTTCCGAAAACTTTTGCCCCCGATCCAGCAATTGTTTCAGAGATAAACCGGGAATGTAATCTTGAACTAAGCCGAACCAAAGGGTACGGTCATTAATGGAAAAATAGTCGCGGTACTTGGGAATTCTAGGATGATTAAGCTGCCTGAGCAAATTTGCTTCCCGCTCAAATAGCTTAAGGCTATCCCATTGAATCTGGTCGCCAAATGCCAGCAATTTAACGATGACGGATTCGGTGGGTTGTTTCGCCAAATCTTCTGCTAACCAAGTCTGACGACCCGCATTTTGTCCGAATTGCTGTTTGAGTTGATAGCGCTCCTGCAATACTTGACCCACCTGTAGCATCGGAAACTCCTCCAATAAATTCGTATAACTTCCCTCTGTCTGTGAGAGCAATGTCTATGCAACCTGAGTTCGGCATAACGGCTTCTGCAACGCTGCTTGCCATATCTTTAGATTCCCAAAATCCCTGAACCTTGACCGCTCACCTTGTGACTCACCCTTTGACTCAGTTTCTGACTCAGCAGCATCTACCGCTGAACAAAAAGGTGAGTCAAAATCGAGAAAGAATCGCGGTCAAGACTGAGTATGCTATCTCTTAAGGCATCTGTACGGGGACTGGAAATTGTCGATCGAGCTAGAAAAAAGAAAGGTTGGACGAAAACTGTAACGCTTGATTGGTGGGTAACTGCTTTGACTTCCCAAGCGACTTTAAGGCGGTTTTGGCGCGGACAACCGATTCAACGAGAAAGTTTTATCAAGATTTGCGAGGTTGTAGGGGTTAGTAATTGGCAAGAAATTGTTGATAGCAGTGCAGTGGAAGAACCCGAAGTACACCCAATTCCGCGCCAAGATTGGTCTGAAGCGCCGGATGTTGGGAATTTTTACGGACGCACAGAAGAATTGGTGACGCTCAAACAATGGATAATTTCTCAGCGTTGTCGCCTGGTTACTCTATCAGGTATGGGGGGAATTGGCAAAACTGCTTTAGCTGCGATATTGGCAGAAGAAATCCAAGATGATTTTGATTATCTCATCTGGCGAAGTCTCCGCACTTCTCCACCTGTCGAAGAAATTTTAACCGCTCTGATCCGAGTCCTGTCGCCGCAACAAGAAACCGATTTACCCAACAATATAGACCAGATGGTACCGCGACTAATCGATTATTTAAAACACCATCGTTGTCTAATCGTACTAGATGAGGTAGAGACGATTTTAGACAGAGGCAAGCTAGCGGGACAATATCGCTCAGGATATGAGGATTATGGTAAGTTATTCAGACAAGTCGGTGAGGTTAAACATAATAGCTGCTTGGTTCTGACTAGCTGGGAAAATCCCAAGAACGTTGCGGCGTTGGCAGAAAAAACCCATCTCGTTCGCTGCTTACAACTGACTGGTTTGCCGGTTGAAGAAGCGAGTAAAATATTAAGGGAAAAAGGGTTATCGAAAGACGAAAATAAATGGGAAACTCTCAATCAACTATACAGTGGCAATCCTTTAGCGTTAAAAATGATGGCGACAACGATCAAAGAGTTTTTTAATGGCAGCGTTGCTCAATTCCTCGAAATGGGTACAATCGTCATCGGCGATATTGGGGAAGTTTTATCTCAGCAGTTTGAGCGGATTTCCGAGTTAGAAAAACAGCTGATGTATCGGATGGCAACTTGTGGCGATCCGATGTCGCTCAATCAATTAGCCGCAGTTATTTTACCTGGCTTATCCAAATCAGAAATAATAGAAGCACTGGAATCGCTCAATAGGCGATCGCTTATTGAAAAAATCCCAGCAGACAGTCAAGTTCTCTTCACACTCCAGCCTGTAGTTAGGAAATATGTTCAAAAATTATCGGGTAAGGCATAACCTTTTGTGAAGAAAGATTAAACCTCAGAAAAATCAGCTAATTTTGTGTTAATAAGCAGCTTCAGGCGGGGCGGGTTTAACGAGATATCTCATAGTTCCACAGAATGGTTGGTAAAACTCGCCCCTACAGGATCAAAAACTAGACAAAACCTTTGGGAAGGGACATCATATCAGATATTTGCTCAAACTTATATTATATACGCTCGTGGAAACTAATAATTGCTATTGCATCAATCCCTGGTGTCAAAATCGCAACAACTCTACAAATCTGGAGCGTTGTCAAAGCTGTGGAACCGAATTGCTAGTCAATAATAGATATCGGCTAGTTAAACCTTTACGGCAGTTGGGCAAGCATCCTTACACGGAGGTTTTTGAAGTAGAAGATATTGCAGATAAACAAACACCAAAAGTTCTCAAGGTTTTAATTAGGAATCATACCCACATTATAGAACTATTTGAACAAGAAGCAAAACTGCTCAATAAGTTAAGACATGAAGGAATTCCCAAAGCCGATCCAGAAATAATTGTGTCGCTCAGCCAAGAGCGGGAATTGCGCTGCTTGGTGATGGAAAAAATAGAAGGACAGAACCTAGAACAGTGGTTAAATGAAAATGGTAAGATCGATCAAAATTTAGCGATCGCTTGGTTGGAACAACTGGTAGAAATTTTAAATTACGTGCATCAAAATAATTTCTTCCATCGGGATATCAAACCTTCTAATATCATGCTTAAACCCGATGGAAAACTTGTGCTGATTGACTTTGGCACAGCCAGGGAAGTAACGCAAACCGTGATTGATGGACACAATATCACGAGAATTTGTTCCGGGGGTTATACGGCTCCAGAGCAAATTGCAGGCAGAGCGGTTCCCCAGTCGGATTTTTTTGCGCTTGGGCGTACATTTGTGCATTTGATTGCAGGCATACATCCTAATCAGCTCGCCGACAGTAAAACAGATAAGTTAAAGTGGCGAGAATATAATAAAGATATTCCAGTTAATTTGGGTAATTTAATTGACAATTTGATAGAGCCTAACTGGAAAAAACGGCCTCAAAATACAAAACAGATCGGGCAACGTTTAAAGGAACTGAAGCCAAAGAACTACCTTTGGTATCTGAGAAAAGGTCTTGTTGTTGGTGCAGCTTCTTTACTGGTAGGAACGGGAATTTATGGCATTTATTGGTATTTAACTGGAGTCGGTGGTTGTTCAAGAATTGGGATGAGGCGTTTCGCTCAAAACGACAACTTAAGTTGTGGAGAAGAAATTCTAGTTTCAGGCTCGGCAACGCAGATAAAGCAAGAAGGAGTTAAAGCTTTCGCTACCGGAGATTATGCCAAAGCCATTACTTTATTAGAGCAGGCATGGCAAGAGCGACGCGACCCCGAAACTTTAATTTATCTCAATAATGCTCGCGTGATTAATCGAAGCGCTTATAGTATAGCGATCGCTGTTCCGATTCAAAATAACCGCGATTCCGCTTTGGAAATTTTGCGGGGTGTGGCACAAGCTCAAAATGAAGTCAATCAGGGGACAAAGATTAACGGCATCGGGTTAAAAGTTTTAATCGCTGATGATGCCAGTAAACCGATTCAAGCTCAAAAAATTGCTGAAGATTTGGCAGGAAAACGGGATATTTTAGCCGTCATCGGTCACCTCAGTAGTGAAGTGACTTTGGCAGCAGTACCTATCTATACTCAGCAACAACTGGTCTTAATTTCTCCTGGGAGTACTTCAGTCAAGCTTACAGCTTGGGGAATGAAACCGGATCGGTTTTTCTTTCGGACTGTACCAAGCGATCGCTTTGCGGGTCAAGCTTTAGCAACCTACTTGCACAACCAACTCGAGCAGCAGACGGCAACAATTTTATACAATCCGGCAAATAATTTCAGCAAATCGATTCGGGAGCAATTTAGCATTAGTTTCGCTGCAAGTGGAGGACAAGTTGTCAAGGAATTTGATTTATCTAAACCTGAATTCAACCCAGCTAACTCAATAGATCAAGCACAAAAACAAGGATCTACAGCGCTGGTTTTGCTACCAGACGATCAAACGAGTACCGACGCCTTTCCTAACGCTTTAAAGATAATTAATGCCAATCAAGGTCGTTATTGGATGGTGGGAGGAGATACCCTCTACAGTCCAAAAGTTCTGCAAACGGTAGGACAAGCAGCAGCGAATCGTTTGGTAGTGGCAATTCCCTGGCATCGCTGGGATAGTCGCAATCGGGAGTTTCCCCAAACTACGCAGCAGTTATGGGGAGGGGGAGTGAGTTGGCGCACGGCTTTAGCTTATGATGCAACTCGTGCGTTAATAACAGCTTTGGAAAAGAAGCAGAATCCCAACCGCCGCGATGTGCAACAAGCTTTATCCGCGCCCAATTTTCAAGCTTTTGGCGCGACGGGTAAGATTAGTTTTAACGGAGGCGATCGCACCGAATCCGCGATCGCATTGGTGAAAGTTGTCCCCTCTAATTGCTCAACTGAACGTTATGCATTTGTGCCTGTGAATTATGCGGCAGATTTAATGCTTTGTCAAAAATAATACACTGGTTAAGGGTTAAGATCGCCAGCGGCCTCAACTGATAAAATGGAAAAGGGGAAAGCTGTATTTTCAGCTATCTCTTCCCAATTGGTTCCAGATTAGACCTCTGGCAAAAGTTGGTTTGAAAAAATCGTTTTCTAACTTGAAAAGGTGATGGTATATGCTAAATTTCTTCTTGACTTGGCTGGTTGCAGCAATTTCCCTGTTGATAACGGCAAAGATAGTACCGGGAATTGAGGTGAACAGTTTTACGGCAGCTATATTCGCTGTGGTGATTATTGGCTTTGTCAATGCAACGATTAAACCGATTATCACCATCCTGACTTTACCGCTCACAATTTTATCCCTGGGTTTATTTCTCTTCGTCGTGAATGCTATCTCCCTATCTTTAGCGGGATGGTTAGCAAGTGCGTTCGATATTGGGTTTAAAGTTTATGGTTTTTGGCCTCCTTTATTTGGGTCAATTGTGCTTTCTTTGGTATCTAGTTTTATCGGTAAGTTTGTGAAATTGGAGGGGAATCAGACAACTTGATTTTGAGCGATCGCACCCCAGCAATCCACCTTTGTTTCTCTGAAAAATCGTCTTGATGTAGAGGCGTTACATGTAACGTCTCTACATCCCAGCCAGAAACCCGGTTTCTAGGATCGCACTAAAGGCACTCGCACTACAGTGTATGCTCCAGCGACCACATCAATTGCTAAAGCATCAACAACGGTTTTCCAGCCGGGGGGAAAACCCGATGGCTTAAAATCAAGCCGATAAGTGCCCTGGGGAAGCCGCAGACTGTTGCGATCGCGCCGCCGCTGCACTTGATATGATGCCAGGGGTTTATTATCTAGCACAAACATATCTAGATTGCCTGTATAAATTGATTCGCCTGCATCTTGTTTGCCGTTATTGTTATCATCAAAAAACGCAAAGATAGCGATTCCTCCTAGCGTGCGAAAGTTATCGTTGCGGCGATCGCTGGGGCTAATTCCTGCCTGTAAATCTAAACTGGAAACTAACTCAATATTAAAACTTGATTCTGAGGAAGTAAGCGCCACTCCTTGATAGCGCCCCCGCAACAACAAACCCGGTATGATAGTTGTTCCCGCCGAGGCAATAATTCCCTCACCGCGAGAACCAATTCCGTATCCCAATTGCGCTTCCCAAAGATAATTGCCATCAAGCGATCGCGCTGTCGATCGATAGCGCCAAGACAAAGTTGCCAGGTTATCATCGATCGGATTTTGCGAGCGAGTTTCGTAATTAAATAGCAGCGATTGTTGAGCAGAAAAGTTATAGCCGAGAGCAGATTGGGTGCTGATTTCGTTTCCTTGTTGGGTGAATTGTAGTTTACCCAAACGTTGCGATATATTCCAGCGGAAGCGATTGTTAGTATCAAAAGTGGCGCGCACAGATGTTTCATCATTTTTGCCCCGACGGGAAAATTGCAACCCGGCGGAATTGCCATCGCGGCTGTCAATCGCTCCAAATAAACTTAAACCCGGCAAAACTGCCCAATCTAAATTGAACCGTTGGGAGAAGCGATCGCTATTAAATCTAGCAGTAAAATTGCGAAACGGCTGCAAGCGAATATCAGCATTCACATCCCAATTATCACCCTTAACAACCGAAACCGATGCTTGTAATTTTCCCGACGCAGGTAGAAAGAATAACTCTGCCAAACCTCTAAACTCGCTTGCGGATTGGGGATCAAAATTGCGATCGTAAACACCCCCCAATCCCACCGTCAATTCTTCTGTTAAACCCCAACGTTGGGAAATTCCACCCCGTAAATCCGAGAAGGTTCCCACCCAAGTATCATTAGCAGCAAATTGCCGTCGCAAACCTCCAGAAACAATCAACGCTGACGCCCCAGATGGTAATAATTCCAGCGCTCTAGAAAAACTCACATCGCGAATTTCTGGCTGAGCGGTAAGCGAGGCATCGGGATACAGTAAAACGCGATAGTTAGTATTAGAAGATTGATTGTCAACCCGCACGTTTTCAAACCGATAAATCCCAGAAGAATCTACTAAAACTTCAGCTAGCGCCCCCTCGCCCAAACCTTGAGTTAGCCGCACCAAAGTACCCGGATTTGCCCTACCCACAATCGTGCGTTCAATTTGAGATGATTGCAAGCGTTGTTGAGGATTGAAACCACCCCTCCCCGAAGGTGGTGGCGGCGTAAATCCCCACCGCTGAATCACCGTAAAACCCCAATAATCACCCATTCCTTGATTGCGCCAAAACGGTGCTTGGGAACCGAAAATATAATCAGATCGATCTAGCTTTCTGAGAAACTGCGCTTCAGCTAATCTCCAAGTTTCTCGTTGTTGTAAGTTTGGTTGATCTAACCTGACAAAGAAACTGCCTCCGAAAATTGTCCCCACAGCGGTTAAATTCCCTTGGAAATTTTGCGGCGAAATTTCCCTACCAGTAATATTCACCCGTTGATCGATTGCAGTTAGGGTAATAGTTGGTGCCTGAATGCGCGGGAGTTCGTCTAAACTGATGGGAGGCGCTTTTTGTTGATTAATTTGACAAGTTTGAGTTAATTGGGCAAGATTTAACTCAATAGCACGAGCGAGCAAGTCAAATTCAGCGGTAATCAATCCCCAATCTATCAAAATCACAAAATATGGCAACGCGAGACGAATGCAAATCCTATTTTAACTTTTGCCAGAGGGTTAATTACTTCTTGCTTCTCCATTACCTATTACCAGCAAAAATTGGTTTACAGAAACCTATCTGAGAAACCGGGTTTCTTCAGCGCTCATTAGTTTAATAAAGGATTTTTCACAGAAACCCGGTTTCTTTCCGTAACTGTTAAATGTTGAACCAATTAAACGGGTGTTTTTACAGAAAGAGCTTCGTCGCGAGTTAAACGACCATCTTCCATATGTACGATGCGATCGGCAATATCTAAAATGCGGTTATCGTGGGTCACGATTAATATTGTACCGCCTTGTTCTTTGGCTAAATGTTGCATAATTTCTACCACATCGCGACCGGATTTACTATCTAATGAAGCGGTGGGTTCGTCTGCTAAAATTAACTTGGGATGGCTGACTAAAGCGCGCGCGATCGCAACTCGTTGTTTTTGTCCTCCTGAAAGGTTTTCTGGATAATAATTCATATGGTCACCCAAACCAACGGCTTGCAGAATTTCTTCTTCTTTTTGGTGCATTTCTTCAGCAGAAATCTCTGGGTGAAGTTCGAGGGACATTTGCACGTTTTGGATCGCCGTTAAGCTCTTTAATAAGTTGTGAGCTTGGAAAATATAACCAATATCGCGACGGACTTCTACTAACTTGCTTTTACTCGCTCCCACCAGTTGCTGTCCGAAAACTTTTAAACTCCCTTCTGGTGCCGAACGCAAACCACCAATCAAAGTCAGCAAGGTTGTTTTACCCGACCCAGATGGCCCAGTCATCAGCACAATTTCTCCCGGATAAATTTCCAGGTCAACATCAAATAAAACCTGCTTGCTTAAGGTTCCTTTACCAAAGTAAAAATTAATATTTTTGATGTCAATCACAGGGTCGGATATCATAGGTAATTGGTAATTGGTAATTGCTAATTGCTAATTGCTGATTTTTCAAATGCTATTAGTTATTAGCGATTTGCTAAAACATCTCAGCAGGAGGGGCACAATGCAGTTGGCGGCAGGCAATTACAACCAAAATAAAACGGATGGCAATGGTTAAAATTAATACTTGCAATCCTCGTAATAAAGTCATAATAACGCTTGCTTCGTCAAGCATTGCAGATTTTAACCCACTTTAAATTTAGTCAAAAAATGTGAGGAAATTGTGAAGAAATCAGCAAAAAATTAAAGACTCGCCTATAGGTTTTTTGCTAGCTCGATCAAGCCAGCCAGTAACCGTGCTGTTAACAGCACGGTTACAACAGATGAGGTTTACGCCAAAGCAACAAAGTCTCGCGTTAAACTTAACCCCTTGAACAAAACCAATCAGTTCGTTGTTTTCAAACACTCCGGTTCCTGCGCCGAGGTTACCGAGGGTTAAATTAGACAGAGTTAAGTTATTTAAACTGCGAACGCAGCCTGTAAAAATTTTAGCCCGCGAAGGCGGGCTTTGTTTGTGTAGCCACATGCTTTAGCGTGTGGGCGCTTCAGAAAATTGGCGCAGGTATTATTTAATAAACCCAGTTTATCTAAACAATTAATACAAATATTCCATCCGGTCGAAATCTCGTTTCACTTCATACCAGAGAGATTTATTATGGGGGTCTGTTTTCAAAGCTTTTTTCAGATAAATTCTGGCTTTATCTAAATCTCCCTGACTGACTAGATAGCGCCCCCAGCGTTGATAAGTAATAGCTTGCCATTGACGCACTTCTACATCATTGGGGAGGCGTTGGGCGAGTCCTTCAATTAAAGCGATCGCACGCGGGAATTTTTGCGCTTTCAGCAGCAGTTGCAATTGATCGTAAGATTGCCACTTGAGTTGTTTATCCGTTGCCGATAGCGGCGGTTCTGGCGTGACTGGCTTTTCCTGGCGAGTTGTTACCTTTACCTTTGGCGGCGACGGCTGGGGCGACCATTCAGCAGGCTTAGAAGGCGTTGCGGGAGGCTTTTCTTGGGGGATTTCGACTGTAGGCGCGATCGCTAGCAGAATTTCGTAAGCCTCGGTAATCGCAATAAACTTTTCCTTCGCTTGCCTATCCGTCGGATTCACATCAGGATGATACCGCCGCGCCAATCGTCGATAAGAAGCTTTAATCTCCGCAATTGACGCGCCGGTATTTAATTCTAACAATCGGTAACAATCTGCCAGATTCATGTTTAGATTGGGTAATTGGTAATCGGTAATGGGTAATCAGTAATGGGAAAGAATTACCAATTACCAATTACCAATTACCAATTACCAATTCCAAAATTTTCTACTTGTCCTCGATCACCTTATCGATCAAGCCGTATTCCTTGGCTTCTTGCGCCGACAGGAAAAAGTCTCGATCCATATCTCGCTCGATCTTTTCCAAAGGTTGACCCGTGCGTTGAGCGTAAATTTCATTCAACTGACGGCGAATCCGCAGAATTTCTTGCGCTTCAATCTGAATATCCGTTGCTTGACCCCGCGTACCGCCAGAAGGTTGGTGGATCATAATCCGCGAGTGGGGTAAAGCCATCCGCTTTCCTTGGGTTCCAGCCATCAATAGGAAAGACCCCATCGAAGCTGCTAAACCCATACAAATCGTGATCACCTCTGATTTGATGTACTGCATGGTATCGTAAATTGCCATGCCTGCGGTGACCGAGCCGCCGGGAGAATTGATATACAGACGAATCGGCTTAGTTTGATCTTCGGAATCTAAATACAGCAAGTAAGCAACGATCGAATTGGCAATGCCATCATCCACTTCTTCTGACAGGAAAATAATCCGCTCCCGAAATAGACGATCTTCGAGATCGATCCATTGTTCGTAGGAACCACCGGGAAGGCGATAGGGAACTTTTGGAATACCAATAGGCATAGGATTCTAGGGGGCTAATTTGATTTTGATGGCAACAGTTCGACGCTTGAATTAACTCAAGGCTGGAACTGGGTTAGGCAGATCTTTCGTGCTTTCGAGGACGCGATCGATCAGTCCGTATTCTTTAGCTTCTTGAGGATTGAGATAGAAAAAGCGTTCGGTGTCGTGAGCGATTTTTTCGGCTGACTGCCCCGTATTTTGCGCCAGAATATTCATAACAACGGCTTTTTTCGCCAACACTTCTTTAGCGTTGATTTGAATATCCGTTGCTTGACCTCGCATTCTGCTGCGAAACTGGGTGAGCGCAATCGATGAATGAGGCAAACTGACTCGCTTTCCTTTGCTGCCAGATGATAGGATAACGGCTGCCATGCCGACAGCTTGACCCAAACAAATGGTGACGACTTCTGATTTAATTTGCTGCATCGAGTCGTAAATTGCCAAACCAGCGGTAATTGACATCATGCCCAGGGCTTCATTCGTCATCCCCGCGAGAACAGGATCGCCCACCGAATTGATATAAAGGTAGATCGGTTTGGTTTGGTCGTCTGAGTCCAAATACAACAAGGCGGTGATCAGCGAATTCGCCACATCGATCGTTAGTGGCTGGTTCAAAAACACAATTCGCTCCTGGCTCAAGCGAGTATAAATATTAACCCACTGCCAGTATTGACTACCAGGAATGTTGTAGGGAACCCGAAGTGCTGAGTTGACGGGCATAGGGATAAAGTTTGGCTCTAAGTTACGCGAAGGTGGGCATCGGTATGGGCAGATCTTTCTTGCTGTCGAGGATGCGATCGATCAGTCCGTATTCTTTCGCTTCCTGGGGTGTCATGTATAACATCCGCTCGGTATCTTTGGCGATTTTTTCCGCTGGCTGCCCGGTGTTTTTGGAGAAAATTTCCAGGATGGCTGCCTTGTTTGCCAAGACTTCTTTAGCGTAAATTTGGATATCGGTTGCTTGACCCCGCGTGCCGCTGCGAGGTTGGTTTAACACAATCGTGGCGTGAGGCAAACAGGCTCGACAACCCTTGGTTCCCGCTGATAAAATCATGGCTGCGGTTCCCATTGCCTGACCAATGCAGATTGTATGCACTGGTGTCTTGATAAAGTTGATCGTGTCGCAGATGGCAAAGGCTTCGGTTTCATAGCCGATCGCATCTCCGGTGTACCAAGACGTACCTGTGGAGTTGATGTAGAACAAAATCGGCTTTTCTGGATTGTCAAATTGCAGATAGAGCAATTGGGCAATAATTAGCTTGGTAACATCGACTCCCATTTGACGCTTGTATTCGTCAGGGGAAACGAGAGGAGTTCCCAGATAAACAATCCGTTCCTTCAACATTAAGGACGGTAAATCTGGGGGAGGTGTACGAAAAGATGCATCTCCGTAGTAGGGAGCTTGAACAGCCTTAATCGGTGAGTCCATATGCGCGTTCCAAAACAATGGCTCTATCTTTCTTTCAATCATAGTAACGCGCTGGCGGGGTATACATAAAGGCTGACGCGGTACGGCTCCCAACACCTATGCTGGTTCTATCATCTTGGCTGATTGGCCTAAGCTAATGTTAGGTTGCGAAAAGCCGGTACCGTGCATTGAGGTAGCTTATATTACTCATTGTTGGAGTTAGGGTTATGAAAGTCGGATTAAATCCAGTATTGAATGATGTTAATATTGATGCCCATCAGACATCGAGCCAGCGTCAGTTGGAGATGTCGATTCGAGCGATCGCAGATGCACCGAGTCGCAATGTGCCGCTGAATTTATGCTTGATTTTGGATCGTTCTGGCTCGATGAACGGGCGTCCCTTAGAAACGGTAAAACAGGCAGCTGGACGCCTGGTAGAAAAACTTTCACAGGGCGATCGCTTGTCTGTGGTAGTCTTCGATCACCGCGCTAAAGTTTTAGTCTCGAATCAAGTTATTGATAATCCAGCTAATATTAAACGCCAAATCGCTCAGTTAAAGGCAGACGGCGGTACGGCTATTGATGAAGCGTTAAAGCTGGGAATTGAAGAAATGGCGAAGGGTAAGCGCGAATCGATTTCCCAGGCGTTTCTCTTAACCGACGGCGAAAACGAACACGGCGACAACAACCGCTGCCTGAAATTAGCCGAACTCGCTGCCAGCTATAATTTGACGGTGAACGCATTGGGATTCGGCGATCGCTGGAACCAAGATATATTAGAACGCATTGCCGATGCCGGTGGCGGTACTCTCTCTCACATCGCCAAACCGGAACAGGTAATCGACGAGTTTGGTAAATTATTTAACCGCATCCAGTCGGTAGGATTAACTAATTCTTACCTGTTATTGGAACTCATGCCCGGAGTGCGGCTAGCAGAACTCAAACCAATTGCCCAAGTAGCACCCGATACCATCGAATTACCAGTACAAAAAGAGGGAGATCGATTCTTCGTGCGACTGGGAGACTTAATGACCGATTTAGAGCGGGTTGTCTTGGCTAACCTATATATTGGTCAGATGCCAGAAGGAAAACAAACCATTGCCAGATTGCAAATCCGCTACGACGATCCAGGAACAGATCGGACAGGTTTACTTTCCGAAGTGATTCCGGTAGAGGCGAACTTTGTGCCAAATTACCAACCAGTTTTGAACCCGCAGGTACAAAAGTCGATATTGGCGTTGGCGAAATACCGGCAAACGCAGTTAGCCGAGACAAAATTACAACAAGGCGATCGCGTCGGTGCTGCGACGATGCTGCAAACTGCGGCAAAAACAGCACTACAAATGGGCGATAAAAACGCCGCCACCGTTTTGCAAACCAGTGCTACTAGATTGCAAGAAGGGCAAGAACTTTCAGAGAGCGATCGCAAGAAAACCCGCATCGTTTCTAAAACCGTCCTACAGAGCGACAGTTAGAGGATTGCAGATTGGAGATTGCAGATTGCAGATTTATCAGGATTGCAGATTGCAGATTTATTTCAATCCCAAGTCCCAAATCCCAAATCTCAAATCTCAAATCTAAAATCTGAAATCCCATCACACCTTCATGCCTTCAAATGCTTGGAGGCGGGCAAAAATCATCCGCCCAGCAGATGTTTGTAACGCCGAGGTGACGATTACTCGTAGTTCGCTCCCTACATACCGGCTTCCTTCTTCGACCACAACTAGAGTGCCGTCATCCAGATAGCCGATGCCCTGACTAGGTTCTTTGCCTTCTTTAATAATCTTCAGATCCAAACTGTCACCAGGTAGATAAGAAGGACGAAGCGCTTGAGCGAGGTCGTTAATATTTAATACGGGTACTCGCTGCACGCTAGCAACTTTACTCAGGTTGAAATCGTTGGTTAGCAGAGTGCCGTTAATTTCCTGCGCCAAACGTACCAGCTTGGCATCCACCGTGGTAACGTCGTCGTAGTCTGCTGAGTGAATCACGATGCGTTCTGGGTACTCTGTCTTCATCCGGTTAAGAATATCCAGTCCCCGCCGCCCCCGCACTCGCTTTTGATCGTTAGCCGCATCGGCGACTTGCTGTAATTCCCGCAGCACGAACTGGGGTACGAGAATTTGACCTTCGATAAAGCCAGTATTGAGCAACTCTTCAATCCGTCCATCGATAATGCAGCTGGTATCTAAAACCTTGGTTGCTGCTGGCTTCAGCGTCCCTTCTGCCACTAACAAGCTTTCCACAGAGTTGGGATTAATCAGCCGCAAAAACGCTCGCCCGTGGGTATCGGCTAAAGTTACGCCAGTAAACCCAAAGGTGGCGCTGGCTAAAACTGCTAATACTGGCTTAATAAAAGCGACCTCCGCCGGAATCGGCAGTAAAGACACCGGCGCCAGCATCAAGTTTGCCACCAACAGCCCGATCACCAACCCGATGGAACGGGTGATCAGCACTTCTACAGGCATTTCGCGGACTTGCCGTTCGACGCGCCGGTAGGTTGTTTGGGCGCTTAAACCAAGGGCAATTCCGAGTACGGTTCCAAAACCGGCGCTTACCCAGCGCAAACCTTCTAGATTCGTGACTTGCGTCAGCGCGCCAGAAGGTAGCAAATCAACCCCGTGGAACCCGATCCCTGCTGCTGCTAGGATGAATAAAATAATTATGATTGCGTCAAGCATTGTCTTCAGCTGGTTGGGATTTAATTTCCATTTTGTGGAAACGATTAAGAATCGATTAAAATCAAACGCTGCCGTTTGATTTTCCACTTTTATATTATATCTTCGATGCTTTGCCTCCTTTGTTTCACATTAATTGCGGAAAACCGTAAATATTTCTACACATAGGCACAATTTTCCCTGGTTCGGTTGATTAAATTTACAAGTGTTAATCAAAATACAAATAGGGGCTAGGGGCTAGGGGCTAGGGATTAAGGGAAGAAGGACTAAGTATATGGGGTTTCTCCGATCAATAATTTTCTAAATGCCGTAGAGGTGGTTATAAATCTGCTCAAAGGCGGATCTAGTCAGGCTTTTTGATGCAGGCGAGCTTAAAGTAAGGTTTTTCTGCTAGAAGTAGGGGTAAGGCTGACCAGGAGCGATCGCTTTCTCTCCATTCCCCGCCCTCTCAGTCCAGACTCCTCTGGGCGGTTTTCCGAACCACTCTGGTTATGATTGCCTAAACATTGGTATAAATTTATTCAAAAATATAACCTGTATTGTACTTACAATGTCATCAATCATCAGTAACGAGCAATTAACGACGGTCAAAAAAGAAACAGAATCGCTAAATCAACCGACTTCAGCTTATATCCACATTCCATTCTGTCGGCGACGTTGCTATTACTGCGATTTTGCGATATCCGTAGTGGGAGATAAACTCAGCGGCGACAACTCCGGCACAATTTCTCAGTATTTAGAAGAGTTATGTGAAGAAATAGAAGCAACGCCAAAATTAGGCGAATCTCTTAATACAGTTTTCTTTGGGGGTGGGACGCCTTCCTTGCTATCAGTGAAACAGTTAAATCGCATCCTGGAAGTCGTAGAAAAGCAATTTGGGATTGCATCTGATGCCGAGATTTCAATGGAAATAGACCCCAAAACCTTTGATTTAATTCAGTTACAAGGATATCGAAATGCTGGGGTAAATCGCATTAGTTTGGGCGGGCAAGCGTTTCAGGATGAATTGCTTAAGATTAGCGGGCGATCGCATACTGTCTCCGACATCTTCGCCGCCGTTGATTTAATCCGCCAAGTCGCGTTTCCCTCATTCAGCATCGACTTAATTTCTGGACTGCCGTATCAAACTTTACAACAATGGCAAGAGTCGTTAGAAAAAGTTGTAGAAATAGCGCCTACTCACGTCTCAGTTTACGACTTAATCGTCGAACCAGTAACCGCTTTTGCGCGACAATATCAACCGGGAGTCAAACCATTACCCAGCGATGAAATGACTGTAGAAATGTATAAATTAGCGCACCAAACACTGACAAATGCCGGTTACGAACATTATGAAATTTCCAACTATGCCCAACTTGGACATCAATGTCGCCACAATCGAGTTTACTGGGAAAATCGCCCCTATTATGGGTTTGGCATGGGTGCAGCGAGTTACGTTGAGGGAAAAAGATTTACCCGACCTCGGACAAGACAGGAGTATTATCAATGGGTAGAATCGGGTCGGCAAATAGAAGATGCAGAATTAGCGGCAAATGATATTTTATTAGAAACTTTGATGTTGGGATTGCGTCTAGCAGAAGGTTTGGATATATCCAGCTTATTGCAGCAATTTGGAGAAGAAATTTTCAAGGAAATTTGGAATTGTTTACAACCCTATTATCAGCAAGGTTGGGTAGAAATATTGAATGAAGAAGCTGAAATCAATAAATTACCGACATCTGGAAGATTGAAGTTAACAGCCCCAGAAGGATTCTTATTTTCTAATACAATTTTGGCAACGTTATTTGAGCAACTGGAGACAAACAATAATAAACGTAGGGTGCGTTAGCGATAGCTATCGCCAGATTAAGTTCAGCTAGTAACTTGCGAGCAGTTAGCATTTCTTGACTAGAATCGCCTAAGCAAATTTGTGCCCAAAAACAATAACGACGGGTAATCTCAGAAAACGTAGAGATGAGCAATTCTAATTCTGGATTGATAGCCACAGCTACATACTGTCAGGCGAACTAAGCGAATCAGGTTCAGTATTTAATTCAGCCATGACTTGTTTCAAAGAAATATTCTGGCTGCGATCGCTTTGCTTTTTTGTTGGTTGCTTTGCTAGAGATCGATCAACCTCTTCTAATGCTAAAACTGGCAAATCAAAAGCGTCCTTAAACCATTGAACTAATTGCATTAACTCTTCAAAAGAAGCACCAACGAGGGCGACAGGAGCTTTACTGTAATCGACAATTGTGCGATCCAGATCGTAAAAGACTTCACGAATCGAGTAGCGTCCATGCCTGTCGCGAAACACCCGGTACGTCCAAATCATAATCTGTTAGTCCTTTTGTCCGCGAAAGAAAACAGTATTATTTGGCTTCTCATTAATTCTTTCAATGCTGACAATCTGTACAAGTTCGTCAACGTTGTAGAATACCCTAATCACCCCAATCCGTAATTCCCATTGGGCGATATCTGGCGGATTCCGTCAGAAGCGGTTTTTCGTTTCTACTGCTGGTTCATAAATCAATTGGGTTTCAATGGCATCGATAACGATATTCTGCTCAAACTTTTTCAAGTAGTGCAAATCCTTAACAGCTTCAGGCGTAAATTCGATTTCATACATTAGGCACTACTGAGGTAAGAGCAACCCTCTTGACTCATATTTTACCATCCTGTCCGGACATAGACATCACCTTCACCGCGAGGTAACGGGTGGGGTGAAGGGTTTTGCACCCCTACGCTGATGCGATCGCATTCTATCAGGGAACCTAGATTAAAGCTCTCCCGCAGGCAAAATTGGGCAAATTTGCCGAGAGGGCAAACTAGCGATCGCAATTTTTGCCAAAATTAAGGATGATTTGCCATGAAGTAAATTTGCAGCAAAAGACATGGCTGGAAAAGTAATCGATGATAGCGCCAGTGGCGTTCTAATTCTCATTATCCCCTTTGCGCTGGCGATCGTTCTCCTGTTCACGGCTTGGCCTCTAGTACTGGTGCTAGTTTTGCTAGGCGGTGTTTGGAATGTTTGGCAGCGCTCCCAATGGCTCAAGTGGAGCGAGCAACTTAACCCAATTTTCCACCAGCTAATCCAATCAAACCAAGGATGTCTGACCCCAGTAGATTTAGCCATGAAGGCCAACATCTCCGGAATGGCAGCAAAGCGGTTCTTGGATCTAAAAGCCAAGGAATTTGGTATCCGTGCTATTGAGTATGAAGATAAAGGGACGGTGTATTATTTTACAACCGGCAGCACCCTAAACAGCTTACTTGATGGCAGCGAAACAGCCAAAGAAATTGCGATCGCACCATCAACGACAGCAGCTAAAATGCTGGTCGAACCTCTCGTAGAAACCGAGCCACCCGAAGCCGAACCTTCAACGACTTCTGAAGAAACATCTGTCGCCGCGCCGGTAGAAACTGAAGCCAGCGAAGCCGAATCTGTTACCAGTGAGGAAGCGATCGCGGTTACTGCGCCGGAAGAAACTGAAGCCAGCGAAGCCGAATCTGTAATCGCAGAGGAAGCGATCGCGGTTACTGCGCCGGAAGAAACCGCAGCCAGCGAAGCCGAATCTGTAATCGCAGAGGAAGCGATCGCGGTTACTGCGCCGGAAGAAACCGCAGCCAGCGAAGCCGAATCTGTAATCGCAGAGGAAGCGATCGCGGTTGCAGCGCCGGAAGAAACTGAAGCCAGCGAAGCCGAATCTGTAATCGCAGAGGAAGCGATCGCCCTCGAAGAGCCGGTAGAAACCGCAGCCAGCGAAGCCGAACAATCAACAGTTGAAACTGATACACCAACACAAGAGCAACAGCCAACTGAATCCAACGATGAGGAGGAACTCGAACCAATAGCAACAGAAAAATCTGGCAAAAAAATAATGGCTTTTGGCTCGCTAATTCAAATCGAACTTGCGAACCGGCTGGGAGTTCATTCCAGTACCGTTTACAAACGCAGATACGATTCGGATTTTCCGCAGTGGAGCAAAAGCAGAGATCCACAGGGAATTGCTTGGGAATACTCAGAAGATACAAAAGAGTTTTATCCAGTAGAAAACAAGTAGCAGCTGCAAAAGCGCCAAAGCAAATTCTCGGAATAGGGTATGGGGCATCGATAATTATCCTTGTCCCTCCTACTGCGTTTCGGTTCAAACAATATTTATGAAGCCGCAGAGGGGCAGAGGTGCTTCAGGTGGAGAGGGGAAAGATAATTATTGATACCAAATCCGGGTTCTAAACCTCCTTTATTTTATAGCCCGCGTTCGCGAAGCGTGCCGAAGGCATAGGCGTTGCTCTGTTTGTGTAGCCGCGACTTTAGTCGTTCGGCATCAAAGGGGCGATCAAAGCGGATTTGGTATAATATCATGTCCCTACGCAACGGTTGTGTATAATTTTTCACGGGAGTAGGGGCGGGTTTTACCAGCCATGCTGGAAAATCACGAGAAATTTTTTAAACCCGCCCCAGCTTACGCTACCGATGCTACCGGACTTGGTATAACTCACATCTTGCACCATTATCAACAAGCCTTCAAAAACCGGGTTTCTTAACGACAAATCTAGACTTTCAAGCTGAGCTATTTGCAAGAAACCCGGTTTTTAGTCAAGGTGCAAGATGTGAGATAATGCACAAATTAATGCGTTAGATTGGTTGCAGCGTTCTAACCAATTTAATTTAAGATGGCAGGAAATTTTACATTAATAATACCAAGGATAGATGCAGTTTATTTTGAATTTATATTAGGAACTGCCACTGGAACTTACTCTTTGCCTGCCAACGATTGGCTAAATATATTTTTTCGCTTAATTCTTTCGTTAATTGTGGGAGCAATTATCGGTTTAGAACGCCAACTCAGACGCAAACCGGCTGGGTTAAGAACTCACATGTTAGTCAGTTTTGGTTCAGCCATCTTTGTTTTGATACCGCTAGAACTCGGTGCAGCTCAACAGAATTTTGATGCGGTTAGTCGGGTAATTCAAGGTGTTGCTGCTGGAATTGGGTTTCTCGGTGCTGGGGAAATTTTACGAGAATCTCAGCCAGACGGAAGATCAATGCCAGTGCGCGGGCTGACTTCAGCAGCAGCAATTTGGGTTTCGGCTGGTTTGGGAGTTGCTGCTGGATGTGGCTTGTGGCAATTGGGATTAATCGGCGCTTTTTTATCTTGGTTAGTTCTGAGTATTTTTAAAATATTTGAGCCTCGTAGGTAATTTGGTTGTGAGTACCAGTTCTCAAGAGATTTAACTAGCAAGTTACTTTATTTAACGCAACTTGCTAGTTATCTTTTTAGGGCTGCTAATAGGTAATAGCTATTAGCTATTACCTATTAGCTAATGGCTAATGGTACAATCCAAGCATATTCCCATGAGCAATGAGCAAAGAGCAATTAGCGATTAGCAATGCCATATTTAGCTCTCGACGGCTACTTGTACAGCCTTTTGTGACTGTTTGCGCTTGCGTGCAGCGACACCCAAAGCACCAAAAGCCAACAAACCCATAACAGAAGCAGGTTCGGGAACGCCAACGACTTGAGCGCCAGTTAAATCGATTCTATAAGTGCCGCTGTAGGAACTAGATCCCCTCCAATCTTGCAGCGGTCGAGAGCCGCCAGGACCAGTTGGTCCGTTGATTCCAGTGAAACTATCTGGAAAAATCTCTCGCAAACCATTAGAACCAGAAGCCATGCGGCTTACTGGGTCAAAGTCCCAGCCAGAAATCCCTAAGTAGTAGAAACCTGCTGATAATATTCCTTCGATAGTAGAACGAGTTGTTAAGTCAGAAGCGTCGTCATTTGCCAGCACGCCAAAGCCATTTGCATCAAACAAAAACAGTTGGGTATCTGAAACAGCACGATCTACTCCTCGACGAATATCAGTGAAGGGGACAGTTGTGGCGCGGAAAGAACCACCCGCCGAGTAAAACTTGAACAAGTCAGCATTCCCACCCAAGCTACCAGAAATGCTGGTGATGTTGGTTCCGGGTGTACCTGTGAGAACTCGAGCGGTGCCAAGAGTTCGACCTGCATCGCCTGTTTCGCTGAAAGAAATTGCTTGAGCCTCTCCGATTGAACCAAAAGCTACCATTGCGGTTCCAGCAGCAGCAAGAGCGAACTTTTTGATAACAGACATGGAATTTCTCTCTCCGAATAGGGGGAACGTTGACAGTAAAGATTTATTGCAGAACCACTCTGCAACAGGTGATGTTGTGAATTAGACGGGATGGTGCATCGCCGTGGTGGAAAAGGTTTCCTCTGGTGCGATCGCATACAGTACAAGTCACTAAAACTTGTGTTTCTACGCAGCCCTGGGTTTCATGGCGATCGCGTAACAATTTGTTTCTGTAGTAAATTTACTTTTTTTTCTCTGAGCGTTGCAAGGGACTAGCTTGGATCTTGATTAAAACTCAACAGTAGGCTTTGCCAATGTAAAGTTACAGTAAACAAGGTGGTAAATCTGAGCGGGCCACAGCCGTTAGATTTTGTGGTTAATCGGCTACAACCGTTAACTAGCAAAGATTTACTCCGTTTTTACCCAATCCGTCTTGCCTCAGTTGGATCTACTTATTGCAGTATAAATACGTAGCAATTATGTAAAAGTACGGAAGGGAGTATGACTGTGATGGTCATGAGAATTGAGAGTGCGATCGCCAGCCACATCCCGAGATCCAACCATCGTACCCATACTGAATGTTACTTATCTGGAGGCTCTGCCTCGCTTAGCAAATCATTAAATCAGCAGTTAGCTTAGAGGCAGAGCCTCACCGCTCTCGTTCCCAGGCTCCAGCCTGGGAACGAAAGTAACGAGGCTCCAGCCTCGTTGAACTACCCCAAAAAAGCCTAAATGTTTCCCATAAACATCGACTCAATAATTAGCGCCATTACCGGCGTCGCCAGCCCCACCGCCGTACTCAAAGAAAAACTTCAGCGCAACGAAACCGTCATCAAATTATTAAAACAATTTAACCTCGACCCCGAACATCCGCCCGCAGATTTTAGCGCCGTTTACGTCTACGCTTTAGTAGAATACGGCGTTGGGAAACCCAAAGCCATTTTAGAACTATTCCGAAAAAACGAAATTCAAAAGGCATTTCGCGAAGCATTTGACGCCTATAATTTCGCCATTTTAGAAAAAGCTTGTAGCGAATTTCTAGATACTTATGAATTAGGCGATGAAATTCGCGATTTAGGCATTGACATCCGACGAGAATTTATCGCCTTTGCCGCCGTTTATATCGAAGTTGCCAAACGCACCCGCACGCCGAAAGAAGTTTTAACCAATCAACAAATTAGTTCTTTACACAGAACTATAGCAACTCTCCAAGAACGCCTAGATAGACTCCCCACCCTAGAGGGAATTCGCACCGAAATGGCGCGCCTCGCAGTTCAAAATTATCCCGCACTTCCCGCAAGCGAACAGATACGTAGGGGCGGTGCCCCCGTGCCCGCCCCAGCAGAACAGATACGTAGGGGCGGTGCCCCCGTGCCCGCCCCAGCAGAACAGATACGTAGGGGCGGTGCCCCCGTGCCCGCCCCAGCAGAGGAGAAGTGTAAAGCCTTTGCTTTATCTCAACAAATTAAAGGTTGGTTTGAAACTTTAGGATATCGCTTTGAAAAATATGAAACTTGGCAAGATAACTACTTTGAATTTATTATCAACATTCCAGTCAGAAGAAATCGATATGACCGCATTTTAGTACGCGGAATTGAAGGCGAAGTCGGACTCAAAGATATAGCAGCATTGCGCGATGTAGTGGAAAAACAAAGAACCGATGAAGGATGGTTAGTTACCGCCCGTCGCATCAGTCGGGCGGCGCGCGATGAAGTGGAAAAGGAAGAAAATCGTCACTTGGGATGCTATACATTTGATGAATTATTAGACCAAGATGCCGATTTTAGCGGTTATCTCAACTGGCTAGAAACTGAAATCAAACGCCGCCAGATTGAAACCAAATATGTCCCCCTTGCTTGTACAAAAGAAGAACTCGACCCAGTAACGGGGCGAAAAATTGCAGTCAGTCGCTACGACGAACGGGACGGCTGGATTGACGGTTATATCGATCTGTGGATTGATGACCCTGCCAAAGAACATATCTCAATTTTAGGCGAGTTTGGTACTGGGAAAACTTGGTTTGCTTTCCACTATGCTTGGACGGCATTGCAACGCTATCGAGATGCCCAAAAACGCGGCATCGATCGTCCTCGCTTACCGTTAGTAATTCCCCTGCGCGATTATGCCAAAGCGGTGAGTGTAGAGTCTTTGTTTTCCGAGTTTTTCTTTAGAAAGCACGAGATTCCTTTAGCCGGATATTCGGCTTTTGAACAACTCAACCGCATGGGAAAATTGCTGTTAATTTTCGATGGTTTTGATGAAATGGCAGCCAGGGTAGACCGCCAAGAGATGATTAATAACTTTTGGGAATTAGCCAAGATAGTCGTTCCGGGGGCAAAAGTTATCCTGACTTGTCGCACCGAACACTTCCCAGAAGCGAAAGAAGGGCGGGCTTTATTAAATGCGGAATTGCAGGCATCAACGAAAGCTTTAACGGGAGAAACGCCGCAATTTGAAGTATTGGAATTAGAGAAGTTTAACGACGACCAAATTCGGCAAGTGTTAGCGTTACAAACCGAACCCGCGACAGTAGAACAGGTGATGGGAAATCCGGCATTATTGGATTTAGCCCGTCGCCCGGTGATGACCGATTTAATTTTAGAAGCATTGCCGGATATTAAAGCCGGGAAACCTGTGGATATGTCGCGGGTTTATCTGTATGCAGTGCGGCGGAAGATGGAGAGGGATATTAAATCGGATCGCACGTTCACCTCGTTAGCAGATAAGCTATATTTCCTGTGCGAATTGTCCTGGGAAATGCTATCAACCGACCAGATGAGCATCAATTATCGACTATTTCCAGACAGAATTCGCCGCTTATTTGGTTCAGTTGTCCAGGAGGAAAAAGATTTAGACCACTGGCATTATGACATGATGGGTCAGACAATGCTGATCCGCAATTCTGATGGCGATTATACTCCCGCACATCGTTCGCTGTTAGAGTTTTTTGTGGCTTATAAATTTGCGGCAGAGTTGGGGGTGTTGGCGGAAGATTATATGGAGTTGGTGCGATCGCAATCGGACATCCTTGAATCTGCAACACCTTTTGAATACACTTGGTCATCGTATTTTAGCCGACAGATGGAGCGGGGGGAAAAGAGAGCGATCGCGCCCATAAAAGCATTTACCAGTGAAAGTTTAGCCCACCTTCGCCATAGTTTCGGACAAGCACCGCTGACTAAAGCAGTAATCGAATTACTTGTCCCCATGCTTTCAGAAAGCCAGCTTCTAGCGCTGCTCGAAATTATACAAGCAACAAAGGACAAAACAGAAGACGAGGTAGGTTATATCGGCGGAAATGCAGCGACATTGCTAGTGAAGGTTGATCCAGGAGCGATCTCAGGTAAAAACCTTTCTCGTGCTGTAATTATGGGCGCTGATTTTACCAATGCTTGCCTGCGCCGTGTCAATTTTGCTGAGGCAAATCTGGTTCATTCTGTTTTTACTAAATTCTTTGGCAACGTTCGTTCAATAGCATTTACTTCAGATGGTAAACTGTTAGCTACGGGCGATAGTGATGGCGTAGTTCGTTTGTGGGAAGCCAGCAGTGGTAAAGAACTGTTGACCTGTAAAGAACACACAAATGTGGTAGAATCAGTTGCCTTTAGTCCTTCGGGTAATATACTTGCCAGCGGCAGTTATGACAAAACAATCAGGCTATGGGATGTCAATACAGGTGAATGTTTGCAAGTCTTGCAGGGACATACTGAATCAGTAATGTCAGTCACCTTTAGTCCTTCTGGGAATATACTCGCCAGTGGAAGTTTTGATTGCACGATAAGGTTATGGGATATTCCCACTGGTAAATGCCTCAAAATCTTGCAAGGACACACTAAAGCCGTGCTTTCAGTTGCTTTCAATCCGGCTGGGGATATGCTTGCCACTGGGAGTGGTAACAAAACGGTAAGATTATGGGATGTCAATACAGGTGAATGCATCCAAATTTTGCCAGGACATACTCAAATGGTATGGGCGATCGCTTTTAATCCTTCTGGTGAAATGCTTGCCAGTGCGAGTCGCGATCAAACGGCAAAAATATGGGACATCCGCACAGGAAAATGCCTAAAAACCTTCCAGGGGCATCTCAGTGGAGTACAGTCAGTTGCTTTCAGTTTGTCGGGTGAAATACTTGCCACTGGAAGTCACGACCAAACAGTCAAGCTATGGGATATAAACAGTGGTGAATGCCTGAAAACTTTGCATGGGCATATCAGTCAAGTACGGTCAATTGCTTTCTGTCCTTTCAGTGAAATAATTGCTAGTGGAAGTGTTGATCAAACAGTCAAGCTGTGGGATATCAAAAGCGGTGAATGTCTGAAAACTTTGCATGGGCATATCTGTCAAGTACGGTCAATAGCCTTCAGTCCATCTGGAGACATACTTGCTAGTGCTAATTATGACCAAACAGTTAGGCTGTGGGATATCAAAAGCGGTGAATGTCTGAAGACTTTACAGGGGCATTTCGATCAGGTACGCTCAGTCGCGTTCAGTCCAAATGGTGAAATACTTGCCAGTGCAGGTTATGACCAAACAGTGAGGTTGTGGGATATAAACAGTGGTGAATGCCTTAAAATTTTGCCCGGGCATAGCAAACAAGTGCGGTCAATCGTCTTCAGTCCAAATGGTAAAATACTTGCCAGTGGAAGTGGAGACCAAACATTGAGGCTGTGGGATATAAACAGCGGTGAATGCCTCAAAATTTTGCAGGGAAATACCAGTTCAATCTACTCAATAGCCTTCAATCCTTCTGGCGAAATCCTTGCCTGTGCAGGTTATGAACCAATCGTCAGGTTATGGAATATCCACACTGGTGAATGCCTAAAAATTTTACAGGGTCATACTGGTTGGGTACGTTCAGTTGCCTTTAGCCCAAATGGTGAAATGCTTGCTAGTGGAAGTGTTGACCAAACAGTAAGATTATGGGATATTCGCACTGGTGAATGCCTCCAAATCTTGCAGGGTCATACTGATTGGATTCGTTCAGTCGCCTTTAGCCCAAATGGTGAAATAGTTGCCAGTGGAAGTGTTGACCAAACAGTACGCTGCTGGAATATTCGCACTGGTGAATGTGTTAAAATTTTGCAAGGTCATACCCGCCGGATCAACTCAGTTGCCTTTAGTCCTGATGGAAAAATTCTTGCTACTTGCAGCAGGGATGGCATGATTAAATTTTGGGATATCTTAACTGGTGAGTGCTTCAAAACTCTCAGAAGTGACAGACCTTATGAACGCATGAATATCACGAGTGTTAAGGGTTTAACAGAAGCTGAGAAAGCGACGCTCAAAGCTTTAGGGGCGGTGGAAGATTAGGTGATGGGGGAAGGTGCGATCTTCCAGTGACAAGTTGCTGGGGCGATATGCCTCCCTTCGCTGCGCGATCGCATCCTCACATCTAGCTAAAATGTAATCAATCCTAGATATTCTCTAATTTACAAATCAAATAGCACCAATGATCCTCACAGAATTAAAAGCCCAATTACTTTCCTTGACGCCAGCAGAGAAAGCTGAAATCATCCAGCTATTATCCCAAAATCTTGCCAACACTTGGCAAGGAATTAACAAAACTCCCGGTGTCATGGGAGGAGACGCTTGTATCAGAGAAACCCGTATTCCCGTTTGGTTACTGGTAAGTTATCGTCGTTCAGGTATGAATGAAGCCAAAATCTTAGATAACTATCCAACTTTATCTGCTGCTGATTTAGCTAATGCCTGGACTTATGCTGAAGCTTACCCCGACGAGATTACAGCAGCAATTCAAAAGCATGAGGAAGCATAATCGATGGCACGTCTTTATGCTGATGAACAGTTTCCACGAGAAACTGTGTTGATTTTACGCACTTTGGGTCACGATGTTCTAACAGTTCAAGAAGCAGGAAAAGCTAATCAAAAAATACCAGATGAGGAAGTTCTTGCCTTCGCTGCAAATAACCAGCGAGCAGTTGTGACACTTAATCGGTATGATTTTATTCGACTGCACGCCAAACAACCAAATCATGCGGGTATTATTGCCTGTTCAGAAAATCACGATTTTGCTATGTTAGCGACACGGATTGATGAAGCAATTTCTTCAGTCGAAACGTTAACAGGTAAACTGATTCGAGTTTACAAGTCACCCCCCTCAAAATCATAAATGCATGTTAAATAATAATGGTTCTAGACGGGCATCATAAACTTCGCCCCGCTTCATTCTGATTCCCCTAACTGCAATGCTTCCCACTGTGCTGTAGCAAACTCAGCTTCCATTTTTAATACTTCCGCTTGATACTCAGGATCGTTTGCCATTTCTGCTAATGCTGCATCAATTTCTGAACGATTCTCCAAAGGAGATGCTTCGATTTCTTCTGTATTGGCATAATAATAAGCTAGCGCTGCATGAACTTGGGCTAAACTTAATCCTTCGTATTCTTGGGCAATCTCTTGCGGACTCAAACCTCGTTTATATAAAAGAGCAATCTTCTGCACAGATAGTCGCCTTCCGGCAATTCGAGGACGACCACCACAGATTCCAGGAGTACGAACAATGAGCTTACCTATGTCAACAGTTGTTGTCATATTTTTTGACGAGTTACCTTAGATTTCTAGTGTAGAGCGATCGCAACACCGATGGAGGGTGTCCATATCGCTCTCCATCATCACGCGACGTGGGATACTGTTGTTGGTTCTGGAAGCGGATCTCCCGCAGCTTCGTAGGCAATAATCAGCGACTCTAATGCTTCAATTCCATTTTTGACTGCCAATTCGTAGGTATCACCATGAGTCCGCCAACGTTGTCCCGGAAAATCAGGGAAACCTACCAAGAAACAATCATCTTCTTCAGACCATTGAATCATCATTGGATACTTAATTTTATTCATTTTCTTCGTTCCTTTCTACTTCCTCTATTGCTTTTTGAACTTCCTTTTCTTGATATGGTTTCGCGTCTGCTCCATCTTTTCCAGAAATCGTTAGCTTGCCAGCATAAAGTGGATGTACCCAGTTACTATTGACTCCCTTTACCTGAAAGTTCGCTAAAACCTACTCGGCGCAGCATTTGTTTCAGCTCGCGTATAAGCCTGAAAAAACCGGGTTTCTTGACCAAAAATCTAGGCTTTCAAGCTGAGTTATTTGCAAGAAACTAAGGTTTAGCCAAGGTGCAAGATGTGAGTAAAACCTACTCGGCGCAGCATTTGTTTCAGCTCGCGTATTTTTTTCGGCATTACAAGGAACCGCAGATTTCCTGGTTTTTCTAGTTTACAAATTCTAAGCAGGTGAGCGATCGCACTCTCTCCCACTAAAATGCGATCGCTCCCCATCATCACTCAACCCAATAACGAGTCAAAATCCGAATCACTTCACCCCTGACAGGCGAGGGTAAAGGCGGACTCCATTCACTAATTTGTGCAAAGCGCACTACATATAGCTGATGCACGACGCTTTCTACGCCCTTGGGGACGCCGCAAGCAAGCAAGCGGATGGGGTATTTGCCTGGAGGGACATCGGGAATGCTTTCCCGCAGCAGTTCCGGGACTGACTTGGGTGTTAATATCATAGAACTTACCTCTGAATAGGTATCCAAGCCCCTACCGTGTCTTGATTGGCGTCAGAAGCGGTGGGGGTTTGATTTTTGATTGATGCTTTTACGATAACACAGTGTTAACACTGTGTCTATATATAAGCTACAGTAAATAGTGTAGTGTTATCGAATAACTATCAAGTGACTACTACACCCGACTCACAGGCAAAAATGCCTACCAACCTGGTCAAAACAATGGTTTATATGCCACCAGAACTAAGGGAAGCCTTAGAGCGGATGGCAGCAAAGGAAAACAGATCGCTCTCAAACTTGATAGTTACGCTGCTACAGCGTGCTGTAGAGGAGCAGAAAGGTAATGAATCTGGCAAAGATTGACCTTCTTACCTTGCCTTCACTGCCACTAGCCAACCGCTCTGAACTGCCAAAATGTGCAGCCATCTATTTTGTCTTGAAAGGTCAGACGGTTTTGTACATCGGCAGGACTAGCAACTTGCAGCAGCGATGGTTTGGTCATCATCGGTGGCATCAGTTGGAGGCAGTGGGCGCACATATTTGTATTGCTTGGCTGCATTGCACGGATGTCAGCTTACTCCCAGAGCTTGAGACAGCACTTATTAAACACTTTCAGCCATCTCTAAATAGGGCTGCTACGGATATGGTTGAAGAAACTACTATCCACGTTGTCGTCCCTACAGAGTTGAAAAAAGAGTTCAAGTACACTTGCGTACTTGAAGAGGTAAACATGAGTCAGGTTGTATGCGAACTGATCCAAGAGTGGCTGGATAAGCGCAAAGCAAAAACAGATAAATTAAATCAACCCAGAAACAGTTGACCCTCTCACCCTCCCATCGCTACCACTGGCTACCCGTGCTGAACTGCCAAACTGTCCGGCGATCTACTTTGTCTTGAACGGTGACGCGGTTCTGTACATTGGCAGAACTAACAACCTTTACCAGCGCTGGATAGCGCATCACCGCTGGCATCAGTTAAAGGTAATGAGAGGAGATATTCGTATCGCTTGGTTGGAATGCAGCGACGCCAGTTTGCTGTCGGGCGTTGAAAGGGCGTTGATTGAAGACTTTCAACCACCTTTTAACCAGACAAAGGTTGAGGGTGGACTGGGATTCTTGCACGTAAAAATTGATGACGATATAAAGCGCCGCTTCAAAACTGCCTGTGTCGCAAGGGACAGGCAGATGGGAGAAGTTATAACCGAACTGATCGGCGAATGGTTACAAAAGGTGGAAGACAAGCCTACTCATCAACGGCAAACTGAGCAACAGCAAAAAGAATCTGCACGGGAGTAAAGCAGTTAAACGGTGATTAACTGGAGATTGGCAGTTGTAATGGCTGAGCGAAATATCAGCAATAAAGAGTTGGCTGCTTTGACTGGAATGCATCCAACTTCGATTTCCAAGATAAAGACTCGTCGCCGCCTCACCAGAATTGATGAAGATACCCTCAACACCCTGTGTGAGGCGCTTTCCTGTCAACCTGGGGATTTGATGGTTTATGAAAAGGAGGAAGCCCAGCAGCATAGGAAGCTGAAAGAATAAGCGATCGCTTCTCCACTCCCGCTGTTTTAATCATTAAGTTATGTTGAGAGCTTGTTAAAAAATATTGGATTTAACCAGAGATATTCTGGGAATGATTATCATAAAGAACGGCGCTGAAGACGAGCGCCGCGTGCATCTACGGAAAAGGAGATTTTCATGGAAAACAAATCAACCGCATTGCAAGTAATCGCGGTGTTGTGTCATACAGATACCTGCTGCCCAATTGTGGCGGTAGATCCGTCTGCTGCGACAGCACAAGAAGTGGTGATTCAAGATGATTTTGGTCAAAGCGTGAGGATGTCTCGCGAACAGTTTCGCGTATTGGTTAATTTAGCAAAACAAGGCGAACTTAACGTGTAAGCTGGAATTGCTGGCGCGATCGCACAATTTAAACCTAACGGTTGTAAATTTGGGTTAATTGTAACAAGCGATCGCTCAATTCTTCCGTCAGCAAATCAGAACTTTCATAGCGCCAGCGCCAGTTACCGGGAATTTTACTCGGATCGTTCATGCGCGCGCGATTATCCAAACCTAAAATATCTTGCAGCGGGATAATCGCTAATTTCGCCACTGAAGCTAAAGCAGTGCGGATGAGAATCCAATTTATTTCTTGGATATTTTCAGGAGAAGAATAACCCAAATATTGCGCCAAAAATTGTTTTTCTTTGTGATTAGCTTTTCCCCACCATCCAATTGCAGTATCGTTGTCGTGAGTGCCGCTGTAAACTACACTATTGGGGACGTAATTGTGCGGTAAATGGGTATTGGTGGCGTCTTCGCTAAACGCAAACATCAAGATTCGCATACCGGGAAAATTGAAGCGATCGCGTAATTCTTCCACTTCTTTAGTAATAATCCCCAAATCCTCTGCCAAAATTGGCGGCATCTCTCCCAACGCGCTACGCAAAGTTTCAAATAACTCTTTTCCCGGCGCTTTTAACCATTCGCCATTGATAGCAGTTTCTTCCCCAGCAGGTACTTGCCAGTATGCTTCAAAGCCGCGAAAATGATCGACGCGCACGAAGTCTACATATTGCAACGTAGCTTTAAATCGGTCGATCCACCAAGCAAAATTTGTTTTTTCCAATTCTTCCCAATTATAAACCGGATTGCCCCACAATTGTCCGGTGGCGCTAAAGTAATCTGGGGGAACTCCGGCGATAAATGCGGGGTCAAAAGTTTCTGAATCGAGTTTAAATATATCCCGATTTGCCCAAACATCGGCACTGTTGTGGCAAACATAAATCGAGATATCGCCAATAATTTTAATATCTTTTTCATTGGCGTATTCCCGTAACTTTGACCACTGGGCGAAAAACTTAAATTGTAAGAATTTGTGGAAGGCAATGCTGTCTTTTAAAGCTGCGGATTGGGCTTGGATAGCGTCGGGGTGGCGGAGAGCGATCGCGCGTTCCCAATTATTCCAACTTTTCCCCTCATTCGCTTCTAATAATGCCATAAATAAAGCATAATCATCTAACCAATAAGCCTGCGCTTGGCAAAATTCTTCAAACGCTGCTTTTTGTTTGCTAGTTAGCGAGGCGTGAAAACTCTTATAGGCTATTTTTAGCAATCCTATTTTATGCGGAACAACTGCATCAAAGTTGACTTTATCTGGTTCTAAATCTGCTTTTATAGGGATTAACTCATCTTGACTTAACAACCCTTCTTCAGCTAATAAATCGAGACTAATCAGCAAGTGATTGCCCGCAAAAGCGCTAAAATTCATCGTATAGGGGGAATGTTCGTATCCCGTAGGCCCCAAAGGCAGAATTTGCCACAACTTTTGACCGCTTTTTGCTAAAAAATCGACAAACTCGTAAGCAGATTTGCCTAAATCGCCAATGCCAAATCGGCTGGGTAAACTTGTCGGCTGTAACAGAATTCCACTAGCGCGTTGAAAATCCATGTTGTTTTTAGGGTTGCGAACAACCTGTAATTTTAACTAGAGCGTGAATATTATTCAATTCGACTTCAGATAGATTTTAATCTGACTTTAGATAGAAGACTCTGGCAAGTAAACCAGGTAACTTATCTTGTGAGTGACATGGCTATTTTTTAACGAACCACAGAGACACAGAGGACACAGAGCAAAGAAGAAGAGGTAATCTCAGATTGAGAAGAGAGCAATATAGCTGTTCAAAGTTGGTTAAATTTTCTCTTTCCTCTACCTCTGCGCTCTCTGTGCCTCTGTGGTTCGTTAATTTCCCTATTTTGTGACTATACCAATTAAGTAAACCTATCTTTATCGGCAGGAAAAATGCAGAACCATAACCTAAATAACGATCCGCTTTGGTTTAAAAATTCGATTATTTATGAAGCGCCTGTCCGTGCGTTTGCTGACAGCAATGGTGATGGAATTGGCGATTTTCGAGGGATGACGGAAAAGCTGGATTACCTGCAAGATTTAGGGATTACTGCGATTTGGATATTGCCGTTTTTTCCTTCACCATTGAAGGATGATGGGTACGATATTGCTGATTATACTACGGTTAATCCGATTTATGGGAATTTGGATGATTTTAAAGAGTTTTTAGAGGCGGCGCATCAGCGGGAAATTAGAGTAATTATTGAGTTAATTGTTAATCATACTTCTGACCAGCATCCTTGGTTTCAACGCGCAAGACGCGCGCCCAAAGATAGTGTAGAGCGCGATTTTTATGTCTGGAGCGATACGCCGGAAAAATATGAGGAAGCGAGGATTATTTTTCAGGATTTTGAGACATCGAATTGGAGTTGGGATGCGGTAGCAAAAGCTTATTACTGGCATCGGTTTTACTCGCATCAACCAGATTTAAATTACGATAATCCGGCGGTGCGGGAAGCGGTGTTTAAGGTTCTCGATTTTTGGTTGGAGATGGGAGTAGATGGACTGCGTTTGGATGCGGTTCCTTATTTATACGAACGGGAAGGAACTAACTGCGAAAATTTGTGGGAAACTCATGCTTTTTTAAAGGATCTACGCAAGCATGTAGATGAAAACTATCCCAATAGAATGTTGCTGGCGGAGGCGAATCAATGGCCTGAAGATGCGGCACAATATTATGGAGAAGGGGATGAGTGTCACATGAATTTTCACTTTCCCTTGATGCCGCGTTTGTTTATGTCTTTGCGGATGGAAGATTGCTTCCCGATTATTGATATTCTGCAACAAACTCCGGCGATTCCGGAGAATTGTCAGTGGGCGTTATTTTTGCGGAATCACGATGAATTAACGCTGGAGATGGTGACGGATGAAGATAGAGATTATATGTATCGGATGTATGCCCAAGATCCGGTGATGCGGGTGAATTTGGGGATTCGTCGTCGGTTAGCACCTTTGTTAGGAAATGACCGCAGACAAATAGAATTGTTGAATAGTTTGCTGTTGTCTTTGCCGGGAACTCCCGTACTTTATTATGGGGATGAAATCGGCATGGGGGATAATGTTTATGTGGGCGATCGCAACGGGGTACGCACGCCGATGCAGTGGAGTAGCGATCGCAACGCCGGTTTTAGTCGCGCTAACCCCCAAAGGTTATATTTACCGCTGGTTGTAGACTCGGAATATCATTATGAAGCTGTTAATGTAGAAGCACAAAGAGCAAACCCGAATTCGCTTTGGTATACGATGAAACGCTTAATCGCCACGCGCAAGCGTTTTCAGGCATTCGGAAAAGGCAGTTTTGAATTATTGCACCCCCATAACCGCAAAGTTCTCGCTTTCACGCGCACCTATTCAGAAGAATTTGAGATTGAAGATTTGAGATTGCAGATTGATCAATCTGCAATCTCAAATCTCAAATCTGAAATAATCTTAGTGGTGGCGAATTTGTCCCGGTTTGTGCAAACGGTGGAGTTAGATTTATCGGCGTTTAAGGGAATGGTGCCTACGGAAATTTTTGGGCATTCTGAGTTTCCACCGATTGGCGATGCGCCTTATTTTTTCAGTCTTAGTCCTTACGGGTTTTATTGGTTTACTCTTCAGTATAAAACGGCGTTTAACCAACTGCAAAAACCCAAATGCGAATTGCCAATGTTGGTTGTTAGCGGAGAATGGCAAAATGCATTCTCGCAACGAGATTACAGAAATAATCTGGAATCTATTTTGCGCGATTATTTGTATTGCAGTTCTTGGTTTGGCAGTAAAAATCGCAAGGTTCAAGCTGCACATATTGTGGAAGCGATCGCTATTCCCTACAAGCACACCCAGGGCAAGATAATTTGGTTCCAGATAGACTATATTCAGGGCAATTCGGAAACTTATCTGTTACTGCTTGCTTATGCAGAAGGCGAAGCAGCACAACAGCTTTTAAGCGAAATGCCCCAAACTTTAATAACTCGCCTTCAGGTTAATCCAGAAACAGATGGGGTTTTATTCGACGCCACCGCAGATAAATACTTTCTTTCCTCGCTGTTGGAGGCGATCGCACAAAATCATCGCTTTAAAGGAATCAATGGTGAATTAGTTGCTTCGCCTACGGATTTATGCTTAAAAATAGCACCAGCAGCGTCAGATCTTGACCCAAAAATTTTAAAAGGCGAACACAGAAATATTGCTATTGTATATGGCGATCGCTTAATCTTAAAACTCTTCCGCAAAGTCGAGTCGGGCATCAACCCGGATTTGGAGATTGGACGCTTTTTAGGCCAAAAACAACGTTTAAATCATTTCGCACCCCTTGCCGGGGCGCTGGAATACCGCCGTTTTGATACCCAAACCCCCATAGCAACTAACCCGCGACACGCTCCATCAACTCTACCGATGACGGTGGGAGTGTTGCAAGAGTTTATTCAAGATACCCGCAGCGGGTGGGATTATACCTTGGATAGCTGGCGGGATTTTTGCGATCGCATCATCACCCAACAAGCGCACATCACGCAAGTTCCCATCCCCAATGGATCTTTATTAGAGTTACAAGCGGCGGATATTCCCGAATTGGCATTTGAAACAATCGACGCCTACCTACCCAACATTCAACTATTAGGAGAAAGTACCGCTGAACTCCATATTGCTCTTGCTTCCGATGCAGAGAATCCCGATTTTGCACCAGAACCTTTTTCCTTATTTTACCAGCGGTCGATTTACCAATACGCGCGGAATTTAACCGGGCAAGTCTTTCTGTTATTGAAAGATCGATTAAACTCTTTACCGCCGGATATTCAACCCTTGGCGAAAGCTGTCTTTAACCGCCAAGAAGAATTTTTTGGACGCTTCCGGTTAGTTTTAAACCAAAAAATTACCGCCATGCGTACCCGCTATCACGGCGATTACCATTTGGGGCAAGTTCTTTATACGGGGAAAGACTTTATCATTATTGATTTTGAAGGCAAACCAACTCGCCCGTTAACCGAAAGAAGGATGAAGCGATCGCCTCTGCGCGATGTAGCGGGAATGCTGCAATCTTTCCACGATGCTGCCAATATTGCCTTTGCCAATGAAGTCGAAAGCGGCACGATTCAGTCTAAAGATCTGCCCTTAATGGAAGCTTGGAATCAGTTTTGGATTTCCTGGGTTAGCGCCGCTTTTCTCAAAGGATATCTAAAAGTAGCCAGCGGGGATAGTTTCTTACCAAAAACAACCGAAGAATTGCAACTGCTGCTCGATGCCTATCTTTTGGAAAAAGTCATTTATGACTTAGGCGAAAACCTCAACCATCGCCCGAATTTGCTGGAAATTACACTCAAACAACTGCTCAAATTTTAGTATGGCTAATTGGTAATAGGTAATAGGTAATTGGTAATTGGTAATTGGTAATTGCTAATTGCTAATTGCTAATGAAGCTCTGGTTAATCTAGCATTTTTCCTGAGATTAGCCATTATATCATGTCCGGTTGCATCGGTATTGCATCCGGGCGGGGCGGGTTTAACGACATATTTCGTGGTTCCGCAGGCTGACTGGTAAAACCCGCCCCTACAACGTTAAACCTCGACGCTGCAAGCCTTCCAGTAAGTTATGCGCTTCAACTAATTCACGGTTTTCTGGTTTGCGTAACCACTCAGCTAAAGCTTCAACTACGACATCGCTCAACGTCCAGTCTTTACCTGCGTTCTTCAAAGGCGCGATCGCACGAATCAGAAAATCGATATCTTGGGGTACTTGCGCCCTAAATTGCCATTCCCACAGGTGAACTATGGCAGAAGAATTTGTCTCCCCAGATAGCGGTAATCAAGTGCAGTTCAGCCGAGAGCGGATTAAGCATCTGCTAGTTGGCTCTCCTAGAGTAGTCAAGCGAACAATTCAAACGTTGCATGTCCAAGGATACGCTGAGGCTAACTTTTAGAGTAAACCCTTAGCTGCTGGTAATTTGGGTGAACCTGGTGAAGTGGTGAGTATTCTTATAAGGTATACGGTGCTACAACAATGAGGCCGGTATTAACGGTTGTGTTCAGATAGTGATGGGGTGGGAAAACCACCCTTTCAGGACTGACGCTTTGCTCAGTTTTTAGTTTTATTAAGTACTTTCTGGGATTTTGTGATTCTTTGTAACCTATTTAATCACTTAAGTAATAAGTTTAAATGCTGGAGCCGATACCATTTTCATCACGATTTACACCCACCTAATACCAATTCAGTGCTTGACAAACTCACTTTTCTCGCTTAAATTACATAACAAGGCGATTAAACCATACTTAAGTAGGAAACTAGCTGCTTAACTGGAGTGAGATTGTACTTAAGTAACAATAGCGATCGCTTTGATTCTGACTGCGGTTGGAGGTGCGATTGCCCACATCTCGACGATTGCTTTTGATGCGATCGCCACAGATCTTGCACTAACCTCACACCCGCCAGAGAATAAATTCTCTGGCTAATAGCAAAAGTCCTCTCAAGAGGACTAGAAAAAAAGTGTCTTCAGTCCACTTAAGTGGACTTGCGCTAAAAGCCCTTGGAATTGATTCCACGGCGGGGTAACAGCACTCGGCGCAAGATCTGAAGTTGCCTTTGTTTGAAGGGATGCGATCGCATTTCAGAGTATCCAATTTCAGGCAATTTACACAGCATTTGAGGAAACAGTCGTATGACAATCATCCATCAATTATCAATAACAGCATTCGGGACAGCAGTTGTGGTGGGAACTGCAATGTTTGCTTCATCAGTACAAGCGGCTTCGTTAGGCTTGAAGCCAATTGACTTGAGAACGTGGACAGAGGAAGGACTGCGTGGAAATTGGGAGGTTTCTTCCGATGGAACTTCGGTACTTCAGACTCTCCATGGATGGCCGACATTTTTTGTCAGCCCAGACGAGTTTATTAACAAGACCATCACGGGGAAGTTTAAGGTTGAGCCAAAGGGCAATCCCGATAATGACTTTATCGGTTTTGTGTTTGGTTATCAATCACCGATCGCTGTCAATGGCGATCAAGCTAATAACTTCAACTTTCTTCTGTTTGACTGGCGGCAGTCCCCCCAAGAAGGAGCAAAGGAGGGACTTAGCTTAGCTAAAGTCAATGGAAATTTTAATTTTGGTCTGGGGCAGCCTCATCCCAACTTCTGGGTCCACAAAGAAAGCCAGGAGTTTGATTTACTTGACACTGACTATGGCAAAGGCAAAGGTTGGAAGGACAACACTGAATATGATTTCAGTCTGCTGTATCAAACCGATCGAATCAAAATTGATATTGATGGAAAAACCATCTTTGATGTCAGCGGGGAGTTTCAACCGGGACGTTTCGGTTTTTATAACTTTTCTCAGTCGCATGTTCGCTATTCAGGGTTTACCCAGACAGATATTGCTCCTGAACCCCCTAAATCAGTTCCCGAACCTGCTTCTGTGTTTGGTCTATTAGCTTTTGGTGCTTTCGGTATCAGTTCCCTGCTGAAACGCAAACAGCAACAGAAAGTTTTGGATTCCAGCGTCAGTTAATTGATGAGGGAGGCGCGATATGCCTCCGGCACGCTGCGCGATCGCACTGCATACAATTGGAGCGCGATCGCAACTTTACCAGATGAAACCCGAATGCGATCGCAAAAAAGATTTAGTCGGGGTGCTTGCGATCGCTCTTTCTCAATCATCATCTCCTAAATCCTCATCCAAGATTGCTTCGATGTCTCGTGCGCCGTGAATGACTCGCAATATTTCCACACCGGAGGTTGTAGGACGGTAGAAAATAAGATATTTTCTAAATCCTTTGATAGCCTGCTGCCGAACATCTACCAAATTGGGATTAGAAAATTGACTTAGTTTTCCTATCCCAGGCTTATTAGCCAGTTGTTTAAAGGTTTGTTCTGCTGCTGTTAAGAAGCGCTCCGAAGCATCCAAGTCATCTTCTGCGATGTAGGTCGCCAGTTCTATTAAATCGCGAATAACTTGCTGTCGTTTGCTAACTTCTCCCATTATCCCTTAATTGATCCTTGACGCTTGCCAATTCTCTCACGCACGGCTTTACGGATCTCTGCCCAATCGTTTTCAGTCATTGGAGTCGCACTCCCAGACTCCATAGCTTCCAATAGTAAGGCTTCTACACGTTCTTTGGCTTTACGCTTTGGGTCTTGACGAAACCACTTGCGAAGGTACTTTATCATAGGTGTTTCTCATGTTTTTCGCTAACTCATTCCATTTTATCACTTGGGATTTAAGATGCGATCGCACTGCATATAATTCAAGTGCGATCGCCAAAAAAATTTAGTCAGGGTGCGTGCGATATGCCTCCGGCACGAATCCGCGCATCCGCAAGCTAAGCTGCCGCGATCGCGCTTCAAAAATCTTTCTTTCAACAGCCTATCCATTTTCAATAAATTACCCAAAAAAGGAGCCAAAATGTTGAAATACATTCTAGTTACTGCTATCGTTTATTACCTGTTTATAGCCCGTTATTTTTTCACCACTTGGCTAGCCATTTTGCATCAAGATACTCAACTGAATTCCGAAGAAAAATTCTTAGCTATAGCAATCTTGCTCCTATTAACAGTTTTATGGCCTGTTGTGATTCCTGTTGCTTACTTAGAACTGCTCTCCAAAAACTCAAAAATATTGCCCCAATGAACTAAAACACAATCAATATTGCCTTCAATGCGGCAGGTCGATCTGAAATATTACATCCAGAAACCTTACGCAAAAAAACCTGATTTATCTTAATTCACATCTTGCACCTACCCGATAAACAGCCTCCAAATAAATTTGGGGCTGAAAGCTTAAGTGAGCTAAAGCTAACTACAATCAGGTATTAACCCGTTTTAACGGGTTTTAGCTTTCAGCCAGAAATTTATTTCTAGGCTTGGTGCAAGATGTGAGTTAACAATCCTCTGCCATGTTGCAGGGACACGGCAATCAGCAAATTTTCATTTTTACCAGAAAGATGGATTTAAAGCCTCCCCCTTTAAGGGGGAAAGGAAATAATTAATTTCCCTGGTTTGCAATTAACTTAAAAACCGGGTTTCTGCTGGGTTCTAGAGTTCGATAAACGATTTTTCAGGTGAAACCCTATCTTAGAAACCGGGTTTCTGCTGGGTTATAGAGTTCCATAAATGATTTTTCAGGTGAAACCCGGTTTCTTGGCATCAACTGTCAACTGTCAACTGTCAACTGTTGAAGAATCCTGGTTTCTAGGAGCGGAGTTGAGATGGAATATCTGCGGAAAGCTAACATTGTCTGTAAAAGCCGCCCCTGCGACACTATACCCTCGGCAGGTAGGAGTAAATCAAGCGAATAGCGAGAAATCTGCTAACTTTTGTGAAACCGGGTTTCTCAAGACACCTATCTGGCCTTTCACCTCTGCCTACTTGCTCTGTTGTATTACTTTCGCAAAGCTGTAGCAGCATCTACCTAGATAGAGCCATCATACCAATGAATACATTATCTTTTTCTGTAAAACTAAAAACTCCTCATCCCTCTACCCAATCAATTTCTAAGCGATTGATTGATATTATCGGTAGTTTAGTCGGATTGCTCATCCTAGCTGTGGTATTCATTCCCATTGCCATTGCGATCAAATCAGATAGCACAGGTTCTATTTTATACAATCAAAAGCGCTACGGGCTTTATGGCAAACCTTTCAAAATTTGGAAATTCCGCACGATGGTGCAAAATGCGGATGCGCTCAAAATTCTAATTCCTAACGAAGCCAAGGGACTGATTTTTAAGAACCAAAAAGACCCCCGCGTTACCAGAATAGGTCGATTTCTGCGTCAAACCAGTCTGGATGAATTTCCCCAATTTTGGAATGTATTGCTGGGAGAAATGAGCTTAGTAGGCACCCGTCCTCCCACTGCTGATGAAGTGATTCAATACAACGATTATCACTGGCAGCGGTTAAATGTTAAACCGGGTTTAACTGGAGAATGGCAGGTGAATGGTCGATCGGCGGTGCAAGATTTTGAAGCAGTAGTAGCGCTCGATCTACGATATCAAGAACGGTGGAGTATTTGGTATGATTGTGCGATCGTTGCTAAAACAATCTATGTTGTTCTGACTCGAATCGGTGCTTGCTAGAATGTTTTGAGATTAAATACTTGCAAGCTCAAAAACCAGGTTGATGAGCAGGTGACGATTTTAACTACTCAAGTGCGGCACGGCGCCCCAGCACCTACTCCCAACGGTGCGATCGCTATACATCTCAAAGTACGATTGGATCGGGGAAAACTCGCGCACCTCGCACCGCTCGCAAAGGGAACGGAAATCTATCGTGGCACAGGTTGTTCTAGAAAACGTCTACAAAAGCTATTCTCCTCGCAAAGGGGAACGCACCCTCACCTCAGTACCAGCAGAACCCCTTCTCGCACAAGGGAATGAAATTGCTAGCGAATCTGACAAATCTTCATCCTCATCAGCAAGTACCAATGTTTTACGCCGCATCAACCTGACTATCCACGATGGGGAATTTATGGTACTTGTAGGGCCATCTGGTTGCGGTAAAAGTACTCTACTGCGTTTAATAGCTGGGTTAGAAGAATTAACCGGCGGCAATATTTGGGTGGGCGACACTCTTGTGAATGACCTACCCCCCAAAGAACGGGACATCGCAATGGTGTTTCAAAACTACGCCCTCTATCCCCACATGAGTGTCTATGACAATATCGCCTTTGGACTGCGACGCACGAGTAGGGGACTCCAGGAGCAGAGGAGCAGGGTTGTAGGGGCAGGTTTTACCGATAACCTGACAACTAAAACAGATAATTTAACTAAAACCGCCCCAGTTGACGAGAATTTTTCTGAGTTGGCGGAGAATATGTTGGTGGGGATGACGCGGAATCTTCCGAAAGGTCTGCGCTACATATCTGACCGAGAAAAAGCTATTCAAGATCGCGTGCGTGCTGTTGCACATTTATTGCAAATAGACTCGCTGTTACACCGCCTCCCCAAACAGCTATCTGGCGGACAAAAGCAGCGAGTGGCGCTAGGACGCGCGATCGCTCGCAATCCCCAAGTATTCTTGATGGATGAACCGCTGTCTAATTTAGATGCCAAACTGCGCGCCGAAACCCGCGCCCAAATTGTTAAATTACAGCGTCAGTTAGGCATCACAACTATCTACGTCACCCACGACCAAACCGAAGCGATGACGATGGGCGATCGCATTGCAGTGATGAATCAAGGTCAAATTCAGCAAATCGCTCATCCTTTGGAATTATATAACCGCCCTGCGAATCAATTTGTCGCCCAATTCATCGGTTCGCCCCCAATGAACTTTATCCCCGTGCAGTTTAAAGCACCGCTTCTAATTACCCATCCCCTATTTCGCCTCACTTTACCCGATCTTTGGGAACGAACCCTCAAACAGTACGATGGGCGCGAGTTAATCTTGGGTATCCGCCCCGAACACCTCACCCTCAGCTCACCCGCCCCGAAAAATTTACCCGTTTTGGTCGAACTGGTGGAAGCGCTTGGTAACGAAACTTATCTCTCCGTTCGCTTGGGCGATACTCCCCTACAAGTCCGCATCGCCCCGGATCGCTTGGCGCGAATTGGCGAACAACTTATGCTCGCGATCGCACCCGAAAAAATCCACCTCTTTGACCCCGAAACTGGTAGTGCGATTTTTGCCAAATAACTTTAGCCAAACCCTCCAATCATAAAATTTTCTAATCTTTCCACCCCAGACCCCTGCCGCTTTCGTTACATTTATTTACATAGGCGGCAGGAAACTCGCGTCTATCTAAAAACAGATACTTGCATTTTTGCCAAGCTTCAGTTACATTAATTTACAGACGGTTACAAATCTTTACTAAACGGAGTTCGGACAATGCAAGGTCAAAATCCCAACGAAGCAAAGTTTGGTTTTACTGCCCAAGCCGAAAATTTGAACGGGCGTCTTGCCATGATCGGTTTTGCTGCTGCTTTGATGATCGAACTCTTTAGCGGTCAAGGCGTGCTGCACTTCTGGGGTTTGATGTAATCTGCCCTTTTGATACCTCTGGCAACCTCAAATTAATGGGAGTTCTTAAACGAACTCCCAATTTTTTGCTATGGCTAGGGACTAGGGGCTAGGGGTTAGGGTGCGGCTATACAAACAAAGGCTGCCAGAGCAGCCTGCAAGAATTTCAGCCTGCTCTGGCAGGCTTGGTTTGTGTAGCCACATGCTTTAGCGTGTAGGTGTCTCAGGAATTGGCTTTATAGGGGAAAACAATAGCCTGCAAGAATTTCAGCCTGCTCTGGCAGGCTTGGTTTGTGTAGCCACATGCTTTAGCGTGTGGGTGTCTCAGAAAACTGGCGCCGATATGATTGGAAAAACCGGGTTTCTATAGGAAAACTATGCTAAAAAACCCCGATAACTTTTGAAATCGGGGTCTAAATTTGGTAAAGTGTAATTTCTTAGCGGATATATTCCTTAAGAATGCTATTGCGGTTGGGATGTCGCAGCTTGCGAAGCGCTTTAGCTTCAATTTGGCGGATGCGTTCGCGGGTGACGTTGAAGATTTGACCGATTTCTTCTAAAGTCTTCATTCGACCGTCATCTAATCCGTAACGCAATCGCAGTACATCCCGTTCGCGGGGACTCAGGGTATCGAGGACGCTTTCTAAATCTTCTCTCAGTAGATTTTTAGAGACTTGATCTTCTGGTGTTTCCCCATCCGACTCAATAAAATCGCCCAATCGGGAGTCTTCTTCTTTACCGATGGGCGTTTCCAAAGAAATAGGCAACTGAGCCGATTTAGCAATAAATCGCAGCTTCTCGATTGTCATTTCCATGCGAGTGGCGATTTCTTCTTCAGTCGGTTTGCGTCCCATTTCCTGGGAAAGCAGCTTGGTAGTTTTCTTAATGCGGGAAATAGTTTCGTAAAGGTGAACGGGTAAGCGAATCGTGCGAGACTGATCTGCGATCGCGCGCGTAATTGCCTGCCGAATCCACCAAGTTGCATAAGTGGAAAACTTATAGCCTTTTTCGTGGTCGAATTTTTCCGCTGCCCGAATCAAACCCAGACTACCTTCTTGAATCAAGTCTTGGAAAGACAAGCCCCGATTCATGTACTTCTTAGCAATTGAAACGACTAAGCGTAGGTTGGATTGAACCATTTTATCCTTCGCCCGCCGACCCAAATGGAGGCGATGACGAAACGCGGGCAACGCCATATTCACAGCTTCTGCCCATTCACTATCCTTTGGTTCTCGCTCCAAATGCTCGAACAATTGCTCCCGGATTCGCTCTAATTCGAGTAAATCGGCTATTTTGCGTGCGAGTTCAATTTCTTCATCTGCCCGCAACAGTCGAATCCGACCAATTTCTTGCAAGTAGAGGCGAATAGAGTCCTCGGTATAGTGCTTTTTCTTAGTTTGCGTTCGACGACGGGTAGAACGACCCTTACCAGGCTTCTCGTCGTCTTCCTCAGCTGAAACTTCTAAAAACTCATCTTGTTCTACCTCTTCTTCGATTAAAAAATCAAAGTCGGCTTCAGGTTGAACAAGGGTTTCGAGTACGTTGTTAGCCTGGGTCATGCCGCGTTCCTCATGCTCCTTTGGGTTAACAAAATCAACAACAAATAGATAGGGTGATACAAAGATTCCCAATTACTCAGGTAGTCTCATTGCTGACAAGCATTTAATACTTTAGCAATTATTGACTAAGTAGGGGAAATACACCTTGCTTCCAACTTTTAGGAGTTATATCCTATCGAAGCTGGCTTTTGCAAAGATCTTTCCGATTGTAGCCTTTCTGACAAAAATTGCACGCTGGCAAGTCCATTTTTCCATGCAGTTTTTTCTTGCTGCCTATCCGAACTTTGAATGTCACGTAAAGTTGGGTTTAGCTTAAACTAGCTTGGGCATCTAAATGCCTAAGCTTGGGGTAAGTAAAGCTGCTGGATCGTTGAACCGGCGGTTTCTTAGAATGTTTTTTGATACTTTTGCATTACCCTCCCATTGCTGGGGGTATGTTCGACAGTAACGGGTCAGTATTTGCCGCTTGAGTTGCGACTAAGGCGTAAACAATTTCTGCACCCATATTTAGCTGATTTCCTTCAATTAATTGCTATTGTGCAAGACAAAACTTACTCAAATCAAGCTTTTCGCTTTCTTTGACGTTTGCTTCCTGCTTCTGCGGTGGGGAGTAGGGGCGGGTTTAACGAGACATTTCGTGGTTCCACGAATTGGTTGGTAAAACCCGCCCCTACTCCTAACCTATCCACAGGCATAAATTACGCGCTTGCCGCACGTACTTGGCGTACTGAGCCTACCGTCAAGCTGTGGCAGTTGGTTTTAGAGACTGGTTATATCTCTCCTCACTGCAAGTGCGAGCGCACAGCTAGCTGACTTGAGCTAGGAGTTAGCTCCAATTCCAACGATTAAACCCTATTTTTAGGTTAAGCTAAGAGGTTTATGCCGGTATTGTCTTGACAAATAGCTGAACTCCTGTATGCCATTTTAATGAACCCTCGCGTCATATGACAGCTATCAGCTTTGATAAATTAACATTTCTAATCAGTATTGCGAGCGATTAATCAGTTTTAGGTTGTAGGTGATGGGTAATGGGGGATCGGCGCAATCGGCTTTGCCGCTTGACCGACAACCTATCGACCGATCATCTTTACCTCTTTAGTTTGTTGCCAAAGTTGCTCTACTGTAACAAATGTTTGGCCTTGTTGTAACAAATTTTTGAGAATTTGGTCAGTTGTTTGCGCCACATCTTGTCCACCGCAAACTCCATCGTGCAATACGATCAGGGAACCGTTCTGAACTTGGCGCAAAACCCGACTCGCTACGACTTCGATGCCAGGAAGCACCCAGTCTTCAGGGACAACGCTCCACATTACAGGGCGATAGTTCCACTGGTGCAACCATTTTAGGGTTTGGGGTGTAAAAAGACCATTTGGGGGTCGAACATCGCGGATTGATGCTCGGACAGATTGTAAATCTAGGTCGCAGGCGCGAGCGATCGCTGTTTGGGTTTGTTCTAAACTTTGCTTCAGTTCTGCCTGGGTGAGGGTGGGAAAATTGCGATGATCCCAACCGTGCAATCCAATGTGGTGACCGCGATTGTACGCGGCTTTTGCCACATCAGGAGCGCGACTGACGCAAGCACCTAACCAAAAAAAACTGACTTTCACCCCGTAGCGGTCTAATACCTCCAAAAGTTGGGGAGTATATTCCGGATGGGGGCCATCATCAAAGGTGAGGGCGACTTGTGCTTGTTTATCGCTGCCGCACCAAAGGCAGTCATTAAAAGTCGGTTTGAGAATGCGGTACAAAATCGGATAAAGCGGAGCCAGTTGCATGGAATTTTAGATTTTAGATTTTAGATTTTAGATTTGGGAAACTGACGCTGCTTGGTTTGGCGCTGGGGAATTTAGCCTCGGTCAATCACCTTGACAGAAGACCGTTTAACGGTATTTGGCATCGATAAAGGAGGATTCTCCGCTCTGAGCTGTTTGACGCCTTCTAAAGCCTGTAAGCCAGCGATCGCAGCATCTTTGATCGTGGGTTCCGACTCCCGTGCCAACATCAGGCTCAAGTAATCGGCGAGACTTTGCTGTTGAGCGCGATCAAACTTATGCTTAGTTGCCAAGCGGACTAGACGCCTGACTGCAATCAGCCGCTTAAGGGGTTTGGCATCGGTTAAATCTGCAACCAGTCCATCAAACTGGCTTTCCTCTTGATTCAGTTGACTTGCAATCAGTCGCCAAATTAGTAGAACCAAGCTGAAGAGCGTTATCAAACCTTGCAGCAGCACGCCGATAGCTATCCAGAAACTATGGGTATCAGAACCAATCTCGACAGCGATGAAAGTACTGAGACTCGCTAAAACCCCACTGGCGATCGCTATAGTTAACTGACGGCTTGGATCGCAGAGGAATTGGCGCAGCTTTAACCAATATAATTGCCAATTCCACTCTTGTATACGATAGACAAAAATCATTGCCAGCACGCCTACCCCGATTATTAGCCACAGCTTCCAGAGCCAAAATAGGAGCAGCATCGCTATCGTCAAACCCAACAGCCAAATTCCCAATTTGCCAAAACTTTGGCTCGACAAGGATTTGAGGGATCTACTTTTGAATTCTGGTAGCGACGAGCTTGGAGTGCTGTTGATAATTTCCTGCCACCAAGACGAAGCTTGTGCCACGTTAAAGTACCACCGATCCGTATATCTACGTTAATACGATAGCTCAGAACTCGAAGCTTAAATCATCTACGGTGAAGTGACCATCAAACGCGCAGAAGTTAATCCTGTAGATGTTGGGTGCTTCTATCAGCACTGGCATGTTAGGAGGAATCGCCGACTCAGTTCCAGCTAAATTGGGTTCGGGTATCTCTATTTGAGCCAGTCGCTGGTTATCGCTGCTATAGGCAGATACAACCATTCGCTGCGAACTGGTGACAAAGGCTTTAACCGAGCGAACTGAATGGAGGAAAGTAGCTTCCAGCCAACCATTTTTGGGTGCAGCCATCAATACCGTAGTCCCAGAGTGAGGCGGAAAAGCTGGGTTAGAAGGACGGATGGCGATACAATTGCGGAATCTGACTCCCCAGGGTTCAAACTGCCGATCTACAACTTCAAAACACTTTAGTTCTTCAAAACTCAACTGGACGCGGTTTGGACTCACAAGCAGATTGGATGGCGTTGTCGCTTGATTTCGGCAAGGAAAAGCAACAAAATCCTGTGCGTTCATTGAATCATCTATCCTTCTTTGCTTCGGTGCTGCTAGCGCCACGGCGCTATGGCAGTTGCCACTGCTCTGCTTGTTCATAACACGCTTTTATTTATACATGTCTCTAGATGACCGCTGGAATTACGACGCAAAAAACAAATAAAACTTCTCTCACACGCCGAAAATTTTGGCGAGGTAAATCCTTGACTCTACGGTTGGTGGTTGGTAAATTACCTTACTTCAGATAGATTAACACGAAAAAACGGGGTGAGGGGTCAGACCCCTCGATTGAATTAATATTGGCTAAAATGCACAGCACGCGGTCGTTTCATCCTAAAATTGGTTCGCATCAGCCGAAAAAAATTCCTGGAATCTTTAAAAAAATGCGCTTGAATTAACCTTGGCTTTAACTGTCGCGAGAAAAAGCAGCAAAAGCCCTCGGTTGAGCGACAAGGGCGACAAGGGAGAAAATTATTCTCAGAGAGCTTGTCCCGTCTTAGACTGGTAACTCAGCGTCAAAAATCAACCCGAGGCCAGAAGACAACAGCACAAGCGATCGCAGATGCTAAGAATAGCGTTGTGGTTTATCCATGTTTACTCCGCCCGGTTTTGAACAGAGATCCGTAAAGACCTCGCTAGGAGAAATGGTGTATTACACTGCCGCCAGCACTCCTTGGTTGAATGAGGATGCAGTAGCCAGAGAACAAGAGCAAGAAACCCTAGTGTTCCTGCATGGGTTTGGTGGCGGATCTTCAGCTTACGAGTGGTCTAAAGTTTATCCAGCTTTGGCGGCGGATTATCGCATTGTGGCACCGGACTTGATTGGATGGGGTAGATCTAACCATCCAGCGCGGAATTATCGGATTGAAGATTATCTGACGACGATTGCCGAATTTATCGAACAGACTTGTAGCGGGGGGGCGCGGGCGATCGCATCTTCTCTGACGGCGGCGTTTACCATTCGGGTGGCGATCGCGCGCCCAGATTTATTCAAGTCGCTGATTTTGACCACGCCGTCAGGGCTGGCGGATTTTGGCGACAATTATGCCAATACTCTATTTGCCCAGCTAGCAGGCGTCCCCATCCTCGACCGCGTATTCTACACTGCCGGAGTTGCCAACAAAAATGGGATTCGCGCCTTTTTAGAGCAACGTCAATTTGCCAATCCTAATCGCGTGTACGAGGAAATCGTTGACGCCTACCTAGAATCTGCCCTGCAAAAGAATGCTGAATACGCCGCCCTATCGTTTGTACGGGGCGACTTGTCGTTTGATTTATCTTTGTACGTTCCCCAGCTAACCATTCCAACGGGTATTATTTGGGGTAGAAAATCTCAATTTACCAGCCCAGAAGTAGGACAGCGCTTAGCTAACTTAAATCCAGAGGCGATCCAGTTTTTTGAACACTTGGAAGATGTAGGACTGACGCCGCAATTAGAACTACCTGCCGTGACGATTGGTTTAATTAGGAAATTTTTGCAGCAGTTGGGTTGATAACGATGTTGTAGGGGCGGGTTGATCGACACTATTCGCTATCGATCAAAGGTGGAGGGTATTACCCGCCCCTACAATACCATCAACCCTCAATTAGCTTTTAATCCGAAGGTCGATGGCACTGGCGTTGAAATTATATTCCAAGCCTTCTAATTCAACTGGCGTACCGACTTTAATTTTACTGTTGCCGAGAACGGGGCCATTTTCGGTGATGCGGGCATTTCCACCTAAAGTAATCAGCAGATCGGTGCTGAAAATGTCTTTTCTCGGATCGGGAAGCGCTTTGACTGTACCATCAGGTTGAGGGACGAGTACAGTTCTGGGTAATTCTCTGACCGATTTGATCTCAACTTGACCGTAGGGTTGATTGCGGATAATAATATTCGTTTTCTTTTTGGTCTGAAATTCTTTAATTAGTTCTTGGGGGTTGCGGATGCTCAAACCTCTTACAACTACGTCCACCTCAATCGGTTTTGTGGGGACTCCAACTTGAGCGATCGAACCCGAAGTCCCTGGAAAGAAAAATATCCCCACCACGACGAGGAGAATTACCAACGCAGCACCCAAGTCGAGGATGCTCATTTTGCCGAACAAGCGGCCTTTAGAGTCCAAAATTTTCATAAAAATTTGTCCGGTTCATTCTGGAGGAGAGACAAGCGGTTGTTTCTTGGTCAGGCTACCATGACTTGGAGGGAGAGAGATAAAGACGAGCAAACTTTCTTGGGAATTATAAAATTGCAACCTAAAACAATCCAAGTGCGTCTAAAGAGTGGACAGTGGACAGTGGACAGTGGACAGTGCTTAAGGAAAAACTGGGTTTAAAGCAATGTGCTTCTGGAACCGTTGACTAACTGTCAACTATCAACTGTCAACTGTCAACTGTCCACTGCCGTGCTATTTTTCCTCACATTTTATGCTGCTATGTTGAATTCGTTGTCTTTTGTTTCTCATTGGCTGCGTCGCCGCTGGTTTTACCCGTTGCTGTCTTTTGCGGTAGCTTTATCCCTGGTGGTGGCAACTCCCCATCATACCCAAGCGCAGATTCCTTGGCGAGATCTGATTCGTCAGGGGATTCAGGTGATTCAACTGTCTAATCTGTCGCCACAGCAGGAAATTCAGCTGGGACAGCAAATGAACGATCGCATGGCTGGGCGTCAGTTTCGACTTTACCGCAATTCTCAAATTACCAGTTATGTGGATGAAATGGGTCAGCGGTTGGCAGCTGTCAGCGAACGCCCGAATTTTCCTTTTACTTTTCAGGTGGTGCGCGATGACAATGTCAATGCTTTCGCTACGACGGGTGGATTTGTCTACATTACCACTGGTTTGCTGAAGACGGCTGACAACGAGGCTCAGGTGGCAAGCGTTTTAGCTCACGAAATCGGTCACATCACCCGTCGCCACTTGCTGCAACAAATGCGTCAAAGCGCGATCGCTCAAGGTATTGTGACGGCTGCTGGATTAGATCGCAGTACGGCTGTTAATTTGGGCGTAGATTTGGCGCTCAACCGTCCTCGCAGCCGCAAAGATGAATTTGAAGCGGATCAAACGGGACTGCGGAATTTAACACAGGCAGGCTACGCTCCATCGGCGATGGTGGGATTTATGGAAAAATTGTTAGATCGACCTTCGCCACCGACAGTTTTAAGTACCCATCCAGCTACGCGCGATCGCATTGCTGCAATCGAACGCGCTCTCGATCCAGCTAGGGCAAATGTGGGCGATGGTTTGGATGAAACTGCTTATAAGGCTCAAATCAGACCCCTGCTGACTGCTAATCGATAATAGTTCAGTGGACAGTGGACAGTGGATAGTGGACAGTGGAATATTATTAATGAAAAACTTGGTTTAAAGTCAGATCTTGCACCATTGTCATTAAGCCTAAAAAAGCTAGGTTTTTGGTGATTCGGTCAGCGCAAGACCAAGTGTTGTAGAACTTTATTGAGAATGGTGCAAGATCTCAATTTAAAGCAAGGTTCTTCCAGCACGCTTGGTTAACTGTCAACTGTCAACTGTTCGCTGTTACAAAAAAACAATGAAGCCCCTACCCATAGGCAGGGACTTCATTGTTTTTTTTCTCGCCGAAAATAGGGGGTTTGGGGGACGAGAAGCCCCCGACTTCAGACGTGGGGAGGGATAGTCCCCCAAGGCAGTCGAATCCCCCTGGATGGCGGTGAGACTGCCAGATTCAGAACGCATAGGCATATCCATCCTTTCTGTGAATCGGCTTGCAGTATTTGTGGCTAATGCCTGCCACTCTTCCAGTGGTGGTGGCGATATCAAAACTGCCTGACGCACGACAGAGAACCCGTCCCACGTAGGAACCGATTTTTTTTCCTGCTGTAACCGTAGCAGCGACAATATCGCCAGTCTGAAAACCTTTGTGAATCTGTATGCGTGAGCGGTGACGGGTGGGGAATCCATATTTGTTGGTGCCGCACATCTGGCGTGTGCCGTGCCCCTTTGCTGTGATGAGCAATGGCTGTGAGGTTATGCCTTGCTTGATTGCAATGCCTGTGACTTTAGAACCCGGATCTAACTTGAGTTCCAAGTCTTGCACGGTTGCATCAGGACACGCTTCTTTCAGGATGATGGTGAACGGATAGCGACGAAACACCGCCGCTTTTCCCGCATTGAGCAGGTGACGCGCTGTACCTGGATGAATCGGGCCTAACGGTCGTTTGTGAGTATCAAGGACAAACACGTAATTGGACATTGGAAATCTCCATTGCTGGGTAATGTTCGCTTCGCCAATGTTTTAAGAGCTTGTTCGGCTAGTTGCACTTCCTTAACCCATTACAGATGTTTAACAACTCGCGACAGAGCCAAGAACTAGCGTCGTATCCTTGGGTGTCATGACTCAAAAAACGTAGACCTCGAAGGTCTTAGGCTGGTCATGTCGTGGCTTGTATCCCACTCGAAGAGTCGGGCAGTCTACAAGCCCCTGCCTTTAGGCATGAGGTTCATGACTTTGAGTTAGCACTAACTACTTCTGAGGACAGGGGGCGATTTAAGTGGGATCGATTGTACTAGAAGTATAGAGCAACAAACATCAATCAAAGCCAGCAGTAAAAATTATGAATTTATTGGCTGGCAGCACTTTTTAGCTGGTACAAGGAGGGATTTTATTATGGCTTTTTTCGAGAATCTTGAGCTAGCTTTTGCTGACGATGATACCAGAGAAAGCTACAGCAAATTTAGAAAGCAGTATCCTTGGGCGACTTATGACGACTGGTGGAATGCTCAAGCGGCTGCGATTTCGGGTAATGAAGAATGGCATCCGGCAAATGACCCTGAATTTATGGAGCGCGGTTCTCGTTCTAGAAGAGGGGGTAGCAGCGGTTATGCAGATGAAAGCGATCGCAGAAGCGGTTCTTCTCAAACTGAAATCAGAACCCGCCGTCGAGTATAGCTAAGGGCTAGGGCAAGAAAGTATTTGTATTAGCGGTTGCATCTACAGTTTTGAAGCAAGACGACAGCAGAAACCGGGTTTCTTAGCCAACTAGACAGAAAAACCCGGTTTCTTTGCGTAAGTTTTAATAATTAATCAGGGATTCCCATGATATGATGTCCGCTAGCTTAGGTTGTGCATAATTTTTGACGGGAGTAGGGGCGGGTTTTACCTAAAGAAACCGGGTTTCTATCGATTAATTTTCGACTTGGAAACTATAGATATACTAAGAAACCTGGTTTCTGCCATCGAGAAAATTTTTAAACCCTTCCTTTGCTGACGCTACCGATGCTACCGGACATCATATGACCCATTAGCAATTAGCTATTAGCCAGTTTTAAAGCCTTGTGAGTATCTGATGGGGCTGGACTGGCGTTAACGTCTCTTCCAGCGGTAGGCTGCGGAGGTCGCCATCAAAAACATTGACTTGATAGACAATGGCGTTGGTAAGATCTAATGCAGTTAACCAACCACTGCGGCGGTGATAGGCGCCGGTATCAATATCTAGCCAACCCGAACCAGCGGCGATTTTTCCCGGTTCTACTCCTGGTAAGGTAAAGGTGATGGTATGACCTGTAACGATCAGTTTGTCGGCGAAGTAGGGTTGGGAGATACTGTGGAATTCTTGGCGCACCCAACAGAAATGGTCTGCGGTTTGCTCTTCCAGGGGTATTTCAGGATGGATGCCTGCATGAACTAACCAAATATCGCCTAAGTCTAGGTGGGTGGGTAGCGTCTGTATCCAATCTAAATCGTGTACGGGAACGCGACCTTTGGGATAACTCGCTAGGGTTGTATGTCCGCCGCTGTAAAGCCAAGCTTGCATCACCGCTGGTTGTACTTTTCCATTGATAAAGCTGTCGAGTAACATTTGCTCGTGATTGCCCAACAGACATTTATAAGCGCTTTCTTGAACAAATTTGACCACTTGAGCGCTGTGGGGGCCTCGGTCAATTAAATCTCCCAAGAAATATACTCGATCTTGTGAGTCGGGGGCGATCGCTTCTAACAAGGTCATGAGGCCGTTATAGTGACCGTGTACGTCGCCGATGACAATACGACGGGGGGTAATTTGATTCATTCGCCTCCCTATTACAATATACTGAGTGATAATTGATCTAGAGTCTTTACGAAGTTGACTCTAACGATGGGTATTTAGTATATCTTTGGCTCACCCTGGTATTTTTATTATGCCCCCGAATCCTGGAAAGGGATAAAGACTGTGCTTTTTGATACTCTACCTACGATAAATGTGCTCCAGCAGCCGACAAGTATGGCTTGGGTCGAGCAAGCGATCGCCAATCTGGATACGATTTTATTGGATCACTCTCACTGCGAACGCAAGGCGGCTGGAGTGGCTTTAAATTTGATGTTTCGCTATCCCTCTAATACCAAGTTAGTGCGGATGCTGACAGCGATCGCTCGCGAAGAACTAGAACACTTTGAACTGGTTAACCAATGGCTGGAACGGCGAGGCGTCCCTTTGGGGCCGCTTTCGTCTCCCCCCTATGGAGCCAATTTAAAGGCGCAAATTCGTCCGCAGGAACCGGAGCGACTTTTAGATTCGTTACTGGTTTCCGGACTGATCGAAGCTCGCAGTCACGAACGGCTGGGTTTGTTAGCCAACCATTGTCCCGATCCGGATCTAGCTCAATTTTATCGCAGTTTGATGGCATCGGAGGCGCGCCACTACGGCATCTATTGGATACTAGCGGATACTTACTTCGATCGGGCTGCTCTGACTCAGCGGCTCCCAGAATTAGCGGTTGCAGAAAGCAAAATACTGGCGACGTTGCACCCGGAACCAAGAATTCACAGTTAGTTGCAAATCTCATGATCCAAACAGGCTACCGAGATTTTTACATTCGCCCCTGGTCAACCTCAGAACGCACCGCCGCCGCTGCACTCATCGGCTCTGTTTTGGCTGAGTATGGCTTAGCTTGGGAACCAACCGAGGCAGATAGGGATGTTCTTGAGGTAGAAGATTTTTATCTCGCTACCGGCGGTGAGTTCTGGGTGGTTGAAAGGCAGGGAAAGCTTGTCGGTACGGCGGCATATTACCCGATCGCAAGAGGAGAAAATGCCGTTGAAATCCGCAAAATGTACCTTTTGGCAGATGCGAGAGGACAGGGTTTAGGCAGATACCTGCTGGGGCAATTGGAGGATGCGATCGCCCTGAAAGGTTTTAGACAAATTTGGCTGGAAACTGCCAGCGTGTTAAAAGAAGCGGTGAAGCTGTATGAGAGCAGCGGGTATCAACTTGCAGATGGGGTGGAAACCAAGCGATGCGATCGCGTTTATGTGAAATATTTATTTTCCTAGAAGGAGATTTTTACAAACGCCAATAACCCGATTTATAGGCAGATCTTTGCATAGAAGATGTCCATTCTTGTCGGCGAATTGCATTTAACAAAATCTCTTTTTGCTCCCCTGTTTCTCCCCCAAGAGGGGTTGAATATTTCAAGGGATCTTTTTGCACTGCTGCCAATCCCTGGCGCACTGCTGTAACAATTTGCTCCTTGAGCTGTTGTTTTGCATGTTGCTGTTGCCGATGCCATCCTTCCTCACTGGTAGCATACAAGGCAGGCAAACGATTGAGGGCGTAAGCCATGACTTGTGCCGGATTCAGATATCGTACTATCTGCTTTGGTAGGCGGTGTAGCTGCTGCTCTAATTCTTCAGCCACTAACGGCTCAATGGCATTGCGGTAAATTGGAATTTTATCAGCTGGTCCCGTCATGGCTACTGCTTTCCCCCAAGGTAAGTGTTGACAATTTTATTTGTATCTGATACTATAATAGCTATTTTATTAAATAAGAATAAACCAGCCCAACTGTTTTCAATTTTTAATTTTGCTTTTGCATTTAGGCGATTAAAGCGTATAAATGTTTGAGTTTCATCGAGATATTTCTTCGATATTTTTTGCATATCTATATATTTGATTAAAGCTTAAAACTTAGGCTGGTAATGGTACGGAAAGGCGTACTGGATTGGTAGTGGTTACCGGGGCATATAGGTAGGGGTTAGGGATTAGGGAAAGAAAGTGCAATCGGTTGAGATCGGATCGTTAATAGGACTTACGCAACTTCCGCCTAGAAACCGGGTTTCTCCATAGATCTTTAGTTCTAAAACGACGATTTTTCATAGAAACCCGGTTTCTTTGCGAGGTGCGTGACGCTGCGAGAATATTTGAACGTAGCAATGAGACTTTTGACGTCACGCACCAACCACCGATTGCGACAGTTGCGTAAGTTTTGGTTAAGTTAACCATTTCAGGGGAGTTGCTACTCTCAAGGGATCTTTTTGAACGGCGGCAAATCCTTGGCGTACAGCTGTAAAAATTTGATTGCTTAAATGTTGTTTAGCGCGTAGTTGTTGCCGATGCCATCCTTCTTCAGAAGTGGCATACAAAGCAGGTAAACGATTGAGGGCGTAGGCTAACACTTGTACTGGATCGATATATTTCACCATCTGGGGTGGTAGGTGTTGTAGCTGCCGTTCGACTTCTTCCTCGACTAGGGGTTCAATGGCATTGCGGCAGGGTGAAATTTTACGCACTGGTGTTGTTGTTTCATAAGATGAATCTTCTAAGTCTCTTAAGGAAAAGGCTGTCATTAGACTTATCTCCGAACGGTTAGATCCTAACAGTAGGGATAGGTTGCAGTATAATTAATTACTTTATTTCAATCCCTTGTAGAAAATTTGCCATATCTGGGCTTGTATTTGCCAGAGCGATCGCTAGATCTTTACCGAAAAAATACATACTTACGTAGTATAAAAAATCGAACTTCAGATGCCCAGAAAGCTGATGGCAGCAGTTTTTTAACCGTAGCGAGGCTTACTTAGCAGCAGCAAGAGGGGATGAAGTTTATGTAAAGACCGATAGTTTTATGTAGTATTTTTTACAGGGCAGGGAAAAAGTGACCTGGAATGCGATCGCTCGCATATGCCTAAGAATCTTCCTTCACCCGTCTAATCGGCAAATTGGCAATTAAAGCTGTAGCGCGTTCGTGGCTTTCAATCGAAAATTCTAACCCTTCGCCGTCTAGTTCGACGTAGCGAGAAACAACTTCCAAGATTTCCTTTCGCATCGACTCCATCGCCTCGGGAGAAAGTCCAGAGCGATCGTGAGCGATCACCAGTTTGAGGCGACGCTTGACGTCCTCGCGGCTGTTTTTAGCACCCGTCCAAGGAAAAAGCCGTTCGAGTAGTTGGTTAATCATGGTCGTTGGCTGTGGGAAAAATTACGACTAATTCTGAAACAGGCGACGGAGGCGGGTAAAGAAGCCGTCGGGGGGTACGTCGAAGTCGAGGAAGGCGACTTTTTCGCCTGCCAAGCGGCGAGCGATGTTGTGGTAGGCTGTTCCAGGCACGGAAAGCTCGGTTGCCAGGGATAGAGGTTCGCCACGGTTGCTAGAGACGATAATGCGTTCGTCATCGGGGACAATACCGATCAGGGGAATTGCCAAGATTTCCTGAACGTCCTGTACCGACATCATTTCATTAGCTTGCACCATTTTGGGGCGGATGCGGTTAACGATCAAGTGCATCCGCTTGACGCTGTGGATTTCCAACATGCCGATGACTCTGTCGGCGTCGCGGACGGCGGCGATTTCGGGGGTGGTGACGATCAAAGCTTCTTGTGCGCCTGCGATCGCATTGCGAAACCCCATTTCGATTCCGGCGGGAGAGTCGATTAAAACGTAGTCATAAGATTTAGCCAACTCGCCGACCAAGTTTTTCATTTGGTCGGGATTAACTGCTTCCTTGGTGCGAGTTTGGGCTGCTGGTAACAGCGCCAGTCGAGGTTGCCGTTTATCTTTCACCAATGCTTGTTCTAGTTTGCACTCGCCGGTAATCACTTCTACTGCGGTGTATACGATACGGTTTTCCAAGCCTAGCAGTAAGTCTAAATTTCTCAGACCAAAATCGGCATCTACAACAACAACGCTACGACCTTGTTGAGCAAGCGCCATGCCAATATTGGCGGTACAAGTGGTCTTGCCCACTCCTCCTTTGCCAGATGCGATGACAATAATACGACCCATAACGGATGAAAGGTAATTGGTAATTGGTAATTGGTAATGGGGGGATTGCAGATTGCAGATTTCAAATTGCAGATTTAATTTAACTCTAAAATCTCAAATCTAAAATCTCAAATCTAAAATCTCCAATATACCCTGCCCACCTGCCAATTATTGCGGTCTGGTAAAACCGGCTGCTTTGGCGATGCGAATGCCCGTTGGCGTGACGTAAGCGACTTCTGGGAAAAATTGGGCGGGTGGTTTTTCCGGTGCCCTTGCTAGGTAATCGGCGATTCGCAGTTGGGTGGGTTCCATTTGCAGCGCCATGATTAAACATCCCGTATTGCCTTTAGCACCGGCGTGGGCGACGCCTCGCAGCCTGCCCCAGACGAGAATATCGCCATCGGCGACGACCATACTACCGGGGTTGAGGTCGCCCAAGATCACGACGGTGCCGGGATGGCGAATTTCCATGCCGGAGCGCAGGGTAGTTTCTAAGTATAGCGGTTCTGCCATTGCCTGTCCGGGGGTGGCAATGGGTTGATGCAGGGAGGCGATCGCGGAGTGTTGTTCGACGCAGTAGCCTGCCGTAGCTGCTGCGACGGCTGTTTGGCGGCGACTGGTATGAATTTTTGCCAGAGTCAGTTGGTATTCGCCCAATGTGTCGGCAACTTCTTGCAGTTGGCGTCCGTCCAACAAGCGATTTTGCGCCATGAGATGCACGGGGGTATTCGGTTGCCAAAAGCGATCGCCACCGCCCAGACGCTGCTTGAGTTGTTGCCAAATTTCGGGCCAAGCGATCGCTGAAACATCTTTTGGATCGTTGTCGGGTGGCAATATCAGTACCAGGTGTCCTTCTTCGCTTTTCAGCTGGACAGATAAGCGTTGGTCTATTTCCTGGGGGCTAGTGGTAACCGTCTCCACCCATGACGGAACTGAAGAATCAACAGTCATTGGACGATCTGCCTCTGCGGCTACAGACAAATTAACTATATTACAAAAATTGCAGCAGAGAGCTGTTGTGCTTCAGTCGTGGAATGAATCGGTAGTGCGGTTTCTGGCATAGGGTATCGATTTTCACATCTTGCACCTTGACTAAACCTTAGTTTCTTGCAAATAGCTCAGCTTGAAAGCCTAGATTTCTCGTCAAGAAACCCGGTTTTTGAAAGCTTGTTGATAATGGTGCAAGATCTGAGGATTGGCACAGGCTATGCCAAAGCCGCGCGGAGATGATATCAAGAGAGTGCGATCGCTAGAAAAATTTCCCTTCATCGCTCTGTGGCAGTCTCCAGCTTGTACAAACGATATTTAATTACTCGATCGAAATCTCTAGTTTCTAATTTTTCTTCAGGTGGAAACAGTTCTTTTACAGTCGTTACTAATCGATAATTTTTGATCAGATCTTTTAAGCCCGCTAGTAGTTCTTGGGGGCCAGGTTGCCCAGAAAATTCATAAAAATCTGCTACATAGTTCGATTGCCCTGCCTTTTCCAGGGATGAAGAATGAGGAGTCTGTATAATCCAATCAGGTGGGTTAGCTTTTAAAGCCACAACGGCGTTGCGAGAATCAACCAGGGTCAGGGCATCCGCGTAAGCTACATCGATAATTGTCGGATTTTTGCAATCTAGTAGAGTATATAAAACTGGGGCGGAACCGTAGATAAAACAAGAGTCTCCAGGCTTAATATATTGACGCAGCATAGAGAAAGCCTTGGCTTTTTCTTTGGTGACTGTAATAAATTTCGCTATCGGGTGTTCCAGGCTATAGTTAGCTTGTTTATAGAACCCGACATAAATCCCTTCTTGTCCCAGAGAATGGCTAATAATCTGGCTTGAAAATACACCTACACACACTAATATAAATGCCACCGATAGGCGCTTCTTCCAGGAATTAGGAATTTGAGTAGACATTATCGTTACCAGCATGACCAGCGCCATTAACAGCCTGGTGCTGACATAACTGCGTCCGGGCCACGACATTTGCATTGACCAAATTGTGCCTAAAGTAAACGCTACCAAGATGGAAAAAACAGGCGAAGATAAGCCTAATACAGTTTCTGTTTGTTTGGGAAAAAGACAAGCGCTCAAAAAAGCTATACTAAAAGCTATTCTGGGAATATCGTAGATCAGTATTTCTGAAATGATGTATCCTGGGCTATGAATTGAAGTCGTGCCAAACCGAACAATTTCTTGAATAGCTATCCCCAATATTACTAAAATAGGAATTAAACTCGAGCTAACTTTTTTGGTTAAAATTTGCTGTTGCGGATAAAGTTTAATTAAAACAAAACTTCCTGCAAGTATCAACAAGGGAACCAGATTGTATAAAATTATTTTTACGATTGCATTATTGACAGAAGAGGCAAAAAATGCACCTCCTGAGAGAGCATCTAAGACTCCAGACAGGGCACTAAAATTCTTTTTTTCGCCTGCGGCAATAAAGAGTTCATAAATCGCTGCTGACATGGCTTGATTGAACAGGAGAAAAGAAGCGATCGCTACCAAAGCTACACTCACACCAGCGATGAAGGGCAGGGTAACTTTTTGAATATATGCTTTCCCATATTGGAGAGAATGGCAGACAATGGGTACTAAAGTAACTAATATACAAAGTATGCCGTTACTTTGACGTATTCCTACAGTTAAACCTAGATAAATTCCCGCTAGCAAAATGTATAAGTATGCATCTTTGGACTCTAGGTTACTGAAACATATAACTATAAACAGCCCTGATATCGTTAAAAATAAATTGACCCAATACTCATGTCCTGAACTAATTAATTCTGTAGCGATCAGGGATAATCCGATGCAAATGTTTAATGTTATAAATCTAGAGGTAAATTGTCTAAGTGTAAAATATAAAGCCAGTAACGTAGCTAATTCTACTAACAAACCAACCGCTAAACTTGAAAAGTAATATTCCCCGATCAATTTTTGCACAAAAGCATTGAAGAATAAGGCTATAAACCCAGTCTGATAAGAAAAATCTCGATAGGGAAAGTCGCCATTTAATATGCGATTTCCAAAATGAAATATTTGACTATAATCTGACCAGTTTAATCCTTTATTGGCTCCATAAAGATTAGCTACAATTATGGCGCAAGATAAAAACAATAATGTTTGAAATTCCCTGGTAATGCTAGCAAAAGCATTTTGGGAAAAAGTGAGAAGTTTTGCTGGCTTTAGAAAATTCATCAATATGCCTCAATCGTGCCGCTAGAGTGGTTACCTTTTCTAGTTTGCCAAAGTTATCGTGTAATTGCAGTAAATTTGCTCACATCTTGCACGATTCTCAACAAGCCTGGAAACCCTTGTTTCTTGACGAAAAATCTGAACCCAGAAACCGGGTTTCTTTGGGCAATCTCGCTTAAGAGCGACCTAATTTCCAATCTTCACCTCCCGGTAACTGACTGAGATATTCGTTGATAATATCTGGCAGATCGCTGGCTGAATGTTGATAGGTCAAATTCAAAAGTTCCCGCGCAATTTGCAAAATCTGTGGTGCATCCACCAATTTTTTCAATTGAAATGGAGTATAAGCACCATCGCTAACTTCAACACTTGCCGTAGAAATGGCTCTGGATAAACACTCTTCTAAGAGAGATTCCCAGTCTTCTGGCTTGAGGTAATGAGAGGTTTGATTATCCTGAAGGTTTAAGTCTTGAATTTCTATGACAGAATCTCGAATTGAAGCCGCCCAAGAATTCGTCATCCTGGTTTCGATTTGATTTTTAATCAAATGAATGAGCATTCTGATTAAAAAAGATTTAATATTGCGTAAGATTCCTTTTCTACCCATGCCTTCTAAGTCATCAACAATAGCTAAAGCGTCTGAGTAGCGCCCTTCGAGGATGCTGAGTCTTAAATCTGCTAGTTCCTGAGTCATAAGTCACTATCTAACTTTCCGGTTTTATCAATTTTCATAACCTAAATATTAAATCAGAATATAGCACAATCGAAATGCGATCGCCCGCAGAAAGCGATCGCATTCCCATTACCGAGTTAGTCGCCGATAAATTGTCGCCAATGCATCCGCATCTCCCACATTTCCCGGAAACAAAACTACGGGCAAATTGGGAAACAAAGGATGGTCAGCAGGGGTACGTACCATCGAACATCCGGCTAAAATTTGCCCCAACAATCGCGCCGCAGTTAAAGCTAAACCCGTACTCAAAACATCATTAGAAGTAATTCCCCCCTTACTAATCAAAAACCCAATATCTGCGGGTAAACCGCGCACGACATCCATTAACAAAGCCGAAACCGCCGCGCCAAATGCCAAACGAGTTTCTACATCGTTAAATGTAAGTTCCTGACGGCTGGTATATACTACCGGCGTTTTTCCCGCATGATGAGCATCTCGAACTTGTTCTAGAATTTGAGCTAAAAGTTGGTCGCGTTGTTGTGGCGAATCATCTAGCAAATGAGATACATCAATTTCCACACCAACAATGCCGGATTCTTGCAGCAATCTTCCCAATTGTTCGGTCGTCTTTTTGACGTGGGAACCGACAATAACCGCACCCGGTTTTCCCTCGCGCACGTACTGCGCCATATCGTCTGCGGCGACGGGTTGAGCGCCTAAATTCGCCAAAGAAGTTAAAATGCTGGCAGCACTGCGGAATAAAAAGCGCTTTCCTTGACTGGCAGCGGCGAGAATATCGGCGGCAAATTGGTTTAAATCTGCTTGAGTTTCTCCATCTACGACGCCACAAGTATTGTTAGTTAATTGCATCAGTCTTTCTAAACTTCCGGCGCGAATATCTGCGAGTAAAAATCGCTCGACGGCATCGGCTTTAATCTTACCCCCGGTTTTTTCTTCGACATAATCGGGTAAGTAACTGTGACGATATCCAAAAACTGAATCGCGGGCAAATTCGGTTTCGTGTACTGGTGTTTCGACGCCATTAACTATGAGATAATGTACGCTATCTTTGGTCAGGCGTCCGCCCTCGAAAAATGCCGGAACCAGAAAATGGGCATCAAATGGGCCAAGTTCTTGGGCGATAACGTCGGTTTCGATGGGATAATGTCCCCGCAGCGTGGAATCGGATCGACTGACAATCAAGATCCCCCCCGTAGCCCCCCCTTGCGAAGGGGGGGTTGGGGGGGATGCTGCGATCGCCACTTTCAAGTTCTGGCATACTTCTGTGGTAACGGCGGTGGCTTGTTCTGGAGTTAGCGCCCTGGTATTCGTCAGGACAAAGAAAATCGGTGATTCATCAGCCAATCCCAAGCGCAAGGTTTCCACATCCCAGCGCGTCAACAGCAAGCAGCTGTGGACGGTTTGCGAGCCGGTGGGGTCGTCATCTAAGACAATAATTTTGGGTTTGGTTGCCATCGTATGGGTTAGTAGTGAGGACTTCAGTCCTCATTGTCTCAGGATAATCGCCAATTTCAGATTGCAGATTTCAGATGGCAGATTTGCTAATCGCTAAAAGCTAATGGTTGCCAATTTCAGATTGCAGATTTCAGATGGCAGATTTGCTAATCGCTAAACGCTAATAGTAGATCGGGAAAATATTCCTATGAGCAATGAGCAATGAGCAATTACCAATTACCAATTAGCAATTACCAATTACCAATTACCAACTTTTACTTTTGTAATTTCCTCATTTCCGCTTGAACGTCTACGGCAATTTGCAATGCATCGTTGAGCAGCCGCCCGTACTCGCTGGCTTGGTTGCTGCTAGTTTGCATTGCTTGCAAGGTTCGCAAATTATTGGCAAATAGTTCGGGATTGGTAGATATTACTTGCTTATTTTCCCTTAAAATTCTTTCGGTTTTCAAAGCGCGAACGAGATCGTCTCTGGTGAGTTGCAATCCTTCAATAACTTTGGCGCGATCGCTTAACGTTGTTCCTGCGGTTCCTGCTGCTTCCAACTGGTCGTTGATATGGATGGCGTTGACAACGGCATGATATTTATCGACTTCATCCAATAGGTTGACGAGCAACTTAGAACGGTTTTTTTGACCCAACAGCCACCGACCCGCCGCGACTAGAATTGGGACTATAATTAGCAATGCGATCGCTGTGGGAATCGATGACCCCAGAGTAGGAAAAATAATAAAGGTATAAATTACCCCAACAATTATGGGAGTGAGTGCCAAACCTATTAATATTTCATTGACTAAAAAACTCCAGCGCTTTTGGGCGTTTTGCAGCATCGAGGGTCTGAAAACATCATCCGGATCGACTCCAATCAGACGTTTCAGTTCTCCTTTGGTAATTTCTAACCCAACTAAATCTGGTTGCACTGACTGCCAATTCTCCTCTTTCATAACTGCCTGTTTTTTTGCAATTGTCTCATTTCGTCTTGGATGCTCATGCCAATTTCCAACGCTTCGTTTAAAAGTCGTCCGTACTCGCTGGCTTTTTCGCCTACTTGCAATGCTGCTAAGGCATTTAAATTATTAGCAAACAGGTCGGGGTTCTGTTTAATAAAATGCTCATTTTCTCGCAAAATTTTCTCTGTTTTTAAAGCGCGAATTAAATCTTCTCGCGTTAGTTGCAGGGCTTGAATCACCCGCTCTCTTTGCTTTAATCTGACTCCGGGGTTTCCGGCGGCTTCGATTTGGTCATTAATATAGATACTCTGAATCACAGCGTTATAGCGTTCTACATCTTCTATAATACTGATAAAATGACGGTGCTTTTTGCTTAAATATATTTTTAGTATATCATCAATAACTAACCAAGCTGCAAGCAGCAAATGAACTATAATTAAAAGTAGACGATGGCTGGGAAAAACTTGAACTAGAAAAATACAGCTAACTGAAAGTATACCGATAAGGGCAACTGTTTTTAAAATTTCCGCTAAAAACTTACGGGTTGAAGCGGGTTTAAACACAGAATTTACACTCAGACCACTTAAGCGTTTGAGTTCTCCTTTAGTAATTTCTAAACCTTGTAGATCCTTTTGCATAGTGGCGCGTTCTCTCTATCACCAACTGTTTTTGATTCTACTCCAGGGTCTTGCGAGTCCCCCATCCTCTGCATTCTAGCCTGCTGACGCCAAAAGCGCTGCCTGTGGCGTTTGATAGCAAGAGGGAGTTGCCAGCAGAGAGACGGAGGCGAATCTGGGATCACCTCAGATCTTGCACCGTGGCTCAACCTTAGTTTCTTGCAAATAGCTAAACTTGAAAGCCTAGATTTTTCGTTAAGAAACCCGGTTTTTCAATGCTTGTTGAGAATGGTGCAAGATGTGAGATAACTGAACCGCAATAGGTTAGAGAAGCACAACCGTTGGCATCGCTGTCAGTTCTTGGCACAAATCTATAGCAACCGCCAAGGCAGTTAGGACGTTATTGATGAGAGAAAGTCCCTAGCTATAGCACGAGGAGCTGCGAGATGAATGTAAGAATTTGTTATAGTCAGGTTTTAAGCTTTTAATTATTCGATTTGCGTTGCCATAATTCGACGTTAGTACCGCGAAATTTTTGGCTGAGTTGAACCGAGTAATTTCTCTTAATAAAATCTTGGAAAAGCTGGCAATTATAATTTATATTCAAATTTTTACAACGCTGAACAGATACAGTCCAAATCGATTGAGGTTGATTGGTTACTTTTGACAAAGCTGCCAAAATTTCTCTTTCTTCTTTTAAAACAAATTTACGGAGATTGTAATTTTGGAAATCTTCCCCTCTGGGAATAGGAACAAGGCTATTTTGACCAGAATAGTGATAGGATAAAGGCAGGGATAAGAATCCAGGAAAAACTAAGATCGGTTGCTTAGGTTTTTCGTGGATCGTAATATAGTTAGCGACGCGACCCAGATCTGCTGGTTTACTCATGCGGCGATAAGTAGATTCGAGAGACGCGAGGTTAAAACATAAAAGAATCAAAGTCCAGACTAACAATATTTTTAAGCGATCGCTCGATTTTACCCAAGGAAAAGAGGCAGCTTTAATTAGCGAAAATGCTGAAAAAATAACTGGAATAAATAACACTGCCGTATGGCGAGGTTCGATTAATTCTGCTCCGGTTATTTTGATAACTACACCTGCTAAGAGAAATATAATAACAGATGCCATTATCCATAGAGCGATATCTTGTTGTTTGAACCACCGAGGCTTTTGATAAATTAGAAACATGAGGCCGAGCATTAAAACACCTAGTATATACAAAAATACGTTATTATCTTGGTAGTTCCGCAGCCAAGTCCAATTTATCGGCAAAAAATAATTGAGCGAGTTCCAAATTAGCAGCCGCAAAGACTCTGATATAGAAAATGTCTTTGGCACCCCCGCTGTATGTTCGGACATTTGATGAGGCAAAAATAATAAAATCGGTAAGAAAGCGAGTCCGAAAACAATTATTTCAAGTATTGATTTACGTAAACCTTGCCAACGCTTAAAACATAAAAATGCTATAGCCTGAGCCGCTAATAAAAACGCGATAAAATATTGCGTATACAAACTCAGAATGGCAACTTGTATATACGCCCATCGTGCAAGTTGATTGGGTTGTTCTGACAAGTAACCATCAAAGAAAAATAACATTAATAAAGCAGACAGCAAAATCACAAAAGCATACACTCTAATTTCAACTGCTGCCCAAATTGTAAAAGGATTTAACGCTACAGCAGCAGTTATCCATGCTGGATGTATATCGGGTAAATATTTTTGAGATAACTTTGGTACAATAGCCAAGGTTAAGACAATACATAGAATCGAAAACAGTCTGGCAAAAAATATAGAATTATTGAGCTGACGCCACAGATTTAAAATTAGAAAATAAGCGGGTGGTTGCAGTTCAAAGTACAGAGCCTGATTGAGGGTGTTGTGGAAATCTTTTCCGCTTGTGTGCAGGGAATAAGCTTCATCAATCCAGATATTGAGATTAGCTGCTAAAACCAGTGCGATACAAAAATTGAGCGCAATTAAGGCAATAAAGATCCATTTTTGCTCTGGCAAACGGCTCGGCGATAACTGGGGTTTGGCGATCAAATCTAAACTTTCCATATGGTTGAACAGTTGACAGTTGACAGTTGACAGTTGACAGTTATGGAAAGGAACCGGGTTTCAGCTGAAACATTCTTATGAAACTAATGAGCGTAGAAGACACCCGGTTTCTCTGATGGGATTGTGAGCTAGGCAAATTAATTTGGAATTGGTAGGCTAATGTTCATCATGAACATTTTTACTCTTCTTCTCCCTCAGCTCCCTCAGCTCCTCCTATTTTCTTTGATGACTATGAAGTAGCCCTGCCTTTTAGGGGGAGGCTTTAAACCGATTTTTTCGATTTAGCACCCCATCTGACTGTGGTTTCATCAGACGCTACAAAGGTATAGCCTCCGATGAAACCTCGAAAAATTTAAGCTCCTACCTGACGAAAGCGAGGTTCTACCCTGGGAAGCTTGAACCGTTCAGTGGCTAACTTAGCATGTTCCTGCATTGTTACTATCGTAAATTGATCGGATAGCAGGCTAACTAACTTACTGAGTAGGGCTAACTTTTTGCCGCCGGGAAGGTTCATTGCTGGGAAGAAAGATAGTTCTGGAATGTCATCGCCGCCGAGAAAATCAAGGGGGTGTAATAGCAAAGAAGGTTGGGTTCCTGTTAAGCGGCAGAGTTTCAAAGCCATATCAAAATACAGCCGCGCTAAGGGTGGAGAAAATACGCTTAAATAAAGCAAATAGCTGAAATGAATTGGCACTTTAAAAATCGGCAGCGTCGTTACTGGAATTTCTATCAGTCCGCCAGGATTTAACTGCCACTGGTAGGGTTTGAGGGGTCGAAATCCTTCACCAAAGGTGCCAAATAGAGCTTTCCGCTGTTCCATTTCTTCTTGGCTCAATTTACTGGTCATAAAATAGTAAGCCCTTGCTAGCGGGCCGAGGAAAGTGGGAAATGTAGAAGCCTCGTATTGATAGCCCCGTCGTGCTAAAACTTGCAATGTGCTGCGGGAAATGCTGAATCCTGGGCCGCGAAAGCCAATGGGTTTTTTGCCCGTGGCTTCTTCGATATGGTATTCTGCGATCGCAATCTCTTGTTCTATCTCTTCTTCAGAGTAAAGGTGTAACCAAGGTTCGTGCTTAAACGAGTGATTTCCAATTTCGTGTCCCGCCTCAGCAATCGATCTCAGTGCTGCATGGTTTTTTTCTAATGCCGCATCTTGACCGACGATAAAAACAGTGATGGTTAGATTTCTTTCCCCAAGAAAGTCTATAAACCGCGGCACTACAATATCCAAGTAAGAGGGAAAAGTTTCCCAACCCGAATCTCCGTGGGTTTTCATGTAAGACCACTTGTTATCCAGATCTAGGGATAAGCTAGCAATTGGTTTCTGGTTGGCGTTCATCATAAATTGGTAATGGGTAATTGGTAATTGGTAGTGGTCGCTTTTATTGTTTAAAACATTAGCCGGATAGCTTCATTTTTTTTGCTGCACTTGCCAGAGAAACTGGTGGTAAAATGGTTCTACTTTAAGGTTCTGTTTTTGCTTGAGTTCGTTGATTAATTCTTGAGAAGGTTGGTACAAGAATACGTCGCTAAACCCTTGAGGAATTTTGGCTATTTTTGGGGTAGGTAATAACTGAATTTTCACTTTTTCATCTAAAACATGGCTGAGAGATAAGATTCTAACGAAAAAAGTATCGCTGACAATTAGTGGTTGCTTGGTTTGGTTAATAATCTGAGCTACTTGATGATTATTGTTATCTTCAGCTTTCGTCCACCAAGCTGGGGATTGGATGATGGTTATACAGGATAACACGCCGACTGAGAGTAAAGCGATCGCACCAAGTTTCCATTGTTGATGTTTTAACGGTCGGTCGTAAGTTTTGCTTAGCTGATTTGCTAATAGGTAAGCAACTGATAGCTGCACGAACAAACCGCTAGATACAAAATACCGAGATACTGTCGATCTGATTTGCCCTTGCATTAGATCTATGATAATTATTACTAGAGGTGGTATTGCCATTGAGCATAAGACAAATAACCAACCTTTTGCATCTGTATGCCTGGATAAATAATAGATAGCATACCCGACTAATAGTAAAATAAATCCTACCAGAATCGAAAACGATATTACGGCAATTAACCAACTGGTTTCATCGATGCTAAAATCGGCAAAAAATAAGCTGATGCCACGCAGCCAACCTTTAAGTAAAATCAGGGGGTAGTCGTTCGTTGATGCTGCTACAGGTTGCTTTGGATATTGAGATATGGTAATTATAGCTATGTAAAACCAAGGGGCAAAAGCTATTAGCGATATTAACGAGGAAATGCCATAATAAATTAGAGTTCTAGTCAATCTAAAGCGTTGGCTTAAAACTACATAAATTCCGTGGGTGAAAAACAGTAAAGTAGAAAATAGATGGGTATAAAAACCCAAAATTGCGGTGATTGTATAAGCGATCCAACTGCGGGTTGTTTGTAGCCGCATTGCTCGCAGCAGTGCAGCATTAGATAGTAAAACGATCGCCGTCCATAAACTATAAGGTCGCGCTTCTTGTGCCCAGAGGAGGTGAAACGGTGAAACGGCTATTAAAGCGATCGCTATCGACCCGACGAAGGGGGATTTAAATAGTTCCAAGCACAGCCAATAGACGCTGGGAAAAACTAGCAAGCTAATGATGGCAGACAAACTGCGGATTGCGGTGATGGAATTGCCGAATAGCTGGAGCCAAAATCTAGCGATCGCAAAATACAAAGGTGGCAATTCTGGCGCTGTTTTCGCAATCCGATCGACCGTATCAAAAACTGTTTTTTCAGGACTGGGATACTGATACTTGAGTAACTCGGCAACGCTAACGATTTGACCCTTAGCAATTTGATTCTCTACTTCTAGATCTGAATAACCAGAAAGATGCAGCGAGGTAAAGGTTTCATCCAGCCAGTAAGCTTTTTGGTCAAGGTTGGCGAATCGAAAAAATATCCCTAGCGCTAACAAAGCGATAACTAGGAATTTTAACGCTGATGTAGATAGCCCCTGGGATATTCTTACGTTCATAGTTTTGGTTTATTTTTTGAGCTTGGGAGTTAATTCAAAGATAACGGCTGGTTGGCATTCTCGAATTACCGGAAATGTTCGACGCAAATCAGATTCAAAGTCACGCTTGCGTTTAAAATACCCTTTTTCAGCGATAAAATATCGGGCGCCTCGCTTGCTAAGATCAATAATGCCCTGCAAAGATTGATTTTCGGCAAAAAGATTGAAACCCTTACGGTCTAGCCAGTAAAACATGTATGGGACATTAGAGGCAATAGGCCGACCTTTATCAACAGTAGCAGGAGCGGTCGTCGCGATTAAAACATTATCGGGAATTGCTGGCTTAAATTCTTGGGCGCATTGGTAGAGTTTTTCCATATCTTTCGCCCCCTGCGCCGTACTCCGATAAATCTGCAATCCTTGAAACACAAAAGTTCCAGACAAACATACTATTACCAAAACAACCACAATAGTATTCATCTGTGGCAACCAATTCCTGGTTAAATTCTTTCCCCAATTAACGGCGATCAGAGCTTCTACTCCTAACCCAATTAATAGGGCAACGGGCGGCACAGAAAATATGTGGTAGTAAATCGCCCATCTGGCACTTGTTGTGTAGGCTATAACTAGGTAAAAAGCAAGAATAGCTAACAACCAGTAGAGGCTATAAATCGCCGCCTTTTCTGACCGCGCTACCAGGATAGCAATGGCACCAATAATTAAACCCGTAGGCATCCATACATGGAAAAGCTCTATATGGAAAATGCCGCGAATTAAGGATGGATTGGTAAAAAGTTTCAATCCTGCTACGTGGGTTTCATTAGAAACTCCCAGGGAGTTTCCATAGGTTAACCAGAAATTGTGGGCGTGTTTGTACCAGAGGATACTCGGCAATAAAGCCACAATTGCGAACGCCCAAAGGCGAATTTGGCGCAAGGCGACTAGCCCTTTTTCCTTCAAAACTATGAGGGCAAAAAACAGTCCGATATGAGCTGCTGGAGCTTTGGCTAAAATGCACAAAGTCGTCGCCAACAAAGCTAGGCCATAGTGTTTCCAAGAGTTATCGTCAAGCCAGCGAATAAAAGCATAAGCAGCAAGTACGTAACAGAGAAACATTAGTCCCTCTGGCTGAAGCGAATTGGAGATTTTAATTGCGAGAGGACTGAGGACAAAAAATAATGAAGCTAAGACTGCTCCCACGGGCGGCAGGAGATAACGAGCGAGTAAGAAAAACACCGCCATTGCGCCTAGCGAAAACGAGTAAGACAGCAGGCGTCCGAAAATTTCATGGTAGCCAAAGAGCTTGTAAATAACTGCAATTAACCAAGGGTAAAGGGGAAATTCCATTTCTACATAGCCGGGGCCATCTCCTCGCCAATCAATTCTGGGATAGAACAAATTCATCCCTTCGCGATAAAAATTTCTGGCGATGCCGCCAATATCTGTTTCTCGCCAAGAGAGGAGATTATCTACCCCAATGGGCTGTCCCATATCTAAGGTTCTTAAAACAGCGCCCAGAACGAATAAGCCAAACAGTATCGGGATAATTCTGTTAGAACTAAACCCAACAACCGAATTAACCGGGTTTTTAGTTAAGGTCAAATTGTTGTGATGAGGCGGTTTCATTATAGCCCCCTTTTTTTTGGGTAATACTTGTCTATTTCTGTTCGCGCTCTATGCACTCCACAATTGAGCGGTTATGGTATCATTCGATCGCCAAACAGCTTATAGGGATTTTAGATTTTAGATAGTAGATTTTAGATTTATTTTGTTTTCGCTGCCCGCATTAGCAACAAATCTTAAATTTTACATCTGAAATCTGAAATGGTTTATTTTGCCTTGAATGCAGCTATTAGTAACAAATCTGAAATCAAAAATCTGAAATCTAAAATTCAGGAACTATTGTTTTTGATACAGTGCCCAGAAAAGATCCTCTGATGGGTAAGGGATGGATAGATCGTCAGGGATCAAATTCACTACTTTCATTGCCAGTTTGCCGAAAGTCGAGCCTTTGAGCTTGTAACCCAGTAGAGATTTGGCGTGGGAAGCTTGAATCCATTTTGAGGGTCTTCCTCTGGCAATTTCGCGAAAGCCAAACTGTGAGGTGAGGTTTTGCAGTCCAGAAGGGGAGAACCAGTGGAGGACGCTGGGGGGGCTATATTCGTGCCAATTTTTCCCAAAAATTCGCGCCATTAAGCTTTCCCGATTCCAAGTTTCAATCAGCCAATATCCGTTGGGTTTAGTAACTTTTTCAGCTGCGTGCAAGGCACTTTTGAGATCGAAAAAGTGAGGTATAACTTGAATCATGGTGATGAGGTCGTAGCGATCGCTAGTTTTAAACTCCTCCAACGTCCCCGTCTCGATCGGTAACCCGAGATGTATCCGCCCGTATTCTGCCATGCGCGGGTTCGGTTCGATGCCTCTACCCGTCCATCCGCCGTCTGTAAACCCTTGCAGAATAAAACCCGCTGCGGCGCCTACATCTAGCATCGTTCCGGGTTGCATGTAACGTGCCAAAATTTTGCCGTAGCGACGGCTATGAGATCTGATAATTTTTGCTTCGCTTAAGTAATCGGAATAACCCGCACCCCCGCCTTCAAAGTAATCGTCGCCGTAAACTTGTTCCGCGTGGGCTAAAGTTGGGGTGAGTTCGGCAAATTGGTGTTTGCAGGTTTCGCAAACTCTTATCCAATAGCCATACTTTTTAAACAAATGGCGTGTGGGTGCGTCGCAAATCGGACAGTTCATAACAGTTGATAGTTGACAGTTGACAGTTGACAGTATCTCTCTCTGATATTAAACTCTTAGCTCTAACCTGATGTTATTGGGCGATTCTAAAAGCTGTGCGGCTGCTGTTTCGGCTAGTTGAATTGTTTCGTTGACATTCAACGTTCCGTTAACGATATGGGCTGAATTGATAATATAAACTCCCGGTATAGAAGTTTGCATCGGGGGTAAATTTTCCGAGTAATTCACCGTGGAAATTGCCAGCACGTACTTGACTCGCGAAACTTGAAAGCAAAGCAAGTCGCTGCGGTCAAACCGAGGGTACATTTGGATTAGTGCTTGAACGAATTTTTCCTCTAACTCTTTGTCCGATAGGGAAAATGCCGGATCGTCTGATGGTATGTACTTCGGCAGATAAACTAAAGCATTTCCGCCCAAATATTTGCGGTCAACTAACGCTGACATTTCGATGACGCCGGTAAAGGGAACCCAGGTATCGGTAATGTTAGTGACATAAAAGTTGGAAAGGGGTTTTTTCAACAACAGGGAAGCACAAATTATCCCTTGATATTCAATGCCTTTAAGTTGGGAAATTTCCGTTTCCGAAAGTCCGGCACAAACTTGAGCGGCGATGGGGGCAGCGGTGGTTAAAATGACGCGATCGAAGGTTTCTTGCTCTCCATTTTGAAACTCGATGCTGACTTTATCCCTGGCGATAGACTCAACTTTTTTGACTCGATGACCGAGTTGTATTTTAACTTGTTCCCCTGCCAAAACTTGACCAAATCGTGACAAAACGCGCGCATATCCACCGCGAACGTAGCCAAACATTTCTTTTTTTAATCCGGTGCGACGGGCGGCATACAGGCGGGCAATAATTGCCCAGATAAAGGCGGCTGAGGCTTTTTTGTAATTGTCACCTAACTTGGCGCGCAACAGGGGGAGCCAGATTTTTTCAAAAGCGCGCTTTCCCGAGCATTTTTTCAGCCAATCGGTGACGGGGATTTTTTCTAGTTTTTTCCAATTGTTGATTTTAGAACCGTAGATAATCGTGAAAGCAAACCGCAGTTTATCGATTAATCCCAAAGGGAAAAAGCGCAAGAATTCGATAGAATTAGAAATAGAATAAAGTTTGCCATCGGCATACAAACCCGTTTTGGTTTCTACCCATTCGATTTCTTGTTCTAAACCGAGTTCCCCGAGGAGCGATCGCCAGCGGGTATCCGACAGCAAAGTCACGTGGTAGTGCCGATCCCAGACTATATCCCCCAACTGCCAAGCACTCGCCAATCCACCCAATTCGTTAGCCCCCTCAAATAGGGTAACGTTTTTTCCTTGTTGAGCCAGTCGATGGGCAAGCGTCATGCCCAAAATACCGCCTCCTACAATTGCCCATTTTTCTGTGTTTGGTAACATAATCAAGATTGAAAATTGAGAGTAAATCTAAAATAAGTTTGGCTTTAATAGGGGTTTAACCCGTACCAAACTCCGGCATTACTGTTGTGCAGAAGTTTATAGTTAGATGCAATAAAGCGGGCAATTTGCGGTTGTTCTTGCAGGATAAAACTAAATCTCTTTTCGACGAAAATATACACTGGTCGATCTGACTGCAATTGCTCGCCTAACTGCATCCATTGAGCGGGTATCAGGGGAGTCCAAAGATGGAATGCGATCGCTCGTTTACGACCTGATAATAAATAATAACGCGGATCGCCAAAAACATAGATATCTCCAGGCAAAGTTTCGGGTTTTTTCAGCCATGCTACTTCGTTTAAAATCGTCTGATAATCGGGAGCTAAACGGCTTTGGTATCCTCGCTGTTGCTCTGATTTGAGCGCGAAGCCTTCCTGGAACAGGAAAAAACTCTTCCTAGCTAAAGATATTAATGCAGTTGAAAATAGAAAGATTAGACTAAACGCTGCCACGCTTCTTTTTTTCCAAGGTGAATTTAACGCTGGATTTTGTCTAATTAACTGCCACCAGCAATCCCAGCCTTTACCAGCTAGAATCCCGAGGGGCACAAAGATTAACATGTAATAGTATTCCCAACCAAGTTTGTACTGGAGAAAGATGACTCCCAGTCCGGATATTAACCATGCAACAAGATAAAGCGTCATCAAATCTCTTGGCTGTCTTTTGGATTTATAAGCCCCTATGAAGGCAAAAACGATCGCAGGTGCAAATCTAGAAATGAACCACTTGAGTGAATTGATGAAACGCTCGTTTGTGGAAAATGGTGATTGAATAAAGATCTGAAACGGACGTTCAAAAAAAGTTTGATAAACCAGCGGCAGCAAGTCGAACTGGGCAAAATATATGGTAGCGATCGCCAGAGGTAATAAAGTTCCCAAAACAACGGGTAAGCCAATCGGTATCAAGCTGTTAAAAAATCTTTTTTCCCTCAAAGGATCGAGCAACGCAATTGCCCAGAAAACCAGCAGAATCGGCAGGAAAATCAGCTTAAATAGCAGTACAATTCCCCCCATGATGCCGGAGAGAAAAAACAATCCAAACTGAGATTTTTGAACTTGGGAAGCTTTAACGGCAAAATAAACGGCAAGAAACATGGGAAAGCCAACCAAAGCTTCCAACTGCGTCAGATGCCAAGCCCCAGAAACGCCATAGTAAATACCGACTGTCAGCAGCGGGGTTAAACTTGCGATCGCGCTAGCGTGCCGGAGGCATATCGCGCTAGCGTGCCGGAGGCATATCGCGCTAGTGTGCTGGAGGCATATCGCTCGCTGGGTGTAATAATCTTTTAAAGTAATTATTAGCACGGCAGAGAAAGCAAGCATATAAAGCAATTCAAAGCTATGAATCCCAACTTCATGGAAACCAAACATCGCTCCGGCTAACAGGTAAAAGGCATAAATCCCCGGCTGCTTCAAGTCCCAGAAATCTCGATATAGAATCCCTCCTTGGCTCATGTTCCACGCACCGATGGTAAACAATGCCTGATCGCCTTCAAATGGGTAAGGCAGGTGAAGCAATCCGATCAGAACGACGGTTGCCAGAACTAGAATATCGAGGCGAGTCAATTGCATTCAGAGAATTTTAAATTTGAGATTGCAGCTTTCAGGACTTAGGCAAAGAAACCGGGTTTCTATGAAAAATCGTTGGTTTGGGAGAGATCTACGCAGAAACCCGGTTTCTAAGATTTCAGATTAAAGTAAATCTCAAATCTGCAATCTAAAATTTGCAATTCTTAAACTGGGGGCGTCAACTCACTTACCATGCGATTTTTGATCGCATACTTGAGTCCGCAAGCCGAACAGGCGATCTCGTCGAAATCCTGCGGCGTATCATCGGAAAACCTTAACAGTGGCTCTCCGCAGCGGCAAACGCACCCCACCGACTTCGCTGGATGTCCAATCGCTAAATGAAAATCCGGCACGGACTTGGTAACCAGCGCACCCATACCAATCATGGCAAAGCGTCCGATGACCAAATCGTTCCCAATTGTGCAATGAGCGCCAATCGTAGCGCCTTCTCGCACCAGGGTGGGCAAAGTATGTTCGTCTGGATCGGAACTCCGCAACTGTTTCAAGTCGGAAGTCGTGGCTCTGGGAAAGCGATCGTTGGTGAAGACAGTTCCGGCACTAATCATCACTCCATCTTCAATTGTCACTGCCGTGCAAATGTAGACAAAGGCGTTAATTTTGACCCGGTTGCCGATTTTTACACCGTAGGCGATGTAAGTTTTTTCACCAACAATACATTCTTCCCCAATATGGGTTGAATGCCGGATATGAACGCTATCCCAAACTGACGAACCAGCCCCAATTTCTACGTCTTTTTCAACAATGGCTGTGGGATGAATCCGAACGCTCATACTTTGCTAACTTCTAATACTTGTTTCGTTCCGTTTAATGGTTGGCTGGCATTGGTTTCTTGGGCAACCGCGAGCCAATGATTTTGGTTCATTGCTGCATAAGCTGCTTCAATTACTTCTACGGAGGCTAAGGCATCTTGAGCGTTAATTAACAGCGGTTCTTCTTCCCGGATAGCTTTGGCAAAGTTCTCAATTTGGCTGCTAAATGCTTGGACTTTGTCGTAGCCTTTGCCGAAGACAATCCAATCCGAACTGGAAGATTGACGATATTTCGATTCTTTCCAGCCGATGGAAATTGTGCCTAAAGATCCGTAAATGCGAATGTAGTAGTCTAGCTCTTTATTAATACTCCAAGATAGGTCGATATTCCCCGTCACTCCGCTGACGCTTTTCACAAAAATCCGCACCGTATCTTCGACTGCTAATCCTTGAATGCGCTTCCCTTCTACTACCTGCACTTCTGCCAGGGGGCCGAGAAAATAGCGCATGATATCAACCGAGTGGGTGCCGTTGTCAATTAATACGCCGCCGCCGCTAACTTTGGGGTTAGAATTCCAGCGGGATGTCATATCAACGCGGGCAGTAAAGGCGTTTTCAAATAAAACAATTTCTCCCAAAATTCCCGAATTGACGATATTTCTAGCTTTAATTACGTCTTCAACGTAGCGGAATTTTGAGGCCATTGTCAGCTTGACGCCAGCTTTGCTGGCAGCATCAAGCATTGTTTTGGCACTTTTGGAGTCAATGCTGAAAGGTTTTTCGCAGAGTACGTGAATTTTGCGGTCGATAAAATACAGGCTGATTTCTGGATGGGTGATGGGCGGGGTGCAAATAATCACTGCATCGAGTTGTTCGCTTTCAGCCATCGCTTGGTAAGAGTCATAGCTTTGGCATCCTAATTTGGCTGCTAAAGCTTTAGCCGCATCAAGTCGAATATCTGCAACGGCTACTAACTGGGCATTTTTGCAAGTACCAAAAGCTTGCACGTAAGCTTGAGCAATACCGCCTGCACCAACTAAACCAAAATTAACTTTGGGTTCCATAGTGTTATATCCTCATAAAAAAATTGCAGATGGCAGATTTTAGATTGCAGATTTAAATACGCAAAGAAACCGGATTTCTCTGAAAAATCTTCGACTGGGAAACCAGAGATTTACTCAGAAACCCGGTTTCTAGCCTGTAAATCTGCAATCTGCAATCTAAAATCTAAAATTGATCTATTCGCTAACGGCTTCGCGGATCGAGTCGGCGATATAGTCGATGTGTTCGTCGGTGTAGCGTTCGTTCCAAGGCAGGACTAAAACGCTTTCTAATCCGGCGTAGGTGCCGGTGAAGCGATCGCGGCTATAATCCACAGCTTCGGGGCGGGCTAACGTGAAGGGAAAACGCGATTTTCCAAAGGTATTTTGTTTTTGGAAAATTTCGCACATAAATGCAGGTTTTTGAATGTATCTTGGCGCGGAGAAAATGCCTTTTGCTTTTAATTTTTGCGCCAGTCCAACTGGGCCGTTGGGGATAATATTACCATCGACGCTCAGACAATATTTCCAGTAAGTGTGGATATTGCTTGGGTCAACCCAAGGGGTAGTAATTCCCGCTATGCCTTGTAATTTTTCCGTTATTTTGTTGGCGCTATCAACGCGACTGTGGACGACGGATTCTAATTTGGATAATTGCGCGACTGCGACGGCGCCTTGTAATTCGCACATGCGATAATTCAAGGCTAAGAAATAGTGGTCTGGGTTGGGATCTCCGTATCCCCAAGCTTTGTTAATAAACAGGTACATCCGGCGTGCTAAAGCGTCGTTGTTAGTAGTAACTAATCCGCCTTCACCCGTGGTGATGTGCTTGCCTTGTTGTAAGCTGAAACAACCGATATCGCCGATGCTGCCAACTGGTTGTCCGTTATGTTTGGCACCGTATGCTTGGGCGCAGTCTTCGATTACGGGAATGTTGCGCGATCGCGCTAGTTCCATTATCTCGGTCATGTTGCAGGGATTGCCAAACAAATGGGTGACGATGATGGCTTTGGTGCGATCGCTAATGCAAGGTGCAATTGTTTCTGCCGTTACATTCCAAGTTTTGGGATCGACATCCGCGAAAACTGGAATTGCGCCTTGATAAATTATCGGCGTTAGCGCTCCCATATCGGTGATCGAAGTGGTGATAATTTCATCACCTGGTTCCGGATCGATCGCTGCGATCGCTACGTGAACTGCTGCCGATCCCGACGCGCAACCATAAGCGTATTTCACCCCCACCAATTCGGCAAATAACTTTTCTAGAGTCTTAACAAAATTTCCTTTCGTGCTTGTCAGAGTTCCACTTTGGATTGCCTCAGTTATTAGGGCAATTTCTTCCGCCCCCAGCGTGCGACCAGAAGCTTCTTGATCCGAAGGCAATGTTAACAGCTTTTTTTCGTTCAAAACTGTATTACTCATGGGTTTATCTCCTATTTTTCCTTATTGTCTCTGTAAATAGAACTCCCCAAGTAAAAGATCTCCTCAAAGTAGCTCTTGCTTTGCATAGCTAGGATACCTAGACTCATTAGCTGAATCGCTAGAATCAAGGTAATTCCGCCAATCACAAACGTATGGGGAGCTTGGTAAAATGCAGCCGCCACTGCTTCTGTCGGATCGGGAAAATTTGTGTATTTTGCTAGCCTTTCATATTGCCAGAAGCAATGAACTATCACCCAAATATTAGCGTACATAGACAGCAGGAAAAGCAGTACTCCAGGAATGAAAAAAACATTACTGGTCTGAAAATAAATCCTAAAAAACCAACCGCCCAAATCTGCTTCAGTATTCTCATACTTGAGCGGCGTTGTGCCTTTTTCTTCTTCTTGGCTACTTTTACTGCTTTCTGATCGCTCCAGCATAAATGCGCTGGTATTTCTTCTATTCGGGCGCGTAACATTCTGGCTTTGTAGATCACCTCCGGATTAATGTCCATACTCATCGCCCGCAAGTTTAGCGACCTGATAAACTTGCCCTCATAAGCTCTTACCAAGCCGGTCAAGGTAGTTAAGTCGCCATGAGAAGTAGCGGACAAAAATCGATTAGCCCAAACGCTCAAAACTTTTCTCATCCAGGGAACGTTTGAGACTTTTCCCCCTCTCATGTAAGGGGAAGCAATGACAATTTTGGCTCCAGTTTCTCCGATTTTAGTCAAAAGTCTTTCGATGTGATCCACCGAATAACTTAAGTCTAGATCGACTGTTATAACATAATCGCCTCGGCTGTGATTGAAGGCGAATTTTAAAGCTTGCCCCAAACCAAAGTTAACGATATGGTGCAAAACCCTAACGTTCTCTCTATTTCTAGCAAAAGACTCAGCTTTTTCGCCAGTATCATCTCTACTTCCGTCATTAATTACCAGCATCTCCCAGCGGTAGTCACCTTCTAGGGATGTCATGTAATCGCAGAGTATTGCTAAATTTTTCTCAATGATCGCCGCTTCGTTGTAAGCGGGAACAATTAATGAAACCAGCGGTCTATACTTTTGTTCTTGGCTCGGATCGTTGAGCTTAAACGATTGGGCGACTTGTTCAATCGTAGACTCAGTTATAAATTTATGCGTACTTTCTTCCAACATCTTTACGACACCCCGTTTTCTGGTAGTTGCTGAAAATATTTGTAGAAGCCCTGGCTAAATTCACATTTAGCTTAGACAAGTCAAACCAAATTTTCTCATAGAGCTTTTGCAGGTCTTCTTGCGCTTGAGGAACCTGTTTATTTGGAAGCTATGATATTTGCTTTGCTCTTCGATTATCTTGCATAACACCATAAACTATACTTCCGTAGATTTTCGCGTTTTTAATAATTTTTTACTATAAATTTTTTGTAAAGCTTAGATGTTTTTTCTGTAAAGATACCGATCTCAAACTACACGAAGGAAAACTCCGTTCATAATCAGCGTATAGTATACGTAATTCTGCGGATAAAAAAGGGAGTTATGGGAAAGCGATCGCGTTACTGCAAACGATCTGCTTAACTAGATGCCGCTTCAGGCGATCGCGCAATCCCCGTAATTTTACTTATAACAATAAACAAGTTTCTACTATACTTATTAGCCAAGCACAGAGAATGAGTGAGCGAAACTTTTGCATCGCTACCATCAAGTCGAGTTTTCCAGGTGCAATCCGGTTATGGGTTGCGGTCAGATGTATCGCCTTGGCTAGTATGATTGGTCATTAAATCCAATTTTGAGCCAATTTAATCCCGATCTGGCCTAATTTAATTGAGATTTTGGCGTTCTAGGTACATTTGTTGGCTTCCAATCATGATTCATATCTTGAATTAAAAAAATGTATTAATAGTTACAATTTACCAAAAGCAAGTTTGAGCAAAGAGAGCGATCGCGCTCGTCTAAGTTTGAACGCTCTTACGCTAATCTTATTTTTCCCTCAGAAACTAAAAGCACAAACGATTAATCTAGGCATCAGGATCGGTTTCTCGATCTAGAAGCTGCATTAACTCTGCATTTTCTTGGATAAGTCTCTGATTCTCTTCAGAAAGGGCTATATTTAATTCTTTAATTCGATTAATTTCTTCCGGTGAAAAAGTTTTTACCTGTGCAACTTCGCTCGGAAGCTTAGTTTTTCTATCTTTTCCTTTATCATCCCTACCTGGGAAAAGATTGTTGAATAAAAAACTCCTCTGATTCCCAATCAACAAATTTGAAGGAAATCCTGAGTTTTTCGTTTGAGATTTTGCGATAAGATTCTTCGGCAAAGCTTTTGAGAACGCTACTATCAACTTTTTTCTTAGCCATTTGCATTAGCCTGCATAAGCTGCCAGCTTCCTCTCAAAGAAACTCTTCATAGATTCTTTAGATATTAAAGCATTAGAACCTTCAATTTCGGACAATCCTTTTCTAGCATCTAGCCAAGGATCTTCACGATGAGTCATAGTAGCTAAAGCAGCGCCATCATACCGTCCGTAAGCTTCCACGATTTGTTTGATAAACTCTATTTTTTCTGGTTCTAGTTCTGGAAATTCAAACTCTTCTTGAATGCTTCTCCATCCATAATCTTTGTACTTATCATATAATGCACGAATCACAGGCCCATACGTCCAAGCCTCAAAATCTTCTTCAAATAGTGGTTCTCCATCGTGAGTAGCCATATAAATAGCTTGGACATAGTAACAAAGCTTTTGCAGCTTCATCGGAGTTAGGCTTTCTTGAAAAACCTCTCTGTGATGAAGGATTATGATACTCACAATTTTTTTAAGATTTTCAGAAATCATAAATAAAGTCCTCATATCTCAGGTGTTCAAGTTATAGCCTAATTTCTTTGATGATTTCCTCTGTATTGCGTTCGTCTTCCCAAACACCAAATGTTTCTATAAATGTTTCAAGCGGATGAGGTATAGGCAGTTGTTCAGAGCGAATCGCGATTTCAGTAGCTAGTGGTTGATTTAACTCAGAAATGCCAAATTCCTGACCTTGCTCTTTAGCTTTTACGATGATTTGCATTAAAGCGATCGCTTGCCGCAATACATCGCTTTTACTGCCACCCATTTTACTAGCAAGTTCTTCCAATACCTCGTTAAGTTCGGGTGGCATATCTAGGCTGACGCGAACCATCTCTTGAGCGTTACTCAATATTAATTTTATCATAGCTTGTGGATAGCGATCGCTTACAATAACTCTGACGGATAGCAGAGCAGTACACCTCACTTTTGTGAAGCGATGGCGCCGCCCCTACCGATTTCCTGCTAAACTAAACTACCTTACTTATTCTTACTTGCTAGCTCTACCAACCATGAAGCTAATAAGACCGATAACTGTAGACGAAAGAGCTGCGATCGCAAATCTCATTTCTCCCGATGAAAATGCAAAATATAAAAAATGCTGTTCGTCATCCCGCACTAAAAAGCGCACGAGTACGTTAGTATCTAGTCCTTTCAAGCTGACTCTCCCGCACACTCAGCGATCGCCGCATCTATTTCTTCTAGAGAAATAGCTTTTCTACCTTCTTCGTACAGCATCCCAGATAACTCTCTTACGTCAATTTTGGCGGGTTGTAAATAAACCCTGCCATCTGACGCGATCGCAAAATCAATCGAGTCGCCTGGTTGCAAATTGAGCCATTCTAGAATCTCTCAAGGAATCGTAACTTGGAAAGAATTAGTTAATTTTGTTATTGCCATTTAAACCATCTCCTCTTGTAGTTTCTCCTGCACCCACAAATTCAAAAGGTTTTCCGCAGACATACCTCGGCTTTCGGCGACAGCACGGATTTTTTCCGATAAACTTTTATCAATTCCGTAATATGTCACTTTAGACTTAGGGCCAAGATTAATTGTAAATTCAACCGGATAAGTTTGATCCCAATAATCAGCCGTATCATGCTCATCCCAAAACTCTCCTATCTCTTCATAAGAGGTAGCATTTGAGATGGAGCTTCTAGTTATTTCTGTATTTTCTTCGTTCGGCATTGCTCATGTCCCTCGCAGATAATATTAAGGCATTTTTATCTTGCTTATAAATAAAGAAAACAGTTAAGTATCGTCCGGCATCTGTTTGACCATAAGCAGCATAAACATTTTCACTCTCCCGGTTTCCTTTTTCGATAAATCTTATAATTGGCAACCCATAGAATACTTCTAGAACCTCTTGAGGCTGGACACGGTGCTTTCGCGCGAGTTTTTCAGTGATATTTTCCAGAAAAATAAAGTCGAATATTTCCAACTAAATTATACCTCCTTTTTGGCGATTCCGAGATGCACGCCCCCACCCAGAACCCAGGTAGGGGCATTTTATCCAGCTTAATGCACTAACTCAATCGCGCGTTTCGTCAACGCTTCAGCAGTTAATCCATTAAACGCCATCAATTCACCAGCACTGGCAGTGGTTTCTCCTCGCTTCCAAGCGAAAGTATCGCGCTTGCAATTACTCCGCAACATGATAGGTTCGAGCATCCCGGCAGCGCCACCTGTGACGCCGATTAAGGCATCTCCACCAAACAATGCTTCAAATTTGGCATCGTCTAAAAAGCCGCCATCGGGTTCGGAACAAGTGTCCCAAGCTACATCGCTTTGACGATACAAACGGCGAGGATTGACAACAGAAACTATCTTCACGCCTATACCTTCTGTTTCCAAGAAAGCTGCTGCTTCAAATACAGGCATTAGCGTCATATCGCCAATCACTGCGAACGTAACTTTCTTACTGCCTTCGACTTCGTGCAACACGACTGCACCATCTTGCAATGCTTGGCGGGTTTGTTCAAATGTGGTGTGAATTGGTAGGGGAGATTTGCTCGCAGTAATTACAACTCCCTTATTCTTTGTACTCAAACCCCATTCGTAACAAACTTGAATGCTATTCGCATCGGGTGGGAATAAAGGAAATACATTTCCATTCCGCATCATTGCCGCGAAATACGCTTCAATTTCCGGACGTTGGTGCGTCCATCCGTTGCGCCCTTGTTCCAATGCCCCGGCTGTAAATAAAGTAATTGTAGACGGAGTAGAGCGGCGTAATTCTGCCATTGCTTGCGTTACCGTTTGCCAAATTGGTAAACCGTTGATGGCAAAAGATTCGTAAGAACACCACAAAGTGCGGCTACCCATTAATGCCAAACCTGCTGCTAATCCGGCACAAGCATCTTCGCTCAAAGGTTCGTAAACTTGTCCGCCTGGTGCTTGGTTGTACAAGTCGTCAGTTGTCGGGTGGATAATTTTCAGCGCTTGGTTAATGTTGGCAATTCCAGATGCTTCGTTACCGTCGGCATTGGTGACTAGATAGTTAGGATCTGTTTGTCCTACATGTGCCACCAAACGCCCCATTGATGTTGTAGAAACTTTGGGATTTTCGTCACCAATGGCGTATTCTTCTAAAGGCAATTGACCTAATTCTGGCAAGGGTAATTCAAATTCTGTCACGGCGGTTTTAGCCGCTGGTCCACCACCGGCGCGTTCGCAATTTGTCCGCACTATCTGCCAAGCTGATTCAGGCAAGGCACGGGTTTTCAAAGCGCTAATAATGTGGGGACTATCGAGGGTATCTTTGGCATAAAGGTTGTGGGATTTTGCTCCTCGTGCGTGGACACCTGCGCCTTTGAGTTGTTTAATAATAAATGCGGTTAGTTTGCCTCCGAGTGCCGAACGCGCGGCTTTGTCAATTCCGACAATAACTGCTTTAGTAAATGCGAGGCGTTGCTCGAAAGAAAAAGCAGTACTATCGACGTAATCTCCAGATTGATTTTGGTCGTCGAATTCTTTGGCATCGATTAAAACAACTTCTTCAAAACCATTACCTTGCCAATATGCCAGCATTTCGGCGTTGGTTTTGAGCGACACCATGCTGTGGTGTTCTTGAGAATAACCATTCCAAACCAAAACGGGTAAGAAATTGGTCACTTGGGGATAGGCGGTGTGGAAGTGTGCCATACCGCTCATAATGTAAGGTTCGCCTAACCCGCCATCGCCGATGGTGAAGGGGAATAACTTATCTTTGTGGAGTAATGCCGCTGCCATTGCAAAGTGTTCCCCTTGTCCCAGGGGGCCTGCGGGTGCGAGAATACCGGGTATGTAGCCAGAGAGGTGGCCTAAGAGTCCGTGTTTTTCCCGGAAGCGATCGCGCAACTGCTGCACCGTATTTATCCCCATGTCCTCTAACGACCGATCCAAGAACATGGCACTATAAAATCCCGGCGCGTGGTGTCCCACTTCCGTAATAATATTCTTGTAACCCAGCATGACTAACGCCGCGTAAGCTTCCGCTTGCGAAGCAAAACCGCCTGGGTGTCCGGAAGCTTTACTTCCCGTAATTTGCAGCGTTAAATAGCGCAAAGCGTCGGCATAAAGTAAAGTTTGGTAAACGGCAGCCGCATCGGTGGGATCTGCGATCGCTACACTCCCCTCCCCAATTGCCGGTGTTTTCCCGTAAGTATCAAAATCCGGTATCGCTTCCCCAAAATACTGAATTCCCTCGCAAAAACTCGCACTCGCCGACGTTGCCTTTGGTGTTGTTGCTGTCATGCTTGTTACCTTAATCTCTCTTTAGAGAACCGTAGCTGCTCGATCGATTTAACAAAAATTTTACAACTTTTATGTTGCAAAAGTTGATTACTAATAAGTAATAAAAAGATAAATTAAGTTAAAGTTGAAATTGTGCAATTTTATGGTAGTAATAAACTTTTTTGTTGTACCGCAGAGAAAGCTATAGCACACAAAAGAGAGAAAAAATTTGATAATTGTGTTTTTTTGGGTTACCAGGTAGGCGCAAGACAAGTTCTCTGAGAATAATTTTCTCCCTTGTCCTCCTTGTCCTCCTTGTCCCTGGATCAAACTGTCCTTTTTTGCGGCGATCGCTGACAAATCCCACCCGGTCAGGTGTGGACGATAGAAAATAATAGTGCCAAATTTAACTTAAAACCGATCTGAATTTTGTTTAAATTTACCGATGAAACTACCACCCGGCCCGAAAACCCCAGCCATGCTGCAAATGATCCGGTGGATCGCACGCCCGATGCAGTTTATGGAAGACTGTGCCAACCGCTACGGCGACATTTTCAGCGCACGGGTAGCTACCGGCTTAATCCCGGTCGTATTTGTCAGCAACCCCCAAGCGCTGCAAGAAATTTTGACTGGCGATACCAAGGAGTTTGAAGCCCCTGGGGAGTCGAACCAAATTTTTGAACCCTTACTGGGGAAACAATCGATGATTGCGTTGAGTGGCGCATCCCACCGTCGCCAGCGCCAATTGATGATGCCTCCGTTTCACGGCGAAAGGATGCGAACCTACGGTGAGACGATTGGCAATGTTACCGAACAAGTGATGAATCAGTGGGAGAAAGGTAAACCTTTCTGCGTCCGCACTTCCACCCAAGCGATTACCCTGCGGGTGATGATGAAAGCCGTGTTTGGTTTGAATGAAGATGCGCGAGGCGAAAAAATCGAGCATCTTGTGGTGGGAATGATGGATCAAATGAGTTCTCCCTTCAGCGCCGCGATGCTTTATTTTCCAGCTTTGCAAAGAGATTTAGGCGCGCTGACTCCTTGGAGAAACTTTGTGCGCCGGAGGCAGCAAACTGACAATTTGCTTTACGAGGAAATGCAACAACGTCGGGCGCATCCCGATCCCAATCGCACAGATATCCTGAGCTTGTTAATGGCGGCGCGGGATGAAGCGGGAGAAGCGATGACCGATGAGGAATTGCGCGATGAGTTGATGACGCTGTTGCTAGCTGGTCATGAAACTACAGCAACGGCGATCGCTTGGGCATTGTACTGGATTCATAAACTACCATCGGTACGAGAAAAATTACTGCAAGAACTAGATAGTTTGGGCGACAATCCAGATCCAGGCGCTATTTTCAAATTGCCTTATCTGAATGCGGTTTGTAGCGAAACATTGCGAATTTATCCCGTTGGGATGTTAACCTTCCCCAGAGTGCCGAAAGTACCTGTCACCCTCGGCGGCTACGATATCGCACCCGGTACGATTTTGATGGGTTCGATTTATTTAACTCACCAACGAGAAGATGTATATCCAGAACCCAAACAATTTAAACCAGAACGCTTCTTAGAAAGGCAATATTCACCTTACGAATACTTGCCCTTCGGTGGTGGTGCGAGGCGATGCATCGGTTATGCTTTTGCCTTGTTTGAAATGAAAGTAGCGCTGGCTAAAATACTTTCGCGTTTTGAACTGGAACTGGCAGATAATCGCGAAGTACAACCGACGCGCCGAGGTTTGGTTTCAGCACCGAATCGTAGCATTCAGATGGTAGTAAAAGGCGAACGTCCCGTGAAGTCTCGCACGCTTGAAGCAATCCCTAGTTGAATCTAGAGGTCTGGGTAAATCAGAAACCCAGACCTCTACGCACTTATTCGCCAGATTGACTCTGAGTTGCTGGCTGCACTTGCTCTACTGTTAAATCCAATGCCCCGGCAATTTGTTCTACGCTCAATCCCAATGCCAACAATCGCGGTACAGCTTCTAACTTGGCTCTTAGCTCACATTCCTCCTGAATTTCCTGCTGAATTTCCTGCTTAATGCTTTGATAAATCCTTGTTTGTTTAAATTCGCTTTCGGTAAGGGCAAACATTGCTCGGATCTCCTCGCGACTGAACTGGGTAAACTTGTACAGCAATACCGTCTCTATCAATTGTGAACTACCCACACCGCTCTAGCGAGTCGGTGTGGGCTTCCAGATTCGCAGCCCTTCGCCCATAACCATTGCGGCTATCAGGTCTTACACAAGCTCCACTGGCAGAAACGGGGTTCCCTCCGCCTACAGTCACAGTCAGTATCCGAATGCCTTCAGTCCTAATGTTCAACGCTGCATTGCCATCGCGGTCATGATTGGTTCCACAGGAAGGACAATCCCATTCCCTAATATCAAGTGACAAATTGTCCCTAACATAGCCGCAACGAGAACATTTTTTAGAACTGGGGAAAAATCTATCAATTTCCACCAGCTTACCTTCTTTCCGTTTTAACTTGTATGCCAGGAAATTAACAAACATTCCCCATCCAACATCGGATATTGCTTTTGACAGCTTTCGGTTTCGTATCATCCCTTTAACGTTGAGATTTTCCACAACGATGACTTGACTTTCGTCTACCAATTTTCTACTGAGTTTATGCAAGAAATCTTGGCGGGCATTTGACACTCGTTCGTGAACCTTAGCTACAATCCTCCTGAATTTTTGTCTGGTTTTACTTCCCTTAGTTTTACGAGCAAGCTTTTGCTGCTTTCTCGCTAAATTCTTTTCGTGACGTTTTAGGTGTTTAGTATTGGCGTACTTAGTTACTGTTTCGCCATCGTGGACGATAGCGAAATCTTTTACTCCCAAATCTATCCCCAGGATCTTGCCATCGTATAAAATTTGATTTCCCAGCGGTTCAACCTCGCACAAAACAGAAGCGAAGTACTTACCTGATGGAGTCTTACTAATCGTTACTGTTTTAATCCTTCCTGCTATTTGCCGGTGAAATACAGCTTTAATTTCCCCAATTTTAGGAACAGATAGCAAGCTTCCCCTAACAACAACATTCTGAGGATATTGAATTGACTGTTTACCGTGCTTGGACTTGAATCTAGGAAATCTAGCTCTCCCTTGAAAAAAATTAGTAAAGGCTCTGTTGAGATTAATTGCTACACACTGCAAAACGGCAGAGTAGCAATCTTCTTTCAACCAAGGGAATTCCTTCTTGAGCTGAGGTAACATTCCCTTGTAGGCAGTAAGCTTTAAACTTTTACCTGTTTCTTTATAGTGCTGAATGCAAGCATTTAAAGCGTAATTCCAATACCATCTGCTACATCCAAAGGATCTAGACAGAGCCAGTTCTTGCTCTGGGTTTGGATAGAGACGTACTTTAACTGCTGTCAGCACTCAGCTCGATCTCCATGCTCAGCGTTGCTACTTTTTATTCTTCCTTTTGCAGCTTTTTTAGGGTTTCTAGCTCTAGCTCTCTGAGGGTGATTGGCTCATCTATCAGCTTTTCGACTAACTCGCCCATCGTAATTTGCATTCTGGCTGATTGCGCTTTCAGCCGATTTCTCAGTGTTTCGGGTACTTCCACCCGCAGCATTACTGTATTTGCGTCTTTTCCTGGCATTGATAGCATCAGTGAACCTCATCCCTATTATGAGCCACTTTTGCGTAGTTTTTTAATAACATTGATGAGATTGATGAGATTGATGCTATTATAGCTACAATAGCTATTAAAGCTATAAGGTCAAAAGCCAGCGCCGAACTTTCCCAGAGCTAACGCTGGCTTCTGGCTCTCTTAAAAAAGGAGGCATTAACAATGGTAGAACCAATTGGCGATCGCGATCGCGTGCCGGAGGCATATCGCTCCTATGAGTATCAGCGAGCATTAGATGACTTTTGCATTACGCAACTGTTATGGTGTATCGCTAATTACTCGGATGGTGATTTTAACGCGACCCGGTTGTCTCTGAAGGCACAGGAAGCACAGAACATTGCTGCTTTGCTAATTGAGCAGATTAGTAGCAATCTCAAGGGATATGTGCTTGCTGGCTATCTCAACACGATCAGAAATCAAGAAACACAGCATCGTCCTTGGGTAATTGTGCGGTTGTTACCGGGTGCTAAAACGCACACAATTGCTCGTTTTTTCAATCGCCAAGATGCGGACGATCGCATACGAACGTTGCGGCGGTATGTTCCCCAGGCGGTGTTTGAGATGATGTTTGAGCCGCCAGAAAGGTAGCGTAACGCGGTAAAAATGTAGGTTGGATAGAGCGCCAGCGTTACCCAACCTACCTCGAACCTCATCTGTGCGATCGCTCATGACTGCTCAGAATAGAGAAATTATCGTCGAACGTAAGAATTAAACTATAGCTAATAGCTAAGAACCTTTTTGTCGAGGAATAGCCAAACCGATCGCGCCCAATTCATAATCAAAGATCGCATAGACTGTATCCAAAAAGAGCGATCCAACCAGAAGCATTCCTTCGGGCATCCCATCGAGTACCTGGATACCCAATTCCCAATATTCGTCGTTGAGTTTGAGGAAATATTGCTGGGGTGTAAGCGTATAGATTGCACTGCCGATTGCTAGGGCGATGACAGGATAGTTGTACAGCTCTTTTTCTGAAGATACGTATGTCGGCAGGCGACCGTTATCTGTAACGCTATTGACAAGCGTGTTTATCAATGTTTCGGGGCCTTTAAAAAAGGACGAGCCGGTATCCAGCACAAACGTTGTAATGCCTGCTTCCACTGGCGTTCCATTAACCAAAAATGCCTTTAAATCTATGCACCATAGATAGTTTAAAGGCGATGAAGAGTCATCTTGTAAACTGAGCAACTGCAAGGTTTCAGGATCGAATTTAGAAAAATCGATGCCACCAAAAAGACATTCGCCCGCGCCTTGAGAAACATCGCTCCAGAATGATGCGATCGCATAAGCAATCTTGCCATCCTTTTTAAGCTGTAGCATTAACGCTTCGGTGCGCTCATCGCCCTTCCAGTAAGGAGAGGGAATGGCAATCCCACCATCGCACGCTAACTCCTGAAACTGGGAACCTTGATAGTCTATACTGACCTCAAAATTCATCCGTTCATTAGTAGGTATCTGAGTGCGGTATCCTTCGATGCAATGTTCTATGGTGAAAATATCTTCGCCGATCTCAACGGTCATCTTCCCCCACGGGCCGAAGTCTTTGATCGTTGGCGTTGGCTCGACAGATTGGTAAGTTGAGGAGGCGTCGGAGTAGAAACGCTGGTGAGCCATACAGGCATCAGTTGTACACTTCGAGGATGTGATCCAGGTGTTATCCGTCCCCGAATCGACCATGAATTTTAGCTCCTGGGCGGGCGTGCCTAGACCGACCGTTGTATACCAAGGCGTGGCACCATTATCGGTTAGCTTACCAAGCTGAAGCGGAAATGCTACGCAGGGCATCTCCCCAAGTTTGGGAGCATTAAAATCTTTGCGTTCCATTGCTAATACCTTCGATCAATTTTACTGGCGCGTAAAGGTTGCTTTATCGACGATCGTTGAACCCCAGTTATCGCTAGGATTGGTATCTTTTTGTAACAGGTAGGTTGTCGTCATCTTCAGCTGATTTTCATCCGCAATCTGCACCTGCCCAGAGAAGGCTGAAACCCAGTTAGAGCTTTCATCCTCTCCACCCGGCTCGATGTTGCGCCAAGAGATGGCAAACGCGACAGTTTGGCTATTGACTTTCGGCTCTGGCTTAATGTCGGTGATGCCTGTGAGATTGTATACCCCGGTTGCACCCGTATGGGATTTATAGATTCCTACGAACATGCCAGTGTCTGAATTGACACTCCTAATCTCCATAATCGAGCCAAATTCATTAAGCCACGTTCCTTCCAGGTTGATATATTCCATCGATTTTTTTCTGATAGTAGAGTAATATATAAAGTGTATAGTTTAAACCAATGTTTTGCAACCGCAGTCGCTTTAAAGGCTCAATTGATTTACCAGCATTGTCTTTTTTTACTAAACCTACCTGTAGAGCTTACTTAAAACCTTTATTTCTAGGATAGAATAACACTTGCGGGGCTTACTTTAACCTTGAATTGGAGGCGGAGCCTCCAGATCTTCGTTCCCAGGCGTAAGCCCGGAGAACGAGATTGTAGAGGCTCTGCCTCGATTAAGTTATTGACTCTGCGGGGTGTTAGAGGAGGGTACAGCACCGTTTCCACTTCAGTAGCTAATGGGTTGATTAAGTCGAATGAATTCAAATCGAATTAACTTTTTATATAAAATGGGATGCGCCAACGTGTTTTTGGCGCTCTTTTTTGGGATATCAAATAGCCAGGTTGCCGCTCAAATTATCCCCGATGCAACCTTGCCGACTAATTCTGTTGTCACCCCTTCCAGCAATAGTTTTACTATCAATGGGGGAACAACCGCAGGCGGCAACCTGTTTCACAGCTTCCGAGAATTTTCTGTTCCTACTGGCTCAGAAGCGTTTTTTAACAACGCCCCAACCATTGAACGTATCATTGCTCGCGTGACTGGGGGGCAAGTTTCTAATATTGACGGGTTAATTCGTGCCAATGGAAAGGCGAGTCTATTTTTAATTAACCCCAGCGGCATTATCTTTGGTTCTAACGCCAAACTCGATATTGGGGGTTCATTTATTGGCAGTACTGCTGACAGCATTCGCTTTGCCGATGGCAATGTTTTTAGCGCCACCAATCCCAACGCTCCGCCGCTGCTAACGGTTAATGTTCCGATTGGTTTGCAATCCGGTGCAACCCCAGGAGCAATTCGCGTGCAGGGGGCTACTTTGCAAGTCGCGCCTGGAAATACGCTAGGACTTGTAGGGGGAGATTTAAACATACAGGGAGGGAAACTATCGGCACCTGGGATAGATTTTCAGACCCAACCTGGAGGACGAATTGAATTAGGAAGCGTGGGGGCAAATCAAACAGTTAACCTTGCACCAACAGCGACGGGTTATGGTCTGGACTATGGCGGCGTGCAAAACTTTAGAGACATTCAACTCTCTGGGGGAGTTTCTGTTGATGCGAGTGGGGAGCCGAGTGGTAATATTCAAGTCCAGGCGCGAACTTTGCAAGTAACTGAGGGAGCGCGGATTGTTTCTTTTAACTCCGGGTCGCAACCAGGAGGATCGATCGATGTGAATGCTGCTGAGGCGGTGGAAATTAGGGGAAATGGGCTGGATACCCACAAAGAAAATCTCTTGATCTGGCTTGTCGATCCGTTCGACCCAGGGAGATTGCGTCACGGCTTTTTCACTTTGAGTTTTGGCTCTGGCGCTGCTGGAGATATTGCAATTAACACGGGATCTTTTATTACCCGCGATGGTGCTTTTATTGAAGCTTTTGCATGGAAAGGGCCGGGAGGAAATGTGATGCTCTCTGCTACAGATGCTGTAGATGTGAGTAGGTTGATTATGGGGAGCATTGTAGCCCAGGGAGCCACAGTCCCTTCTGGAAACACGCTCGTTAATACAAACAGGTTAATTGCACGGGATACTACACAAATTGCTGCGGCGAGCTTTGGCGATGGTCGCGGGGGAGATTTAACTCTTAATGCTTCAGAGAGCGTAGAAGTGGTCGGTACTAGAGCGCTGCCTGTAGGGAATCTTGGAGGATTCATCACTGGTATATACACCACTACCCTGGGTTCCCAGGACGCCGGAAATTTACAAGTTTCCACCCGTCGGCTGATCTTGCGGGATGGAGGAATTATAGGAGCGAATACTTATGCTGGGGGACGGGGTGGGAGTGTCAATATAACTGCAACCGACTCGATTTTAATTCGCGGTACTTCTCCCCCAGATGATGGATATAACTTTCCCAGTTCTATCCAAGCTCTGGCTTATCCCGGCTCTACCAATGGAGGAGGAAATGTAACCTTAACGACTGGAACTTTAACAATTCGGGATGGAGCCAATGTCAACGTAGGCGCTTTAGTACCGGGGTTTGCAGGCAGTTTGAGGATAGTAGCAAACTCGGTAATTTTAGACAACAAAGGCCGTCTTGCCTCTGCAACCACATCCGGTGAAGGGGGCAATATTTTTGTGCAGACACAGAACTTGCAGTTACGCCGCAACAGTACCATCACCGCTACTGCCGGAGGCACTGGGAATGGGGGAAATATTGCGATTGATAGCAACACCCTGGCAGCGTTGGAGAATAGTAGCATTACTGCCAATGCTTTCCAAGGAAGGGGCGGCAATATTTCTATCAACACCCAAGGCATCTACGTTGCGCCTAGTAGCCGCATCACCGCCAGTTCCCAACTCGGCGTTGCTGGCGTCGTGCAAGTGAACAACCCCGAAACGAGTCCCAACGCTGGGTTAGTCAATTTACCCGAAAATGTCACCGACACCAGCAACCAAGTACAGGTGGGTTGTGCAGCCGTGCAGGGTAACTCCTTTACCATTGTCGGACGCGGCGGTTTACCAGAAGATCCAAGTGCCATAGTTCGAGCGCAGACGGTGTGGCGAGATTTGCAAGATTTTGCCGCCAGGGGAAACAGGGACTTGTCTCAGCAACAACGCGAGTCTAGTGCAGCAGTTTCCGCCTCCGTGAGCGATCGCATTGTAGAAGCTTCTGGTTGGATAATTAATCGATCGGGGCAAGTCGAATTAGTCGCCGATCTCCCCCGAGCTACTCGCAGCCGTTCGGCATTGGGAGTTCCTGAATGTAGAGATTTGCGTAATTGAAAACGGATCTCTAGGGGCACAGCGAGCGCGCGATCGCGTTTGCTAGGTTAGTTTCAGCAAAATAACTATTTTTAACAAAACCAATGAAACTACCCGATGGGCTAAAAACGCCGCGATTTTGGCGAAGGTCTGGTTAAAGAAACCGGGTTTCTTTTTTGGTAGTACCCATTCTCCTGGTCAAATTCCCCCCTCGATAGATAGATTGTCGCTCAAATAATTTATTCTGTCGCTATACAGATACTCTGCCCCTATCTGACAACTTAAATTAAACATCAGGGCAACGTATTTATAGGGCAGTTAACGCACTTATGCCAGATTTAGGAGAGCAGGCGATTTCAAAAGCCGCAGAAATTGGATTAGCCAGTCAATTGGATGAAGTCGAAGAACTGAATGTAGATATTCGGACTAATCCGCTCAAGCTGATTCAAGGCGAATTAGAATCAGTTTCAATTGAAGGCAAAGGTCTGGTAATGCAACAAGACCTGCGCGCCGAAGAATTAAAGGTAAATATCGATAATATTGCCATTAATCCCCTCAGTGCTGCCTTTGGCAAAATTGAACTGAATCATCCCACTGAAGCCGAAACTTTTGTGGTTTTAACCGAAGCCGATATCGACCGCGCCTTTAATTCAGAATTCCTCAACGAAAAGCTGCAAAACCAAAAGGTACATGTCAACGGTCAGCCGATGACTATTGACACAAAACAGGTAGAATTTCGCTTACCCGGTGAAGGAAAATTTGCTCTCAAAGCCGATCTTGTTATGCAAGAAACCGGCGAAACCAAGCAAGTTTCTTTTACCGCAGTTCCCCGGATGCGCGAAGGTGGAAATCGCCTATCTCTGGAAGAAGTTCAATACGCCGAAGGCGAAGAAATCTCCCCAGAACTTACACAAGCTTTGTTAGAACAATCTAGCGAATTGTTAGATTTGCGAAACTTTGAACTACAAGGTATGTCGCTGCGCCTGAAGCATTTAGATGTGCAAGCAGGTAAGCTAACGCTGCAAGCTGAAGCGTTGGTAAAAGAGTTCCCGTCTGCGTAATTTTAGATTTAAGATTGCAGATTTCAGATTTAATTTGAGTCTGCAATCTTTTAATTCACAATCCTAGAAACCGGGTTTCTTGCTGCGATCTATGATTGCCAAACCCAGGGGTTTCTTGGCGAAAGTCCTGAATACAAAATCCGATCCCCCCCTGCCCCCCCTTAATAAGGGGGGGTTGCCAAATCCCAAATCCCAAATCCCCAATCTGAAATCTCAAATCTAAAATCTCAAATCAATATTATGCCAGACAACAATTTAAAAATAGAAGAACAAGCGCTTTCTCAGGCAGCGGAAATAGGAATTACTAGCCAACTTGAGGCAGTCGAGGATATTAATGTAAGTGTCCGTACCGATTTGCTGAAAATGGTTCAAGGCAAGGCTGATTCGGTTTCGGTTGTGGGACAAGGTTTAGTCGTCCAAAAAGATATCCGCGTGCAGGAAATGGAACTGCACACGAGTAATATTGGCATCGATGTTTTAGGCTCGCTTTTTGGCGGCGAAGTTGAATTAGACCACCCAACTGATGCGAGTATTCGCGTTGTTTTAAAAGAAGCCGATCTTAATCGGGCGATGAATTCTGACTTGGTTCGCCGCAAGATGCCATCGATAGAGTTGAATATGGATGATGGATTGGTGACTTTGAAACCGCAACAGATGGAAATGCAATTACGCGGTGGCAACCAGATTATGTTTAGCGGTGAATTTCTGGTACAAACTGAGGGGAAAACTGAAGAACTTGCTTTCACTGCCAGTGCATTACCTCGTACCGACGAACATCCGATATTGCTGCAAGGACTTTACTGCACCAAAGGCAAAGGGATTGAAATCGAATTTGCTTATGCTTTGATGAAAAAGGCCAAGGAATGGATGAATTTACCTTATTTTGAATATGAAGGATCGGCTTTTCGGATCAAGAATTTTGTGGTGGGTGAAGGTACTTTAACCGTCGAAGTGGAAGCTTATATGCGGCAAATACCTTCATTAGAAATTTAAAATTTTTGTCGGTGCATCCTGGGGATAGGGTGGCAGGGGGTAGGGGATGCGATCGCGAGCTGCAACACGGGTGGTAAAATGGTCGCTTGGCTAGCGATCGCGCACTACAGCCGCAATATCATCCCCTTGCCACCGGAAAATAGTACGTAAGGCGGAGGAAAAAACATTTAGATTGCGCCAAAATAGATATTGTCTCAATAACGCTCTCTGCAATTAGACAGCAGTCCTTTCTTTTCTCGATCTGCTTAAAATCGAGAAAAAACAATATCCTCTGGAGCAACACAAATGCAAACCTATGACGTTGTAATTATTGGTGCAGGGCATAATGGTTTAGTCTGCGCCGCTTATTTGCTCAAAGCCGGATACAGCGTTTTATTACTAGAAAAACGTTCGGTTCCCGGTGGAGCAGCTACAACCGAGGAAATCATGCCGGAGGAAGCACCCGGGTTTAAATTCAACCTCTGCGCTATCGACCACGAATTTATTCACCTGGGACCAGTTGTTGAAGAATTAGAACTGGAAAAATACGGGTTAGAATATCTTTTCTGCGACCCGGTTGTTTTTTGTCCCCACCCAGATGGAAAATATTTCTTAGCCCATCGCGACTTGGACAAAACTTGTGCGGAAATTGCCAGATATAACGATCGCGATGCCAAAAAGTACAAGGAATTCACTCTATTTTGGCAACGCGCTTTAGGGGCAATGATTCCTATGTTTAACGCCCCACCAAAATCGATTATCGATATTGCAGGCAATTACGACATTCAAAAGCTAAAAGATTTATTCTCGGTCATCGGTTCGCCGAACAAAACATTAGACTTCGTTCGCACGATGTTAAGCAGCGCCGAGGATATGGTAAATGAGTGGTTTGAAGAAGAATTTCTCAAAGCACCTCTGGCAAGATTAGCTTCTGAATTAGGTTCGCCTCCTTCACAAAAAACCCTGGGAATTGGTGCCATTATGATGGCAATGCGTCACAATCCCGGCATGGCAAGACCGAGAGGCGGGACGGGTGCTTTGGTGGAAGCATTGCTGAGATTAGTGAAAAGATTGGGTGGAGAAGTTCTCACCGACCAACATGTCGATCGCATCTTAATTGATAATGGCAAAGCCGTCGGGGTTCGCGTGGCAAATGGCACGGAATACCGCGCCACAAAAGGCGTTATTTCTAATATCGACGCGCGGCGTTTGTTCTTACAATTGGTGGATGAAAGCGATGTCGATGCTGCCGATCCAGATTTGCGCCACAGGTTAGATCGTCGCATCGTTAATAATAACGAAACGATCATGAAAATCGACTTAGCAATGAACGAACCGCTCAGGTTTGAACATCACGAACACAAAGATGAATATTTGATTGGTTCGGTGTTAATTGCTGACTCGGTGCGGCAAGTGGAAATTGCTCACAGCGATCCATCTGTGGGTAAAATTCCCTTAGAAGATCCTTCGATGTATATAGTGCAACCGACGATGTTAGATCCGTCGATGGCACCCGATGGCAAGCATACAGTTTGGATCGAATATTTTGCCCCTTATCGCATTGCTGGTTTGGAAGGAACTGGTCAATACGGCACGGGTTGGACGGATGAACTGAAAAATCAAGTTGCCGATCGGGTGGTTGACAAAATAGCAGAATACGCGCCAAACGTGAAGACAGCAACCTTTGCCCGTCGCGTCGAAAGTCCGGCAGAATTAGGAGCGCGTTTAGGCGCTTATAACGGCAATTACTATCACATCGATATGACTCTCGATCAGATGGTATTCTTCCGTCCGTTGCCGGAAATTGCTAATTACAAAACACCGATTGATGGACTGTATCTCACGGGTGCTGGAACTCACCCCGGTGGTTCAATTTCTGGAATGCCGGGACGCAATTGCGCGCGAGTATTCTTGCACGCGCAACAACCAATTACCCAAACTTTAAAGGATGCACGCGATTCAATTAAATCCACGGTTGAATCGGTGTTTAGAATTATGTAATTGGTCATGGGTAATGGGTAATTGGTAATTGGTAATAGCGGATTGTAAAATTAAATTTCAGATTGTATAACTAAGTGTAAAATCTGAAATAATAAAATTACCAATTACCAATTACCCATTAGCAATTACCAATTACCCATTAGCAATTAACAATTAGCAATTAGCAATGAAAAATCGCGTTTTAATTATTGGGGGAAGCGGCAGAATTGGCAGCAGTGTGGCGGCGGATTTGGTCGCTCATACAGATGCCGAAATTACGATTACTGGCAGAAATACAGTAACCGGAAAGGCCGTTAGTTCTTATCTGGGGTCGCAAGTACAGTTTTTAGCTTTGGATTTGGCAGAGAAGGAATTGTTACGGGAAGCAATAGCAAATTCCAACATCGTCATTCACTGTGCTGGGCCATTTCACTACCGCGATGCTGCTGCCCTCAAAACTTGCATCGAAAATGGCGTCAATTACCTCGATGTCAGCGACCACCGCTCTTTTACTGTCAAGGCTCTAAACTATCAATCTGAGGCGGAAAAAGCCGGGGTGACCGCCATTGTAAATACAGGAATTTTTCCCGGTATTTCTAATAGTATGGTGCGCCACGATGTGGAACAATTGGATAGTGCGGATCGCATCCATTTAAGTTATGTGGTATCCGGTTCTGGCGGCGCTGGAATTACGGTGATGCGGACGACATTTTTGGGGTTGCAAAATCCCTTTGAATCTTGGATTGATGGCAAATGGCAAGTAGTAAAACCTTATAGCGATCGCGAAGCAGTCACTTTCCCTCCCCCCTACGGCAAAACGGGCGTTTACTGGTACGATATGCCGGAAACTTTTACGCTGCGCGATGCGTTTCCAGTCAAAACTGTAATTACAAAATTCGGTTCGGTTCCCGATTTTTACAATTATCTTACCTGGTGGGTGGCTAAAACTTGGCCCGCTAGCTGGTTGAAAAATTCAGCCGTTATCGAGTTTTTATCCAACGTTAGCTATAAGATGACTGGAGTAAGCGATCGCTTTACCGGCATCGGTGTAGCCATTCGTTCTGAAGTTACGGGAATTAAAAACAATCAACCGGCGAGTTATTGCTCAACTTTAGTGCATGAAAATACAGCCGCCGCCGCAGGTTGTGGCACGGGTACGCTGGCTCAGTTAATTTTAGATGGAAAACTGAACAAACCCGGCGTTTGGGCAGTGGAACAAGCATTACCAACCGATTTGTTTCAACAGGTAATGCAAAGTAGAGGCATAGAAATTCAGGGCGGTTTTTTGCCCAATCGTTAAGTTATTAAACGCTTGGGTAATTGGTAATTGGTAATCGGTAATTGGTCATCGGTAATGGGCGTTTTAACATCATCAAAAACTATAGACTACCGTTGCTAGCAGACATGATATTAGTAATTAGCAATTACCCATTAGCAATTACCAATTACCAATTAGTTAAAAATGCTTTCTTGTTCGGCTTGAAAAATATATTCATAGTCGAAAACTAAAGATTTGAGATGGCGAATAATTGAAAAACCAAAATCAATCACCGTATCGGTTGTAAAGGTAGCGATCGTTAGCTCGGTTAACTTTCTATCGGTGAGGTTGGGTTTTTGAATAAAATAATCGTGTTTATCAAAAAAGACTTTTTCATTTTTGGGAACGACTAATTTGTTGAGTTTATGAGCGAATTGAATCGGTTTGATGTACTCTTGAATAAATCTGGATGGATATTTTTGCAAAGAAGCTAATCTTTCGTGCTGCGACCAACTCATTTTAAACATCATCTTAAACAGTTCAAACCCTAAAATATAATTAAAAACGCTATTTCTTTCTTCGGTATTGCTGCATAAGCGTAAGGCTGATTCTAAATACCGCTCCGGCTGGCGGCGCATATCTTGAGCCGAATGGATATAAAACTGTCTCACATAGATTTTTAACAGGGATTCGCTGAGTTCGGTTTGAATGTTAAAGGCTTTTAGATAGGCTTGGACTCGGTGTTGAGTATCGCGATCGCGCAGGGTTCTAGCAACTAAGCCATCAGCGGTATAATAATCTAAAAATTCCGCTTGAACTTCCGGAGTGGCGGCACAAATTAAATGGCACAAAGATAAAACGTAGCGACGTTGATGCCAAGGTAAACTTTCAGCCCATTGTCTCGCAGCGGGAGGGAGTTTTTCCAGCATATTTTCTGCCCTCATATACTCAGAACTGGATTTGTGTATAACGTTGGGTTTTGTCATAACCTCTAGAAGTTAAAAGCGAGACGATCTGGTGAAAAAACGAAGCCGTTGGTTTAAGCGATCGCGCGATCGCCAACTAACTACGAACGAGGACACACGCACCGTACACGCAACTGAAATCGAGAACGACGAATCAGAATTATTCCACCTGACTCGCCTTCAGATTAGTATTCCCAGAACTCTGCCAGAACACACACACCCAAGTCTGACGCATTTTGCAGCTTTTGCCGACTCTGATGGTTATAGGCAAATGAAAAGCAGGACAGCTTGGCACCAATCCTTTAATCGACGGTGCGGATGTGGTACTTACCCTAACTCACATCTTGCACCTAAGAGATAAACAGCCGCCAAATAAATTTGGGGCTGAAAGCTTAAGTTAGCTAAAGCTAA
>ERZ1066128.2-NODE-2-length-150176-cov-38.094863_pt1 | contig 150176 bp, 130 predicted proteins | sample MGYA00382775_ERZ1066128 | MGnify/ENA primary metagenome ERZ1066128 (study PRJEB33369, sample SAMEA5778358) | biofilm metagenome | biome: Industrial cooling water; feature: Water cooling tower basin; material: Biofilm | place: United Arab Emirates | collected...
TCTGGCTGAGATCTTTGGTTTGCATCGATGATTTTTCCGAGAAACCCGGTTTCTTGGCGCTGGTTTCTGGCTGAGATCTTTGGTTTGCATCGATGATTTTTCCGAGAAACCCGGTTTCTTTAAGCCATTTAAACCCGCGCCCAATTCAATTTTTTGATGTGAATGGCTGGTCTTAAATCCCTATAGGAGTCGTAGCTTGATACAATGCTACAGCTTCTAGGGATTTTTTTTATTTTAAGCGTTAGATTGCTTGCCAAAATAACCACTAAACTCCTCAAGTTATAAACCGGATTTCTGCGTAGATATCTGGTTTCAAAGCGACAATTTTTCCTAAAAACCCGGCTTCTTTGTTTGACTACAAACGCAATAATTATTAACTAAAATGTATGGTAGATTAAAAATAGTGTCCTATGATACAGGAAAAGGTTTCATAATAATGATTAGCGAAGAACAGCTAGCAAAAGAATTCACGCAAGTCGTCGATCGCATTTACCCGCGAGCCGGAAGGCAGTTGCACCGATGTTATGTCAAGGTTGTCGAGTTTTACGTTAAACGACTTGGCAGACGCCTTCATTACATTGTGATTTATAGCCCTTCCTACTTATGCCCTGCTTTACAAGTACAGCGAGGTATACTCAGAGAAGTAGCAGAAAATATGGGGCTAATGGATGTAGTTATTGTTAATGCTACGCAACTTTTACGCGACCCGATGTCGAAGGTTAAGCAGGAAGATTCTCGCTTTTGGTTGGAGTTACATTGGATTGCGACTCAGGAAGAATAAACGGGTGATTGAGTTGATGCGATCGCTTCCCTCTAATTAATATCATCTCCGTTCGCGTGCTGCACATCCGGGGCGGGTTTAACAAATTTTCGCGTGGTTTCACTGCATCTTTGGTAAAACCCGCCCCTACAAAGATCAAAAACACTTGGCCTGCCTTTGCTACCGGAGATGATATAACTTGCTTGAAGGGTTATTACAGGTTTTGTTTATTTATATACAAAAGTAAACATAAATAATTATTCGTCAAAACAGTTGCAAATTTTTAGCAAAACTGTATCTTAAAAGACAGGTTAAGTTGAGATAAAATCTCATAATTAAACCAGGAGTTTACTCTGGGTGAGGAGTTGCAATATTTGCCGAAAAGGAGCGTTTTAGATGTTAACTCAAGGTTTTACGGTTTGTCTTTCGTCGCTAGAGTTACTCAATCCAGGAGAGCAAGGGATTGTGACTCGTTTTAGCAATACGGATGAAGCGACTATTGAGCAACTGAAGGCAATGGGAATTAAACCGGGAATGAAGATTGCTTTAGAGATGCGCTGCGCGGAATCGCACACCTTCATCGTCGCCGATGGACATCGCCGCTGGGAACTCGACCAAGCAATGGCGCGGGCGATTTGCGTCCGTCTTACCCAGAGTAAATAAATAGAGTGTAGTTTTAGCGATCGCCAAAAAACTACACTTAAAACCAAACGCAATTAATCGACTGCAACCATTACGTCAGATGACTTAATTACTGCGAAAACCTCTGCGCCTTCTGCAATTTTCATTTGATCCGCTGAAGCTTTAGTGATGATGCTAACGACTTCAACTCCGGGCGCAACTTCTATGACGACTTCAGTATTAACCGAACCGGGCGTCACTTTCTTGACTGTACCTTTGAGAGCGTTACGCGCGCTAATTTTCATTCCTACTCCTCATCCAAAATTTCTATCTGAGTCATCGTAGCAGGTTTTACTTTATTAGCAAAAACCTATAAAATTTTGTAGCTTTAATTACAATTCAACGGCAATCATCACATCAGAAGATTTAATCACTACACAAACTTCCTTTTGGGGACTAACTGCAAACCGCTGTACTGAAGATTTTGTAATCACCGCTACAATTTCTACTCCTGGCGCAATTTCTACAGTCACTTCTGCATTGATATCACCCAGCACTACTTGTTTTACTTTACCCCAGAGCCTGTTGCGGGCGCTAATACAGAGAAAGTTATGGTTTGATATTTTAGTTTCTGGTTTTGTTTCGCTTGCACTCGCAACTTGCTGGGATACTTCCTCCGATTGCGGCTGTAAATTGCGAATTAGTTCCCGCAGTACCTCAGTTTTCGAGCGTTGAGACTTTTGGCAATACTGCTCTAAAATTATTTGTTCCTCTGGGGAGGATTGAAATGTTATCCATCCTTGACTTTTTCTCGGCATAGGTATTTACCAACTAAATTGGTATGTTACTCTAATTTGGTTGGTATTATCATACCAACCTGGGCGTGGTGAGTAGGAAACGCACGCACAAAGTTTAACTATTTTTTGTGATTAAAATGACAAAAAAACGTCTTGTTAATTTCTTACGCTGGATAGTTACGGCTTTGATTTTAACCATCGGCATCAAGTTAATAACTCCATCGCCTGTAGCCGCACAAGCTAACCCAACTTTGCTGGTATCTGCTGCGGCTAGCTTAAAAGAATCCCTGGAAGAAATTGCACCCCTTTATCGACAAGCAAAGCCAAACGTGACGATTCGATATAACTTCGGCGCGTCGGGTACTTTGCAGCAACAAATTGAAAACGGCGCACCCGCAGATATATTTATTTCGGCTGCTAATAAACAAATGGATGCCTTGCAGCAAAAAAATCTCCTCCTAGCAGGAACTCGCCGCAATTTACTCACAAACCGCGTTGTTTTGATTGTGCCGAGAAATTCGACCGGAATTGCTAATTTTCGCGGGTTAACGGCGGCTAACGTCAGGCGAATTGCAATTGGCGAACCTCGAACCGTACCCGCGGGACAATATGCTGAAGAAATCTTGAGGAATTTAGGGATTTTAGAACAAGTCAGACCAAAATTTGTACTAGGTAATAGCGTCCGTAATGTTCTAGCTGCGGTGGAAAGCGGCAATGCAGATGCAGGTGTTGTATACGCTACAGATGCCAGATTATCAGATCGGGTAAGAGTAGTAGAAACAGCAGCCCAAAACTTACATTCTCCCGTTGTTTATCCGATGGCGGTGCTGAGAAGCACTAGAAATGCGGCGGCAGCGAGAGAATACGCGCAATTTTTGGCAAGCGATCGCCGCCCTCGCAGCATATTTGAAAAATACGGATTTACTATGGCGCGTTGAGGTGCAAATATTTATGAAAGGTCAGGATTGGCTAGTAACGGATGATGGAAAATGTCAACCCTGCGAATCGGTTAGACCCTGGGAATTAATCCGGGATAATTATCGATTTTACCGCTTTTTAACCGAGGTGGAAGATATCTTGAATCAGTTAATAACCAACGAAGAAGATGTCCTGAATCAAGCGATCGATGAAACCATTTGCTTACCAGCAATTCGCAAGTTAGTCCGCCAGCTAGTCTTGAATTCATACTGGGTACAAACTCAATATCTTAAACCAGATCCGGAAACTGGAATTTCGGTGATGATTTTATACGATGAAATCGGTTATCCCTTAACGGTACAAACGGTAACTTTGTCGCCAGGAAGCGTTTCTCCGATTCACAATCACGGTACTTGGGGAATCGTGGCAGTGATGAAAGGACAAGAAAAAAATACTTTTTGGCGGCGCACCAATCATCCGGATTTTCCCGCTAAAATTGACCGAGTCGGAGAAAAGATTTTAAAAGAAGGAGATATTATTAGTTTCACTCCCGATGCAATTCACAGTATCCAAGCAGTGGGAGATGAACCGACAATTACTTTTAATATTTATGGCGAGGCGAGTATGTCAAAGCGATTTGAGTTCGATTTGGATAAGGCAACGGCGAAGAATTATTAATCCGGATTTTTGCTTTTTTAGAAATCAGAGTGCAGAAATAAATTTCTGACTGTAGAGACGTTACATGTAACGTCTCTACAGCTAAAATCCGTTTTAACGGATTAGAAGAGTTTGGAGATCGGCAGTATAATAAAATAAGGAGAAAAAACCGATAATGAATTGCGGTAATTAATAAAATCTGATAAGCTTGGTGCGAAGAGGATAACTATGAATAATTGAAGTAAAGTTATGCAAATACCTCTAGATTTGTCCCCGTTGTGGATTTCTTTAAAAACCGCTTCTATAGCTACCTTGATGACTTTCTTCTTGGGGATAGCTGCCGCTTATTGGATGTGGGGATATCGAGGTAAAGGCAAATCTTTAATCGAAGGAATTTTTGTTGCTCCTCTGATTCTACCGCCCACGGTTGTGGGTTTTTTATTGCTGCTATTGTTTGGTAAAAATGGCGCTTTTGGACAAATACTAACGCAACTAAATATCAATATTGTTTTTACTTGGTATGCGGCTGTCATTACCGCTACAGTTGTCGCTTTTCCTTTAATGTATCGCACGGCATTGGGAGCTTTTGAACAAATTGATGCGACTCTTTTGCGGGCAGCGAAAACTTTAGGCGCTGCTGATGTAACGGTTTTTTGGCGGATTAGTTTACCTTTAGCTTTACCGGGACTGGTGGCGGGAAGTATTCTCGCTTTTTGTCGTGCTTTGGGTGAATTTGGCGCGACGTTAATGTTAGCGGGGAATATTCCCGGAGAAACTCAGACTCTGCCAATGGCGATTTATTTCGCAGTAGAAAGTGGGGCGATCGCTGAAGCTTGGCTGTGGGTGTTGACGATCTTAGGAATTACTCTTTCTGCGATTACTGCCGTTAATTTTTGGGTGCAGAAGAAAGCAGGGAGGCAGGGGAATCCAGCAGAGGCGCAGAGGAACAGGGGAGAATTACCAATTACCAATTACCAATTACCAATTACCAATGATGGACTGTTTGTAGATATTGAAAAGCAACTGAATGATTTTCGGTTAAATGTTACTTTTAATAGTAGCGATCGCCCGCTAGGATTGCTGGGCGCATCTGGATCGGGGAAAAGCACGATTCTGCGCTGCATTGCGGGGATTGAAACGCCGGATAAAGGGCGAATTGTATTGAATGGGCGGGTGTTGTTTGATTCCGCAGCCGGGATTAATTTACCGCCGCGCGATCGCCGCGTGGGTTTTTTGTTTCAGAATTATGCTTTGTTCCCCCATCTCACGGTGGCGCAAAATATCGCCTTTGGTTTACCCAAGGGGACTTCTAAGAACAAGATCAAGCAGCAGGTAGAAGCGCAACTGGCGAAGGTACGATTGCAGGGATATAGCGATCGCTATCCGCATCAACTCTCTGGCGGAGAACAACAGCGGGTAGCTTTGGCGCGTACTTTAGCCAGCGAACCAGAAGTTTTATTATTAGATGAACCGTTTTCCGCACTCGATACTTATTTACGCAGTCAATTGGAAATGCAATTGATTTCTGTATTAGATAATTATCCGGGCGTGACGTTGTTTGTCACCCACAATTTAGAGGAAGCTTATCGGGTGTGCGAGAAATTGCTGATCGTGGATAATGGGGTAGCGATCGCATCCGACGCGAAACAAAACATTTTCGAGCATCCTCACACATTCCGCGTCGCCCAATTGACTGGATGCAAAAACTTTTCGCGCGCTAAAGTTACCCCATCTGGGCGGGTAGAAGCAATTGATTGGGACTGCAAATTACAGGTGGTTGAACCAATTCCAGAAGCACTTTCTTACATTGGAATTCGCGCCCACCAATTGACTTTTATCGACGATCCAAACCGGGAAAATACTTTTCCCTGCTGGTTGGTTCAAACCAGCGAAACCCAACACCGCATGACTTTATACCTCAAGTTAAATTCTTTTCCCAAAAGTGCGGAAGATTACCACCTTCAAGTCGAAGTTTTTAAAGAAAAATGGGCGACATTAAAAGAATCTCCGTTCCCTTGGCACGTTCAATTACACCCGCTACGATTGTTCTTAATGTCAGAATCAACGGCAGTTAATGCGTTAGTTCCCATTAACTAGGAGCCAGGTTCAATTCATGCTTTTTAGAGAATGAACTTTTTTACTTACCAAAAAGCTGAATCCCAAAACAGCGGCTAAGGTAATAGCATTTTGTTCCGGTTCTGGCACGGGTTTTGCCTGTGTTATTTCTGTTACTTGCGGTCGTTCAAAAGACCTTCCGGTTAAAGTTCCTGTATATCCATTAATTCCCCCCTCAAAGATATTCCAAGAGAATCGACCACCTGTAGGGTCAATTTGTAGATAACCACCATTAGTTATAACTATGGGAACACCACAGATAAACGGCCTCGGCGCGGGACAGGGGATGGGCGGAAATTGACGCACAAAGAAAATCGACGAATTGATCGACAAATCCCTAGTTAAAACGTTAAAAGAACGAAAACCAAATTTGTCTATGATGCCAAAAAAGTTAAGGCTAAAATCGCTAACTTCAGAGCTAGATATCGTGCCATCTCCATTCAAATCTTCTCCCGTAAAAGTACCTGAAATTGCATTATTACTTGAGCTAAAATCAAAATTTAACCCCCCCCTTCTTGGTTCGGGAGCTACATTTCCTGGAGTAAACCAAGACTCAAAAAAATAGCCTCCCTGGGTGAATGAAAAAGTTGCTGCTTTTGCTTGGTTGACTTGCAGTAAAACAGCACAGCTTAGGGTGGTTCCAATTGTTGCTGCTAACTTGGTAACTCTATTCATCATTTCTCCTTGATTGGTCAGCCTATCAATATTATTCAGTATTTTCCTTGAGAGGTTTAATCGGTATATAAAGAAACAGTAAATTTTTGACAAACATATGATAAAGAAGCGTATGTTTTTAAGTAAACTTACTGAATTTTATGACAGCAACCCACGATACTTCCCAAAGATCCGCTTTAAAATTTGTCATTTTTCTCGGAATTGTCAGCCTTTGCGCCGATATGACCTACGAAGGGGCGCGCAGCATCACGGGGGCTTATTTAGGGGTTTTGGGAGCGAGCGGGGCTGTAGTGGGGCTGGTAGCAGGCTTGGGTGAGTTAATTGGGTATGGCTTGCGTATAGCAATCGGTTATCTGAGCGACAAAACTGGCAAATATTGGGCAATTACCACATTAGGTTTCTTCATCAATACCGCCGTCGTACCGCTTTTAGCATTAGCAGGAAGGTGGGAAATTGCAGCAGGATTGATGATAGCAGAACGCACGGGAAAAGCGATTCGCACCCCTCCCCGCGATGTTTTGCTTTCCCATGCAGCACTTAGAATTGGGCAGGGTTTTGGTTTTGGATTGCACGAAGCCTTGGATCAAATTGGTGCAACGATGGGGCCATTGGCTGTAGCAGCAATGATATTTTTACAACATGGATATCGGGGAGGATTTGCGATTTTGGCAATCCCGGCGGTAGTTGGTTTAATAGTACTTGTAGTGCTGTCGCGAGTTTATCCCAATCCCCATGAATTTGAAACAACCAAGATTGAATTAAAAGGAGAAGGACTCCCCCCCATCTATTGGATTTATTTAGGTGCGGTAGCATTAATTGGAGCGGGTTATGCAGATTTTCCCTTGATTGCTTTTCACTTGCAAAAAAGTACAGCGATCGCTCAAAACCAGATTCCTTTATTGTATGCTTTGGCGATGGGAGTGGATGCGATCGCTGCCCTAATTTTCGGCAAATTGTTTGACATCAAAGGCATATCTGTGCTAGCGATCGCTGCCTTAATTTCTTCCTTATTTGCTCCTTTAGTCTTCCTCGGCAACTTCCCAATCGCTTTACTCGGAATGACTTTATGGGGAATTGGCATGGGAGCGCAAGAATCGATTTTAAAAGCAGCAATAGCGGGAATGGTGCCGATAGAGAGAAGAGGCTCTGCCTTTGGTATTTTTCACACAGGTTATGGCGTCGCTTGGTTTTTAGGCAGTGCTTTAATGGGAATTTTTTACGATTTTGACATTAACTTTGTCATCGTCTTTTCCATTGCCATGCAACTCGCTGCCATTCCCGTACTGTTCTTAGTGAGCAAAAGAGTCAGTAAGGAGGATAATTGATTTTGCTTGGTTATCCTGGCTCAGAGAACCCTTAAATTTAGTCAATCATTGAGTTCTACTGACGCGATCGCTCCATTCAATAATCGTATTTTCGCTGAGATGTTCGGCAATATCGTTATAAAATACCACCACAGCAACAACCACACCAGATTCCAGAATTGGCACGCCCAAAGCTGCCTTTAACCCAAATTTTTTAGCCAGATGAGATCTATAGTATATCGATGGTTCTAACGATACGTTTTCAATCGATTCGCTTTGTTGCGTTAACCAGACGCGCCCCGGTAAACCAGCACCTAAACCAAACGTAAAGCTTTCGGATTCTTTGCGGAACTCTGCATATTTCTCATCAGCTATGTAGTAAGCCCGATGGCATTGTAGCAGATCGTTTTTTGGCACCCAGATTTCGCCGTATTTCCATCCAGCAGATTCGCAGATTTGTTTGAGGATCTGCGTCAATTCGGTTTCTGAATTATCGGGTTTAATTTCCAGCAAAATGGCGTTCGGTGGTTTTATGCGATCGCTCACCATTATACATCTATAGCTAGGGGCTAGAGACTAGGGTTTCGGGAAACAAGGGCACCAAATCAAAGCTTTGACGAAGGAATCAACCGCTCTTAGAAACCGAGTTGCTTCAGCGATATTTCACAGAAACCCGGTTTCTTGTCGTAAGAAATAACCCTCTAGCAAAGTTGCCAGAGGGTTATTTCTAAATCTTTTTATTAACTAGCCAACCAAAGTCAAATCTTTGTCAGGCGTAGAAGCAGAAGCTTTTTCTTCTACCTTTGGGGCGTACAGGACTTCCTCTGCGATCGCATCAGAGGTAACTTCTGGATGTGCGGTAGAATCAACTACAGCATCAACTACAGCGGCTTTTGCCAGACGTGCCTTATAAACTACGCCTGCTGCTACAGCCCCTGCAACGGCGGTAATTCCAACGCCTGCGATCGCCATCTTTTTGGGAAAATCCATTTTGTTGGCAGTGAGGCTGGGAGAATTGCCATCTGTCGCGGCGTTAGCGCCCTTATTCTTGCCAAACATACACGAATATGCTTCGGCGGGAGCAACTGAACCTAACAAAATGCTGCTCGCAGCAGCCGCGGAAAGGATTGCTGAAAGCCGTAGATTTAGTTTCATAATTGCTAGTTGTTAAGAATGATTACTTTTGTAGCAATAATGCCAAAGGTTTGTCAAGTTAAGCTGGATACAAAAACTACAAATTTTTAACCCTGATAAAATTTATACTGAAGTCATCAGGTTTGATGGTGGTGATTGGTAATAGGTAATAGATAACTGGATGAAAAAGCTTGTGGATTCAATACAATTACCAATTACCCATTACCTATTACCAGTTTAAAAAGCTCATGTTGACTTTGACGCAACGCTTGCCAGCAAATCCAGATGCAGCAGTTAACTTTACCCTATCGCTGACCGCAGAGGAACGGACGCGCAGTCGCCATCGCTACCTTGCTGCTGACGGACAACCAATGTATTTGCACTTACCGCGAGGAACGGTGCTGCGCGATCGCGATCTGTTACTCTCAGACAGCGGCGATATTGTAGTTGGCGTGCAGGCTAAACCAGAACCCGTCCTCACGGTAACGGCTAAAACACCCCTAGCGCTACTCAAAGCGGCGTATCATTTGGGTAATCGCCACGTAGCGCTAGAAATTACGACAACTTACTTACGACTGTCGCCAGATCCGGTGTTGAAGGCAATGCTCGAACAAATGGATCTGGAGGTAAAAGAGGAAGTAATGCCTTTTCAGCCAGAGGTAGGTGCTTATGTACACCACCATTAGCGGTTAGGTTTCTTCTTCGAGCGATCGCTTTGGGGTGCCCAACTCGTCTGGTAACTCTTCCAGATTGCAATTTAAAGCTCTACAAAGGGCTTTTATTTGAGGAATCGTCAAACTAGGTTGATACTCGCCACCCTCCCAAGCTTGAACGGCTCTGGTAGAAACTCCCAGTAACTTTGCTAGTTGCTCTTGGGTTAATTGCGCTTTTCTTCTTAATACCTTCAAAGGGCTTTCCGGTGCGTCTACTTCTCGTTTTTTCTTGACCATGTTAACCATAATGGATGACCTCGTACTGCTAAATTTGTTGCAATTGACTAACTCAGCGCTTCCTGTGGGCGCTTACAGCTATTCAGAAGGTTTGGAACAGCTAGTTTCTTGGGGAACAATTAAAGACAAGCCGAGTCTGAAACATTGGTTAGAACGGGAACTAAACTCCGGTGCAATTCGCGTAGAAACGGCGGTGATGTTGCGAGCTTATCAAGCTGCTAAGCTCGGCAATTTAGAAAGGTTGAGCTATTGGAATGCTTGGGCATCAGCAGCGAGGGAAACTGAAGAATTGCGCCAGCAAAGCTGGCAAATGGGACGCGCTTTGACGCGCTTGCTGCAACAGTTAGAACCGCAGCTAATGCCGATGATGAAAGCTTGCGGCAGCGATTGTAATTATGCGATCGCTTTCGCTATCATCGCTTCCCACTGGCAAATAACCGATAAAACCGCCGTACTTGGATACTTACACAGTTGGGCAACAAATCTCATCGGTGCTGGGGTAAAACTGATTCCTCTGGGGCAAACTGCCGCTCAACAATTGCTGCTGGATTTACATATCAGCATCGTTGAATCTGCGGAAAATATTTTAGCTTTGGAGGATGATGACTTGAGCAGTTGCAGTTGGGGACTAGCACTAGCAAGTATGGCTCACGAAACCCAATATACCCGCTTATTTCGCAGTTGATCTGTTAGGCCAATTTCTGATGGCAGTAATCCTCGATCTCCTGCGATATTTTTCATGGTAATTAATGCCTCCTGATTTGATTTCGCTAACTGAATGTAGCGATTTACACCTAAACAATAGCTTATCTAATTATCTAGGTTATGTCTACCATCAAAACGTAATTTCACTGAATCTTTATTTAAGTAATTAGATTAATATCTTTGCAAGTCGTATTTAAAGATTGCATAAAGAAATGGGTGTAAACCTACTAAATTTACTTAAAATTTACAAAGCATCTATGAAGGAGAAAGTGGGTTTGCTGTAGCAGTTGTAACTAGACAAAGTTTTGGTAAAGTTGGTGTAAAACAAAGAAAGCGATCGCAACCAATTAAAAATTTCAGTAAATTTACCGTTGCGATAAGTTAGATGGTTTAATTGCAACTAACTGAATCGGGAGAAACTATCTATGACTGCGTTTCGTGTGGGAATAGCAGGCCCGGTGGGGTCGGGAAAAACAGCATTGGTCGATGCATTGTGCAAGACGATGCGCCAGCAATACAGCATTGCCGTAGTGACGAATGATATTTATACCCAAGAGGATGCTCAGTTTTTGGTTAGAAGTCAGGCGTTGGAGAGTTCGCGCATCGTCGGCGTCGAAACCGGCGGCTGTCCCCACACGGCAATTCGGGAAGATGCGTCGATGAATTTAGTCGCCATCGAACAGATAGAAAATCGCTTTCACCACCTCGACTTAATCTTTGTCGAAAGCGGCGGCGATAACCTCGCTTCCACCTTTAGTCCAGAATTAGTAGATCTAACGATTTACGTTATTGATGTGGCTGCTGGCGATAAAATTCCCCGTAAGGGCGGCCCCGGCATTACCAAATCGGATTTACTGGTAATTAATAAGATTGACCTCGCTCCCTTCGTAGGTGCAGATTTGGGCATTATGGAACGGGATGCCAAAAAAATGCGCGGCGATAAACCATTTATCTTTACCAATTTAAAAACTCAGGAAGGACTTTCGGTTGTCATCGAGTTCATTAAATTGCACTTAGGCGAAACAACAGAACCCTCTTCGCTAATCGCTAATCGCTAATCGCTAATGGCACGCCGTTAGAATTACCCATTACCCATTACCCATTACCCATTACCCATTACCCATTACCCCTATTTGTAGTATTTTTTGGAAAGGATTCATAGGTATCATTCCATGCAGCAGCTCTTTCACACGATTAACCGTTGGCAAAAATACTACACGCGGCTAATTTTATCAGTCGCGGCGCTCTTGCTGTTTACCGCGCTGGTAGCTGCACCGGCAAGCGCTACTGGAGTTTATCAGATGCCGAGTTTAGCAGCAGGCGATCGCACGCGCGTACTCGACGAAGCGGAAGTCCTCAGCCGCACCACCGAAGGTAAAATTAGCAACGCCCTGAATAATTTAGCCCAGGATACGGGTAACGAAGTCATATTTGTTACCATTCGCCGCCTCGACTACGGGGAAACTATCGACAGCTTCACCGATGGGTTATTTCAAAAGTGGTTTCCTACCGCTGAAGCACAAGCCAATCAAACCTTATTGGTGATGGATACTTTAACCAGTAACACCGCGATTCGGACGGGGGATAAAGTTAAATCTATCCTGGCGGATGAAATAGCAGATAGCGTGGCGTCGGAAACCGTTTTAGTGCCTTTGCGGAATGGCGCCGCGAAATACAACCAAGCATTTGCTGATGCCAGCGATCGCTTAGTAGCAATCTTATCAGGACAACCCGATCCGGGCGCACCTCAAATTGTCGATAACATTCAAGTCGAAGGCACTTTCACCAAAGCCGAAGAAACCGATCAAGGCAACGCTACCATCTGGGTTGTTGGCTTGTTAATTGCCGCTACCGTCATCCCAATGGCAACGTACTTTTGGTATCAATCAATGGGTTCCTAGTCCCCATTGCCAAACCCGGTTTCTTTACCAGAAATCGGGTTTTCGCGATCGCATTAATTCCGATATCATCGGTTTTCCACCTATCAACTATCAACTATCAACTATCAACTATCAACTGTCCTCAGTCTTGAACGTACCCTTCCCCGCTAATCAGTGCCATTTCAGCCCGCATAAATTCGCGCCCCAAATAAGCGGCATGGTCTAACATTGTCACCGGGGAAGGTTTGGTTTCTTCAAAAATTTTCACGCAAAGTTCTTTTGCAGTTCTGCCAGTATATAGCGTCTCGTGAGTGCGCTGCACTTTACCCTTTGCCGGAATCACTTTTCCGGTTTCCGGATCTACAGCTAAACCTTGTTCGTTGATAACATTAGTGAAATGTTTAGCACAAATTAATCCAGCATCTCGATCTAGATAGATAATAAAATATCCACCCGGATCGAGGTCAAGATGTCGATTAGATAGTTGCTTATCAATCTCAGCAATTTGATTAATTTGTGCGATTTGGTTCGCTTTTTTTTGGTCGGATAGTTCAATGCGTTGGCGGATTGCTGCTTCAGCGATGCGGATATTTTCTTCGATTGGTTCGCCTTCAGGCGTAGCCATTGGGCCGTACCAAGTTGCCTCTGCATCGGGAGTACGACGACTTACTAGCACATCTAAAGCTTCCAAATCGTCTCGATGTGCCAGCACATAAGCTCTGAGTTCTTTAGTAGACATTTCTTTAAAGTTCGGTTTCATCTATAAACCTCCAGTTCCCATCTTGAAACACAAGAATTTGCAGTTCTTCCCCTGCCCAAATATACACATAACCCTTTTGTTCGTTAAAACGGAATAGCTCGATGTTCCGGTAGTAGTTTGACAGCATCTGGCAGACGCGCAGACAAGCTAGGGCTTGTTCGTTGGTGGGAGTTATTGTCTGTTCCTCAATTTTGGCACAGAGACTAGAATACAACGGTTGGATTCAGGAATCTGCATCGGAGAAGGTGACTTCCCCATCGGGGTTGAGTTGAACTTCGCGACGGCTAAAGGGAATATCCTGATTAATCGCGTCGATTTCTTGCCGTTCAATTTCGTTGACTTCGCTAATATAAGACCGGAGAATTTGCGACAGACGAGAATTATAAAAGCGATGTAAGCTGTGATTCGGCGTAGCGGGGAAACCGCGACGTTTTTTGTGCTGCCCTCCCGCACCGGGATCGAAAATTTGGATATTGTTGGCGATCGCCCACTCAATCGGCATATAGTAACAAGCATTAAAGTGCAAGCTGTCGATCTCGTGGGTAGAACCCCAATAACGCCCGTAAAGGCGATCGCCTTTCGTGATACAAAAAGACATTCCCATTGGATGCTGGGCATCGTACTCGTTATAAGCGGCGACAAATAACACCCGGTGACGATAGTGGTGATGCAGTTGCTCAAAAAATTTCTTGGTCAGATACTTGCTGCCCCACCAGCCAAATTTATCGCAATGGTCGCTGTAAAATTTGTACATCGTGGGAAAGAGCGATTTGGGAATTTCATCGCCCGTGTGGGTAACCAATCGCAACCCTGCTGTTTCTACGGCTTTGCGTTCCCGCTTGATATTGCGCCGCTGGTTGGCATTAAAAACTTGCAAATAATCATCAAATGTGTTAAAGCCGGAATTTTGCCAAACATAGCTGTGATGCATCCAACTGGTAAAGCCTTGGCGTTCCATTATCGGACGCCATTCGGGGTCAACGTAGAGGAAATTACAACCAGAAATGTGGTGGCGATCGCAAAAATGGTCGATTGCCCCTACCATTAATTCGGTGAGTTCGTCTTCATCTTCACCAGGGGCGATTAAAAAACGATAACCTTCCGCCGGGGTAAACGGCGCCATTCCCAACATTTTCGGGTAATATTGCACTCCCAAGCGATAAGCTAGATCTGCCCATTGATGGTCGAAGACAAACTCGCCGTAACTGTGACCTTTGATGTAAAGCGGAGCGGCGGCGATTAATTGGCGATCGCGCCAGACGGTAAGATGGTTGGGTAGCCAACCAGCCTTTGCAGTCGCACTGCCAGAAGTTTCGAGATTGTTTAACCACTCCCATTCCAGAAAGGGAGTTTTGAGAGGCATGGCGAGGGCATCCCACGCTGTCTGAGGAATTTCAGCAATCTTGTTAATCCAGGAAACAGAATAGCGAGGTAATAGCTGTTCTACCATTGGGGAAACTTCGAGCGCGAAGATTAAACTTTTTTTAGGTTAACAACATTCATCTATTCGAGCTGATACCATCGCAAATAGTGCGATCGCTCTGGTCAATATCCGCACTCGGGTTTTTCAGATAGTCCCGCATCCAATCGCAATTGAGAGAGAACAGTTCGTTTAGTCCGCCAACTTTCCACAGGCGCACCGTGCCATCTTGTCCAGCAGTGACTAGCATCTTGCCATTCGGGCTGAATTCCGCCGCCCAAACTTCACCTTGATGCCCTTTCAGCACAGCCAACTGCTTGCCAGAGTCCGACAGGCGGACGGTACCGTCTTTTCCCGCCGTGGCTAGCAGCCTGCCATCGGGACTAAGTCCCACATCCAGAATCACACCTAAACGCCCTATGGGGTTAGCCAACGGCTTGCCAGAACTATCCCACAAACGAACGGTGCCATCGTCTCCAGCAGTGAATAAAAGCTTGCCATCGGGACTAAACTCGGTATCCCAAACCTCATCTTGATGTCCTTTGAACACAGCCAACTGCTTGCCAGAAATGTCCCACAGGCGGGCGGTGCTGTCTTTTCCACCAGTAACTAAGAACTTGCTATCGGGGCTAACTGCCACGCTATAGACTGCTCCTTTATGGCCTTTGAAAACAGCCAACTGCTTACCTTTAATATCCCACAGGCGGACGGTGCCATCGTCTCCAGCAGTGAATAAAAGCTTGCCATTCGGGCTAACCGTCACGCTATAGACAGCATTTTTATGCCCCTTGAGGACAGCTAACGGCTTACCTTTAATGTCCCACAGACGGGCGATGCCGTCTTCTCCACCAGTAACTAAGAACTTGCCATTGGGACTAAATTCAGCATCCCAAACTTCATCTTTATGCCCTTTGAGGATAGCCAACAACTTACCTTGAATGTCCCACAGGCGGGCGGTGCCATCTTCTCCACCAGTAATTAATAACTTGCCATTTGGACTAAACTTGGCACTCAAAACCGCACCTTGATGCCCCGCGAGAACCAAGAACTGCTTGCCAGAAGTATCCCAGAGTCTGGCGATGCCATCTTCTCCAGCAGTCGCTAGCAGCTTACCATCTGGAGCGAACATGTTAGTGTTGAGCTGAGTTTGATTTTCTTTGAGAACCATTAACAGCTTGCCTTTAGTGTCCCACAAGCGCAAAGTATTGTCTTTGGCGGAAGTGGCTAAAAGTTTGCCATCCCGACTAAATGCGATGCTATAAATATCGCCTTGATGCTCTGGAACTAACTTGTTTTTCAACGGCTTACCTTTAGTGTTCCACAAGCGGACGCTGTTGTCTTGCCCGCCAGTAACTAAGAACTTGCCATTAGGACTAAACGCGACGCTGGTAACTTGACCTTGATGCCCTTTCAACACGTGCAACAACTCACCTTTATGGTTCCAGAGAATCGCGGTGCTGTCTTTTCCGGCGGTGGCTAAAAGCTGACTATTGGGACTAAATGCCACGCTATTGACCAAACCTTGATGCTGTTTAAACACAGCCAATTGCTGACCTTTAATGTTCCACAGGCTGATATTGTTGTCTTTTCCACGAGTGACCAAAAGCTTACTATCGGGGCTAAACCTGCCACCCAAAACGGCACCTGTATGCCATTTAAGAACCGATAACTGCTTTTTAGTTTTAGCGTCCCACAAGCGGGCGGTGCCGTCTTCTCCAGCGGTGACTAATAACTTGCCATCGGGACTGAACGTAGCGCTATTGAGTTTGCCTTTATGTGCTTTCAGAACGTACAACTGTTTCTGAGTTTGAGTGTCCCACAGGCGCGCGGTGCCGTCTTCGCCAGCGGTGACTAATAACTTGCCATCGGGACTAAACGCCATGCTATTAAATTGATTGGCTCGCTCTTGACTTGTTTTCAACACTCCCAACTGGTTGCCAGCAGTATCCCATAAAACAATAGTTGACAGCCGACGAAATAGACTTTCTGAGCCGTTGGTAGCGATGATTTTACCATCAGGGCTGAAAGCGATACTATTTACTGTTCTTTGGTTGCTTTCTAAAAGGTTCTGTTCTTGTCCGGCATAAAATGTTTCGGATAGCTGGGCTATTACTTGATTTTTTAATTGTGCATCAGGCCAAAATAATTGCTTGAGTTCTTTCGCCGCCTGTAAACTTTTTATTCGCGCATTTAGTGTTTGATTTAAAGCCAACAGGGCATCAGATGCTTCTACGGAAGCTTGAATTTGGTTGATATCGGCCTGTCGCCACTGATATCCAGCAAAAATGGCAAATCCGGCGAAGAATACGCCCGCCATTCCAGTTAGTAGCAACCGTTGCTGGATGCTGCGTTGCTCGTGCAATAGTAAGCGATCGCGCAACTCCACGCAAGCACTAACGTATTCGGCTTCCAGATAATTCAGCAACACGAATTTAGGACGTTGCAACAAGGCATAGGCATCCTCTAACCTACCGCCCCGATGGATTAAATAATTATCTTTATCTGGCTTATCCTTGTGGTTTAGCCACTCTTGTGCTGCAATAGCGATCGCTTCTCTTAGTTGCAAATCGCTGCGATTTCGCTCTAACCAATCCTGCAATCTAGGCCAGTAACGGATTAAAGCTTCGTGGGCGACTTCCAATTCTTCCTTGCCCGTAGCCAGGTTACGACTGGTGACGACTAACCGCGCCCCCTCCCCTGCCAACTGCTGCACCAACTGTTTGGTTGCTTTCAGGTCGCCCTTTGTGGGGACAAGGTCGTCTAACTCGACTCGCTGGCGCGTGTCCCGCCCCTTTTCACCGCTTACAGCACTTTCGTCCAGATTTGTCAAGCGCAAGAAGATATTTTGTACTTGGTCTTGCTGCTTCGAGGACAAGCTATTGTAAACATCATCGGCGGTTTTGGCGATCGCTTGTTTCACGCCACCGATAGCTGCGTACTCGTCACAGCGCAACCACCGCCCGTGTCGCCGCTTCCACAGTTCTAGCAACAAATGTTGCAACAGCGGCATCGCCCCCGGTTCTCCCTGTACGTCATCCAGAATCGAATTGCACAAATCGGCTTCAAAGCGCAGTCCCACTTTCGCGGCTTGCATTTCCATCGCCCGCCGCAACTCGTTCGAGTCCATCGCCGCTACTAATTCTTGCCTGACTTGCATCAATTCTTTTAATTGGCGATAGGGCGCGCATTCGCCCCAAAAGTCAGCCCGCATCGTAATTACTACCTTTTGCTGTTTGGTGAGGGCTAACAATTGGGTGATGAATTGCTGCCGCAAAGCTTCATCTGTGCAAAGGGTGAATAGTTCCTCAAACTGGTCTACCACCAGCACTGAAGCTAGGTCTTGCACCTTTGATAAACAAATATCCAATTGCGCCAGAGGGTCGCTATTGGGAGTCATGTAACGCACTGGCAGCCCAAGCGCGGGAACCAATCCCGCCAGCACGACGGATGACTTACCGCTACCGGAAGCCCCCAATACGGCTAAAAAGTTGTGTTCTGCTAGTTTTTGTTTTAACTTGTCAATCAGCGCTTCCCGCCCAAAGAACAATTCTCGGTCTTCCGGGCGGAAAGAATTTAAGCCGCGAAAGGGACAGCGCGCATCATAGGCGGGGGGTTCCTTACCCAGCGCCAAAGCATTGAAGCTGAGGTCGATGGTGCTGAGGCACAGGTTATTTACTTCCTCTAAAGCTTTCTTGCGCTCCTGACGGCTAGAAGTGCTTAAGGCGCTGGCTTCTGCATCTAGCGTTGCTTCCAGATTGGCTTTTTGCTGCTCAAACTTTTCTCGCAACACCGGCGCGCGTTCTTGCAGCAGTTTTGCTAAAGCGCTCAAACCAAACTCAATTTCCGAGTTAGTCAATTCTCGCTCTAATTGGTCGGCGAACAAAGGTCGCCCGCCCAAACGGCTGAACAGCGCTGGTACAGTAATATCATCTCGGTCTGCCAAAGCAGCCGTCGCCTCGCGCAAAGCCAAATCAACCTGTCCAGACATTTTCAATTGTCGATAAAAGCTTTCTGCCAAAGCTAAAGCCGTTTTAACCGTCACCCGGTCGGTCATAGCGATCGCAGCGGGCATCCCCAAATCGCGCACCAAACGCTGTCCCAAGCCGCCTAAAGACCCTTCCGCTTCAGCACTGGCGCTTTCGCAGGTAGAAAGAAAAGCAAAATGAGGCAGCCCCTTAGAGCCATTTAAAGCGCTCAAACGTTCGATTAACCGCGTTCCCGTGACAGTTTCGACTTGATTGTCGCTATTTGACCAATATAAAACCGTTTCTCCCCCATCAATCACCCGACTGTGGCTGACGAAATGGAGCAAAGTGTAACGCTTTTCGCGATTAGTTAATTGCTGGCACAAATCGTTTAAAGTAGGGAGAGCGATCGCGCCCTCGACGTTATGTGCCAAAACATCGCAAGGAATATCACCCAACGCTTTCCGCACCCCAGATACAGCCGCCTCTACATCAAACTCAGCTAACTTATATCGCCCAATAGACTCCGGACTCGCCACCAGCACCAACGCCCGCAAATCTCGCCGTCCGATAGGAGGAAAGCGCCTTTCAGTAATCGCCGGAAGGTAGAGAGAAAACAGAACCCGCTGATTAGTCGCTAACTGACACCACTCCCTTTCAACCGGCGCACAGAGTCTTTCCCAGCGTAAAGTCTTCAGTTGAATATCATTCGCTTCAACAAACAGCAAAACCCGCAAAGCGTCTTCACTTTCAAATAAAGCACCCACAAACGCATCCCGCACTTCCTCCCGAAACAGCGCTTGTCCCAAAAATCGACCATATTCCTTTGGTCGCAACAGCAAGCTAGTCAGCTGCTCAAAATCATCCTCCCCCAGCTCCAGCATACCCTCAGAGCGCAGCGGTAACAGCGTATCCGCGCGACTGTATTCAACCACTATAGGCCAGCGATCGCCTTCCTGACGCTGTACAGTAATCTCAAAAGTATTCATCCACCCTCAATCCTCTTCTCTCCGCGTTCTCTGTGCCTCTGTGGTTCGTTAAATTATGTATTCTTCCTGCGAACCTACATCTTCATCTTTGCTCCAAACATACTTACTAATAACATCCACATCAATCCCAAACTCTGCCAAATCTGCCTCAACCAGCTGATAAATATTTTCCCCTGCATTTTGTACCCAAGAGTAAATATATTCAACTTGAGGCCATACCGTTGCCGTTTTGTCTTTTGATGCAGTAATAACCATTTTCCCATCCGGAGAAAAGTAAGCTGACCTCAACTCTTGACCGTATTCACTTAACGTATTGACTAACTTGCCTCGTCTGTCCCAGATTTTAGCCGTCTTGTCGTGGGATGCAGTGATAATATATGGCCTATTCGGTGAAAAAGCAGCAGTGCGAACGTTATCACCATGTCCATCAATATTAAGTAAAATATTACCTGCCAAATCCCATAATTTAGCTGTTTGGTCTTCCGAAGCCGTAAGGATGCTACCATCAGCAGCAAAATTAACTTGATTTACCGCTCCAGTATGCCCTTTAAATACCTTGATTAATTGAGCCGTATTAAAATCCCAAAGCTTGACAGTTTTATCGCGAGATCCCGTGGCGATATACTGGCGATCGCTTGAAATATCCACTGCTTTGACTTCTAGATCGTGTCCTTCAATATCCTTGATAAAATTTCCTTCTTTATCCCAAACCTTCACCTTACCGCCAAAATCGCAGGTAATGATATATTTGCCATCACCAGCATAGCGAGCATTAGTAGCCCCGCACCAGCCATCTGAGGAACAATTCCAACTGTGTTCGCCATCCCACTCTTTAACGATTTCACCCGATGCAATATCCCAGATGCGGATAATGCAATCAGTTCCCGTAGTGATGAATCTTTTGCCATCAGGAGAAACATTTAGAGAATAAATATCTCTCCTACCGTAACTATCAGCATCGAAACCTGAGTATGTTTTTAACAACTGGCTAGTTTGAACATCCCATAACTTTACCGTCAGATCGTTAGACGCAGTCAGTACCTTGTTACCGTCGATGGTAAATTTAGCAGATCGAACTTCACCCTGGTGGTAAAAACGCGGGCCGTATGTGCTTAGTTTCAGCTTCCAAATTTTAGCAGTGCGGTCGGTAGAAGCAGTGACGATAAACTCACCGTCACGCGAAAAGCTCACAGAATTAATCTCTGAGTCATGTCCTCTAAAATTGACCAATAGATTGCCTTTTAAGTCCCAAAGCTTGGCGATACCATCGGCGCTACCTGTGACAATGAAGTTACCATCGGACGAAAATGCGGCTGTTTTAATTGCACCTTCATGACCTGGGAGGACTTGACATTTGTTCCCCAATCTGTCCCAAATAATAGCGGTTTGATCGTCAGATCCGGTAACGAAAAACTTGCCATCGCGTGAGAAAGCCACCCCGGTTACATCTGCTTGATGCGCTTCTAAAATTTTTAGTAAATTGCCGTTAATATCCCACATTTTGGCAGTAAAATCGCGGGATGTAGTAACTAAAAACTCGTTGTCTGGTGAAAAGGCGGCGTAGGTAATCCCGCATTCCCAAACTTGGTGTTTTTTAGTTGCACCTGTATCCATACTTAAAACGGCAATTTTATTGCCATGTTTATCGTAAAGTTTGGCAGTGCTATCGCGCCACAATCCGCAGGTAACAAAGTATTCACCGTTGGGCGAAAAGGCAACATAACCGATAATGTCCTGATGGTCGTTAAGTTCTTTTTTCTTGTTGCCTTCTCCATCCCAGATAATCGCTTTGTAGTCTGAAGAAACGGTAACGATGGTTTGGTCATCTGGCGAAAAAGCTACGCTGTTAACATTAGTCCAAGGCTGATAGGGAGCCTTGCCATGTCCCACCAGGTCTTTAATGTAGTTGCCATCACCGTCCCACATTTTTACCAGATGGTCATCGCCAACGGTAATGATTTTAGAGCCATTTTTAGAGAAGGCGGCATTTCTAATTCTGGCTCCCTGTTCCATTTCTTTAAGTAATTTTCCCCTGTTGTCCCAAAGTTTGGCGATGCCATCTTGAGAAGCTGTCAGAATTTTTTGACTGTCAGGTGCGTAGATAGCAGTTACTACTACGTTGTTGTGTTGCATATTTGCCAGGTAAAAACCTGTTTTGGTTTCCACGGCTGCATAGTAAACTGCACTCAGGACTCGCGAAACTTGGGGCAGAATGTGAAAGCTATCGAGTTGATAAGCTGCCTGAGCCATTCGCAAAGCTTTGGTCAAGTCTTTGTGCAGCAAATCGTTAGCGACAAATACCAGATTTCTGGCTTCTTTTTCTTTGTTGTAGCGATCGCGTCGTTCAATACAAGCATCCAAATAATACCGCTCCAGCTGGTTCAACTTCAATTTGGCTTGCTTGTACAGTGCTTCCACATCCTCTAACCTGCCTCCCCGATGCACCAAATAGCTATCATCGTCGATTGGTTTTTTCTGCTTGTCCCATTCTTGCGCTGCTTGGCGAATCCCTTCCCGCAGTTGCAAGTATACTCGGTCTTCATCCAGCCAATTGTTCAATCTGGGCCAGTAGCGGATTAATGCTTCGTGGGCTACTTCTACTTCATCTTGCTGTGTGGTTTGATTGAGACTTATCACCACTAATCGAGCATCTTCACCTGCCAAACGCCACAGCAGCTTTGTCGTTTCGTTTAAGTCACCTCCGGCAGGAATTAACTCGTCTACAGTGATGCGCCGTCGCGTGTCTCGCCGTTTTGCTGCTTGCACGCCTGTGTCATCCAAACGAGTTAAGCGCACAAAGATATCGCGAAACAGTTCTTGCTCTTTGGGAGATAAGCTTTGATATACCTTATCTGCTTTTTGCGCGATCGCACTCTTCACTCCTCCAATCGCAGCATATTCGTCACAACGCAACCACCTTCCGTGCCGCCGCTTCCACAGTTCCAGCAACAAATTTTGCAACAAGGGCATTGCTCCAGGCTCTCCCTGTACGTCGTCCAGTATAGAATTACACAAGCCAGCTTCAAACCGCAGCCCGACTTTAGCTGCTTGCATTTCCATCGCCCGCCGCAACTCGGTCGAGTCCATCCCCGCTACTAATTCTTGTCTTTGTTGCATTAATTCTTTTAGTTGGCGGTAAGGCGCACATTCTCCCCAAAAGTCCGCCCGCATGGTAACTATCACCTTCTGCTGTTGCACCAGGGCTAACAACCGATCGATAAATTCTTGCCGCAGCGTTTCATCTGTGCAAAGGGTGAAAAGTTCCTCAAATTGGTCTACAACTAACACTGAAACTCGATCTTTCACCTGTAATAAACAGGTATCCAATCGCATCAGTGGCTCGCTGCTAGGAGTCGTGTAGGCCATTTGCAGCCCCGCTTGATTGTCCTGTAAAGCCGGAATCAGCCCCGCCAGCACGACGGAGGTTTTACCGCTACCAGAAGCTCCCAATACGGCTAAAAAGTTATGTTCTGCTAGTTTTTGTTTTAATTGTTCCACCAACGCTTCCCGCCCAAAGAAAAATTCCCGGTCTTCCGGGCGGAAAGAACGCAACCCTAAAAACGGACAGCGCGAATCATAGCTAGGCGGTTCCTTACCCAATGCCAAGGCATTGAAACTGAAATCAAGCGCGCTTAAGGATAAATTATTCACTTCTTCTAAAGCTTTCTGGCGCTCTTCACCAGCTTCCTTGCTTAACGCCGCTACTTCTGCATCCAGAGTCGTTTCCAGAATCGTTTTTTGTTGCTCTAAATTATCGCTGAGTATGGGTGCCCGCTCTTTGACCAGAGTTTCCAAACGACTCAGACCAAACTTGATTTTCAAGTTAGTCAATTCTTTATCCGGTTGGTCGCTAAATAAGGGTCGCGCGCCGAGGCGACTGAACAGCGCCGGGACGGTAATATCTTGGCGTTCTGCGAGTGGGGCTGTCGCTTCGCGCAAAGCTAAGTCAACCTGTCCAGACATTCTCAGCTGTCGATAAAAGTTCCCTGCCAGGGCTAAGGCCGTTTTAACCGTTACTGGGTCGGTCATAGCGATCGCAGCTGGCATCCCCAAATCTCTCACCAATCGCTGCCCCAAGCCTCCTAAACCCGCTTCTGCTTCAGCACTGGCGGTTTCGCAGCTGCACAAAAAGGTAAAGTGAGGCAGCCCTTTCGGCCCGCTTAAGTTTTTCAATCGATCGAGCAACCTGCTTCCTGTCACAGGTTCGACTTGATGATCGGCATTTGCCCAATAGAGAACCGTTTCTCCTCCATCGATGACCTTGCCGTGGCAAACTATGTGCAGCAAAGTATACCGCTTTTCCCTATTGGTCAAATGCTCGCACAGGTTGTCTAATGTTGGTAAAGCGATCGCGCCGCTAACCTCTGCCAAAACATCACAATCAATTTCCCCCAAAGATTGACGCACGCCCGATACTGCCGCCTCAACATCGAAAGGTAATAATTTATACTTATCTAACCCATCCGGGTTGGCGACCAGTACCAGCGCGCGCAAATCTTGCCATCCGATAGGAGGAAATCGCCGTTCGGTAATCGCCGGAATGTAGAGCGAAAACAAAACTCGCTGATTCGTCGCTAACTGACGCCACTCGCGGTCAATGGGAGCGCACAATCTTTCCCAGCGCAAGCTTCTGATTTGTGGGAAACTAGCTTCGATAAACAGCAAAACCCGCAGTGGTTCTTCACTGTCGTCTAAAGCTCCCACAAACGCATCCCGCACTTCCTCTTGAAACAGCGCTTTTCCCAGAAAGACACCGTATTCCTTTGGTCGCAACAGCAAGCTGGTGAGCTGGTCAAAATGCTCCTGACTCAGTTCGAGCATCCCTTCAGAACGGATCGGCAGCAGCGTATCTGACCGACTGTATTCGACTACAATGGGCCAGCTGCTGCCTTCTTGCCGTTGAATGGTAATCTCAAACGTGTTCATAGAGCCTGTTTCCCTTTATTTAATTGCTCCTCGCAGAGGGGCAGAAGGTGCAGAGGTGCAGAGGTACAGAAAGCAATTTAAATCCACATTCTCCCTCAGCTCCCCCAGCTCCCTCAGCTCCCCCTAGCCTCTACTTTGCCTTCAAAGCATTTAACAGATTGGTGGCTAATGAGAGCGTGTCACCCGCTGCAGCTTGAGGAGCGGTCTTGACAAATTTATCCAATGCTGCTATAAGCTCGCTCTGAGTTTTTTGGAACTCAGCTTCATTAGCGACTGGCTGGGATTGTCCGATGTTAGATGGTAATTCAACGGTTTCAATTGTCGGGCGATCGCTACCAGCATTTGTACTGCTACCAACCATCAACCGCACTGCTGGATCGCCGATAATCGCATAGTTGCGGGCGTCGTTGTTAGCCGTCCACATACTCGCCAAACTCTGATTGTTGGGAGTAGCACCAAACTTAATGTCTTCCAGCTCAATCGTGAGGTCAGAGGAAATTTCCGCATAGCGTTCGTCAAAATACTCGATCGCTGACCCCACCGGATGACCTTCCAGCAGCCGCTTCACCGCACTTTGAAAAACTGCGATCTGCCGACGTTCGGCACTAGAACCGCGAATATCCGACCAGGAGAACGAACAACCCCAAGCTCGATCGACGTGACCGACGACCGCCAAAGCACCTCCTTTCGGATGGCTCAAGAGTTTCTGCGGTAAGCGCGCCATAAAGGGATAAGGCGCAATCTCTGGTCGTTCGGAAAGGTTTTTGGAGTTACCGTCGAATTCATCCTTTTGAGGAGTGCCAGCACCATAACAGGCAAAGAAAAAGGCAATCAGCCCCAGCAAGCGAGAATCTTCCCCAACATCGTCCCCAGAAAAGTAAAAATCTTCCGGAATCGGCTGCCGCCATTGGCGAGGTCCGGGCCAATCTTGGCACAGCAATGCACCTTGGTGGCGCAACTGTTTTTCATCACCTTTGTTAAAGCCCATGCCGTGACTGGCGGTGAACAGCAAACTCGGCGTTTCCGAGCCACCTAACACTTGTTTCAGACGCGCCTTGGTTGCTTCTTCTTTCAGAATCGTTTTTACTTGCCACTCGGAATGCTCTTCGACCACCCATTGAGATAGGGGCTGAACTAAGTCTTGAGTGCTGAGATTTGTAGCCGCATCTCCGGGGTTGCAGACGCCGAAAAACGTAGCGTTGGGGGACAAAGATAAATTGCCTGTTTCAGCTTCTACTACGCTGCGAGCATACTGGGCATACTCTTGTGGCGTATCAAAATAAATCCGCCCCACTGCATACTGAACGCTAAGTTGTGACTGAAAGCGATAGGGAATTGTGACTGGATCTCCCACAATCAGCAAGTAATAGGGCATTTTATCCGGATCGGCGGGACCTGGCCCTACTCCCTGACGCGACAAAAACTGATTTTTTGTCTCGTAGCGATTTTTTTCTTTGTCGAAACGATAGCCCCTCGGGCCGCTGTATTCCTGATAATAATGCTCGTGTTTCTCAGTCGCTTGCTTTTTGCGATGCTCTAACAATTCGCTGAGCGCTTCCCGGATTGCTGGGTCGGCATTGAAAGCGAAGATGACTCCCCAACCTGTTTCTGCGATGTTCTTCGGGTCTACTCCTTCTATAGGAGCAAAATCAGGCTCTAATCCTTGGACGTGTTTATTTTTTCTGATCAGTTCGTCAAGTTCTTCTGGATCGAAGTCTTCGCCCTGGGCAATTCTAGCTACCTGTTCCGCAGTCAAAGGGGGCAACAAATAATCCCCGCTGGAACCATTAATTCCATTGAAAAATAGCAAGTCTTCTGTCATATTTTTGGTTGTTTTTAGCGATCAACAAATCCCAATTCCAAACAATTTGATCAAGACTTACGCAAAGAAACCGGGTTTCTATGAGAAATCGTCGCTTTGAAACTAAAGATCCAAGCAGAAACCCGGTTTCTAGGATCGTCGTGCGTAAGTACTGTTGATTACAGCAGATTGCAAGCTCGTCTAGGTAGAGCATTTTGGCTTTGTTTGTCAAGCGCGCAGTATTAATGCTGCCCGCACACCGCTGTGATACCTCATGCGCGTGCAAACCGCTTTCACCTTTTGCCCTCCTCGCCTTGGCGCAAAGAAACCGGGTTTCTATTGATTAATCGTCGCTTTAAAAACCAGAGATCAACGAAGAAACCCGGTTTCTCAATTTAACCCTGGCGGTTAACTAACAGCAGCTGCCGCCCACATAGCATGGGCGACTTCTGGCTTGGCAATGTCGCAATGGGCGCCGCTGGTTGGCCCTCCCATCGCTACATCGTTAATAAATTTGCTGCTTTCCAGGTTGTAGATTTTGCCCGGTTTAAAGTCGTAGGAGCGATCGCACGCCAACATATCCATATCTACCGCTCCCAAGTCGTCGCCGCCAATCCCATAGCTGCCAATACCGCCATATTTAGGCAATTGCTTTTGACCAGGAGCAAAGTCCACGCTACTGAAAACAACTTTTCCAGCTAGAGGATACACCCTGCCGACTGCATAGTCGTATTCCGAGCGCGTCGTTACGATCGAGCCTGATACTTTACCTTGGGCGAGAATTTGGTTAAAGTAACCGGGACGATTCTTTTCGTATGGAATTTTGGCGCAGTAAGACCAGAGCGACACCGCTCCTTGTGCCAAAAATACAGTATTAACTGGACGAACTAACTTACCTTGACCTTTTGGCCCGTTGAGTGTAGAAGAGACAACAATGCAGCCAAAACTGTGACCGATGAGGTGGAATCGCACAGTTTGAGCCGCCTTCTCTTGCAGCGTTTTTAACAAGTTGAACCCAGCATTTTCACCGATTTGGCGAGCGCGTTCTTTCATCTTCCAATAAGACAGTACGCGCAGGGGATCTAAAAGCTTATCCAACACTGAGGGCTGATCGGTGCTGAAGCTGACTGGTTCGCTTTGACTGCTTTGATAGATCGCTTCTGGATCGAAACCTTCCCAATCTTCTCCCGGTGCGCCCGTTTCACCTTCGCCACTCAATGCTGCTTCTTGATTTAACACTTGGTAGGCGGCGATTACTTCTGGGGGCAAGTAATCGGGCGAGCTATTTACCATCGCTGCATCGAAGATGGTTTGTAGCGCTTGGCGTGCTGCCTCGGTATTGGCAAGACGATCGGCATATTCATCGATTAAGCGATCGATGGGTGAGTCTGTGACGTCAAACGATACCGAGCTTGACAAGTCTTCATCGCCCCAAGGTTTGCTAGGCCAATGGATTGCGATCGTTAACGGATTGAATCCTGGTCGCACCTGTTTTAGCTTGTCTAGATCGGCTGTTTGTTTAGCCATCGCGCCGATCCAATCGTTGTACTGAGCGCGTGCTGCGGGTACGTCACCCAGCCAGCCGTGGCTGATGATGAATACATCTGTAATCGGTTCGTTAGCCAGCGCTGCCAAGAATTTTTCGCTCAATTTCTTCCCATCAGGCTCAGTGCGTTCGTTGCCCTTGGCATCAAACGCAATTAGATAGTATTTCAAGGAAGTTCCAGGTACTGTTTCAATCGGCATAGTCCGTTTTTAGAAAAATTTTTACCCGATCGTAGATTACCCAAGTTGCTAGTGAGAATTGATATCTGTTACTAAAATTTTTACAGCGATGAGTAACGCCTCAATCAGAACGAAATTGTCCTAATTTCGGCATTTTGAGGCTTGTAACTAGCAATTTGCGTTCTCGATATAAATTTACCATAAGTTTTACGACTATACTTTCTGTGCCGCGCCTACTTAGCTATTCACCAAATGCTATCTTTCGCGCTCAATACCACATAAAGTTCCTAATTTAATAAAATTTAGTCAAGAAAGTATGAAGATTTGCTGCGCGTAGGGTGCTGGGTATTGGACGAAGTTAAAGTGATGGATTAAATTGAAATATTAACTGTTTAATATCATTTCCCCTGGCATCGGCATCGCGCGGGGGGCGGGTCGATCAACACAATTCGCTTACGATCAAAAGTAACTGGTAAAACCCGCCCCTACAACACGATTAAATATACGAGTAGAGACGTTACATGTAACGTCTCTACTACCGGACTAGCAAGTTGCGTAGGGACGCATCAGAGATATCTCGCATAAACAGATAAGGTTAATCGTGCCGTGTCCCGGCTACCGATTATGGGTAATCGACCGAACATGATATGACATGTAACGTCTCTACTACCGGACTAGCAAGCAAGGCAAGGAAGTAAAAAAATTTCTCCCCTATCTTCCCCGGCTTCTAGCTGTATGAAGTGAAAATCTAGCAAACAATGGGGCTTGAACCAGACAGCCAACATTGTTTGCTTTTAAATCGCGGTTACTTTCTTTGCAGGCGGTAATGTAGAAACAATTCCTGCTCGACCTGAGAAGCTGATAGCAGCTCTAAACGCGGTGCTTCGGCAGTTAAAAATCCGGTTCCTTGGACGGGGGTGGGAGCCGTGGCGCCGCCGATAATTAAGGGACAAACGGTGAGCCAGAATTCGTCGATTAAATCTTCTGCTACTAGAGAAGCAACGAGTTCGCCGCCGCCTAGAACGGCAATTCGTTCTAAACCCAATTGTGCCATTTCGGAGAAGGCTGCTTGCCAGTCAATTCCCTTATCGCCTCCATTAGCAACTAATATGCGATCGAATCCCGGCTGTTGTTCCCATCGTTTTGCCCCTTCTGGGGTGGTAAGCAACCAACGCGGGATGGGTTGAGAAAAGAATTTGAGTTGAGGGTTGATTTCGGCGTGGCGCGAGCAAATAATTTGGATGGGTTGGGGGGGTTTGCCTTGTTCTTCGCGTTGCTTAAGGAGTTCGGGGTTAATGACGCGCATCGCGCTTTCGCCACTGCGGAGGGTACCGGCACCAACTAGAATCGCATCAGCTAAAGCTACTTGGGTTTCCAGGTGGGCTTTATCGTTAGGAGAACCGAAGAGAGTCGGCGATCGCACTGCATCGGCAATCTTACCATCGGCACTCATGGCTAGGATAACTGTGGTGTGGGGTCGAGTCATCGGTTTAGGAGGAAAAAAGGTAGAAAGTGGTACTGCTGTTGTCACCTGGATGGGTAACAAAGCAGATGGGTAATCTTGTCCCCTTCTATAATTGTGTTTATTACTCGTTGAAAAACCAGACTGATACCAAATCCGCTTTGATCGCCCCTTTGATGCCGAATGACTAATGCCGAACGACTAAAGTCGCGGCTACACAAACAAAGCCCGCCTTCGCGGGCTACACAAACAAAGCCCGCCTTCGCGGGCTACACAAACAAAGCCCGCCTTCGCGGGCTATAAAATAAAGGGGTTTAGAACCCGGATTTGGTATGACTCAAGGCGTGTGATGTTGTCGATCGCAAGATGACAAGAAAGTCCTCATCATTCCAAGTGATGTGGGAACCTGCTTGAGCAGTCATTAGTCAAGCGGCGATAGTAATCACCGATGACCAGCGCGTCGGTAGAAGTTGTTGGTGTTGGGGTTTCCACCTTAAGATAGAGACGGTTTATGGCAAAGCCAGATAATTCTATATTTCATCGCCTTTTGCGATCGCCCATCTTTAACTTCATGGCTGAAGCCCGAGAATCTTCTTTTCGTCGCATCCTGCTTTCCCGCATTCTGCTGCTTTCTGTCCCGGTTCTACTCGTGGGGGAGTACGTCACCTATCGCAAAGCACGCTCTAGCTTGCTGGAAACCGCGCGTCAAAACCTCACCGAAAGCGCCATCCGCAAAGGTGAGAGAATTGGCGAGGTAATTGAAGCGCTACAAGCTAACCTGATTACCGCCTCGAATACGGCTATTCTACAATCAGCCTCAAAACAGGATTCGCAAAAGTTCCTGGAACTGCTGCAACAACAACTGCCGACGAAGATTCAGTGCGTTCAATTGGTTGATTTACAAAACGGTCAAGTTGTCAATAGTACTTGCGGACAACAAGCGATTGTGGCGCTTTCAGCTGATTTATGGCCTCAGCAGCAAACTCAATTGCTACCAAACCGCTCTAGCGTGCGGGTAAAGACTCTACTCAATCCTACAACCCCTCTGGGTTCTGGGACAGCGGCTCAAACAACTGGCAACGGTCAATTGCAACTGGTTTTAAGCGCGCCCGTTTACAACAGTGCTGGAAAATTACGTTACGCCTTAAGCATTCAGTCAAGCTTGTATCAGCAACGGAATGATAAGCAAGGGTCGCTTTATGGTTCCACGGTTGTGATTGACCAGGACGGCACTATTTTAGAGCATCCCATCGCCGACCGGGTGGGACGTAATATCGCTCAGGAAACAGATGCTGCGCGACTGCAAAGCGTGCTGAAAAATGCCCTCGCTGGCGCGCAGGATTTTTTACACCTATACGGCTTTGAAAGCGAAAATGTCGAATCAGTAGTAGGGTATACAGCGATACAAAATCCTAACAGTAAAAATCCAGAGGACAAGTGGGTGATTTTAGCCGTTGCCAGTCTAGACAACGCGCTCTATGGCCTAGAAGAAATTAAACAGGTAATGTTTAATTTGATTTTAGGGTTGTTAGCGGCTAACTTGCTGGCAACGCTATATTTGTCCCGCGATTTGGCGCGTCCGTTGGAAAAGCTGGAAGATTACGCGCTTAACGTGCAAGGTCGAGGGGGTTCGGAACGGATACCGAGCAACTTTAAAATCCGAGAATTTAATCACTTAGCGATCGCTCTCAATACAATGGTAGATCGCTTGACGGCTTGGGCAGAACAGGTAGAATCGGCTTGGAAAGAAGCGCAAGCAGCTAATCAATTAAAAAGCGAGTTTTTGGCGAATACTTCCCACGAGTTAAGAACGCCTTTAAATGCCATTATTGGCTGTATTCGCTTGGTGAAAGATGGCTGCTGCGATGATGAGGAAGAAGAAAGAGAATTTCTCCAAAGAGCCGATGATGCGGCGATTCATCTGCTAAAAATTATCAACGAAATCTTAGATTTATCCAAAATAGAAGCGGGGACGCTGACGGTTGTAACCGAACCTTTGGATATGCGAAGTCTTCTACAAGAAGTAGTTGATATGCAAATGGTTCAACTCGAGCAAAAAGGTTTACAGTTGCATTGGCTTCCCCCCACTGAAGCGATGCCGGTGCAAGCCGATCCGGCAAAGCTCAAACAAGTTGTCCTCAATGTGGTTAGCAACGCGATTAAATTTACCGACGTTGGTAGCATCTCAATTAAGATGGAAATCCCATCAAACACAAACAAAGTTTTACTTACCGTCCGGGATACAGGATGCGGCGTTCCAGTCGAACAACAGCAAAAATTGTTTCGTCCCTTTGTGATGGCTGACGGTACTAGAACCCGCAAGCATGGCGGTACCGGGTTGGGATTGGCGATTTCGCGCAAGTTAATGGAACTAATGGGAGGTACGATAACTTTATACAGTCCAGGTACGGGCAAGGGAACGACGGTTGAGATTGCGATGCCTGCGATCGCTGCATCCCGCTTGCATGGCAGCGGTAACGAAATTCCGAGTAAAATCGGCGATGCTAGCGATGCTAACGGACACGCTAGCTCCGTTCTGAGTGAGAAGAATATCCCAAATGCTTCCAAGCCGCAGTAGTCGCGACTCTCCCCCGCGGCGTGCGGTGAATAAACCCAATTTGCATTAAATAAGGTTCGTAAACTTCTTCAATCGTTTGGGTATCTTCACCCGTGGCGGCGGCGATCGCTTCCAATCCCACTGGCCCGCCTTTAAAATTATTAATCATCACGCTCAGCATCGTGCGGTCTGTCCAATCTAAACCGCATGGATCTACGTTGTAAACTTCCAATGCTTCGGCGGCTATTTCTAGATCGATCCTACCCGCAGCTTTGACTTGAGCATAATCTCGCACCCGTTTCAACAGGCGATTGGCAATCCGGGGGGTGCCTCTAGAACGGCGGGCGATTTCTGCTGCACCTTCTGGGGTAATTTGTACCTTGAGAATTTCTGCTGTGCGTTGCACAATTAAAGTGAGTTCGTCTGGTTCGTAGAAGCGCAGGCGCTGGATCAGTCCGAAGCGATCGCGCAATGGCGAAGTTAACGATCCCACCCGCGTCGTCGCCCCGACTAAAGTAAATGGCGGCAAAGATAAACTACGAGTCCGCGCCGTTTGTCCTTTCCCAGTGGGAATATCAACCCGAAAATCTTCCATCGGTGGATAGAGTAATTCTTCTGCCATCCGAGTCAGGCGATGAATTTCGTCAATAAATAGAATATCGCCGGGTTTGAGCGACAATAACAACCCCACAATATCGCGCGGACGTTCTAACGCCGGTGCAGCCGTAATTTTACATCCCACCCCCATTTCGGTTGCCAAAATTAAGGCCATCGTGGTTTTGCCCAAACCGGGAGGGCCATATAATAACAGGTGATCGAGGCTTTCTCCTCGACCTTTGGCGGCGGCGATCGCAATTTCCAAGACGGTTTTTAAATCTTTTTGTCCGATATAATCTGCCAGTCGTTGGGGTCTAATTCCTTCTTCCAGCCGATCCTGTTCATCCTTGTTAGCGTTAGGTTGCAATAATTCCGATCGAGTTGGTGCCTCCGCAGACTGGCGCTTGGCTTTTGGCTTTTGCTGCTGGGGTTGACGTTCCGGTTCGGTTGGCTGTTTAGAAGAAACGATCGCCATAATCACAAATTTATCTAATTCTCGACGATTGTGACATCTCTACACCGCTTAAACAAGGGTAATTTATCCTTAAACCAAAACGCCAATTGTTACATGCAGATCGTATTCCGGTTTCACTTCCAACCCTAATTCTTGTCGAATAGACACCAAGCAAGGAGAATAGACATTTAGCCACCAATACCTGCCATTAGTCTTAATTTCGCCAGAGTAATAAAAATTGATTGTTTGACTGGGATAGGCACTCCATCTCAAAAGATGTTTAACAACTTCGCCTCTAACAACTGTGATATGAGTGCCTAGTCTGGGGTGTTGCAATCGCAGTCCTAATTGCTTTTGCACAAACCAGCAGTAGTACAAGCTCAGATCGCGAGCGCATTGGAGAATTAACCATCCTATATCATTAGATTCTCCTTCCAGGGGATAGTATTTTAGTTTACCTTTGGCTAAAAACATTAATGTAAACTACAACTTGTAACATAACAACAATGATAGCGCCTTATTCAAGAGTTTAGAGTTTTTAATCAAATGCATTTCAACTCAAAACGATTGAGCCAGCATGTTGAGTTGTTTTTGCTTTAGCCTTAAACTCTAAAACGAGCATTTGCGTGGAAAATAATCTACGGAAATATTCCATACGATCAAAGCCGTCCTTCTAGGACGGGGCTAATAACCCAGTTGTTTGGTAAATTGCCATGCTAGCGAAGAGAATTTTGCCTTGTCTGGATGTCAAAGCAGGGCGAGTGGTCAAAGGAGTGAATTTCGTCGATCTCAAGGATGCGGGCGATCCGGTGGAACTGGCTCAAGTTTACAACGACGCCGGGGCGGATGAGTTGGTATTTCTCGATATTACCGCCACCCACGAAGACCGGAATATTATTATCGATGTTGTCTACCGCACGGCTGAACAAGTTTTCATCCCTTTGACAGTTGGCGGCGGGATTCAATCCTTAGAAACAATTAAACAATTGTTACGCGCCGGTGCGGATAAGGTTAGCATCAACTCGGCGGCGGTACGCAACCCGGATTTTGTCAGCGAAGCGAGTTCGCGCTTTGGAAATCAATGCATTGTGGTCGCTATCGACGCGCGGCGCAGAAAAGATATCAACAACCCTGGGTGGGATGTTTTCGTGCGGGGCGGAAGGGAAAATACAGGTATAGATGCGATCGCTTGGGCGAAAGAAGTCGAGCAACGCGGCGCGGGAGAGCTTCTGGTCACGAGTATGGACGCAGACGGAACCCAAGCGGGCTACGACCTCGAATTAACCCGAACTATCGCCGAACAAGTCCAAATTCCCGTGATTGCTTCCGGCGGCGCGGGCAACTGCGAACATATTTACCAGGCACTAGGCGAAGGCAAGGCAGAAGCGGCACTGCTAGCATCTTTGCTTCATTATGGGCAATTGACCGTAGCGGAGATTAAATCTTACTTAAAGAATCGTCATATGCCGGTGCGCTTAGAGTAAACTGCCTCCATCAAGAGCAACGCTGCTCAGATCGAGATTTTAAGCCAGTATCGAGACAGTCGCCCCCTCTCTGGCAGGCAAGATTGGCGACTGTTACAATAGGTAAAAGTGTTACATTTTATTAAAATATGCTGGCATTTATTCTAATTTTTGTTGTAGCGTTGGTGGCCTGGTCGCTGCACCTGATGGAGCAGGCAGTCGAGCATAAAGAATTTTCTTTGATGCTGGCAGGGACTTTAGTCGCGAGCGCGGCGGCTGCCTTGTTGGTGGTGTATTTCCTCATGGGAGACTGCATCAGCTATTTAACTACCGCCCATTCTCCCTATTCTTCGTATTCTTCCCAAGAATTGGTAGAAACCTACTTGACAAACTACCAATAGGTGAGGCAAGATAATAAAGCACCGAAAGGGGTTATAGCTCAGTTGGTAGAGCACCTCAATGGCATTGAGGGGGTCAGCGGTTCGAATCCGCTTAGCTCCATAGATAAGAATAGCGATCGCATATCCAATCGCAGAAAGGTTGAGTAACCGCGACTGGGCGCTTAGAAACGGCTTCAAAACCAGGTTAAGATACAGATAAGTTAGAGAATGCGATCGCTAATGAAACTTCCCGACTACGAGCGAGTAATTTACCAGCGTAACCCATTAGTGGAAGTTGCCTGTCAAATTCGCTTTCCTACTATTCTTAAAATTAGCAATCAAGAACCCTTTGAGTTTCAGGATAGAATTCGGTTTAACTATCCTTTATATGAAGTTCAAAAATCTGTTAGTATTCCAGGGAGTCAAAATGATTTACTACAATTGGCTCAAAAAGCTGGGTTAGCTTTAAATTTCCAAGATACTACCTACAATTTCAAATCAGAAAGCTTAAAGTGGCAAGTGTCATTAAATAAAGATTTCATTGCTTTAGCAACTATTGAATATGAAAGGTATGAAGCATTCAAGGAGAGATTTAAAGAAATTTTAGCTATTTTCGAGCAAATTTATCAGCCATCTTTTTATTCAAGAATTGATTTAAAGTATCAAGACTTGATTATGCGCTCCAATCTTAATATAGAGTCAGATACAACTTGGGCAAATTTAATACCCGAGCGAATTGCTTCAGAACTGCATACACCTGAAATCTCAGAATCAATTAAAACATTCATTAAAAATTGGGAGGTTGATATTACAGATAGTGGTAAATTACAGTTTAGGCATGGTTTGGTGATGGCTCAAGATCCAGAAAAAGGCACCAGAGAGCCTGCATATTTACTAGATGCAGACTTTTTTACGGAAGCAGTAACAAGGAGGGAAAATGTTTGGGATATCCTCGACCAGTTTAAGGAATCAGCAGGAAGATTATTTAGATGGAGTATTACCGAACAACTTCATCTTGCAATGGAACCCAAACCAATCTACCCTGATGATTGATCGTTCAAAGCAAAACAAAAGCGAGATTTCAATTACAGTTAAACGCTCATACGGTAAAACTAAGCCACAATCATTATTGCCGCAAATGGATAATTTAAGCGGCTCTAATTTATCTTTAGAAGTTAAATTTGATCGTGAAGATTCAACAAAATCTTTTAATTTTCTCAAATCTTTTTTACTTCTCATGGTAATTAGCCAACTTCCTTCAGAAGGGCTTGATGAAACTGTGCAAACTTTGGAACAAATTAGAGAGTTTTATAGTGACTACTCTCCTGAAAGTTCGCAATTAACTATTATACCAAAAGTAGTAACAGGTAAAATTGTTTCTACGGAAAATAGGCATCCTAATAAAGACAAAATAACCGCTTATAAGTATCCAATTAAAAGTAAGGTAGAACTGGAAGCGGAGTTTAATCGCCTTGCAGAAGAATGGCGTGCTGAGACTGGAATGCTATCATTAGTCACACAGAAATCAATGCACCCCGCTTATCAAAGAATTATTGGTATGGGGCAGGCTGTTGTACCCTTGATATTGCGAGATCTCGAACAAAAGCCCGACCATTGGTTTTGGGCGTTGAGGGCAATTACTGGTGAAAATCCGGTAAAACCTGAACAGCGTGGTCGAATGAAACTGATGGCGCAAGCGTGGATACAATGGGGAAAAGAACGCGGTTATGAGTGGTAGGCTGGAGTACCGCAAAATCTTGAGATTTCCTAATTTAGAGCGGACTGGTTATGAAGTAACAAGTGAAGAAACTGTAGATTATAATTGCTTTGCTTTTGCTGCTGGTGAAGAGGAATGTAGATGGGACCCGGTAGACCCTGATGGATACTGGCCTGAGGGTGTGCCAAGAGAGTTAACACTTGACGCTTTTATTCAGGCTTATCAAACTATTGGGTATGAATGTTGCGATAATCGCGACCTTGAACCAGGGTTTCAAAAGATAGCAATATACACCTATAATGGCGAACCACAGCACGTTGCAATACAAGAAGAGGACGGGATGTGGAAAAGTAAGTTAGGAGATTGGGAAGACATTAAACATGAATTAGAAGGGTTAGAAAATCCTCAATATTATGGAGTTGTTGAACAAATTTTAAAACGAGCTATTTTCTGAAAGCGGCAACTCTAGCTGAACTGGCTCAAACTCCTTGTGCAGTAAAGAAAAGGAACTCGGTAGCCTTGCCAATTTCTAGCCGCATTCAACGCCTCTCGCGAATGCCGTTTTGCTTGTTCCAGGACATTTGCTCATTTGTGCCTAAGTTAGTAAAACCCCACATATAGACGACGCTAGTCCTAATACTGTTTAGTTTTTACAGCCAATTACCAACTAAAACAAAAGGCGCCCAGTAATAGGGATGTTTGAAATTCTGAGACAAAGATATTTGGGCGCGGCGCAATGCTTCTGCTTTGCCATGATTTGCTAACTCTTTATAAAATCCAGCCATCATGGTAGCGGTGGCTAAATCTTGTACGGGCCAAAGTGTTGCTAAGGTGCTGCGCGCGCCCGCCCGCACTGCTACGCCAGCGATGCCTAAAGTCGCTCGCCTGTCTCCAGTTGCAGTTTCGCAAGCGCTCAAAACTAGCAGTTCAATTGCTTGACCTCTGGCTTGAGTTCTAACGCGCAAGAATCCATCTAATTGCTTGACATTGATGCGACTATCCCAGGTAAGAATAAAGGTATTGTCGGCACTAGAACTGAATTTACCGTGAGTGGCTAAATGGACAACGGGATAGGGTACGCTGTTGATTTGCTCGCGCAAATTCTCCCCAGTAAATTGCTGATTCAACAGCACAGTTCCCGGCACAACTTGTTGAATTTGTTGCAATTCCTTCTCCACCGCAGGTAGGGGTGGAAACCCATCGCGAGACTCGCTTAATCCCAGCATTAAAGCTTTTAATTGTACTTGTCCCAATGATTGTGGTTCTAACAATTGCAACCCGGGCGCTACGGCAACGTTATATTGCTGCAATAGGTGTTGGTTGCCGTCATATAGAACCGCCATCGGGATATTTCGCAGCACGCCATCTAATACAAATACCAAAGTTTTAACGCCGCTGTTTTTGATTTCTGTTGCTCCCGGTCGAATTAACCAATCATAAATTTGTTGGGCAAGCTGCAAGATTTGTCTCCTGCTAGAACTCGGTCTTCCCAGCATTTGCCGCAGTTGTTCTAAGGTTTCTTCAATTTGTTTTTGGGGCAGATTGGTACTGTAATGACGTAAAGGTTGTTGCGGTAAGCTGAGGATAACATCTAATCGATCTGACAAAATAATTGGGTAGATTACGGCGGCGGTTTTGTCTACTTGATCGATTAATTCTGGTTTGGCAGTCAGGCAAGCTTCTTGAAAGAAATTATCGAGTTCTGCTAGCTGTAAAGATTCGATCAGATTGCGCGCTTGAATTAGGTTATTTTGGTTGATGTTATCGCCATTTTGCAACAGCAACTCAACTAATTGACGATAAACTGGTTCGACAGTTTCGCGGAACGAAAATTGCACTTCTTGGTTGATGGCAGTTAAGTCGCTGCGGAGAGATTTTAAGGTTTTAACGGCTTCGGTGTATACTGCGATCGCTCCCTCTTTTTCTCCTTGCGCTTTCAGCACCCTTCCCAATTGCCACTGCCAGCGATAAGCAATATCTGACCCATCAATTGCTTGCGCTAAAATCAAAGCTTGTTGGGTTACGGTTTGAGCGTTTGAGAATTGTTGATTGCTCTCGTATAATCCGCCCAAAGTTCCCAAAGCTAAGGATTCGGCGCGGCGATCTTCCAGGTTTTTGGCTTCCTGAACCGCTTTAGCCAAAATTTGCGCGATCTCAGTTATTAGTTGTGGGTTGCTATTAACCGCTGACTGCTTAACCAAGCTTTGCGCCAAGTTAATGCGAGCATAAACTGAAGTGCGACTTGCGGGTAACTCTTTTAGTTCTTGTTGAATTGTAGGTAACAAAGCTTGGGCATCTGAATTTTGTCTATTTTCGACCAACAAACTCAGCTGATTAATTAACGCTTGAATGCGGGTATTGCGAGATTGGGAAGTTGCTGCTTGTCGATATAATTCTAAAGCAGATTGAGTTTCAACCTGGGCATTTTCTATTCTATTTAACACTACAAATTTTTTAGCTAAAGCCCGTTTGGTATTGCCTAAACTGAGTTGAATCGAAGCAGCAACACCTTTTAACCCTAGTTTTTGAGCAATCTCCAAACCTTGCTGCAAAACTTGTTGAGACTTATCTAAATTTCCCACAACGCGCAGGGTATTACCCAAATTCAGCAATCCGGTAACTTTAATAATTGAATCGGGTGATGCCAGTAAGTTGGTTTCTACTTGTTCTAAAATATTGGCAGCGCGACGGTAAAATCCCAATGCTTGCATCGCCTGAGATTGGTTAATTAAATTAGCGATAATACCGGCTCGATCGCCTGCTTTTTCATATGCCGCTGCTGCTTTTTTCAAAGTATCGAGGGCGTTTTCTGGTTGTCCTAACGATAATTCTAAGAAACCTTGAATGTTCAAAATTTGAGCCAAGATTAGGGGCGAAGAATCGGTATTTAGGAGGGATATACTGTTGGCGATCGCATTCTTCGCTTCATTCCACAATCCCAATTGCTGGTAAGTTAAAGATAAATTGCTCAAAGCCGAAGCTTGATTGAGTTTATCCCCAGCAGCAGCAAACTCATTAGCAGCTTGCTGCCAAATTTTAGCCGCTTCAGAAAACTGTCCCGCTTCATACAAAGCTTTCGCTTTTTCTACGATTGAGTTCGTATTCAGGACTTCAGTCCTCACCCGATCTGTTGCCAAAGTTGCCTTTACCGAGAGCGATTGAATACCCAAAAAAGTTATCAATCCTAACAGGCAAAACAGAATAAAGGCAAATAATCGCTGGGAAAAAATTCGTTTAACTAACATCTTTCACCATTCTCACTAAATTAGATAATTCACCCAAAAATCAATTGCTGAACTGATAGCAAAACGCGAACAAGCTGAACTGCAAAAAATATTTAGTCCATTTTAATGGACTTTCGCTATGAGCCAGGGATTTTAATCCCTGGCGGGTGAGGCAACGAGTGAAAGATCTATGTTTAACGAACATGGCATCCAATGGGTATTAGTCCAGAACGATGAGGCGTAACATTCGGTGGGTTAGCAACAAGAACAACCTGTCCTTTATCGTTAATTATCCACCCTTGCGCTTCCACTATTTCAGCAATCTGTGGTGATTCACCCCTGCTGACTTGCTGACTTCCTGCCCTATTTACCTGTGGTTGAGGATTAATATTGACTAAATCGACCAAGTATGCATTATCGTCCAAAGGCTCGGTCGGACTGGGAGGCAAGCCGCCCCGCCCCGTAACCACAAATGAACTTTGCTGTGCATTGGGAGAACATCTGCGATCGCTCAAACCACTAATATCAACCACAGTTTGTGGTAATTCAATTAAACCAGAACTCGGATCGACATCGGGAGTATTTAATTCTACCGTGCCGCTCAACTCTGGCCCGCCGATTTGGGAAATTGCAGTAATATCGCTCTTTGGAGTTTCTTCTGTGCGAGATTGGGCGCCAAAAATAGCCTGTGCTGTAATCAAAACTCGACCTCCTTTTCCGGCAAAAGCATTGGCGGTGATGTCGCTATTTTCTAATGCCACTAAGTTGGAAGTATTAATTGTAATATTGCCTCCATCTCCGCCTGCGCCTTTGCTACCAGCAGTGGTGGAAATATTACTATTGCGGCGCAATAATATTAAATCTGGCGCTTTTAATTGAATATTTCCGCCATTTCCAGATGCGGTTTCGGCAGCAATAGCTACTTCATTTTCCAATCCGTTTTCTAATCTAATTTGACGCGCTTCAAGGATAATGTTACCGCCCGCCCCGATGCCTTGATTGTTTACTGATAAACTACTCGCAGCATTATCTGTAGCAATAATAGACATAGTGTCTAATTCTGGGTATGCTTGTTTTACTGCATTAAAGCGATCGGTAAACGTGCGATCGCTACCAGAAATAGTTATTCTATCTTTGGCTATAACTGTAATATTGCCTGCATTACCGCTGCTTAATGCTGTGGCAATAATTTGCCCGCCTTCTGTTATATTCAGGTTGTCAACATTGACTGAAATATTGCCGCCAGGGTCGCTACTTTGTGTTCTGGCACTGATAACCGCTCCGTTGGTAATTTGTAAATTGCCTGTATTAACTTCAATATTTCCGCCAGCCCCACTGTTTAGCGTTTCAGTATTAGCAAATAATCCGCTCGACATCCCGCCAAAAAAAGGCCATTCCCGTTCAAACTCCAAAGGAGCAAAGCCAGAAAGAGTAACAGATTTTGCGGCATTAACGATAATATTACCGGCTTTCCCACTACCAACACTTTCGGCAGTGATGCGAGAGCCATCTGTGAGAGAAAGGGTTTGAGTTTGGATGCCAATATCTCCACCAGCAACTACGCCATAAGCAGTGGTACTCAGGATAGCCCGATCTGACAGCGAAACAGATCCAGCATCAATTAAGATCGTTCCCCATCTAGATCCGCTTTCGCTTTCTTGTGCCTCGCTTAATGTTGCCGAGGTAATTTCACTTTCTGAAGATAGAGCAAAAGAATTGCCAGCTTTTATGGTAATAGTTCCGGCAAAACCACTGCCAGATTTGTTGGTATCAAAGCTATTACTGAAAATGCGACTATTAACAATAGAAATTGAATCTTTGGCATTTAGATCGATGTTCCCAGCGTTTCCACTAAAAAAATTACTGTTTCCTATCCGCGTATTACCATGAATAAAAATTGAACCATCAGATACAATGCTGATATCTCCTGCATCGCCAGAGTCTTTAAAGATGGCACTGCTTGAGATTCGAGAACCTGTAATAACAAAATTGTCTTTAGAGTTAATCTCAATATTTCCAGCGTTGCCAATTCCGCCGGTAAAGCTGTCTACATAAGTACCATTGGTTAAGGAAACGGTATTGGCTTTAATAATTATGTTTCCCCCATTTCCTTGCCCAAAGGTTACGGCAGTTATATAAGCTTTGTCTGTTGCCAAAGTTGACCCAGCTTTAATGATAATATCGCCGCCGTCACCAATTGCTGCTGGTTGCTCTTGAGTTCCGAGATTGACATTATTTTGAATGCTGCTGGCAGTAATAGTTATTGCTCCCGTAGCATTGAGGGAAATATTACCTGCTTTTGCTCCCTGCATCCCCAAACCCCTACCAATTCCACTTGCCAGCAGGCTTTCTCCAGAAATCTCTAAATTTTGAGCGTTGATGGCAATATCACCGCCTCCACCAGCTAATACGCTAATTTTGGCTTGATTAATAATAGATACATCACCTCTTTGTCCGCCAGAAGGAAAGCTTAAACTTCCACCTTCATCGATAGTAATTGTTCCCTCGCCTGCCAAACCTCCCACCTCGATTCGACCTCCAGGCGCTTGCAAAATACCGCCATCGATGATTACATTTCCTCCCAGAATTGCTAATGTATTTCCTTTGTTAACTCCGAGAGATTTTGACTCGGTATCAAATGATTCTGTTGCACCTGGTAAACCTTGCACGCGAATCGGGTTTACTGTATTGCCATATTGCAAGCCAATGGGTACGCTAATTGTTAATAAGGGCGAATTTTGATTATTGGTAGCGCTAAACTGCGTGCCGTCGGAAAAAATTAAACTACTCGCGGTACTGGCAAAAAACGATCCGCCGATACTTAAACTGGCATTTGGGCCAAAAATAATCCCACTCGGATTGAGTAAAAATAAATTAGCTCCCCCATTGGCTCGAATTAACCCGTCAATATTAGAAACTGAACCGCCAGTGACGCGACTAAAAATATTTTGAATATCGGCAGCGTTGTTAAAAAATGCCTCGCCGCCTGTGGGAACGGAAAATTCCCGAAAGCTATGAAATAGATTATTTCCCGCTCGGTTGCCTTGCTCAATTGTAAAATTTTGGTTATTCTCCGTTGTCACATTTGTAGATAAGCTTCCATCTGGGGCAATTTGGGCTTGGGCTGGACTGCAATTATTTACAATTAAACAGTAACAAGGCAAAGTTAACAATAATTTTGATTTTTTCATTGCTGTAGATTTAAGCCCCGATCTACTCATATTATGTCCGGTTGATTACTAACAATCGGCAGCCGGGACACGGCATTATTAACCTTATAGCGGCTTGCAAGCGAGTGAGGTACACCCACAGCGGTGTGCGGGCACCCTTAAGGGTGCCGCTACACAAACGAAGCGATAACGCTTTCCCTCCTACGGCTGCAATCCGCTGTATCTGTGTCCCTGATATCTTTGATGCAGTGCCCCTACGCAAGGACTCTGTGAGGTTTTTTGATTATGGGCAATTCAACGGACATAATATTAATATTATCATAATAAAAAATTTTTTCGAGTATCGCTCTTTAAGTAGATAAGGGGCTTACGCAAGACGATCCTAGAAACCGGGTTTCTGCGTGGATCTTTAGTTTCTTGCGCGACGATTTTTTATAGAAACCCGGTTTCTTTGCGTAAGTCCTGTAGATAATTAAATTTTCCCATTTTTCAACTTTTTAACGGCTAGGGCATTGCATTGGTATTAGCCCAGAATTATGAGGCGTAACAGTGGGTGGGTTAGCAACAAGAACGACCTGTCCTTTATTATTAATTACCCATCCTTGCGCCTCTACGATTTCACTAATTTGTTCTGGTTCTTTTTTTCTACCTTGCTCATTTCTTCTCCTAGTTTCCTGCCTCTCAGAATTTATTTCAACTAAATTCACTACATATGCATTATCGTTCAAAGGTTCGGTGGGACTGGGTGGCAAACCGCCGCGCCCCGTCACAAAAAATGAGCTTTCTTGTGCTTCAGGAGAACACCTTCTATCGATCAATCCAGTAATATCAACTACTGTTTGGGGTAATTCAATTAAACCGGAACTGGGGTCAACATCGGGAGTATTTAATTCTACCGTTCCGCTTAACTCTGGCCCCCCAGCTTGAGAAATAGCAGTAATATCGCTGTTTGAAGTTCCTTCTGTGCGCGATTGAGCGCCAAAAATACCCTGTGCTGCAATCGAAACTCGACCTCCCCTGCCTTCAAAAGCATTGGCGGTGATGTCGCTATTTTCTAATGCCACTAAGATGGGGGTGTTAATTGTAATATTGCCTCCGTCTCCGCCTGCACCTTTGCTACCAGCAGAGGTGGAAATATTACTATTGCGACGCAATACGATTAAATCTCGCGCTTCTAATCCGATATTTCCACCATTTCCGGATGCGGTTTGGGCGGTAATAGCTGCACCTTTGTCAATATTAATAGAACGGGCACTAACATTAATATCGCCGCCTTTCCCTGCACCTCGATTATTGACAAATAAACCGCTGGCTGGGCCATCTTGGTCGATAGTTAAACTGGCTATTTCTGGATTAAATTTCTGGGCAATGGTATCAAATCGTTGTTGATAGGTAGGGTCGCTCCCAGAAATTGCGATCCGGTCTTTGGCAATTACTGTAACGCTGCCCGCACTGCCACTATTGAAAGCGCTGGCAAGAATTTGCCCCCCTCCAGTAAGTCGTAAATTATTAACTTCGACTGCGATATTGCCTCCGGTTTCACTACTCCGCGTGGTCGCAGCAATAACGGCTCCATCAGTGATTTGTAAGTTGTTAGTATTGACGAAAATGTTGCCACCAGCGCCGCTCTTAGCTGTATTACTATTAGCAAATAGCCCGCTGGAACTGCCGCTTAATACGTTACCTTTCTCGTCAAAAGATAAGGGCGCAACGCCAGAAAGGACGATAGAATCCGAGGCATTTACATCGATGTTACCCGCACTTCCAGCGCCAAATGTGACCGCTTGTATAGCAGAACCCCCGGCTACGAATAAGGTTTGAGTTTGAATTTCTATATCTCCACCTGCACCGATGCCATAAGCGCTGGTACTCAGTTTTGATTGGCCTGATAAAGAAATTGCTTTGGCGTCTACAGCAATAAATCCCAATCCCGAGGGGTTTTGTTGAAAATCTATTGCTGATTTGCCAAAACTTTCAGCGGTGATTTGACTGAATTCATCTAGAAATAAAGCGTTGCCAGCTTTGATAAATATATTGCCAGCAAAGCCGCCTGCTTCATCTTTTAGTTCGGTAAAAGTATCGCTAAAAATATTGCTATTAGAGACGGAAATATTTTCTTTAGCTTCTACTGTAATGCTGCCAGCATTGCCACCAAAAAAGTTGCTGCTTTCTAGGGAAGCATCGTTGGTTAATTGAATTGATTGGGATGCGATCGCAATACTCCCAGCGTCTCCTTCCGCACTTACTGAATTAGTCAAAATCCGGCTATTATCAATCGCGACGTTACCATTAGCTTTGATACTTATGCTGCCTGACTCCCCGATACCCAAAGTTGAAGAGTCTATCTTTGATGCGTTGATAATTGAAACGGAATCTGCGATAATATTAATACTCCCTGCCGCACTAGCTCCTTTGGTATTAGTACTAATTTCAGCTAGCTCAAATATCACATTTTTACCTTTAATTTCGATGATGCCCAACCCAGTATTCTCAGCATTTCTTTCACTACCCCCAAAGCTGTCCGCGGTAACCTGGCTATTAAAAACATAAACCCCATTCCCCGCAGTAAAACTTATGATTCCAGCAAATCCCCCGCCGGAGCTTATTTCATCGTTAAAGGTATCGCTGAAAATTTTACTGTTAATAATTGAAACTTTATTCCCGGCGTCTAGAGTAACGCTTCCAGCATTACCGCCGACAAAGTTGCTACTTTCCAAAAAAGTGTTGTCACTTATAAAAATTGAACCCTCAGATTTGATGCTGATATTGCCTGCATCGCCCTTTGCTCCTAAAATGGCACTGCTTTTGATGTCGCTGCCGGTAATAGTGACGGTATCGCGGGCGTTAATTGAGATGATTCCAGCGTTTCCGGAGCCATTTTCGGTGCTGGTTTGTACTCGCGTATTATCGCTGAGGGCAACTGATTTCCCTTCAATAAAAATGATGCCGCCATTACCCGTCGAGTTATCTTTTACTTGACTGTTTATATCAGTTTTATTGATTGCGATCGCACCGCCAGCCTCGATCTCTACAATCCCCGCATCTCCAGCACCAAAACTATCGCTGGAAATGGCGCTACTCGTAATATCAATTTTATCTGTGGCTGTCAGTTTAATGTACCCAGCATCCCCATCACCTCTAGTTGTGGTTCTCAAGCCAATGGGAGTATTTTGAATCATCGAAATCGCACCAGCTTCAATGGTGATAGTACCCCCATTTCCGGTAGCGTTTTCAGGTACTTCGCTGGTGATTTGGCTATTAAATATACTCACCAAACCATTAGCCTGTACGAGAATATTCCCAGCATTTCCCCCGCCCAAAGGAGCCTGAAAAATATCGCTCTCAAGTTTGCTTTCTACAATCGCAACACTGTCTTTAGAATAAATCTCAATGTTCCCGGCGTTGCCAAGTCCAGTGGTAATGCTATCTACATTAGTACCGTTGGTTAAGGAAACAGAATTGGCTGTAATAATCAGGTTGCCTCCGTTTCCTTGCCCAAAGGTTCCCGTACTCAAAGAAGCCGTCTCTGTTGTGAAAGTTAACCCGGCTTTAATAATAATATCGCCGCCGTCGCCAATCGCTGCTGGTTGCTCGTCAAATGCTGGATTGACATTATTTTCAATCCGGCTGGCAGTAATAGCGATCGCTCCCGTAGCATCAATTAAAATATTACCTGCTTTCGCCCCCTGGTTTCCCAAACCCGTAGCAATTCCCGTCGTTAGCAAACTCTCAGAAATTTCTAAATTCTGAGCATTAATCGCGATATTACCGCCACCGCCAGCCAATACGTTAATTCCAGATTTATTAATAATAGATATATTGGCCCTTTGCCCGCCAGATGGAAAACTTAAACTTCCATTTTCATTAATTGTAATTGTTCCCTCGCCTGCCAAACCTCCCAGCTCGATTCTGCCTCCAGGTGCTTGCAAAATGCCGCCGTCAATTATGACATTTCCCCCGATAATTGCTAATGTATTTCCCGGATTTACTTCTAGTATATTTAAGTTACTATCAAAGCCTTTCGTTGTTCCTACTGCTTCTATTTGCCTCGCACCTTGCACGCGAATTGGTGCGGCTTTAGCACCATATTGCAAGCCTACGGGTACGTTAATTGTTAATAAGGGTGAATTTTGATTATTAGTAGCGCTAAACTGCGTACCGTCAGAGAAAATTAGGCTGCTTGCCGTACTGGCAAAAAACGATCCACCGATATTTAACCTGGCATTTGGGCCAAAAATAATGCCACTCGGATTGAGTAAAAATAAATTAGCTCCTCCATTGGCTCGAATTAGCCCGTCAATATTAGAAATTGAACCGCCAGTGACTCGACTAAAAATATTTTGAATATCGGCAGCGTTGTTAAAAAAAGCTTCGCCGCCTGTGGGAACGGAAAATTCACGAAAGCTGTGAAATAGGTTGTTTCCCGCTCTGTTACCATTATTAATGGTAAAATTGCGATTGTTCTCCGTCGTAACGTTTGTAGATAAGCTGCCGTCTGGGGTTATTTGTGCTTGGGCTGAACTCCAATTATTTACAATTAAACAGCACAAAGGCAAAGTTAATAATACTTCTCTTTTGTTCATACCTATACGCTCAAGCCCATAGCTATTTAAGCTTAGCATATTTAGGTAACATTGGAAGTTAAAACATTGTTGGTATTCGGTTTGTTATACCAACAATTTGTTATAATTTTGCCCTAATAAACTTTGCCAAATCTATTTATTTCGGGCATGAAAATCGAGATTTATGGTGAAAGCAAGAGCGGATTCAATTTCTCGATCGGACAGTTGAACAAGAGTAGGAAATTGATGTAGATGCACGCTGGCTAAAAAAGTTTAGTATTTGGTGTTGTTGTTGGGATTGGAGCGTCAGGGCGCAACGGGATTTGACCCAGTTATACTTTCTGAAGTACAGCAATCAATTAACGGCTTATCTGCGATTTCTTTCAGTCCGGCAGACTCTAAAAGTTGTTTCCAGTCAGCAGTAATGGTGGTATTGTTAGCAGCAGAACGCCGTATGGCTGCGAGAGCCGTCAAAGTATCGTACCATAGGCCATTTTGGGCGTATATATTTGGGCGATCGCGCTCTTTTGCTTGCTGTAATTGTCTCTGCAAAGTTTGACTTGGTTCAATTCTCTCAACCATCATGCGATCGACAAAAATTCGCTTGCCGGAATTGCATACTAAATCAAAGTACCAGCGATAAGTTTTGCCAGTTTCTAGAGGGGTAGCGTTGGCAGGAAAGCTAATGCTAACAATTCCAGCTTTTCCAGGTAGGTCGATCTTTGCTGCGTAAACAATTTCTTCGCTTTCATCTTTTAAAATCAGCTCTGCTTTTTGTGCAGAAGTGGCAGGAACGTACACAAAAAATGTCGGACGTTCTGCTACTGTTAAGGCCAAACTATTAATTGGCATTACAGCTGTTAGAGGCGGATTTGGTGTTGTTTCGCCCTCGGCACAAGTGCCTTCGTTGCGGGTTCCTGCGCCTTCTGTATTAGCGGGTGTGCCTCGATTGGGTGGAGTCCAATTAATTGCCACCTCTTGAGATGGCGATCGCATACCCTGTGCCCAAGTTGCCAAGGGTGAGCCGATGAATAATTCTAAGGTTATGGCTATCGAAACTGTTGCCAAATTGCGGTAGGAATGCATTGCCATACTCAAACTCGGATAACCCAATGGTGAACTGTTGTATATAAACTAACTACGTTCTACAATAACCAAATTCCAGAAAAGCGGCGAACAGCTAATTACAAAAACGCACAGGATATGACAAAAAGTTTTTTGGCTGCATTAAAACTGAGTCCAGTTATTGCGGCAAACATCATATTGATGGGTAGCAATGCTCTGGCTAGTTTCTCAATCTCAAGTTTAGATGACGCTCCTTCTTATGAATACCAGGGAATTGACGCAGAATCCAAACTAATTTGTTCCCATTCTTCCTCAATACTATATGCCCAAGTTACCTCAGTTTCTCAATTATCTGACGTCCAGTCAACAGATTGGGCGTTTCAAGCATTACAATCTCTGATCGAGCGCTACGGGGTGATTGCGGGTTATCCGGATGGTATGTTTCGCGGCAACCGCGCCATGACGCGCTACGAATTCGCCGCCGGGTTAAATGCAGCGTTAGTTCGCATCAACGAGTTAATCGCAGCAGGATTGAAAGAGCGGGTGTCCGAAGAAGATTTAGCCACGCTGCAACGGTTGCGAGCTGATTTTGCCCCCGAATTGGCAACTTTGACCGGCAGGATCGATCGGTTAGAATCTCAAACTGCTCAATTGGAGGCCAATCAATTTTCTACGACGACTAAGTTAACGGGATTTATTAATTTTAATTGGGATGGCGCGATCGCACCTGGTAATACCCGAGTTGAAAGAATCGATCCTACAGATAGTTCCAGTATCCCACGGCGAGGCAGCGACAACCGTCCCATCGTCACAAAAGTAAAAGATGACCCCAATATCACCTTCAGTTACTTAGCTGGTTTATTTCTCACCACTTCCTTCACGGGAAAAGATACCCTAGCAACCAGTTTGTTGGCGGGAAATGGCAACTCATCTAGCAATGCTTATACCTCCGCAGGTTTATCCAACACCTTTGGAGTGCCGCTATTAGATTTAACTCCCAGCGCAACTCCCAGCGATTTGGTTTTGGGAGAGCTTTTTTACTCATTTCCTATCAGTAATTCCTTGCAATTTACAATCGCACCGCTATTTTTTTGGCTGCGTTACTTTGATACTAACGCTTTCACTTCTGCATTTGGTCGCGGTGCAGGTGGTTTCAACACTTTTGGCAGCACGCTGATTCAAGATTTGGGACGAAGTACTGGCGCTGTGATGCTGTGGAGAATTAACGAACAATTTGACTTTCGCGTTGGCTATGCTGCCAACACTGATGCGGCAAACCCTACGAGAGGGATATTTGATAGCACCCGCGCCGTTACTGCACAGTTAACTTACTCGCCGATTCGGAATATTAATTTGCGCTTTCTTTACGACTACTCAATTATTAAACCAATAGATGGGCAAATTAGAAATAAACCGATTATCGGCATAGCTGATGACGGGTTTGGTGGGGCGTTAGATGATGCTACGGCTAATAGTTTTGGATTTAATTTTGATTGGTTAGTTACGTCTAAATTTGGCATTTTTGGACGCTATACTTACTCGCATACTCACTTAAACCCGGTGGCGGATGGCTTAGATAACGGCAATCTCAGGGCGCAGTCTTTTCAAGTGGGGGTTGCTTTCCCGGATTTAGGAAAAAGAGGCGCTTTAGCAACTTTGACTTACGTCCAGCCGTTTGATATTTTGGCAGGGCGTAAGTTTCTCGTCTCAGGTGGAGGTGATGGGGCGACTCAGTTTGATATCGAGGCAACTTATTACTATCCGGTGACGAATAATATTGCGATCGCTCCTTACTTTTACATTACTGGAAATGCGAATAATTTTGACGATAACCCCTTAATCTATTCCGCAACCGTGCAGATGCAATTTTCCTTCTAAGTAGTTGTGATTGTAGGGGCGGGTTTTACCAGATACTTTTGATGCCAAGCGAATTGTGTTGATAAACCCGCCCCCTGGACGATGCTGGATCGGGAATGTTCTGAGTAGGGAGAGCGATCGCATTCACATCCCCTCTCTATTATACGTAGATTCTCGTAAAAACTAGGTAGAACAAATACTTGTACGGGGGTTATACTGGTATTATTACCCAAATTGCCAAGATTGATTAAATAACACTCCCAGTTGAGGGTCTAGAAAAATGAAGCTTAAAATTATAGCCACCACATTATTATTAGCCGCTACCCTGGGTTTCGTAGCCCCAGTCAAAGCTGAAACTTCAACTCCCGTGCAACAATTACTAGAAACGAGACAAGGTGCAGGTTTAAACCTGCGCGGCGTTAATCTCAGCGGTGCTGACTTGTCAAACATTGATTTTAGAGGCGCTAATTTAAGCGGTGCTAACTTAAGCGGCGCTAACTTGAGCAATGCTAACTTAAATGGTGCTAACTTAAGCGAAGCTAATTTAAGCAATGCTAACCTCAGCGGCGCGAATCTAACTGTGGCTAATTTAGCCAATGCCAATTTAACCAAAGCCACGCTAACAAACGCTAAATTAAATGCCGCAAACCTCAGCGGTGCTGAAGTAGTTGAAGCTAATTTAAGGGATGCTGACTTATTTAGAGCCAATCTCAATCGTGCTAACCTGCGAGGAGCAGATTTACTCAATGCCAATCTCAATGCAGCCAATTTGTTTGGCGCTAATTTACTCGGCGTTAGAGGGGCAAATTTAACCAATGCGGCTGGATTTCCTCGATAGCTGAAATCTCAGTATTTATACGAACTTTACCAGAAACCGGGTTGCTTAAAGAAACCCGGTTTTTTTCGGCTACCAGTTTAAAGCGGGACAAGCAAAACAAAAAAATTCACCTCCCTTGTCCCCCTTGTCTTCCTTGTCCCCCTTGTCCCCCTTGTCCCCCTTGTCCCCCTTGTCCCCCTTGTCCCCCTTGTCTTCCTTGTCCTTTTTTGGGGGTGATAGTGCGAGGCGTTTGGTGGGAAGACTAAAGCCAAGCGTTATCTAAGGAAAAAATATGAAACTCGGAACTTTAGCTGCTGTAGTATTACCGCTGTTTTTGGGTATGGTAACTCCCGCTAAAGCTGAATCTCTCAGTCCGATTCAGCGTTTGCTGGCAACTAAACAGTGTCAGGGATGCGACTTAAGCGACGCCAATCTTGCCGGTACCGATCTGAGCCACGCTGACTTGCGCGGGGCAAATTTAAATCAAGCTAATTTATCAGGCGCTAATTTGTTTGGTGCTAATTTATCTAATACTAATCTGACTAACGCCAATTTAATCAACTCTAATCTATTCGAGGCTAATTTATCAAATTGCAACCTGGATCGGGCTAATTTATCTAATGCGAATTTGAGTTTAATTAATTTAACAGGTGCTAATTTGAACGGGGCTAATTTAAGTAACGCCAATCTGGGAATAGCAAATTTGAGCGAGGCTAATTTACGCCAAGCTAATCTGAACGGGGCTAATTTAATCGGTGCTAATCTCAAGAGTGTCAGCATGGATGGGGCAAATATGCAAGGCGCAAATATTGATTACGCTAGTTTGAATCAAGATAATCTAGTTGGAAAAAAAGAGGATAATTAACGTAATTTGCTAATTGCTAATTGCTAATCGCTAATCTAGGGTTTTACTGATATTAGCTATTAACCATTAGCTATTAGCTCCTATGCATGAGATAACTAGAAATTTGAATTAATTAATCTTTTTATCGTTGACTTAGAAACCCGGTTTTTCAAAAAAACCGGGTTTCTGAGCCAGGTTGGTCGAAAAATTACCCTTCGGTGTACCCAAAATCGTGCGGATTTCCCGAGCGGCCTTTGGATATCTGTTTTAGAACGTTATTCAATGAGGCATTAACTATGGAAACCGCTCAAGTTAACCAACCCGTTTTGCGATTGGGTTCGACTGGTCCAGCCGTAAAAGAGTTACAAAAATTATTACAGCAAAGAGTTCCGATTATCTCTAATCTTAAGGTTGATGGCATTTTCGGTGAAGTCACGAAAATGGCAGTGGAAGTGTTTGAATACCGCGTTTTTCTCAAGCGCGATGGTATTGTTGATGCCAAAACCTGGAAAGCACTCTACGCGGGTAAGCGGGATGACCTTCCCGTGCTGCGTCGCGGTAGTCGCGGTGATGATGTGGCAAGGGTTCAAGATGTTCTAAAATTTTCTGTCATTACTGCTGAATATATGGGTTTTGATGGCTACTACTTTGGTGTTGTTGACGGCGATTTTGGCGCGAAAACCGAAGCGGCAGTCAAAGCGTTTCAGAAGGATCGTGAATTAGTGGTAGACGGAGTGATTGGCGCTAAAACTTGGGAAGCTTTGATGGAATTAGCTGCTATCATCAGCCACATCGGTTTTTAGGTGGATACAGAAACCGGGTTTCTATGAAATGCCAAACGACTAAAGTCGCGGCTACACAAACAGAGCAACGCCTCCGCGGGCTATAAAATAAAGGGGGTTTAGAACCCGGATTTGGTATCAGTCCTTTACATGTAACGTCTGGAAGCAAAATGATATGAAAGTTTACGCTCTAAACCAGGTTTGGAGCGTAATTTTATTTCATTTGGTAGAGTTGTTCCAACTGGCTTGGGCGCTAGCTTAGGAAGTAGATGACCATTAGTAGGCATCCCAAGGGTAGCTGGTCACGCGCTAGCTAGATAGGAATAAACCATGCAAGATCTGATTCAAGCTGTGTTTAACAACAGCGATGAAAAAACGGCGCTGTTTCAGTTGATCGGCGTCTTAAGCACTTCAGGAAAGCGGTACTTCTTGCGAAACGAGATTCTGCACGCTTTTGCCGACTACTGTCAGCAATATCAAAAACCTGCCTATTTTTACCACTCTTCTGCTTTAGGCAAACTTATCCATAGCACTCACGAGATTTTGCTGGAGGATGAAAGTATTTGGTTGCTGGTTCGTCCTTGGATTGCATCGCAACAACTGTGGCGATTGACTGGGGATTTGAGCAGTTTTGCACCAGAGACGGTAAGGGGATGGTTGGATGCGCGCGATCGCACTGTCAACCGCTACCAACCTCATATTTTAGAACTAGACTTTCACCCCTTTTATAAAGGTTCCCCCGTTATCGACGATCCTAGAAATATCGGTCAAGGTTTAACCTTCCTCAATCGCTATTTTTGCGACAAATTATTAACCGAACGTCAATTTTGGCTAGAGGCATTGTATAGCGTTTTGCAGCGACATCAGTACGATGGCGTAGAGTTGATGATCGGATCTAGTATCCACTCTGGTAACGAGTTATCCCAACAAGTTAAAGTAGCGCTAAAATTCCTCAGCACTTTACCCGCAGAAGAACCTTACGAAAAGTTTCATCCCCAATTGCAACAACTCGGTTTTGAACCTGGATGGGGTAATAATGCTTCTCGGGTGCTGGAAACTTTCCAACTACTTAATCGACTGGCAGATAATCCAGAACCTGCTATTTTAGAAGCTTTTGTTTCTCGCATTCCGGCATATTTCCGCATCGTTCTAGTTTCGATCCACGGTTGGGTTGCACAAGATGATGTTGTCGGACGATCCGAAACAATGGGTCAAGTTGTTTATGTCCTCAACCAAGCTCGCAGTTTAGAACATCAACTAAAGGAAGATATTAAACTTTCTGGATTGGACTTTTTTGGGATTAAACCGCAAGTTGCGATCCTGACTCGCCTGATTCCCAACTGCGAAGGCACCCAGTGTAACTTACGTCTAGAAAAAGTTGAAGATACCGATAACGCCTGGATTTTGCGCGTGCCTTTCCGCGAATTTAATCCTAAAGTTACCGGAAGCTGGATTTCTAAATTTGAAATTTGGCCTTATTTAGAGACTTTGGCTTTGGATGCCGAAACCGAACTAATCAAACAACTGGGAGGACGGCCTAATTTAATCATTGGTAATTATACAGATGGCAATTTAGTTGCGTTTCTCCTGGCGCGTCGGTTGAAAGCAATTAATTGCAATATTGCCCACAGTTTGGAAAAAACAAAATACTTATTTAGCGACCTTTATTGGCAAGAAATGGAGGAACGCTATCACTTTTCCGCCCAATTTACTGCCGATCTAATCGGGATGAATGCAGCGGATTTTATCGTTACTTCATCTTATCAGGAAATTATGGGGACGCCGGATACTATCGGGCAATATGAATCTTATAAATCTTTTACGATGCCGCAGTTGTTTCATGCAATTGATGGGATTGATTTGTTTAGTCCTAAGTTTAACGTCGTGCCGCCTGGGGTGAATGAAAGTTATTTCTTCCCTTATACGGAAAGGCGAGATGAAAATCTGCACGCGCACGTCGAGGAGTTGCTGTTTACTCGTTCTGATTATCGCATTCTCGGTTATTTGGAGGAGCCGAAGAAACGCGCTATATTAGCGATCGCTCCCGTTACTTCAATCAAAAACCTCACGGGTTTGGTTGAATGTTTCGCTCAAAACCAGAAGTTACGCGATCTTTGCAATTTAATCCTAATTACGGGCAAGTTGCATTTATCGGAAGCTGCTAATGCGGAAGAATCTGGGGAATTGGAAAAACTCCATTATACCATCGAGCGGTATCGCCTTCACGGTCGCATCCGTTGGTTGGGAATGCGTCTTTCTAATGCCGAACTTGGTGAAGCTTATCGCATTATTGCCGATTATCGCGGGATTTTTGTTCACTTTGCTCGGTTTGAAGCGTTTGGATTGACGATTTTAGAGGCGATGTTTTCTGGGTTGCCTACTTTTGCCACTCAGTTTGGCGGCAGTTTGGAAATTATTCAAGATGGGGAGAATGGGTTTCACATCAATCCTACGGATTTGGAGGGGAGTGGGGATAAGTTGGTGAATTTTCTCAGCAAGTGCGATGTTGAGCCGGAATATTGGGAATATATATCAGAACGGGGGATTAAGCGGGTTCGCGAGGGTTATAATTGGCGATCGCACGCTGCAAAAATGCTTTTGTTGGCTAAGGTTTATGGGTTTTGGAATTATGTTTCGCAGGAGAATCGGGAGGCTTTGTGGCGCTATTTGGAGGCTTTGTTTTTCTTGCTTTATAAACCGAGGGCGGAAAATATTTTGCAACAGCATTGGCATCGGTGGTAGTTGGTTTTAAACGAACCGCAGAGACGCAGAGGACGCAGAGGGAAGAGTAGGGAAAGTTTATAGGTGATGGATGTTATGGGTGGTTTTCAGGGTTTTGGTTATGAGCAATGGATGTTAGTTGAAGGGCAGTTTGTTGCTGAGAAACTGCATTCGTTGGAAACTGTTTTTACTATTGGGAATGGGTATGTGGGAACGCGGGGTGGTTTTGAGGAGGGTTATCCTCGTGGATGGTCGGCAACTTTGATTCACGGGGTGTATGATGATGTGCCGGTTGTTTATACTGAGTTGGCTAATTGTCCTGATTGGTTGCCGCTTTTGGTTGTGGTTGATGGGGAAAGATTTGGTTTGGATAAGGGGGAGGTTTTAAGTTATCGCCGTCAGCTTGATTTGCGTCGCGGTGTTCTCAGTCGTTATGTGCGTTGGCGCAGTCCTGGTGGGAAAATAATTGATATTCTGTTTGAACGGTTTGCTAGTTTTGCTGATAAACACGTTCTTGGCGTGCGGTGTCAAGTTACTCCTGTGGGTTGTGCGGCGGGGATTGAGGTGCAGGGGAGTATCAATGGATACAGTGAAAATCAAGGTTTTAATCATTGGGAGTTGTTGAATCAAGGTAAGGAAGATAAGGGAATTTGGTTGCAGGTTCGCACTCGCAGTTCTCGGATTGAACTGGGTATGGCTTGCGAGATGAGGGTTTCGGGGGCTGAAACTGTTTTGGAAACGAGTATGGTTCCCGGTTATCCGACTTTGTCGGCTCAGTTTTCGGCGGTGTCGGGACAAACTGTGACGGTTGATAAATTGGTGACGGTTTTTACTTCTAGAGATGTGGAAAATCCTGTCAATGAAGCGCGTGGGAAATTGGAAGAATTATGGGAATGGTCGGTGCTTTTAGATAATCATAAAAAAGCTTGGGATGATGTTTGGGAAAAAAGCGATATTGCGATTGAAGGGGATATAAAAGCGCAATTGGCGGTGCGGTACAATTTGTTTCAATTGTTGATTGCTGGTTCTAAGTTTGACGATAGGGTTAGCATTCCGGCGAAAACTTTGTCGGGGTTTGGTTATCGCGGGCATGTTTTTTGGGATACTGAAATTTTTATTCTGCCTTTCTTTATTTATACGCAACCTGCGATCGCACGCAATTTATTAACTTACCGTTACCGCACATTAGCGGGGGCGAGGCGCAAGGCTGTACATTACGGGTATAAGGGGGCAATGTATGCGTGGGAAAGTGCGGATACGGGGGATGAAGTGACGCCGCGATGGGCGATGCCGAACGATCCTTATGCCGACGATATCAGGATTTGGTGCCGCGATCGCGAGATTCACATCAGTGCGGATATTGCCTACGGTGCTTGGTTTTATTGGCAAGCAACTAAAGATGATGAATGGATGCGCGATTGTGGCGCTGAAATTATCCTGGATACCGCTATCTTTTGGATGAGTCGCGTTGAGTGGAATCCCAAGCAAGAACGTTACGAATTGCGCGAGGTAATTGGCGCCGATGAATATCACGAACACGTGAATAATAATGCTTTTACTAATAGAATGGTGCAGTGGCATTTGCAGCGAGCAATTTTTATTTATGAGTGGTTGGGTAAAGAATTTCCGGAAAAAGCAGCGGAACTAGAACAAAAATTGCAACTGACGCCGGAAAGAAGCGATCGCTGGCAAGATATTGTGCAAAATATCTGGATTCTCTACGATGAATCCACCAAGATAATCGAACAATTCGAGGGCTTTTTCCAATTAGAAGATATTAATTTAAACGATTACGAACCCCGAACCAAATCAATGCAAGCTATTTTGGGTATCGAGGGCGGAAACAAGCGCCAGGTATTAAAGCAACCAGATGTTTTGATGTTGCTTTATTTAATGCGACAATCGCAAGAGTTTCCCTACGACGCAGAAACTTTGCAGAAAAATTGGGACTATTATGCACCGCGTACTGATATTACCTATGGTTCCTCCCTCGGACCAGCAATTCATGCCATTTTAGCTTCCGATTTAAATAAAACCGCAGAAGCATACGAACGCTTTATGCAAGCAGCAATGGTAGATCTAGAAGATGTCCGAGGGAATGCCGCCGATGGCATACATGGCGCCAGTGCCGGAGGCATTTGGCAAGCAGTTATTTTCGGATTTGGCGGCATTCAATTTGTCGGAGATCAACCCATCGCCAACCCACATTTACCCCCCGGATGGACGCGCTTAAAATTCAAATTGCACTGGCGAGGTAAATGGCATGAATTCGATTTGCATCCCTTCGTAGAGACTGGAGAAGTAATTACTTCTACTTCGTTATCTTCGTTATCCCAGTAAACCTACTCTATCTCTATTCTCCTCCTCTGCGTTCTCTGCGCCTCTGCGGTTCAATAAAACCAAACCTACCCAATCAGCAAACATATGAACGTAACAGAACCAGAAAACCAATACATTACCAATAATCCCTCCGAAATCCGAGGAGTTATTTTCGACTTAGATGGCGTTCTTACAGATACAGCAGAATATCACTATCGCGGATGGCAAAAACTGGCGGATGAAGAAGGACTGCCATTCAATCGAGAAGCAAACGAAGCACTTCGAGGAGTTTCCAGACGCGAATCCCTCATGCATATTATTGGAAATAGACACTACTCCGAATCAAAAATTCAAGAAATGATGGATCGCAAGAATCGTTATTATGTGGAATCGATTGAAGATATTACGTCGAAGGATTTGTTTCCAGGTGTTTTGCAACTGTTTGACGATTTAAAACAAGCAGGAATTAAAATTGCCATTGGATCGGCGAGTAAAAATGCCCGCACGGTGGTGGAAAAACTGGGAATTGGGGATAAAGTGGATGCGATCGCAGATGGTTACAGTGTAGATCGTCCTAAACCCGCTCCCGATTTATTTTTATTTGCAGCAAACTTATTAGGATTGCAACCTGCACAATGCGTGGTGGTAGAAGATGCCGCAGCAGGCGTAGAAGCTGCTTTAGCAGCGGGGATGTTTGCAGTGGGAATTGGTCCAGAATCGCGGGTAGGCGCGGCGCATGTGGTGTTACCGGGTTTCTCAGGTGTGCGTTGGGTTGATTTGCAAGCTAAATTGAGTCGCGCCAAGTTAGGAATAGCAAGAGAGACGAGGGAGAATTAAGAACTCATTAAGGAAGAATTTCAGTCCATTTTAATGGACTTTCGCTATTAGCCCTGCACTCAAGTGCAGGGCGGGTGTGGACTACACGAGGATTGATTCGCCAACAGCATGATTAATTTCCGGGCGGGTTTTCGGTTTGGCGCAAAATCTTCTATTCGGTAAGATTGCGTACATCTCAAGGTTCCCAAAAACGGCTATTCTATCTAAAGATAGATGCGGTTTGCCGCGACACCGCTGCGTAGGGAACCTAGAGAATGAACGATTGGATCGCACACTTAACCACCCATGCCTTGCTTCTGTACAACTTTTTATTCGCCAGTCCTTACTTAGGCGTCAGCGGCGAAACCAGTTTTTACGCACAGTCACTCAACGCACAACCAGCCGTTGAAACCATCGCCAGTGCAGATAGTTACTTTTTAGATAGAAGAAACGAAGATTTTCGGCGATTTTACGAGGTAATTAAAGATATCAGCAAGTTAGATGGGTTGTTTACCCTTTATCGCAGCGAGGTAGATGGCAAAATTTATCTGGAAATTAAACCTGAACAACTGAATAAAAATTACCTGGCTACGGTGACTTTAGAATCGGGAATTGGGGAAAGCGGGATTTATAGCGGACTTTCTTTGCAAGATTTTTTGTTTTATTTCCGGCGGGTGAATAACAATTTGCACTTTGCGATTCGGAATGTGAAATTTAGGACAGAAGCGGGGGAACCGGAAATGCGATCGCTCGCTCGTTCTTTCAGCGATTCTGTGCTTTATGCGCTGAAAATCGTCAGCATCAATCCCCATACTAGAGGTATTTTAGTCAGCCTAGATGACTTGCTGTTGCAAGATTTTCCCGGCTTAACTTCTTTACTGAAATACTTTTTGCAAGCCGATTACCGACTCAACTACAACAAATCCTATTTTGGCGATGTCCAAAGCTTTCCTTTGAATTTAGAAATTGACTCGATTTACAATTTTGAGTCAGAAGACGGAGCCAATTTAGTTACTTTACCCGATAGCAGGGCGCTGAGTTTAAAAGTGCATTACAGTTTCTCCCAATTGCCGGGAAATAACGGTTATACTCCCAGATTGGCAGACGATCGCATCGGCTATTTTATTACAGCATACCAGCAATTTTCTACCGAGACTCGCACCGAACCTTTTGTGCGTTATATCAATCGCTGGCGTCTCGAACCTTTAGATCCAGACGCGCCTTTATCTCCCCCGAAACAGCCGATTGTATTTTGGCTTGAAAATGCGGTTCCGATAGAATACCGCGCCGCGATTCGCGAGGGTGTTTTGATGTGGAATAAAGCATTTGAGCAAGCTGGATTTCAAAATGCAATCGAAGTGCGGCAAATGCCAGATAATGCGGATTGGCATCCAGCAGACGTGCGTTACAATACCATCCGCTGGTTCAATTCGATGGATGCCAATTTTGCCAGGGGAATGTCTCGCGTTAACCCGCTAACCGGGGAAATTTTGGATGCAGATATTATCGTCGATAGCAACATGGTGCGGATAATTCAGCAAGAATATAACGCGCTGATGGAAACGAATAATCCTCTGTGCGAAAATGCTTTAAACATGGATAATTCAGGTGTCGCATCCCGGTTTCAGCAAGTTTTAGAATCAAACCATTACTGCTACGGAATCGAATCTGCTAAACAAGCAGGGATGGGGGCGCTGGCACTGTCGATGTTGCCAAATGCGACGCCAAATAATGAACTAAAAAAGGAGTATTTGGATCAATATATACGTTCTCTGATCGCCCACGAAGTCGGGCATGTGTTGGGTTTGCGTCACAACTTCCACGGCAGCACGATGTTAGCACCATCAGAGTTAAACGACATTGAAATAACTCACAGCAAAGGGTTAGTCAGTTCGGTGATGGACTACCTTCCCGTCAACCTCGCCCCGCCTGGAATCCAGCAAGGAGATTATTACCCAGCAATAGTTGGCCCTTATGACGAATTGGCAATAAAATACGGTTACAAACCGAACCCGGATGCGATTGAAACCCTCGTTCCCCAAACCGAAAAACAGGAGATAGAACAAATTGCACTGGGGTTACCCCAACCCGAATTTGCCTATGCAACTGATGAAGATATTCGAGATATTAATCCCGATGCCAATGTCTGGGATTTGAGTAGCGACGTGCTGGTTTATTCCCAGTGGCAAATGGATAACGCGCGCTTGATGTTGCAGCGGTTGGAAACAGATTATCCAGTCAAAGAGAATTACGGCAAACGAAGAGTTTTATTCGACCAAATTCTGAACTACTATTTCCTCAACGCTAACTTGCTGACGCAATACGTCGGCGGACAATCTTTTAAGCGCAATTATGGGGATGAGGAATTTGCTTTTGTCCCCGTTACTTTAGAAAAACAACGCCACGCCTTGACGAACTTGCAAGACTATGTATTTGCCAAAGAGGCGTTTAATTTCTCACCCGCATTGCTGAATCAATTAGCCCCCTCGCGCTGGTATCATTGGGGGAATCCAATACCTGTATATCGCTTAGATTATCCGATTCACTCGCGGATTTTGATGTTTCAAAGTGGCGTGTTGCGATCGCTTCTAGACGGCGCACGTTTATATCGCATGTTGGATATCGAATTAAAAACAACCCCAGGACAGTCTCTGACAATTCCAGACTTGTTTGAAACGCTGCAAAATAGCATTTGGACAGAAGTTTTAAACGAGGGAGAATTAACGCAAATTTCCAGCATCCGCCGTTCATTGCAACGAGAACATTTGAATATTTTGCTAGCAATGGTGTTGCGGAATAACCATGTCCCCGAAGATGGTCGAACTCTCGCCTGGTATCAGTTGCGCCAATTGCAAAAAACCCTGCAAGTTAGCTTGAAAAAGCAAGGAGAAAACCTCGATATTTACACCAAAGCACACTTAGAAGAAACATGCGATCGCATCGCCAAAGCATTGAACGCACAATTGCAATCTCGGTAATTGGTAATTGCTAATAGGTAATTGGTAATCGGCAGTCAAATCTTGACTATTACTAATTACCATTTTTATGGTAACGGTATCAAATAAACTGGGTTTCTCCACAGAAATCCGGTTTCTTTATCGTCCCAAACCCATTTATAAAGGACTTATCGCCGTTCTCACTTCTACGTTTTTATGTCTCAAATGTTACCCCAGTGTCAGAACTTGCAAGCGCAAGTGGAAACCGTATTGCAATTGTTGCAGCAGGAGGTGTCTTTGCGATCGCAGCAAGACACCTCCCCAGTCCAAGCATCCCTGAGAAAAGCAATTTCCCCCAAATTTGAAATCGTCTTTGCCGGTGCATTTAGCGCGGGGAAATCGATGTTAATTAACGCATTATTAGAACGAGAATTGCTTTACAGCGCCGAAGGACACGCCACGGGTACGGAATGTTACATCGCTTATGCCGAACCGGATCAAGAACAAGTGGTACTGACATTTTTAAGTGAAACAGAAATACAAGAACAAGCGCAAGCATTATGCAAGCGACTGGGATTTTCTGCACCTGCAAATATCAACCAAGCTGAAGTAATCGATTTATTATGTCAGGGATGCGACGCAATTATTCAGCAAGAAGGTGGGGAAAGTAAATCGGATCGGGGGAAACAAGCAAAGGCGTTATTGTTGTTGTTGAAAGGGTATGTGGGAAATAGCGATCGCATCCACGCCATCAATAATTCTACCTATTCGATGGAACAATTTGATTTTTCCAATCTCAAAGAAGCAGCGAGTTATGCGCGGCGGGGTAGCAATAGCGCGGTGTTAAAGCGAATTGAATATTACTGTCACCATCCTTTATTGCAAGATGGGAATGTTCTAATAGATATGCCGGGAATTGATGCGCCGGTAAAGAAAGATGCGGAATTAACTTATCGCAAAATTGAAGATGCAGAAACTTCGGCGGTGGTGTGCGTCTTAAAACCTGCCTCGGCGGGGGATATGACGACAGAAGAAACCGAATTGTTAGAGAAAATGCGGGCAAATTTGGGCATACGCGATCGCGTGTTTTACGTCTTCAACCGGATTGACGAAACTTGGTACAACAGTCAGTTGCGCCAGCGGTTAGACGATTTAATTTTATCTCAGTTTCGCGATACGCCGAGGGTTTATAAAACCAGCGGATTGTTGGGGTTTTATGGGAGTCAGATTAAAGCGACATCGGGAAGCGATCGCTTTGGTTTGGATACGATTTTCGCATCCAGCGTCAAAGGTTTAGACGGAGAAGAAGAAACTCCCCAATTCGTCTATGCTTTTAATAACTATTGCGGCACTTCCCGCAAACTTCCCAGCAATTTTCGGATTTCGATTAACGGTTTCGAGACTCCCAATGAAAATTATGTCCGCATTCTCTCCGAATGGGGAAACCCGCTGATTAAACAACTGATTAACGATAGCGGGATTGAAGAATTTCGCGATGGAATTACCCGCTATCTGACGCAAGAAAAGCGTCCCCAACTGTTTGCGACTTTAGCGGATGATTTGGAACCTTTATGCATCAGCTTGCAGAAACATTATCTTTCCCTCCAGCGGGATTTGGATAGTCAACCCCGCGAAATTGAAGCGATGAAAGCGCAGGAATTGGGAAGGTTGAATCAGGAGTTGCAGCAAGTTGGAAAAGAATTTCGCCAACACATGGCGGAAGAAGTAAACATGGTAGTCACGAATGGTTGTCAAGCGTTTGAAACCGATTTTCAAATGCTGCAATCAAGGATGATTCGTCGCTTGGATGAATTGTTAGATAATTTTTCTGTTCGCGCCGCTTATCAACGCGCCACCCAGAGTCATCCCCGCAATGCTACCGCGCCTTTACTAGCAGTTTTGGTGGAAGCACTTTATTCTTTAGCGAATCAATTGGAAGATATTTTAGTCGAGTCTTCGCAAGAGTTAGCGGCGAACTTTTTCCAATACTTAATCCACCGAATTCGCAAGTCGGAATACTACCGCCATTTGTATCGGTTGTTGGGTAACGACGGGGGGATTGAAGGGGAGTTAAAGTTATTAGAAAAACGGGTAAGTCAGGCATTGGTGAATCAGGCGCGGGTGGAATGCGATCGCTATGTCAGAGAAAGTCCCCGCTTCTACGATGAAGGCACGTTTTCCATCTATCAATTCCGCCAAACATTGCAACAAACATCCCAAGGTTACGATTGTGAAAGCATGGTAGAAGCTGAACCAGCAATCAGGCAATTGTTGAAGTTAGATTTTGAGCCAAAAGTCTCTGCAACTATTAAAAGGACTTTCCGCCAAACGATTAATCAAACGATTAATACTGAGTTATTACCGATGGCGGAGAAACAGGCGGATGAGATTTTGCAGCAATACAATCAAGCGCGTGCTTATTTAGAGCAAACATTGGAAAAGGAAGCAGAGGAAAAGATTGCTCGCAATCGCAGGTTGTTGAGTGAGGTTGAGCAAAAGATTGCTGTTTATAATGAAGCGGTTGCAGGAATTAATAGTTGTTTGGAGGCGATGCAATTGTATGAACGGCAATTGCCTGTCATTGCTGCTAATTTAGCAGGTTTAAATGCTTCTGAATCATTGAGCGTAGAATTATAGCAAGACATAAAGCTCGCCGCCAAACCCGCCCGGAAATTCGCCGCCAAACCCGCCCGGAAATAAATTTCCGGGCTAATAGCGAAAGTCCACTTAAGTGGACTAAATTTGTTTACATTTCCAGTCCTCTTTAGAGGACTTCAGCTATTAGCCAGGGAATTTATTCCCTGGCGGGCTTGTTGGCTATTGTCAAAATTTAATTTTTAAACGATGATATTAAATAGTAACACCTTAGTCACCAGAGGTATACATGGAAGCTGGATTCAAGCCCCTACAAGGAGATGATGACGTATTATTATTTAATCAATCTGGCTCACAAACTATGCTAAAAGTAGGCCAAGTAAGACAAGAAATAAAAGAGAAGTTTTTGCGGATAGTCGAGAAAAATTTCAACTATGGTTGGATGGGAGTGACGCTAGATCAACATTCAAAACCCATGAGTGTTGCAGGAATGTTTAATCAAATTAATTGGATATGTTCGCCCTGTGATGGAATAGCTTGTGAAGTTTTAATTTTAGGGGCTAAAACTTGGCAGAAAGGTAAACTTAGGATTCAAGCAATATTAGAATTTAACCATGCCTTAGATCAAAGAAAATTTTATGATTTTCAAAATAGAAGTCGTCAATATACAATACAATTGCACGAATTAGAAAAAATAGTTGAAATTAAGGTAATGCTTGATTTTTGTAGTGAAGATTCAAAAAATATGCAACCTGAATCGCCACTTGACGATTTGCGTCAGATGCTATGCCAAGAAAACCAACAGTGAAGTTCGCTTAGAGAGCTAGATATAGTCAACTAATTAACCAAAATAACCAATGAGTAAAACAACTAGAATTTCCATTCCTCCAGAAGCGGGTTTAAAATATTATTAGTCCGCGCAGGCGGACGCAAGTTTGTGTAGGCGCGAATTCCATTCGTTAGGCTATTGGCAATCGCAGCTTGGCAAAATCATCGTTTTAAATGATAATATTTTTAGGCAATAATATTTAACAACGAACATGGATGAGCAATTTAAGCCACTGGAAGAAGATGCAGTCGTTACAACTACACCGGACTACCTATTTGGCTTGCGGCATTATACATTTAGAGTAGATGAATTTATACAGGCTGCAATCGTACTATTTACAAATGGTGTATTGAACAGTATGAAAAGTTATACGACAGATCTTCCAAAGAAGTGGTTTCATTATGGATTAGATTGTGAAATTCTTAGCCCAGGTGCTAAAGGCTGGCAAAAAGGTAGAGTCAGAATCAAAGTTATTTTAGAATTTTGCCCCGATGAACCTGAAGTCGAAGAAACACCCCCAAACGAACAGCCAGAAATCAGCGAACCAGAATCATCATTAGACGATCTGCGTCAGCTAATCAACCAAAACAACCATAAAACCAATGAGTAAAACACCCCGAATTTCCATTCCTGCCGAAGTGAGGAAATATGTATTTAACCGCGACAATTACCAATGCAAAAGCTGCGGCAAAACACAGCAAGAAACACAACTCACCGTCGATCATATTATCCCGCTTGCCCGTGGCGGTAGCAATGACATCAGCAACTTACAAACCCTCTGTTACCTTTGCAATCAGCGGAAAAAGCACCACTTTGACGTGCGATTTAGGAGGCATTTTAGTTAGTATGGTTTTGATGTAAAGTGTATCTGATACAATAACTGATAATAGTTGCTAGTATAAAATCAGGAATTAGTGGTTGATATGGAAGGAAACTTTAATTTACAGAACTGCAACGATAATGATGTTTTATCATTCGATCCGGGGACTTACAAAGCTGGGAAAGTTAGACAAGGATTTAAGGAAATTTTGAGGGGTGCATTTGCTCAAACAATTTGTGATTTGTTAAGACAGCATGGATTACAAATAAATCCAGTTTTACAGCGTGGTGCGGGGGGTAAATTTTATAGATATGATTGTAAGTGGTTTGATGAGGGAATGGATTGTGAAATTTTAAAAATTGGTGCAAAAGATTGGCAAAAAGGAAAATTTAGACTAAAAGTTACTCTAGAGTTTATTCCTGATGAACCTGAAGTTGAAGGGAGATCGGCAAATAATGAACAAAAAATCAACGAACCAGAATCGCCACTCGACGATCTGCGTCAAATGCTAAACCAGGAAAATCAGCATTGAAACTCATAAAATCATACCCAATCTCCATTAATTAACACGCACCTTGCCTAACGACTGAAGTCGCGGCTACACAAACAAAGCCTGCCTACGCAGGCTTGTAGAATAAATGTATTAAGGATATCGGATCGCATCCCCCATATCTGCTATATTAATAATCTCCATTTTCAGTAGTAAATCAAAAACATGGCAAGCAACGTCGTCGAAAGAATATATCAATTCAACGAAAACCGCGATGCAGAACTCGTTAAACTAAAATACGAGAGAATGCGCGCTGATGTTTTTACCTTCTTTCGCGGTACTTGCCATTTATTTTACCAAGATTGGCCTCAAGATTCACTGTTAAATCAAGCGCCGCCCGTTTGGAATTGCGGCGACTTGCACCTAGAAAACTTTGGCACTTACAAAGGCGATAACCGATTGGTTTACTTTGATATCAACGATTTTGATGAAGGAGTTCTCGCGCCTTGTACTTGGGATGTGACTCGCCTTGTCACCAGCATTATCGTCGCTTCTCACACTTTAAAGTTAGATGAATCGCAAGCTTTGTGTTTGTGTAATGAATTCTTAGATACTTACGCCAAAACCTTGGCAAAAGGTCAAGCACGCACCGTACATGAAGAAACTGCTAAGGGGATGGTTAAAGAACATTTTGAAAGTTTAGAAAAAAGAAATCGCAAAGATTTCTTAGATAAACGCACGCAAGTAAAAGTGGGGAAACGGCGGTTTATTACTAATGGCGATCGCTTCCGCAAGTGTCCCGACGAACAGCGGGAAAAAATTATCATTTTATTGGATGAATGGGCAGCTAAGCAAGGAAAATTAGAGTTTTTCTACGTGTTAGATGTAGCGCTGCGAATCGCTGGCACGGGTAGCTTGGGAATTCCGCGTTATGCCGTTCTAATCGAAGGGAAAGGTTCTCCAGACAATAACTATATTTTAGACATTAAACAATCCCGTTCATCGTCTTTAGAACCTTATGCTATACCTCAACCAAAGTGGGAAAGCGAAGCGGATAGAATCGTCACAATTGAACAGCGAATGCAAGGCACGCCAGCAGCTTTGTTGACGGCAGTATTGTTGGAAGATAAATACTATGTGATGCGAGAATTGCAGCCAATTCAAGATAAAATAAACCTCGCTGAGTGGAATGGGAAATTAAAGCGCTTGGAGAAGGTGCTAAAAACAATGGCAAAGGTGACAGCTTGGGATCAGTTACGCAGTGGAGGGAGACAGGGATCTGCGATCGCTGACGATTTAATCGCCTTTGCTAGCGCGCCCCCTTTCGATTGGAAAAAAGAGATTTTAGACTATGCCAAGCGCTATGCTGACCAAGTAGAAACAGATTATGCCGCTTTTTGTGCTAGTAAATAATTAGCGATCGCATACCCAATCATGAATCGATACGAAAATCTCCGCCGCATTCAGCAACTCGATCCAATCACGGATTGCTGTCAGATTGTGCATATATTTAGCGGTTACGAATTTCCTTGGGATATTACTCGTTCCCTAGAAATTGCCTTGTTTCGCACTTATTGCGTCCCCAGTATTTCAGCATTGCTAGATAAAACGGGAGAATTTCGCCACCGCGCGCAGAAACGCTACGATGATACTGGACTCATAATGTCAGAAATTATGAAGTCGGGATATGATAGCGATCGCGGCAAAGAAGCGATTCTGCGGATGAATTCTATGCACGGCAGATTTAATATTTCTAACGCCGATTTCTTGTACGTCCTTTCCACCTTTATTTACGAACCCATCCGTTGGTGCGATCGCTTTGGATGGCGACAAACTTGCGAACAAGAACGTTTAGCCAGCTTTCATTTTTGGCGCGAAGTGGGAGTGAGAATGCAAATTCAAAATATTCCCGAAACCTACGCCGAATTCGAGCAGTATAACCTCAACTACGAACGCGAACATTTCCATTATTCCGATACAAACCGTCGCGTCGGTGAATCGACTCGCGACCTTTTCTTAAGTTGGTTTCCCAGTTTTCTGCGTCCAGTGCTTAAACCTTTTGTTTATGCCATGCTAGATGAAAGGATGCGCGACGCTTTTGGCTTTCCCCATCCCCCGCAATTTTTAACTTGGATAGCAAAAACCAGTCTAAAAATGCGCGGTAAACTGTTGCGTTTATTTCCACCCAGAAAACAGCCAAGTTTCTTCACCGATTCTCCCCAGCATTCTTATCCTAATGGTTATCAGTTAACGGATTTGGGGCCATCTCATATGCTGGATGAGCTGAATCAAAATCAGCAATAAACCTGTCTTTACACACAAAAAAAACGACGCAACCACACACTATCTTATAACCCGTTTTAACGGGTTTTAGCTTTAAGCCAGAAATTTATTTCTGGGCTTCTGGGCTTCTGGGCTTCTAGACACTTTCTGAATACTTTCTGCACACTGAACTTAATATCCTCCCAATATTCCCCGTCGCTTCGCCTCTCTTTCCGCGAAACGGAAAATCACCAAACCAATAGCAAAATAAATTACCCCATTAACGAAAGCAATTCCTAATTTAGTTACATCCAAACTTTCACCCCGCGCCATCAAAGCACGCAACAAACCCGCACCGGGAGTTATTGGCAATAATTCTCCCAAAAACTTTAATGGCCCCGTCCAAGTTTCTACGGGAGTTGCAATCAAAAACAATAGTAAAAACTGAAGAATTCCCAACAGTCGCTGAATGCGCTTGAATAATAAAGCAATTGACCCCATTGTAAAAGCTATTCCATACGCACCCAGGACAACCGTGACGAGGGGAAAAAGCAAAGCGGGTGGAAAATAGAGGCGGCTTCCGGTTAGTCCCATAATGATTAATAGAATGCCGAAAGTGAGAACTATTTGAAACGATAAATTAGCTAAAGTTCGCATCAAAAAGACTTTTGTTGCACCGAAACTCGATAAAAATATCTGTTCTAAAGTCCCCGTCGATGCTTCTTGTTGCAATTCGCCAGAAATATCAGCCAAGATGAAAATCATCAACGTCCACAAAACATAACCGATGACGATTGAGTCTAAGCGATCGCCAAATTGTAAAGATGGCCCCGCAATGTATTTGGCACTCAAGAAAAGCCCATAAAAAAAAGTTGTCGTGATGATAATTCCACCAATCGATTCAAAGGGATAGCGCCGAAATTGAATCCAAGCGCGCCTCAATTCAGCTAAAAATAATTCAATCATATGGTAATTGGTAATTGGTAATTGGTAATGATACCAAATCCGGGTTAACGACCCCCCTTATTATAGACCGCGCAGGCGGTCTTTGTTTGTGTAGCCGCGACTTTAGTCGTTAGGCATGTGTATAATTGTTGATCTTGTAGGGGCGGGTTTTACCAACCATTAATTGGAACCACGAGATATCGTATTAAACCCGCCCCGCCCGCATACATTGCATTCATTATATCACCAATTACCTATTACCAATTACCCATTACCCATTACCCACTAACTTTAAAAAGATTTGCGTCAAATCCGCTTCATCTTTTTCAACGCGACGCAGGGGAATGGGTTTGAGAATTTCCAGGACTTTATAAAGCAATTCTTGCTCGTCGATGTAGATCGTTTTTCTATCTTTTACTTCTGCACCAATTGTTTCTAATTCTGCCATGCGTTCGGGATCGAGTAAAACTTCCGTCTCAATTTTGTAGGCATTACCGGAAAATTGGCGAATTAAATCGCGCGTTGTTGATTCAGCGACAATTTCACCCTTTTGAATAATCGCCACTCGATCTGAAAGTAATTCGGCAATATTTAATTGGTGCGTTGTCAGCAAAATCGCGCAACCTTCAGATGCGATTTCCCTGACCAAAACTTTGACATTTTCCGTTGCTTCTACGTCGAGTCCTAATGTGGGTTCGTCTAGCAAAAGTAATTGAGGTTGATGAACTAAAGCAACTGCGATCGCTAGCTTCTGTTGCATCCCCCGCGATAAATTCTGCACCTGAGCTTTGCGTTTAGTTTCTAAACCAAATCGCTCTAAAAGTATCGATCCTCGCTGGCGTGCTTGTTTGGCTGTCAGTCCTTTCAATACGCCAAAATATTCCAAATTTTCCTCTGGAGTTAGACGCCAGTAAACATTGCGGTTCCCTTCTAAAACTGCGCCCATCTTTTGCAGCGCTACGGGATTGCGGTGCGGATCGCTTCCGGCAATTCTTACCATCCCTGCATCGGGTTTAATCAATCCCGCCATCATTTTAATCGTCGTCGTTTTACCCGCACCATTGGGGCCAAGGAAAGCTAAAACTTCCCCAGGCGCGATGCTTAAAGAAACGCCGCGCACCGCTGACACAATTTGTTTTCCTCGGCGGTAACTCTTTCTGAGGTCGTATGCTTCTAATGCGTTCATTGCTAACAGTTGACAGTTGACAGTTGACAGTTGACAGTTGATAGTTGACAGTTGACAGTTGACAGTTAATTAAGCGTGCTAGAATCACGTTGCTCTAAACTCAGTTTTTGGTTGATAATTGTTCGCTGTCCACTGTCCACTGTCCACTGAAATGTAATGGGAATTGGTAATGGGTGAAATTATTTCTCTATGAGCCATTACTTAATTTACACTTGAATCACAAATTTCGTCATCCACCGACGGGTAAGCTAATTGCATTGTCAAGATTTTTCCCAATGCTATCGCGTGTCACTACCCCGCAGGGAATAATTATAGCTTTATTTCTCCTTCAAAAGAAGCAACAAGTGCGCCGGATAGGTGAAAATATAATCGGTGCGTAAGGATCGGGGAATAAACAACAGTGACTACAACGACTTATCCACAAGCAGGACAAACTGTAGAATTGGCTAAGAGTTACACGATACCCATCGTCTTAGTACTGGCGGCGATACCGCTGCTGCTGGTACAAGTGTGGGTGAGCCTAGCGATCGCGCTGTTCGGACTATTCCTGATGTTCCAAACAGCTACGATTAGCCTGAGATTTACAGACAGCGCCTTAGATGTCTATCGTTCTGAGCGATTAATCCGACGCTTTCCCTACCAAGAATGGCAAAACTGGCGCATTTTCTGGCCTAGTGTCCCCATCTTGTTTTATTTTAAAGAAGTCAAAAGCATCCACTTTCTGCCGATTGTCTTCGATCCTAAAATGCTGCAAGCCTGCTTGGAACAACGCTGTCCCAAGATTTAGCACGCAGGAAAGAAACCGGGTTTCTATGAAAGATATACACAGAAACCCGGTTTCTCAGCCCAGTCCCAAGATTTAGGCTGCGATCGCGGTAGGTGCGCGTTAAACTAAATAAGTACGTTCGTTTAATCCGCTCCTGCTGTTATAACTATTGGTTGTTAATTGTTAATTGTTAGATGAATTCAGACGAATCTCAAATCCCAGCACAACCCCTAAATCCAGAACCAAAACTATCTGTGGAAGGATCGGATATGGCTAGCGATCCAGGCGATCGCTTGTCCCCAAGGGTAGCCGATTTACAGCGCATTGAGCAAGAGTTACGGCAGGAAATCGCCGCCCTACAAGCTACTAAAAAGACGCTTTTAGATCAAATCAATTCTTCCCAAACCGCTTTGGGACGCATGGTGCAAGAATCATTAACCGAATTAGAGCAACGCAAGCAAACGCTGCAAATTGCGGTAGAACAATTAGAGCGACGCCAAGATCGCATCCGCAATGAAATGAAAACAACTTTTGCCGGAGTGTCGCAAGATTTGGCGATTCGCGTCCAGGGTTTTAAAGATTATCTCGTAGGTAGCTTACAAGATTTAGCAGCCGCAGCCGAACAACTAGATCTGGTGCCGCAACAAATACCATCAGAAACTGTGGTAATTAAAGAAGCGATGCCTTCAAGTGAAACTGCCACTCCTGCTTTTGCTGCTCAAGGTTTTCAAGCAGAAACCAACCTAATTCAAAACCTGTTAGACCAATATCGCACCCGTCCCGATTATTATGGCCCGCCTTGGCAATTGCGCCGCACGTTTGAACCGATACACGCCGAACGCGCTGCATATTGGTTTTTCACCCAGGGTGGTAAGGGCGCGTTGCGCTCTATGGGCAGTCGTTTGCAAAATATTCTAGTCGCTTCGGCGATTATTTCGGTGTTGCGATCGCTCTACGATGACGACCTCCGTCCCCTAATTCTGGTAAACTCCCCAGAACGCTTGGGCGAATGGCGGCGCGGTTTGCAAGACTGTCTCGGACTTGCTCGCGCCGATTTTAGCCCCGATCGGGGAGTCGTTTTATTTGAAGCGCCAGAACCCCTCGCGATCAAAGCAGACAGGTTACTCAAAGATGACTATATGCCCCTAGTTATCGTTGACGAAACCGAAGACCAAATTAGTCTTTCTGTCCTACAATTCCCCTTGTGGCTAGCATTTGCTCGCGATCCCCAAGCACCCAGCTCTTCCTACGATCGGTATTAATTGAAGAATTGCAGATTGCAGATTACAGATTTTAGATTGATAAATTCTATCTGAAATCTGCAATTTTTTTTCAACGGTAATTGGTAATTGGTAATTGGTAATTGGTAATTGGATTAATTGACTGTAGGGGCGGGTTTTACCAACCATTCTGTGGAGGGCACGAAATATTTCATTAAACCCGCCCCAAAAGATTGACAATTACCCATTACCCATTACCCATTACCCCTAAAAGATAATTGCGCCGTCAAAAAGCAGTAAAATTCTGATCGATCTGAAATCTAAAATCTGCAATCTCCAATTATTATGATCCTGTCTGGTTGGCTGGTTTACCTTCTGCTGTTGCTCGTGGCCTATCTACTAGGCTCTTTTCCCACAGGCTATTTAGCCGCGCGCATCCTCAAAGGAATTGATATCCGCGAGCAAGGATCTGGTTCAATTGGCGCCACCAACGTGCTGAGAACTTTGGGAAAAGGCCCCGCGATTGTGGTTTTATTGGTAGATGCGGCTAAAGGTGCGGTGGCGATCGCTCTGGCTCACTTGGCTTTCTCTTTTGCTCAGGGCGAGGTGCTATCTTTACCTTGGTTAGTCGCTTTGGCAGGTTTAGCCGCTATATTCGGTCATAGTTGGCCTGTTTGGCTCAATTTTAAAGGCGGAAAATCTGTAGCGACCAGTTTGGGGATTTTACTGGCGATGAGTTGGCAAGTCGGCTTGGGATGCTTTGGTGTGTTCGCCGTATTCCTAGCAATTTCCCGCATCGTCTCTCTCAGTTCGATTGCCGCCGCGATCGCTGTCTCCCTGCTGATGATTTTCCTGCATCAACCCCTGCCTTATCAATTGTTTGCGATCGCTGCTGGTGTTTACGTCATCTGGCGCCATCGCAGCAACATCGCTCGCCTGATCGCCGGAACTGAACCCCAAATCGGTCAAAAATTAACCACAGAACCCGAAGCAGTGGACAGTTGACAGTGGACAGTGGACAGTGGACAGTGGACAGTGGACAGTGGACGGTGGACAGATTTTTTCTGGTAATCTGAGCGGTAAAAATTTTCAAGCGATAAAATGGTGAAGCAGCGAGTCGGTTTAGTCGGTTTTAAGGTGCGATCGCTACTCGTGAATACTACCATCGGGCATCTTGGCGCCCTTGAGATTGGCATAAGTCAAATCAGCCCCCTCAATATCAGCCCAACTGAGATCCGCTCCCCGTAAGTCAGCCCAGCTCAAGTTAGTTTGTTTCAGCACTGCCCAACGTAGATTGGCATGGCGCAGTTTAGCTCTGGTGAGGTTAGCACTACTGAGGTCTGCATTACCCAAGCTAGCCGAACTGAGGTCTAGACCTTGAAAATCTCTTTCTCCCGCTGCGTAAAGCATTAAGAGTTCTATCTCATCCATAATCTGAAATTAAATCTCTTTACCCTAATGGTATGTTAGGATTTCAGAGTAAGGATTATTTTCGGTTTTACAAACGTTTCTCCGAATCTAGACCTCTACACCCTGTGATTCTGGAGATATTTCATGTCTATTTACGTTGGTAATTTATCTTACTCAGTAACCCAAGAAGACCTGATCCAAACATTTGCAGAATACGGTAAGGTGAAGCGCGTTCAGCTGCCAACAGACCGAGAAACGGGTCGGGTGCGGGGTTTTGCTTTTGTAGAAATGGACACAGAGGCAGAAGAAGCCGCAGCAATTGAAGCGCTTGATGGTGCTGAATGGATGGGTCGCGACCTGAAGGTAAATAAGGCTAAGCCTCGCGAAGAAAGAGGGTCTTCAGGCGGTAACTGGTCTGGCAATAATAGATCGTCTCGACGCTACTAAGCTGTTAGATTGCAGATTTAACTTTTCAAGTCTTGAGGGCAGACAAGGCGTCTGCCCTTTTTGTCTAACTCCCAGTCAGCGAATCAATTAAGGAGGTAGGATGACCCAAGTAATTCCCGGAGAAAATGAAGGAATTGAGTCCACGTTACGTCGGTTCAAGCGAGAAGTTTCTAAGGCAGGAATTTTCCCCGATATCAAGAAGCACCGTTTCTTTGAAACGCCGATTGAGAAGCGCAAGCGTAAAGCAATGGCTAAGCACAAGCAAGGTAGGAGGCGATCGCGCTATTGATCCTCAAAACCCCAAAACGCCTATCGGAAACCTGATGCTTCAGCAAAAACCGACGTCAAATCTTTGACTGCACTGGTAAAAATTAACCGATCTTGGTTGAAGCATAGCAGCATCTTAAAGATGGCAAGTGTATCCAAACATACTTCGCGGGCGAGCCTCTCTAAACACCTCAAGGACTCTATGGACATCAAAGAACTGATCAGCCGATACATGGCGGGGCAAAGGGATTTTAGGAATCTGAACCTAATAGCAGCAAACCTGAGGAATACGAACCTGAGCAGGGCAAATCTGAGTGGCGCAAACTTAACGAAGGCAAACCTCACCAGAATTAATTTGAGTTATGCCAATCTGACGAATGCTAATCTGACAGGAGTCAATTTAACCGAAGCAAACTTGACGAATGCCAATCTAACCGATGCTATTCTGACTAATGCCAACCTCACCAGTACCAACTTACGTGGGGCAATTATCCCAGAGGCAGTCAGGCTCACCTTAACATCTAATAGCCCCGAACCTTCTCTGACTAAGGATTAGAGAAAAACAGGATTGGGAAATACAGGCGGCGTTGCTGGATATGAGCAATCCAGCAACGCCGAGATGTTTAATTTTGATCGATTTTGCTGCTTTGCCTAACTACCTTTGCCTAACTACCAAGCTGTTTGGAGCGAGTAGCAGCGGCTTGAACTGCCTCAATCAAAGCCGAACGGAAACCAGAACGCTCTAACTCGGCAATTCCAGCAATTGTAGTACCGCCGGGGCTGGTAACTCGGTCTTTGAGTTCTGCCGGGTGAAGTCCAGAATCTTTCAACAATTGAGCGGTACCGAGTACGGTTTGCAGGGCTAATTGGGATGCGATCGCTCTCGGCAATCCCGCCGCCACGCCCCCATCGCTGAGAGCTTCCACCAAAATTGCCACGTAAGCTGGCCCAGAACCCGATAAACCAGTCACTGCATCCATCAGGGGTTCGGGTACTTCCACCACTTCTCCCACGGCTTTAAACAGCTGCTGAGCCTGTTGTAGATGATGGGATTGAACGTGTTTGCCGGGAGCGATCGCCGTCATGCCCGCCCCCACCGTTGCCGGAGTATTCGGCATAGCGCGAATTATCGGCACAGTGGGAAAAGCAGCTTCCAACTTGCTCAACGGCACCCCCGCCAAAATCGAAATTACCAGCGACGGCATCATCGCAGTAGCTGACAACTCCGCCGCCACTGTCTCAAATACCTGGGGCTTAATCGCCAAAAACAGCACTTCTGCCGCTACAGCCCTTGCCACTTCCTGATTATCAGCCGTGACGTAAACGCCGTACTGCTGCACCAAAAAACCGCGACGTGCAGGCTGAGGTTCGCTAACAATTACCTCTTGGGGTTGATAAATTCCCTGAATAATTAAGCGGGATAACAGAGCTTCTGCCATTACCCCGCCACCAATGATGCCAAACTTGATAGTCATTAGTTGTTTAGTAGTAACTCAAGTTGCTAGTTATAAACTGTGGGAGTGGTAATTGGTAATTGGTAATTGGTAATTGGATGAAATCGTTACAATTACCTATTACCCGTGCAAAAGCGATGTAACTAGCAACTTGGGGTAGTAGGTAGAGTTACACCCACTACCTATTACCCATTACCCATTACCCATTACCCATTAGCTATTAACAACTAGCTAATTTGACTGAACCATGCGCGGTTCGGTTGCCCAAGCGGGAGTGGGTGTTGTGGCACGAGGTGCGCGCACTTGGCCTTGAGCGACTTCGTGGACGACACCGGCTTGGGTGCTGACTTGGACGCAGCTGGGGGTAAACAGGAAGATGCTTTCGCCGATGCGTTCTTGATGACCGTCTAGAGCGTAGGTGCCACCAGCGATAAAGTCAACCGCGCGTTGCGCTTGGTCTGGGTCCATCATGGTCAAGTTTAATACCACAGACTTCCGTTCCCGCAAAGCTTGAATTGCTTGGGGCATTTCTTCAAAAGTGCGCGGTTCCATTACCAAAACTTCCGAGATACCGCTGGTAACTCCGGGCATTCCAATCACGTTATTCATTGTAGGGGCTGCTACTCCTGTATCTGTTACTACATTAACCCGATCCCGCATCCGACGGCGTTGGCGAGGTTCCTCTTCAGGATTTGCTTGGGCAGTGTCTTGTTGTTGCTGTTGCTGTTGCTGTTGTTGTTGTTGTTGATAGGGGTTTTGGTAGGAGTCCCCATCATCGTCGTAGTCGTAGTCGTAATCTGCTGGCTCGTTAATGCCAACAAATTCTCTTAACTTGCTAAAAATGCCAGCCATTTTTGTTCGCGCTCCATCACTACTGGATTTACATTTAGCTGAAAAGAAGGGACAGTTGACAATTTTAAGTTTTTTTTCAAGTCCCGCTGACAAAATTTTGGACGAAATTTTGAGGGGTCAAACTCAAGGATGACCAGAGCGTGCCTTAATTTCAGCTGGTTGCACTTTGTACAACTGTGAGTGTATGGGACACTCGTGACGCTGTGGCGCGATCGCGAGTGGTTGAAATTAACCGATTAACTGAGCCAATAGTATACCTTAGACGGTTGGTTTGAATACGCCGCCAGCTAAAATTTGGTTCAGTCAGCGGCAAGGGAATGAGTTTGGTACGATGCTAGCTTATCAGTAACAGGTGAGGGAATTATCTTTGATCGCAATCGCCAAGAAATTTAGGCCGTTCCCAATTCCTAAAACCCTTGATAGACTTTCTTCCCCTAGCCCCTAACCCCTAGTTATCGGTCTTTCGCCAAATAAGATGCTACCCAAGCGAATCATTGTCGCACCTTGTGCGATCGCCTGCTCGTAATCATCCGACATCCCCATCGACAGGTGCTGCAAGTCAATCCGCGACCAATTTTGCTGTTGAATTTCTTGGGCGAGTTGGCGAGTTTGTGCAAACAAGGCTGCGATTTCTGCCCGGTTCAAATCTAGGGGAGGTATCGTCATTAACCCTTGGATTTGTAGGTGCTGGCATCGATCTAGTTGTGGGAGGGCGTCTGGCAATTCGGCAAGCGAAAAGCCGTACTTATTGGGATCGGGTAAAAGTTTGACTTGGAGGCAAACTTGGGGCGAGAGGGACATCTGGCTGGCGATCGCATCGCATTGCTGGGCTAATTTTAAACTATCGATTGAGTGAATCCACTGAAATAGCTCCAGAGCTTTTTTCACTTTATTGCTTTGCAGGTGCCCGATCAGATGCCAGGTAATATCGGGTAAATCTAATAGCTGGGATTGTTTGGCTGCGGCTTCTTGGACGCGACTTTCGCCAAAGTCGCGTACCCCAGCTGCATAAGCTTCCCGCATGGCATCCACCGACACCTGCTTGGTAACGGCAATCAACCTCACCGATGCAGGTATCTGTTCGCGGATGGCAGCGATGCGAGAGGATATCGTGTCAGACTCGTGGGATCGGATCATTAGAACGTGCGCTGGTGAATCACCACTAGCTGATCGTACTCCTGAGATTGACCCATGCGGCGCAATACTCGCAGGCGGTTTTCTACCAAAAAGCGGGCATCGGCGCGCCCGATGGGTTCGCAAGTGATGCCATCACCTCGAGTTGTGACTAAAAAAAACAAGCGTTGGGCATAGAGAGTGGTGAACAATTCCTTGTTCTCGTCAACTACGCAGACCCGGAAAAGCAGGCCAAAGGTAGGATGGTTCAGGTAAGTTTCGCTCATTCAGGCTAGGCGTCGGCAAATAATAGCTTAATTCCAGCAGATAATAACTTGTTTACAGCTTCAGCTTGACAAGTCAATGGTATTTGAACCAAAGAAAAAAAGTGAGGTGAGATATTTATAGCGTTTTCCCAAGAAAAGAGTATAGTAATTTACAGAATTTTTCGTAAAAATAGGCTGTGGGATATTGTAGGTTGGGTTGAACGATAGGGAAACCCAACGCACTATTTTGTCACTTGAGCTTGATAAATTGCTGCAAGTTGTGCTTCGGCTTTGTGAAGCGACTCGAACCATTCTTTTTCTGGATCGCTGTCAGCAACGATCCCAGCCCCTACTTGACCCCAAAGGATATTGTGAGTTGATGAAACAGAACTATTTTGATTTGCAAATAGGAGGGTGCGAATGAATATATTTAAGTCTATGTTACCGCCCCGATCTAGATAGCCGCAGGAACCATAGAATAAACTGCGACGCACGGGTTCTAATTCTTCGATAATCTCCATACAGCGTACTTTAGGACAGCCGGTGATGGTACCGCCGGGAAACAGGGCGCGAATCAAGTCAACAGCATTGTAATCGGCTTGCAAGCTGCCGGTAATATTACTGACGAGGTGCATAACGTGACTGTAGCGTTCGATGGTGAGCAATTCATCGACGACAACCGATCCCCAGTCGCAAACACGCCCCAAGTCATTGCGTTCTAAGTCAACGAGCATGATGTGTTCGGCTCTTTCTTTGACATTGGCGAGCAATTCTTGCGCCAGCAGCGCGTCTTGTTCTGGAGTAGCGCCGCGCGATCGCGTCCCGGCGATCGGTCTGGTTTGACAACTGCGTCCTTGCAATTGTACCAATCTTTCTGGAGAACAACTGATAACCGCTCCCCAAGGCGTTTGCCAATAGCTGGCAAATGGAGAAGGATTGATTTGTTGCAACGAGCGATAAATTTCCCAGCTATCAGCGCTGGTATAAGCTTCAAACCGGGCTGAAAGATTGGCTTGAAAAATATCCCCCGCTTTAATATATTTTTTCGCTTGCCTGACGGCGTCTTCGTATTCAGTTTGGGAAGCACAGAAACGCGGCAGAGGATTTGGAATTGTAGAACCCCCCCTTCTCAAGGGGGGGCAGGGGGGGATCGATTCCAGCTGACTTTGTAGTAGATCGAGTTGTTTTTCCTCAGTTGCAGCTAGCCATAAAATTTGCTCTTGGCGATCGAGGACGGCAAAACATTCTGGTTCGTACCAGTATGCGACGGGGAAGGGTAGGGGATCGGCGTTTAATTTGGGCAGCCGTTCGATTTCCCAAGCTAAATCGTAACCCAGCCAACCCAGCCAACCCCCTGTAAAGGGAAGATGTTGAACCGGAGGGGAAAAAATATCCTCTGCTGCACCTCGGCGTAGCAGTTGTCTGAGAAAGGGAAGAATATTGCCGAGGGATGGCGTCCATACCGCTGGCGAGCCATTTAAAATGCGGGGCGTGCCAGCGCAAATCGAGTATCGAGCTAATTTAAATTGGCTAGTGCCCGCTGCCTCGCCTGCTGTCTTACCAACTGATGAAGGGGAAGGGCTTTCTAGAAGAGTCGCGATCGCACCTGCTTTGAGAAAAAGAGCCGCGAATACTTCGCTGCCGGTGCGATGTTCCAGGGGAAGCGATCGCCAATACCAAGGTTGTAACAATTCCATCACCAGGTGCCGCTAGTATGACCCCAAACTATCCTCGCTCCCCAGAATAATGCTAATCCGGCTAAAGTGAGCCAGTCAGCTGCGTGGAAGCGTAATTGATGCCACTGAACGCGATGGGTATTGGGAGTGGTAAAACCTCTTACTTTCATAGCGCTAGCTATTTGTTCGGCACGCAGTAATAGATTTTCTAACAATCGCTCGGCTACGAGCAACCATACTTTTATACTTCTACGCAATCCAAGTTTGTTCCAATTAATTGCCCTCGTCCACACCGAACGGCCTAAATTTTGCACTTCTTCTAATACTAAAGGAATAAACCGCAGCGATAAAGTTAAAGTTAAGGCAATTTCTGTGACAGGCCATTTCAACCACCGCAGCGGATGCATTAAACTTTCGATCCCCGCAGTTATTTCTTCCGGCGCGGTGGTGAGCAGGTACAGGTTGGTGCTGTAAATCAAAGTAAACAGCAAAGTACTAACGCGAATTCCCAAATCCAACGAGCGGCGAGTAATGGTAATCGGCCCTTGTTTAAACAAGATGTAGCTGTAACTTTGGGGATTGGTAATTGGTAATGGGGAATTGGTAGTTCTCTGCTGCTCCCCTGCTGTTGATGGTTGCGTCAAGGCTATGTCATTAGAGGGGAGGCGGGGTTGATGACTAACGGCGAGTCCGTCGGGAGCGATCGCGCTTAAAATAAACACCAAAACGCTCAAGGATAGCAGCCACCCCATTTGCTGCCGCCACACTCGCAGCGGAATCCTAGCGGTTAAAGTAATTAAAATCAGCAATCCCGCCAAAGCGATGCGCCAGAGCGAATTTGCCAATATAGGGGCGAACAAAAAGCTCATTAACCACGCCAGTTTAACTCGCGGGTCGAGTTTGTGCAGCCAAGTTATCGGTTGTTCTAAGTACAGCCCCAACGGCAAACTTCGCAGTAAATCCATCTTCTGATTTGAGATTTGAGATTTGAGATTTGGTTAATTTTAGATTTTAGATTTGGGATGATTTTTTGGGTAGAAGCCACTTTGATTTTTTCTCGACTTCCACCCAGATTAAATCTGCAATCTGCAATCTGCAATCTGCAATTCTACACGCGCGTTGCTTTGTTTCTGCTGCCAGCTTCTGCTTCTCGCACTTTTTTGCTGCGCCAGAACAATTTTACCGGAGTTCCTTGGAATCCCAACTGTTGACGAAATTGCCGTTCTATGTATCGACGATAGTTGTCGTTAAAGCGTTTGGCATCGTTAACGAATAGAACAATTGTCGGCGGTTCGGTGCTGACTTGGGTGCCGTAGTAAATTTTGCCTTGACGCCCTTGGCGGTTGGTTGGGGGAGAAAGCCAACTAATCGCTTCTTCTAAGACTTGGTTAATCGTGGCGGTAGAGACGCGGCGTTTGTGTTCTGCGGCTGCTGTATCGACTAAATCGATTATATTTTCTACCCGCTGTCCGGTGAGGGCGCTGACAAAAATCATCGGTGCCCATTCAACAAAATGCAGTCGGTCTTTGATTTGTTTTTCGTACTCGTAAATCGTGTAAGAATCCTTTTCTACTGCATCCCATTTATTCACAACAATTATGCAAGCTCGCCCGTCTTCTTCGATGCGTCCGGCGAGTTTTTGGTCTTGATCTGTAACGCCGTCGAGGGCGTCTATTACTAACAAAACTACATCGGTGCGGCGAATCGCTTTGAAGGCACGATTAACGCCAAAATATTCCGGGCCATATTCGACATTTTTCTTTTTGCGGATGCCTGCGGTATCGATTAAGCGATAGGTTTTGCCATTGCGTTCGACAACGGTATCAATTGCATCGCGGGTGGTTCCAGAAATTGGGCTAACGATGGCGCGATTTTCGCCGACAAAGGCGTTTAACAAGCTGGATTTCCCGACATTGGGGCGTCCTACGATGGCTACTTTGATTTCTTCGGTTTCTTCGATTTCATCTATCGGGGGTAAGTACTGAATTAACCGATCTAATAAGTCACCAGTACCGCTACCGTGAATCGCGGAAACGGGGTAAGGTTCGCCGAGTCCTAATTCCCAAAATTGGGCAGATTGGATTAAACCTTGTTCGGGGGATTCGCATTTATTGACGGCGAGGATGACGGGGACGCTTTGAGTCCGTAACCATTCGGCGATCGCTTCGTCGGCGACAGTTGGGCCATCTTGTCCATCGACGACAAATATAGCCGCGGTGGCTTCGGCGAGGGCTGCCATTGCCTGTTCGCGGATTAAAGGTAAAAATTCGGTATCGTCATCGAAGACCAATCCGCCGGTATCGACGACGAGGAATTCGCGATCGCACCAGTATGCACGACGATACGTGCGATCGCGCGTCACTCCCGGTTCGTCATGTACAATTGCATCTTGTACCCCTGCCAAGCGATTGACAAAGGTAGATTTACCCACATTTGGGCGACCGATAATAGCGACAATAGGTAGAGACATAGTTCGATGCTGAGTGCTGCGCGAGTGATGAGTATCCACCAGACTCAGGCGATCTTGCATTTACCTCAGTCCTGTTTTGGCTTCAACTTTCTTATTCTATCGAGAACTCTGTCAAATAGTTTGCCAAAAACGCCCCTCGCTTTTATTTTAATTTCCACAGCCAAGGTTCGCTCACAGGCTCGATCCCATAATTTTTCTTAAGTCCAGCTAGCAGCGTTTCAGAAGGGGAGAATAAAAATACATCGCTGAAGCCTTGAGCAATTTTAGGAATATGGCCTTCGCTCACTAGCTGAAATCGCACTTTTTCATCTAGCTTATGGTTAAGCGATATCACTTTAACTATCCAAACATCGCTGACTAAAAGCGGTCGTTCGGTTTGGTTAATAATCCGCGCTATCTCAATATGGGCATTATCATCTGCTTTAGTCCACCAAACCTCCGAGTTAGTATAACTAACACAGGAGAGAATCCCGATCGAAATTAGCGCTACTGTTGTTACTTGCCAAAATCTTTGCTGCCATAACTTATGACTATCGAGGTTCTTTGCTAAAACATAAGAAACAGCTAGCTGGATTCCTAAGAAACAAGGAATCATATAGCGAGTAACTATTGACCTGCTCCCGCCCGCGATTAAGTCTAGTAACATTAGAGCGATCGCTGTTGTAAAAATTAAAGTCAAAACAAATAAACGGGCTTTTTCCGTACCGTGGAACGCAATAAAATAAATTGAATATGCCACTAACCCCAGCAACAATAACAATACCACACCAAACGGAACCAAATAAATTAATTGACTTTCTTCACTTAAATTGAAATCCGCAAAAAAGAATAGGCTAATACTACGAATCCATTTAATGATATATAGATGCAACGGTAGAGTTTCAGATCTAAAGTTTCCTGGACTGGACTCAATTTTTGGCAAAATGGTCACGACGAAATACATCCAGGGCAAGAAAGCCAAAAAGCCCGCTATTGATGAAATAAGGTAAGCCACTAACTTTTTAGTGAATCGAAATTTCTCGGTAATCAAAACATATATTCCATGACCGAGATAAACTAATATAGATATTAAAAATGAAAACAATCCAAGAGTCACCGATAGGCCATATATAATCCAACTTGCCCTAGTTTGCAGCCGCATTGCTCGGAGAAATAAGGTACTAGAGAATAAGATGGCTACCGTCCACAAACTATAAGGTCTGGCTTCTTGTGCATACAGCAGGTGAAACGGTGATACAGCCATCAACATAACTGCTAACCATCCAATTGATGGCGAGCGAAATAATTCCCAGCACAGCCAGTAAGCACAGGGTAAAACCAGCAAGCCAAACACAGCCGACAAAGACCGAATTAGTGTCACAGAATGCCCCACCCACTGCGCCCAATATCGCGCGATGACAAAGTAAAGGGGTGTTAATTGTGGTTCAATTGTTGCCACTCCTTGAATCGTATCGATGACAGTTTTTTCCGAGTTAGAAGGATACTGATATTTTTCTAAGTCTTTGCTTCCTACAACAGCCCCATCGAGTACTTCTGCCATCACTTCTTTTCCATTGTAGCCAGAAAGCTGTAGCGAGGTAAAAGTTTCGTCGTACCAATATGCTTTTTGTTCAATATTTACAAACCGGAAAAATATTCCTAATACTAATACAATTATCGCTAAATAGCGCCACCTTTTTTCTGATATAAAATGTTTTATTGTTCCTTGCGAATTCATCTTTTCCCCTAAGTTGAAGTTGCTTTATAAGCCAATACAACAGTAAAATTTTGTAATTTTAACTAAAAATGGTGCGTAGTACTTGATTGAATTGCCTAGATGCTGGTAAGACTATAGCATAGTCGCTGGTTATCTAATCAACATGGATCGCTGTTTAAGGCGGGAAACGGCAGCCATTGCACACTCGTTCGCATTATAACCCAAACATGAACAATAACCCGGATGTAATTGTTATCGGTGCTGGACACAATGGATTGGTGTCGGCTTTGTTACTAGCGCGTCATGGACTTGACGTGCTAGTCGTGGAAGAAAAAAATGTCATCGGCGGCGCTTGTCGGACTGAAAAGCCTTTTCAAACCGCACCTAATCTCGGCACTTCTACAGGTGCTTATTTGCTGGGTTTAATGCCGCCAGAGTTAATCAAAATTTTAGAAATCGATCTTCCTCTGATTCGCCGCGATCCCCATTATTTCTTACCAACAACAGATAACCGATTTCTGCTGTTTGGTTCCGATCGACAATCAATGCAACAACAGTTTATTTCGTTTTTTTCCGAAGCGGATTGGAAAGCCTACGAGGCGTTACAAAATGAACTGGAACAATTGCGAGAGGATATTGCCCCAACTTGGTTAGAGTCACCGCTTTCAATTGAGGAAACGGCAGAAAAGTACGTGCGCCCGACGTTGCGACAAATTTTTATCAATCTCTGTCGCAATTCGGTCGGTGAATATCTCGATCGCTTCGATTTTAAAAGCGATTTAGTCAAGGCAATGTACGCCGTCACCGATGGATTTTCTGGACTCTACGGCAGTTGGGATACTCCCGGTACTGGCATGAATTTTTTGATTCACAATATGTGTCGCTTACCGGGTAGCGATGGCACTTGGATGATAGTTAAAGGCGGGATGGGAACGGTTACCAGTCGCCTCGCCGATGCTGCTAGAAAAGCAGGAGCAAAAATAGCAACTGGATGCGGTGTCAGTCAAATTATAGTTGAGCAAAATATCGCCAAAGGAGTTATTTTAAAAGACGGAAGAGAAATCCGAGCAAAAACGATTGTGGCGAACGCAGATCCGTTTCGGATGCGCGAATTAGTCGGTATAAAAAATTTTCCATCAGACTACAATCAACGCCTAGATAGTTATAAAAAAGATGGCTCGACTTTTAAGGTAAATTTATGTTTAAAAGGCTTGCCAAAATTCACCTGTTTGCCAGAGGATTTGGGGCAGTACGGGACGACGATTCACTTGCTACCAGATGAAAGCGAGGTAATGTCTGCAATCCGCAGTGGTTTTGCCGATGTTCAGGCGGGGAAGTTACCAGAATTTCCGGCTATTGAGTGGTATATTCACACTCCTGTAGATCCGTCTTTACAAGATGCAGAAGGACATCACAATTCGGCTTTGTTTGTGCAATGGGTTCCCTACAAATTGGCGGGAACGAGTTGGGAAGTGGAAGAAGAAAGGTATATTAGACATTTGTTAGAAATATGCGATCGCTTCGCCCCCAACACGTCACAAATAGTACAGGAAGTCTTCCCCTTGCATCCCCAAAAAATAGAACAGCACTTCGGTTTAACGCGGGGGCATATCCACCACGTGGATAACTCTTTTGGATTTAGCGATCGCTTACCTTATACTACCCCGATTCAAGGACTTTATTCTGCTAGTGCGGGGTGTCATCCAGCAGGTTCAGTTATTGGTGCTGCGGGGCATAATGCGGCGATGCAGTTAATTAAAGAGTTGATAGTTGATAGTTGATAGTTGATAGTTGATAGTTGATAGTTACCTCTGCTCGATCGCATATGCACAGCTATTTGTTGAACAAGCAGAGAATTTCCTGAATTGATAACCAAGATGCGATCGTTAGCGGCGGGGAAATGGTAGGGAAATTCCTAGCACAATTCCTAATGCGATCGCTACTGGCAATTGTTGCGGCGACACCATAAAAAGTGCAGCAATTCCTACTAGCGAACCGCAAAAAAATCCCCACTCAACCCGCCTTTTTATTAGGCTTTTTTCCAGCGCTGGTTTTTCTTCTATGGCTTTTAAAGTCAGATCGGCGCTATCCAGTTCTCGAATTAGTGCCAAAATATCTTTACCCGTCTCGCGTTCGAGGCGCGAAATTGCTTCTCGATCGGCTTTAATCGGGGAGACGGATAGCCTCAACAAGGCGTCTTTAAGCGGGCGAACTTCTCCCTTGCCCAATTTCGTGGCAGGATTGAGAGAGGCAGTTTGATGCTCGATTGAGTCGTTGTTGTTCATTGTTCGTTTCCCTTCATCACACCCAAAACCCCAACTTCTTAGAGAAGTCGGGGATCTAGTAGGAAGTTTTAAGTTTCCCTATCATGCCGAATAGGAAAATAGCTGAGGATTATTCATTAGGATTCTATCATTTTCGTGACAGCGGTGCAGATAAATTTTAGCGACGCTATCTTTGGCGTTTTGACGCAGACAATCAGCAAACAGTTTGCCAGCGGCTCTAAAGTTTTTTAATTTATACTGATACAAGGCGGCGATAAATATATGAGAAGTGGCTAACTTACCTTGTTTAACCTCTGGTGGATCGGCTTCAAACACTTCATAAATCATGACTAATTTTGATTTTCCCTTAACTTTGACTCGCTCGATGGGGCGAATCGCATAGATGGGTTCGTTTAACTCGAGAAAAGTTTGGTCAGTAATTAACATTGATACCCCATAAAGTTTGGTCAAGCCTTCAACTCGCGAGGCTAAATTTACCGCATCGCTAATTACTGTACCATCCATGCGATTTTTGCCGCCAACCGTTCCTAACATCAAAGAACCTGTATTAATGCCGATGCCAATTTGGATGGGAATAAAGCCAGTATTAGCGCGATATTGATTATATTCGGCGAGGATTTTTAGCATAGCAATTCCAGCTTTCACGGCATCATCGGCACCGCCGCTAAACAGTGCCATAATTCCGTCACCCATATATTTATCGATAAAGCCATTATGTTGTGCGATCGCAGGTTCCATGCGTTCCAGATAAGCATTGATAAATGCAAAAGTTTCCTGGGGAGTCATGGCTTCGGAAAGTGCAGTGAAATCGCGAATATCGGAAAATAATACCGACATTTCCTGTTGCACTTGATCGCCTAATTCAACATCAACTAGACTCTGATGTCCTAACAGGGAAAGAAATTGATTTGGGACAAAGCGCGTGGCGGCTTGAATTAAGTTTAATTCCGCATCAAGAGCGATTTCTAAATTGCCATTTAGTTCGCATAGTTCTTGAATCAACTTGTGCCGTTCTGCTTCGGCTTGCTTGCGTTCGGTAATGTCGGTAAAAGCCGCGATCGCATAAGCAATCTTACCTTTATCGTCATAAATTGGCCTGCCCCAAACTTCTATGGGAATCGTGATATTGGTGCGGCGAATTTCCATATCATCTACGCGGATGCTTTCCCCTTGCAATGCCCGCAAAATCGGATCGCGCTCTTTGGGGTAAATGTTTTGGCTACCCGCAAGATAGGTTCTATAAACTGTTGGCAATTGCTCGCCTTTTGCATTAGCGATGATGCCTTGACCGAATAATTGCTGGGCGCGAGAATTGACATAGAAAGGTTTACCGCTCCCATCAACGACAAACACACCTACCGGAATTGCTTCTAGAAATTGTTTCAGTCGGCTTTCACTAGCAAATAAAGCATTATTTAAGCTTTTCATCTCAGCATTTTGCGATTCTAAGGTCGTAAAAAATACTTGCAATTGCTGAGCCATTTTGTTGAACGAATAACCTAACTGTCCTACTTCATCTGAACGATGAATTTTAACTCTTTTATCCCAGTCCCCTGTTGCCAATCCTTTAGCGGATTCGTTTAAATCTAACAGCGGTCGTACCACCCAACGAGCCGTCAAAATACCCAAAATTACAGCTAATACTAAAGCTGCCAAACACAACAAAATTGTCGTGCGAGTATGGGCATTGATTTGTTCCATAAAATCCGCTTCTGGAACCACCACAACAACGATTAAATTCAACCCCAAAACATCTTGGTAAGGTAGCAACTGTAAAAATTGTCGCTTTCCATTAATCTTGAACTCTAGCTGCTGGTTGCTGTTAATTTGGTTCAAGTTATTAAAGCGTGTTTTTAAATATTTAGCAGCGCTTTTAACCAAGAAATCTTTGCTTTCAGTTGCCTGAATTATTTTGGTATTTAATTGTTGCTCAACGTTGGAAGCAGCTACCAACTGACCATCGGGTCGGATAATAAATGCTCGTCCCGTGCGACCGATTTTGAGGCTGTGCAAAAATTTACCGATTTGTTCCAGCGCTAGATCGGCAGTTAGGACACCGCGTAACTTACCATTTCGATCGTAAACGGGACTGGCTAGACCAATTTTAAGACTGTTGTAGGCAATATATTTGTAAATCGGATACCAAACTTCTTGACCTGCTTTTACAGCTTTTTGATACCAAATTTGCTGGCGCGGATCGAATTGTTGTCCCGATTTCAGCAATTTGGTACGATTCCCCTGAATATCTACCGCGTAGGTATTTAAAGCATTATTAGTAGATTGATTCGCTATAATTAGCTGCAATCTTCCATCGTCTAAACTCCGAGCTGCAGCAATATATTCTCCTTGCCGATTGCTGTAAGAAATAAAAGTTATATGTTCAAAAAATTGGATCTGCTGCCAAAAATAGCGTCCCATCACCTGGGGGTCATCTGGATTCAACAGACCTTGACTGATAGCAGCTTCATTTGTTTTAACGATCAGATCGGGCGTGGCTAAATATGTGTCAAGGCGATCTTTAATCCGGTCTGTAATTTCCAATCGCAACTGGATGGCGACATTATCAACCGCTTGTTGTCCGTTCCGGAATGACAGCCATCCAGTTAAACCCACCGCTCCCACAATTTGCACGACAAATGGAATTGTGAGAACTGTTCTTAAAGGTAAATTTTGTGCAGCTTTTGCTACTAATTGATAAGCAGTTTTTATTAACATGGATGCGTTTTTGCCGTGTCAATTTTTGATTGATTTACGTTTAACAAAGAGAATTAACTGCACCCATTCACAGAAAACCGGAAAGATTTATATCTCCCAAAGGAAAATAATTTTGAATTGCTAGAAATGTCTTGTGACTAAAAAATATCACCCGGTAGGGTTTCGCTTAAAACAATCCCCTATCCGGCTGATTCACTGGCTATTTTTTATACAATAACAAATATCAGTGATTTTACTCATATGCAACCGTGATTTTACTGAAAATAGTTATTATTTAATAGTTGCACCGATTAGCTAGTCTAATATCAAAGATAACTGCGATGGACTTGGAGTTCGCTCTGGTACCACTTTCAACTTAAAGTGTTACACAAAATTAACTTCCTGGATCAGAAGGTTCGGTAGCGAGCAACGAATCGATCAAATAAGTAACTCTTTTTGACATCTATCCAGGGTATGATCCGCTCTATTGTTGCGATCGCAGTGAGAAAATTAATGGAACGGTTGATTTCAGTTTTGGGGTTAATATCTTTCATCGGCATCGCTTATGCTTTTTCGGTGAATCGCAAAGCGGTGCGCTGGCGCCCGGTGCTGTGGGGAATTGCGTTGCAGATTGCTTTGGCACTGCTGATTTTAAGAACCACCTTTGGATATGCCATCTTTAAGTTTTTGGGCGATGTGGTAAGTCAGTTTCTCAACTTTTCCGACGCCGGAGCCAAGTTTGTTTTTGGCGATAATTTTGAAGAACATTTCCTGGCATTTAAAGTTCTGCCCACGATTATCTTTTTCTCTTCTTTTATTACCATCCTTTATCACTACGGAATTTTACAGCGAGTGGTAGAGTGGGTGGCGTGGTTGATGATGAGAACGATGAAAACATCGGGGGCAGAATCGCTTTCTTGTGCGGCTAATATTTTTGTCGGGCAAACCGAAGCGCCGCTGCTAATTAAACCCTACGTCCCAACAATGACGCAATCGGAACTGCACGCGGTTATGACCGGAGGATTTGCCACAATTGCCGGTGGAGTGATGGCGGCTTACATTTCTTTTGGCATATCGCCAACGCATTTAATAGCTGCTTCGGTGATGTCTGCCCCCGCTGCATTGGCAATCTCAAAATTGCTGTATCCAGAAACAGAATCATCCGACACCGCTGGGACAGTGCGGTTAAAAGTTGAGCAGATTTATGATAATGGAATCGATGCCGCAGCTGCGGGTGCAAGCGATGGCATGAAATTAGTATTGAACGTGGTAGCAATGCTGATTGCGTTTTTGGGATTGCTGGCGATGTTTAATGCCTTCCTCGGTTGGATTGGCACTCAAATAGGTTTTCCCCAGTTGTCGTTAGAGGCGATTTTTTCGGTTTTACTTGCCCCCGTTGCTTGGTTGATGGGGATACCTTGGACTGAGTGCGGGCAGGTGGGAATATTGTTGGGTAAAAAAACAATTTTGAACGAATTTATTGCTTATTTAGATTTGAAAAATTTAATTGAAACCAAGGCAATTTCAGAACGAACAATTATTATTGCCACCTATGCTTTGTGCGGTTTTTCTAATATTGGTTCGATTGGCATTCAACTCGGCGGGATTGGCGCGATCGCACCAAATCGCCAAAAAGACTTAGCCCGTCTCGGTGTGCGGGCGATGATCGCCGGATCGCTGGCTTGTTTCATGACTGCTGCGATCGCCGGAATGCTGTTATAACCAAAAACAGGGCGTTAGTAGGTTTTAACCATGCAAAAGTACATCCCACTCGTCGCGCGAGTTTTTTTAACCGCGATTTTTTTCAATTCCGCCTATGGCAAGATTACCGGCTTTAGCGGTACGCAACAATATATGGCTGGCGCTGGCATTCCGGCTGGGTTAACTGGCATATTGCTAGTGGGTGCGATTGTTTGCGAAGTGTTTGGTGGATTCTCCGTATTGCTGGGTTACAAAGCGCGTTGGGGTGCGATCGCTCTAATTATCTTCTTAATTCCAGCCACCCTGATCTTCCATACCAATTTTGCCGAACGAATGCAAGTAATTCAGTTCTTGAAAAACTTAGGGCTTTTGGGTGGATTGTTAATGGTGTATGCTTTTGGTTCAGGGCCACTCAGTTTAGATAAACAACAGCCATCTAATTAGCTAGAGAGAGGGAGAGATTATACATTACCATTCTTTTAATCCCAACTCTCCCTTAATCCCCAATTACCAATTACCCATTACCAATTCCCAATTCCCCACATGTTTGCCGATTTTCTCCCAGCCGCAGTTGCTGAAATCACCGAACCCGCCGCGATCGCTCTTGCCCAAAATATACAACGGGAAGCGATCTCAACCCCCTTAACTACCGCACCGATTAACACAACTTTTGTGCGCCAAGGTAGCGGCGGTACGCCGATTTTACTCCTCCACGGTTTCGATAGTTCGGTAATAGAATTCCGTCGCCTTATTCCCTTACTCGCTGCGGAAAACGAAACCTGGGCAGTCGATTTATTAGGGTTTGGTTTTACCGATAGATTGGCAGGAATTCCCTTTAGTCCAGATGGGATTAAAACCCATCTTTATTACTTTTGGAAAACGCTGATCTCGCAGCCGGTAATTTTAGTTGGCGTTTCGATGGGAGGCGCGGCAGCAATTGATTTTACCCTGACATATCCAGAAGTAGTGCAAAAATTGATACTGATTGACAGCGCGGGATTGGTAAGTCCCCCAGCAATTGGGAAATTCATGTTTCCGCCGTTGGATTACTTATCGGCGGAGTTTTTGCGGAATCTTGGCGTGCGCGATCGCATTAGTCGCGATGCGTATAAAAACTCCAGCCTCGCCACTACGGATGCGCTCAGATGTGGCGCTTTACACTTAGGTATGCCCGGTTGGCGGCAAGCATTGATCGCCTTTACCAAAAGCGGGGGTTACGGCTCGTTTAAAGATAAACTAGGCGAAATTACACAGCCAACGCTGATTTTATGGGGAGATGCGGATAAGATTCTGGGGATTGCTGATGCAGAGAAGTTTAAGAATGCGATCGCTCACAGCCAACTGATTTGGATCTCTGATGCTGGACACGTCCCTCACCTAGAACAACCGCAAATCGCCGCCCAACGCATTTTAGACTTCCGTATTTAGCGATCCGCAGGTTATCGTAGAAAAAAGCAGTCAAGCCGATTTAAACTGAATTTCCCAGCAGAGACTGTCAAAGTCTCTGCCCTGGTGCGTTACTAGGGTGCAAGCTTTTTCAAAATTTTAGATGAGCGATATGCCAAGGGCACGCTACGCGATCGCAGAATATCAGCTCCCATCTCAGAGAAATTACTGAGAGGGTGATAATAAACTCAGCTATATTGGGTACATTTGCTTTAGCAAGTGCCAGTCGAATCGGCAAGCACTGCCCTTTGCCGTCAAGGTTTTATCAGCATAGAGAAGTGAGGCAGTTATGAATACTGTATTGGTAGTAGAAGACTCTCATGCCCAACGGGAATGCATTTCCAATCAGTTGGAATGGAGTGGATTGCACGTCATCCAAGCCAGCGATGGCATCGAAGCTTTAGAAAAAATTGAGGCAAATAATCCCGATTTAGTGTTATTAGATATCGTCATGCCTCGGATGGATGGTTACGGCGTTTGTCGGCTGATTAAAGCCAATCCCGACACCCGCAATATTCCCGTAGTATTTTTAACCGCAAAAATCCAAGATATAGATTTTACTTGGGGGCTGAAAAATGCCGAAGCCTATTTAGGAAAGCCTTGGCAACCGAAAGAATTGATTAACACGATTAAACGCTTGATTCTTAACCATAAAAAACTGCGCGCTAGTGGCTCTGCCGATGCTTGGGTAAAATACGGCTTTTTGCTTTTACACACGATCGAACTCTACGAATGTCGTGCCGATGCTTGGACAAAATATGGTTTACTAATTACGCGGTTTTATAACAACGCCCTGGCAGCTTTTCAACAAGCGTTATTAATCAATCCCAATCATGCAGCCGCCCTAAAATATCGAGATAATGTTAAGAAAAAATGGGATATTTTGTTACAAAAATTAGAACAAACAAAACCTTGCCGAGTTTGTCAATATTATCACGGCAAAGAAGGCATAAATTGTGCGGTACATCCTTTTGGGCGCCCTGAAGAACTCTGCCGCGATTGGGAATTTGAGTAAAATTGCTAATTGCTAATTAATCAGCGACGAGCCGATAAACCGGGTTTATTTGCGGATGAAAGAAACCCGGTTTTTTGCAAAAACCGGGTTTCTGGGGGAATGATGGATGATACAGATCCTATACGCTGTAGGTGCGGGTTTTACCAGTTACTTTTGATAAAAACGAACAATTTAAATAAACCCGCCCCTTGTGTAGCACATTGATGGGAACACGGGATTAATTTTTTTGCGGTTTAGTGCGTTCCGCTGGCTTACCTTTTTCAGCACTAACTGGAAAATCGCCGTTTTCTTCCACCGTACCGGCAGAAATTTCAGGAGATTTTAAAGCCTGATCTAAAATAGTACGAGCTTGCTCGGCTTTAGATCTGGCTTCTTGGTAACGGAGATTCATTTGAGCAAAGTTTTTCAGAACTTTAAAACCTTCCTTGAGGCTCGATATTTCCTCTTCGCTTACAGAGTTATCGGAAAATAAAATATCAACTTGAGCGCGAACTTTCAACGCTTCAGCGCGTGTCTCTTGCACCTTAAGTTTTAATGAAGCAAGATTGCTGAGAATTTGGATAGCGCCGGTAACAGCATCTTCATCTCCAGCCGTCCCATCGGGTTCGAGATCTTTAACTTCAATAAAATCTTTAGCGCCAAAACCTTCATCGAGTTCTGTAGGGAGTTTACCAGCATCTATCAATTCCATCAGCTGATCCATCGCCTTTTCCCGTGCTTTAGCTGAATCTTTTCCGGAAACAGTCAGGACGACTTCTGGACTTTGAGGCAAGGTGTATCGAACCATTTCTTATCTCCGCATCAATTGTTTTAACTGGTTATGTCTTCAGCGGGTTAACTAAGCCTAGAGGTTTACTCTAAGTTAGTTAAAGAGGATTCTTATCCTGAGAGAAACCTGGTAGGGAAGACGATCGATAGTTCTGGTTTGACAACCAATATTTCATCTATTCCCTAGTTCTCAAACAGGTTTTAACTATGAACCTCTAAACGCGAACCTTTAAACCCATACCATACTATGACGGAATTCACTAGCGATTCGCTGACGATTAGCATAAGTTTATTTTTAGTTTCAGCTTTGGCAATTGGGATCAGCGGTACGATGATGATTGCGATCGCAGAGCGCCTAGCCAAGCAAACCGGACTCGGCGAAGCCCTTATGGGTGCTTTGTTTTTGGGACTCAGCACCTCTTTACCTGGAATTGTCACCTCAGTTACCGCTGCTTTTGGCGGCTATGGAGAACTATCCATCAGCAACGCCCTTGGCGATATTGCCGCCCAAACAGCATTTTTAGGAATTGCCGATATTACTTACCTTGAGTTTAATTTAGAATACGTCGCCGCCTCGGCTGCAACTTTAACCCAAGGAACTTTGCTAATCGTTTTACTAGCAATTCCTTTATTAACTATAGCAAATCCTGCGTTCACTTTGTGGGGAATTCATCCCGCTTCAATTGCGCTTGTGTTCACCTATATTTTCGGATTGCGTTTGGTAGCATCTGCACAAAACCGCCCGATGTGGACACCGCAGCAACCGGAAAAATTACCCATCGAAAAACCCGATCCATCCGAATTAGAACCAGATGGATTAATCGATTTATGGTTGCGGTTTTTATTACTATCTGTTGTGCTAGCTATTGCCGGATATGGATTAGAACAAACAGGCGTCAGCATTGCCAAATCTACCCATCTTTCTGAAAATGTAGTCGGAAGTTTATTCACCGCCCTATCAACTTCGCTCCCCGAATTAGTAACAGCACTTGTAGCCGTGCGTCGAGGGGCGCTTACCCTAGCTGTGAGTAATGTTTTAGGCGGCAATAGTTTCGATATATTGTTCTTATCCTTTTCCGATTTAGCCTATCGCAACGGCTCAATTTATCAAGCTTTAACCGAGCATGAAATATTCATCCTGGCGTTAACTATTGTCATGACTGGGATTCTGGTTTTAGGATTGTTGCGACGAGAAAAACACGGCATCGGCAATATTGGTTTCGAGAGTTTTTTATTGTTGTTGCTGTATGTGGGCGGGTTTTTGCTAGTGTCTTTTTCTTAATTTGGTAATGGGTAATTGGTAATTGGTAATTGGTTCAATTACAGTGTGTAAAATAGAAATAGGAGTTTGATTTTTAAGGAGCAATTTATGACTAAAATATCAGCAGAAAATACACATAAAACAGGTGAGGAAATACCGCCTCTGGAAAACGGCGATCGCTTGACACAACCCGAATTTCACCAACGCTATCTAGCCATGCCCCATGTCAAGAAAGCCGAACTAATCGAAGGAATCGTGTATATTGCACCGCCAGTACGCCACAGAAGACACGGACAACCCCACGCTGCGATCGCCGGATGGTTGCTAAATTATCAGATAGCAACCCCAGGAGTAGATTTGGGACTTGAAACCACAGTCTTGCTAGATTTAGATAACGAACCCCAACCCGATGCTTTACTGCGAATAGAAAATGGCGGAAACTCGCAAATCAATGAGGATGATTATATCGAGGGTGCGCCGGAATTAATTGCAGAAATAGCCGCCAGCAGTGCATCCTACGATTTAAACGATAAGAAAAAAGCTTACCGTCGTAACGGTGTCCAAGAGTATATCGTCTGGCAAATTCGCAAAAATAGTTTGTATTGGTTCAGACTTGAACAAGGTAAATACGTTTCGCTCAAACCCGATGAAAATGGTGTGATTCGCAGTCAAGTTTTTCCAGGTTTGTGGTTAGCAGTTCCAGCTTTATTATCTGGAGATTTAGCAACTGTGATGGCGGTATTGCAAGAGGGGATTAATTCAGCAGAACATGGGGAGTTTGTCAATCAATTATCACAAAAGTAATATTTTTGTAGGGGCGGGTTTTACCGACAATATTTGATACTCGCAAATAACCTCTATAAACCCGCCCCGCCGAGATGCGCGCCAGAAACCCGGTTTTTCTAAAAAACCGGGTTTCTTTACTGAAATACTCTTTCTTTGTAATCAGGTATAGGCTGACCTGTGACAATAGCATAGAGTACATCTGGATCTAAATCTGCTTCGTTAGGCCATACAATTGTCCCTAACTCTGGATTTAATTGCACTTGATTAAAGAAAGACAAGTCTTTAAAAGGAGCAAAAACTCCTGACAATTCAATTAATTCATTCACATCCACCACTCCTTCCACTCCATCTTCAAAGCGAAGGTGAAGTTTGTATCCTTCTAAAGGTTGAACGGCAACAATATCTTTGAGCATAGGTTTTTCCCACTTTAACTCATCTATGAATTGAAGTTTTGCTTTCTTCTGGAATCTTTTCTAGCAATTCCTCAATTGCCTCAAGATGTCCTACAATGTGAGGAATCGCGCCATATTGAAAAAAGTCAAATATATCTGGAAGTTCCTGCGCTTTTTTCTCTCCTGTCGCCACGTTTATCAGTTGAGATGAAATATTTTCCATATCTAAACTGATTTCTTCTAAATTAAAAATCAATCGTTCTATTTTATTTTTACCCATTTGTGCTTCTAACTGCTCTTGATGCTGTTTCAAAACGATAATTGCTTCTCGGAGTGAATAGGATTTATGACCCACGATTATCACCTCTTTACTTTATTGAAATAATGTTGGTGTAGAATCTCCCATCAGTTCAGATGCTTTGTTTAATGCTTCTATTACAGCATCTATCTCTTCGGCACTAAAGCCATCTTCAAGTATTTTACGTAATTGAGCTTCGGAAAGTTTTTCGGCTTGGATTTGCTTGATAAAGTTTTTAATTTCTCCCCACCAATGAGAACGGTCTTGATCTGGGTCGTCCTGATGGTCAGGAGGTCTACCAGCAACAGGCTCACCTAGTATTCTAGCTAAATGGATAACAACCTGTTGAAAAAGACCCTTGACTTTTTTCTTGACTCGTTGAGCCAGAATAAAAACAGTGGTGGAAACTTGGATATCTTTGGCTAGGCGATCGCAATTTTTAATCAATCGCTCAATTGGTGTTTTTGAGTTGGTCTGAACTGTGAAAAAATATGGCATTTGGTTTTAATGTCCTGATGTTTCTGTTTCTAGCAAAGGTTGTAACAAATTGCGTTCTTCGATAGGAAGTTCGAGCAAAACACGGCGATCGCCTTTCGTTATCTTATAGCGAACCCCAGCATTGAGCAGACGCAGAGGGATAACAAATTCAGATACATCGCCTACCAATTTCCGCCACACTTCCAGCCAGGTTTGTGCTGCTTTGTCGCTCACCATTTCTGACATCAATTCGGGTATGTTTTGCACAAGCCCCTGACCTAATGTTGCGATAAATTTGTACTTGTCGTAAAGCTCTATCAGGGTTGTGATGAGACTTTTCCAGATCGTTGCATCCTGCGTGCTATTAAACAGGATACTGATAATTAACTTGTTGTCATCGGCATCTGGTTCCGCCCCATTAGCAAAACGATTGAGTGCATTTTCCAATACAAAGATGCCTTTGTCCCAGTGATTCAGCGCCAGCAGTGCGAGGGATCGGATGAATAAAACAACCCAATCTTGTTCACCGAGTGCGATCGCCTGATCGCAGGAAGTTAACGCTTCGTTATATTGTCCTAGCTGAAATAGCATCCAGCCTCGGCTGTACCAAATAAACCCATCATTAGGCTCAAGCTCAATCGCTTTATCGTAGGATACTAAGGCTTTTTCATAGTGTTTGAGATCGGCAAGCAGAAAGGCTCGTAATTGCCAATTAATTTTATGATCAGGTCTAAGCTCAATCGCTTGGTCGTAAGATTCTAATGCTTCCTCTTTTCGGTTGAGGTCGGATAGGACATCGCCTCGCCTGCACCAAGCACCTGCATCATTGGGATCAAGCTCAATCGCTTTATCGTAGGATTGTAATGCTTCCTCTTTTCGGTTCAGGTCGTCTAGCACACCACCTCGCTTGCCCCAAGCTAGCGCAAAATTGGGGTCAAGTGCGATCGCTTGATCGCAAGATTGTAATGCTTCCTCTTTTCGGTTAAGACCGTATAGCACACTGCCTCGGTTGTTCCAAGCATAGACATAATTGGGGTCAAGTTCAATTGCTTTATCGTAGGATTCTAATGCTTCCTCTTTGCGGTTGAGGTCGTATAGCAATAAGCCTCGGTTGTACCAAGCAATTGGATCATTGGGGTCAAGTTCAATTGCTTTATCGTAGGATTCTAATGCTTCCTCTTTGCGGTTGAGGTCGTATAGAATATTACCTCGGTTGCGCCAAGCTCTGGCATCATTAAAGCCAACTTCAATTGCTTTATCGTAGGATTCTAATGCTTTCTCATTTCGGTTTAGGTTGGATAGCACATCGCCTCGCCAGCCCCAAGCAATTGGATCATTGGGGTCAAGTTCAATTGCTTTATCGTAGGATTCTAATGCTTCCTCTTTTCGGTTGAGGTCGGATAACAATAAGCCTCGGAAGATCCAAGTACCTGCAAAATTGGGGTAAAGTGCGATCGCTTTGTCGTAGGATTCTAATGCTTCCTCTTTTCGGTTGAGGTCGGATAACAATAAGCCTCGCCTGAACCAAGCATCTGCACGATTAAAGCCAAGTTCAATTGCTTTGTCGTAGGATTCTAATGCTTCCTCTTTTCGGTTGAGGTCGGATAGCAATAAGCCTCGGTTGCGCCAAGCAATTGCATAATTGGGGTCAAGCGCAACAGCTTTGTCAAAGGATTCTAATTCTTCCTCGTAGCGTTTGAGATTGTTCAGCACATAGCCTCGGTTAGCCCAAGCCCAGGCATAATTGGGGTCAAGTGCAATGGCTTTGTCGTAGGATTCTAATGCTTCTTCGTAGCGTTTGAGATTGTTCAGTACATAGCCTCGGTTAGCCCAAGCCCAGGCATAATTGGGGTCAAGTGCAATGGCTTTGTCGTAGGATTCTAATGCTTCTTCGTAGCGTTTGAGATTGTTCAGTACATTGCCTCGGTTAGCCCAAGCAAAGTCAAAATTGGGATCAAGCGCAACAGCTTTATCGTAGGATGCTAATGCCTCCTCGTAGCGTTTGAGGTTGTCCAACACATAGGCTTGACTAGACCAAGCCTTGGCAGAATTGGGGTCAAGTGCAACAGCTTTTTTGCAGGATGCTACGGCTTCTTCATAGCGTTTGAGTTCGTATAATAAACCTCCTCGCACTGACCAATATTCTGCGTGACCGCTAATTTCTACTAATTTTTCAGCCCATTTTAAAGCAGATTCGTAGTCTGTATTTTCAATGCAATTTTCACACTCACCCCAATACGCAGCTATGCGAGGATCTTCTTCCTCTTCTTCAGTCTGAAGCGCAGCCATAACATAGCCTCGTTCTCTGACAGAATCAGCGGGAAGCGCTTCTATAGGTTGCCAATCTTTATCATCGCTTTGTTCGTGCTGCGATCCATCAATTAGCGCCAAACCATCAGAGATTAGCTCATTGCTAAAATCCCTTCTCTCCAATCCCAAAAGCTGTTGCAACTCTGTGCGCGTATACCAAATTCGCAAAAAATCAACTATTAACCCAATCTGTTCGCCCCGCTGTTTCTTCACTTCGAGGCAAAAACGCATCAGCGGTTCCTGAAGTTCGTAAAAAGATTCGCGCCCAATGCTTTCTGAATTCACATATCCTTTATCTCGCAAATCTTTGAGTTGGCTAGATGCAGTTTGGTGACTAATAAAACAGCGTTGGGCAATTTCTTTCACAGTAGCAGTACCCCGGCGTTCAACTAGAAACTCAATTATTTTCCTTTGCTGCGGTGAAACCCATAACATTCGCGCTTGATAGTAAGGCGTCAATTCATCCAACGTCTGCATAAACGGTTCCACCAGTTCATCTAACGACTTGCGAGTCAGAAACTGGGAAAAAATTACGTAGACGCGGGGGTTTCCAGCCGCTAAGTGATGAATCGCTTTGATGCGCGATCGCCCCGTCGGCGTTAAGATAAAAGATTCTAACTCGCGATCGCCTGATAATTTGGCAATATGCGCCAACAACTCCACCGCCTCATCTAGGTTTAACTTTTCTAATTCATCAGAATAGAAAAAGCCATAAAACGGGTAATCTTGCAATCGGACAGCCTTGAAAAGACTTTGTGCAGTTGCCAGAATCGTCAGAAAAGAATAATTTTGGATGTAAGCTCGGAGTTGCTTTTGCCCAATATCGCCCAACCCGTCAAACAAATCATCTAAATTCTCGATCAATAGCAGCAAAACCCGCTTACCAACAAACTCTCTTAGCAAAGAGGCTGCTCTATATTCAGCCTCATGAGCCGACAATTGATAAAGTGCCTCTACTTGCTGATTTAACTTGGCATTATATTCGGTTGGATATTCTTTTTCCAACGCCCTAAATATCCGCAACAGCAAATCTAAAAATGACGTAACGCCCCACTCTTCCTCTACCAGCCACCCGATCAGTAACTTATCCCGTAAATCATCCATCTTGCTGACGCGGTGATAAATTAGCGAGATTAAATGAGTTTTGCCAATCCCTCGCGGCCCAACTAACAGGCGAAAATGCTTATTATCTGTCGTAGCACTTACCCGAATCACCTCTACTAAATCCTCTGCCAGTTTGTGCCGCTTGACAAACATAGCCTCCAGGGTTTCTGCTGACATCAAACTAGGAGTAAAGCGAGAAAGGAAAGCATTTTTCATAGTTTTATTATTCGTTTCAAAATCTACCCGAAAATCAATTTCCACCGTCAGCTTCACAACCCGCCCGGAAATCAATTTCCATCGTCAGCTTCAAAACCCACCCGAAAATCAATTTCCACCGTCAGCTTCACAACCCACCCGAAAATCAATTTCCGCCGTCAGCTTCACAACCCGCCCGGAAATCAATTTCCGGGCTAATAGCAAAAGTCCATTAAAATGGACTGAAATTTTGTTTGAGTCCTCTTTAGAGGACTTTAGCTATTAGCCAGGGGTTTGAACCCCTGGCGGGCTGTCGGGTTAGCGCGCTAACGATGCAAGCCTTACAATATCTGAATTTTAACCCACTTTATAAATATACGACAATTTCATTGTATATTTTGCTGAGGTCGTGTTATGCTTTCCACAGAAGCATGAGAGCGCCCCTAGCTGCTACCAGAGACGCTCTCAATGTTTAGGGAAGTGGCTGCCACCACAAACCCTGCATTCTTGCTTTAAATTATCCATTCAATGGTCTAGACAGACCAAGGATTTCCTATGTCTCAATATAGCACAAAGCAGGTGATTCTCGTCGCCACCAATCCAACTGAACCTGCGGCGCAACCCGAAGGCGGTTTAAACCCGTTGCTGGTATATGGCGGAGTTTCAGTTGCGGTGATTTTCGCACTAGCTTACTTTTCCCAAACATTACTGGATGCGATCGCTAAATTGATCAAAACCAGCAAAAAAGACCGATAGCACAATTGGCGAATCAAGATCGGGGCGCACTACCAACAGGTAATGGGTTACAATTCCATCCAATTACCAATTACCCATTACCCATTACCATAATTCAACATCTCCAAAAACTTACAACTCCCCATCGCCGCATCAAACATATGTAACCCAAACTGCCGCGAAAGTTCCTCGCAAACTTTCACCCCTCGCACGCTATTTCCCCGTTCATCCAACAGCGGTGAAAATATCCCAATGCCAATTTGATTCGGCACCACCACAATAATCCCCCCGCTCACTCCACTTTTCGCCGGAAGTCCAACTGTATACGCCCATTCTCCGGCAAAATTGTACATACCGCAGGTATACATTACACTCAAAATATCTTTCACATAAGCACAATCAACCGCTTGTTCTTTGGTAATCGGATTCACCCCATTATTTGCCAAAGTTGCCGCCATCACTGCCAAATCGCGACAAGTAACCATCAACGAACATTGCTGAAAATATAAATCAAGTGCTTCATCAAATTTCTCATCAATCATGCCAAAATGATGCATTAAATGCGCCATTGCCCGATTGCGATGTCCGGTTGTGCGTTCGGACATAAACACAGAAATATCTATAAAAATATCGTGACGACCAATATAACGCCGGAACATTTCTAATAAGCGATTCAGTCGTTCCGTTGGTCCCGCACCTTTGATTAAACTTGTAGTTGCGATCGCTCCCGCATTCACCATCGGATTATATGGCCTTTGCGATCGCTCATCTAAAATAATAGAGTTAAATGCATCCCCCGTCGGTTCAACCCCAACTCGCGTCAATACATAATCGCGCCCCCGATCTTCTAACGCCAATCCGTAAACAAATACTTTAGAAATCGACTGAATTGTAAATAATTGATTAAAATCCCCAACCTCGAACATCCGACCATCGGTTGTCATCGCACAAATACTAAACAAGTCCGGATCTACTTTTGCCAATTCGGGGATATAACTAGCAACCTTGCCATCGGGTAGAGATTTGTACTTAGAATATAAATCTTGTAAAAATGACTGAAATGGCGATTTAGCGTTATTTTCTGCGTCTATCATAAAGACCCCCCGCAACTCGCTTTGAGTATAACAGAAGGCTATTGATACTGGAGATCGCCGGTAAGAATTTTGATCGGGTTTTTGTTGCTACTAAAAACCCGGTTTCTTTGCGTAAGTTCCGGATTTTGTAGGGGCGGGTTTTACCGACAATATCAGATTCCCACAAATAACCTTTTTAACGCACAAGGAACCTAGAAACCGGGTTTCTGGCTAAGATCTATGGTTTCAAAACGCAGATTTTTCCTAGAAACCCGGTTTCTTTGCGTAAGTTACGGATTTTGTAGGGGCGGGTTTTACCGACAATATCAGATTCCCACAAATAACCTTTTTAAACCCGCCCCGTCGCCATTATAGCGGCTTGCTTTTCGAGTGAGGTACACCTTTGTTTGTGTAGCGGCACTCTTTAGGGTGCGCGCTTGACAAACGAAGCGAAAACGCTGTACCTCATACGGCTGCAATCTGCTGTATTGGTAAGATAAAGGTGAGTTAAGATTCTTCAAACAAGCGATCGCCGCGATGCAACCGATACGCCATTTGATAGGTTTGCTCTTGACTCCGCATCGTCGGTGCGTGAGCGGCTAAATACCTTGCCGCAGCAACTAAGACATGAACTCCCGCAGGATTTTGACCCAGCAAAGAATACTGGCGAAATGCCGCTTCCATTTCTTGAATGACGTGGAAATCGCGATTTTCTCGTAACATTAACTTGCCCAACATCGCCATCAATGTTTCGGGTTTGCCACCAGCGTACAAATATTGCGCCACTAATTGCCCCACCTGATTTACTTGTTGCTGTCGATCCAACAATTCTGGTAATTGTTTGAGCAATTCTGCTGGATTTTCTACCCCTTCTTTTGGTTCTGGAAGTTTGGCAGCGGGTATGTTCAAAAATCGATTCAAATAAACGCTCATCGCCGCATCGAAAACACCCCTGAGTAATTCAAGAGAACTCACTCGGCGCAAACCTTGGTGAACCGCATTGGCAAATGTAAAAGGATGGTGTGCTGTATTCCAATCGCTGCGATCGTTGTTGGTATGGAAGCGGGCAACGCGCAAGGCGGCAGCGTAAGTAACAGCCCCTGCTAATTGTTCTTCTGTGCAACCTGCTTTTAAAGCTGTTAATAGGGAGTCGGCGATCGCAAAAGCATCATCACCTAATAAAATCGGAATCAATTGCTCAAAACCAGACCAATTTCCCCGATGAGATTGACCGATTTCTAAAGCTTTTGGCAATTGCTCAAACGCGCCATCTAAAATTTCTACCAAATCGACTGGATAGCGCCAAGAGTTAGATTCTTCCATGCGAGTTGCATTCGCCAAACCGCCTACTAAACTGGCTAAAACCGCCTCTGCCCCTTGCCAATTGACAGCATCTAAAGCTTCTAATGCCTTGTTAATAAAATCCACGGTATGACCGACATCAATGTAGCGGCGATCTGTGGCGGCTGCAAATAACATATCGGCAATTTCTTGGGAACTTACACCAATCCGAATTGCCGTAACTAAACAGCGTTCTGCTGCTTCGCTGTCGCGCCGTTCGATAAATTGGCGGAACCAACTTTTGAGCGCATTAATATCACCAGAAAAATTTGGCAGCGGGTGAACAACGAAGTGAGGCGGCGAATTTGCACTATCGCGGGCAACTGCGGAAAGTCCTTGATAAAGGGCGCGAGGACGATCTTCTGCATCTAAATAAGGCAGTAAATTCATCAAGCAGGTATGAATGGATAACCCAGTATCCCATCCATTTTTGTTGTAGCGAGTGCCAAATTCTAGTCCGATTTGAAACGGTTCGGTAAAATTAGCGCCTAAGTCTAACAGCGCGATCGCAGACTTAGCAATCACCAACGATATACTGTGCTGTAAGCCATCTTGCAATCGCTGGCGTTGGTGCGCGTAAGGGTCAACTTGCGGCGCTAAATTTACCCACACCTCCCCATCGCGAATTTGCACTGGAAAACCGCGCACATCATCTGCCCAAGAATCAAAAGTACCGCCACTTTTGAGGTCAAAACGGGCGTAATGCCAGGGACAAGTCACGATACCATCTTTGCAAGTACTGCCGTGGAGGGGAAATCCCATATGAGGACAGCGGTTATCGATTGCGTATACTTCGTCGTTGGCATAGAAGAGCGCGATCGCATATTTCTCTAAATTTACCAGCAAGCTCCCTTTTGCTTGCACATCCGCCAATTTAGCCGCACAAACGTAGCCGTTTATCGAATTGGCAATCATATTTTTTCCTCCATTAGTAAGCTAGGCGGGACGCCCGTCTCACCTTTCTAAAGAAAACTCTTTACAAACTACGATAGTCATACCCCCTTGACTTTGTAAAGAGTTCCCTTTAATTTCTTAATATGGAAGCCAACTCGCAGAAAAAAGATGCCGCAGTGCGGACTCGACGCGCGATCGTGAACTTGCTCAAGCAAGAAGGAGCAATGGACTCGAAAGAGCTATCTAAGCGCTTGGGAGTTTCCGCAATGGCAATTAGACAACACCTGTACGCCTTGCAGTCGGAACGCTTGGTCACCTATCAAGAAGAACCCCGTCCGATGGGGCGTCCGGCTAAACTTTGGCGGTTAACTCCAGCGGCGGATCGCTTTTTTCCTGCGGGATACGCCGAATTGACATTAAGCTTAATTAATTCGGTAACAGAGGCATTTGGTGAAGGAGGAATTGACCGCCTTTTAGAAGTGAGAACTCGCCATCAAATAGCCGCCTATCGAGAGCAAGTTGCACAAGAAGGGTTGCAAGAAAAGTTGGAAGCATTGGCAATCCTGCGTACCAACGAGGGTTACATGGCAGAAGTTGAAAAGTTAGAAGATGGCTCGTTTTTATTAATCGAAAATCACTGCCCCATCTGCGCTGCTGCTACCGCTTGTACGGGATTGTGCGCGAGGGAATTAGAAGTATTTCAGAGCGTTTTAGGGGAAAACGTGAAAATTGAGCGCACCGAACATATCGTCGCCGGTGCGCGACGCTGCGCCTATCAAGTGGAAATAAACTCACATCTTCCACCACCGGAGGTAGAACCTCCCAGATCTCGTTCCCAGGTTGAACCTGGGAACGAAAATACTGAGGCTCCGCCTCAAGGTGCAAGATGTGAGTAAACTAATTTCTGTGGCAATTTGTTATGATGTATCAAGCCTTGCCAATCCAAGAAATGAGCTTGAAACCCTCTCTTTACGAAACCGATTTCTACGCCTGGACACAAGAGCAAGTAAAGCTCTTGTCTGAAGGTAAGTGGTATCAGCTTGACTTGAAAAATATTATTGAGGAAATCGAAAGTTTGGGGAAGCAGGAACGTCAGCAATTGCGGAACCGTTTAGGGGTACTTTTGGGGCATTTGCTGAAATGGCAATTCCAAACGAATCATCGCAGTAAAAGTTGGTTGGCAACGATTCGGGAACAGCGCCGCCGTCTGACTATTCTGCTAGAAGAAAATCCGAGTCTTAAACCTTATCTGAGTGAAGCGCTGGCAATTTCCTACGCACTAGGAACTGACTTAGTGGTGCAAGAAACGCCCCTCGATTATGACGATTTACCTGAAGGTTGTCCCTATACCTTAGAACAAGTTCTAAGCGATGAGTTCTTGCCGTAGTGAATTGAGCGATCGCACGCGACAGGGAAACTGTTATTGTTTGCTAATGCTTCTAGCCTTCATCAAATTTATTGATGATATCTCGAAGTTGGTGCGCTGCGATATCAGCCTGGTCGGATTTGGCGTAGATGACGAGCATAAGAATACAAGTATTATCTTTAAGTTGATAGATGACGCGATATCCGCTACTTTTTCCCTTTTGGATGTCACTGTTTTTGAGGCAAACCTTGAAGACAGCATAGCCTATTCCAGGGATTTGATCGCCGATGAAGTTTCCTGCCTGAAGGTCGTCAATTAACGGTTGTAGGTCAGTGCGAATACTACGATAGCGTTTGGCGAGGGTGCGAAGTCGCACTTTGAAATCATCGGAGAAAAGTATTTGAATCGAGGGGATTTCTTCAGACATCTATGCCATCCCACAGTTCAGAGATAGGATGTAATTTGCCTTCTTTAGCTTGCTGAAGGGAGGTGCGGAAACTGGCGAGGATAAGTTCGTTTGGTTCGTCGTCGGGGTCAGTAGGTGGAGTGACGATATTACGGTATACTAGCAATTGGTAGAAGTCATCGTTCGATATTCCTATTAGTTGCGCTGCTTGTTCAAGGTGAATGCGCTGTTGCTGATAAAGCATAATAGCAATTTCCTGAAGCATTTCTGCTTCAGTCATTTGGGCTATTTGCAAGAGTTCAGTGGGAAGAGTAAGGCTCATAACAGTTTCGTTGAGTATCAGTGAATTCATTCTAGCTAATGGCTTGATATTTCTGATTCATGGAAAACTGTCTAACTTATCAAACAGTTCATTTTTAATCCCGATCAAAAGCTTGAGGTTGTTGAAAAGCGTAGATATCTTTAATCACTTGCACCCAGCCGTCGGATACTGAGTCTAGAATGCGATCGCCTTTTTCCTTCGTCGCCACGGTAGGATCGCCAAATACCCCTGTTTTACTCAAATCTATCGTCGCCCAAGCAAAGGGCAATCTGCCTTCCATACTTAGCAGCGTATCTTGTGGCAAATCGGGATACTCGGCAACAGCTTTATCCATTTTTACTTGCTCTGGCAGAATCGAAAGCATCAAACTCGTTTCCGCATCTCCAGCATGAATTCCCAATTGTGCTTCTTTCGGCGCGAGCAATTCTTTAGTAATATGAGGTACGCGCCAAGTAAATAGCGGAAAAACCATAAAATCCCCATATTTTAAGTGAATATCTCGCGCGGCAATTTCCATCACTTGGGGTTGTCCGCCGTGGGAATTCATCAACACCAATTTGCGAAATCCTGCTTGATAAATACTTTCCGCCATTTCATAGAGAATTGCCAGCAAAGTTTGTGCGCTTAAAGTAATTGTGCCAGGAAAATGCAAATGTTCCGTCGATTTTCCATAGTATAAAGGCGGCAAAGCATAGGCTGGAATATCGGCATCGAGTTTTTCCAGTGCCTTGCCCAAAACTCCCACACCGATAGCAGAATCGACGATTAGCGGTAAGTGGGGGCCATGTTGCTCAATTGCCCCTACGGGTTGGATAATTACTACATTATCTTTATCGGGCATCGCCTGGATTTCCGTCCAGGTGAGGTAGGGAAAAAAGCGTGCTGGTGGAATGAAACCGTGCATTGTCATAGGTAGATACCCAAAGATCGGGAATGCGTTCTAAGATACCAGATATTGATCAATAAAAATAGGCGTTTGTTGGGGGTGTTTGGGTGAGGATGTTTTGCGCGATCGCCATCTGTTTCTCTGTGGATTTTGGGTTAGTCACGCCTAGTTCTGGACTCCAGTAACTTTCGTCAAATAAAGAGGGCAATACTTTACTTAATGGCTTGAGTTTGTTGAAGAAACCAACGCCACCTATACAAGCTGTATGATAGCCTTTTTCAGCTAGTTCGTTAAGGATATTTGCACTATCTAAAATCCAGGTAGTTTCGGCAATTGTTGTACTGCCTTCAAACCGCAATTCAAAGGGGCGCGGGTGAATTCCTGGCGCAATCGGTGTGGGGAAAAAACCTGCAAAAAATGCCTGGTGTGCGGCGTAGGTGAAGTTTCCGGGTGAGTGTCTTTCTTCCCATCCTTCCGCTGGTAATACTGCTGCTAAATTCGGCGTTTTTCCTTGTGCGATCAAGTTTTTGGCTACGTCGTATCGCAGCGTATCTAAGGTTAATGAATCCGATATCGTGCGAGCCGACGATTTGGTTCATGTCGATGGATTTTTCTCTTATTTGTTGGTTTTTTACCATGCTGTTTTTTCCTTTTTTTAAAGCGATCGCGTTTCTTCCCCATCGATCAGAAAAACTGATCGATCCTCTCAAATTGATCGATTTTTTAAATCAAAATTCTCTTGTTTATAACGGTCAAACATCATAATATAGTAATTGTATTTGTCTGACTAAATGCTTGCTAAAGGTAGGTAGTTGGAGCGCAACGGACAATCGTCCGTTGCGCTGGCAAAAAAGGTAAATGGACTTTCATAAATTCCTCGTATTGACTCGCTCTAACATCGCCTTGACCTCGCTGGTATAAGTATCCATGCCCTGCCAAATAATGCCCGGTAATAAATCGCCGAATGCATTAATTTCTAGAATTGCATGATGTTTAAAATCAGGTGCCACCAGCAAATCGACGCCGCAGTATAAACTATGGGGAAATAAAGCCGCTGCTGCTTCGCAAGTTTGCTTCATCGCTGCCCAATTTTCTGTCCCAACTTTGGTTAAAAATTGCTCGGTATCGCCGCGATCGCCACCTAAACGTAAGTTGGTCATCGGACTTTTACCTAAACGCACGACAAGGTGTTGCGCTTCACGATTAATGACTACTACTGGGACATCGAATTGGCATCCTTGCAAATAAGCTTTGGGTAACCATTCTTCAACTTGAACGCCTTCTGCGGTGAGAATATTGATAATATCGGCAACTTCTTCGCGGCGGGTGTATTGTCGAATTTTCCGGGAATTGTAAAGTAGAGTTTGCCCGTTTTCCCGCACTCTTTCTACTGTGGTGATGGCGCATTCGCCGCGCGGACTGGTATAGTAAGCGACGACACCGGAAGCCGCAGATCCGTGGGAAAGTTTGACGAAAACGCGATGGCTAGCGCCTCGGCTGCCGCCTACGCACTCCATCTCTCTCATCTGTTCTCGCAGTTGATCGTAATTGCGGATGTTGGGAAGCGATCGCGCGACAGGTATCGCATTGCGCCTAAACAATTCTTGACACAGCGGTATATCGAACATCGCCGCAATTTCTGGCGCATAATTCATGGATTCCCACATATTGGGGAATTGCGATCGCATCCCCTCCACTCGCACAAATCTATTCAATTTTCACTCAGATACCGAGCAATAGCGATAGGTTACATCCTCATAGTTTTTTTCACCTTTTTGATTGTCGGCTTTAACTTCAACATCCAACTCAGATAATTTTTCGCTTGTTTCACCCGACAGATAATTCTCCGAAATATTGAGCAGCTCCAGTTGATTAATTGCCGGACAATTTAACAAAGTTAATGCTCCTCGATCGGTCAAAGTTCCCATTGAGAGATCTAGCACGGTAATCTGTTCGAGTACGGGTGCATTGACTAAAGCTTTGGCAATTTCGTCAGAGTATTCGCTATTTCGCAGCCCTAAGTAAGTTAAATTGGGAAAAGCTTCGTTAGCCAGAATTGGCATTAAATCCTCTATTGTCGAGTTCCCACCGTAATCATAACAACCCAACCACAATTCAAGATGCTCTAATGCTGGCAAATCTAAAGCGCAAATCTGAGCAATAGTTTCGCGGCTAAGTCCACCAGTTTCGACGATCAGAGCTGTCAAATTTTCGTGTCGCACGGGGCTAAATTCCAGACCATTCCCTCCTCGAACTTGCAGAATTTCTAAATTGGGATAAGCTGTCAAAAGCGGGCTGATATCGCTCTGATAAAACCAAGAAATTTCGGATTCACCGGAAGTAATATCGCCGATAAAAATAGCCTTAAGATTGGGCAACTGTTCTTTAGCTGCAACCAGTGCATCGATCAAAATAGCAGAAGAGTTTTCATTCAGAAGATTGTCATATTCATCCCAGGTTCCAAACACCAGTGCTTCCACCAGGTTTGCTCGCTCATCTTCCAACAGCTTGGCGATGTGAGATCCAATATCTTCAGGATTGTGCCACATGCCTTCCACTCTTAGAGCTAAAGCAATATTGGCAGGATCGGTAATACAATATTCTGAGTTGAATTCCTCAACTTTTCGGTTAGCAAAAGTGGTAGCGGTATTGGGATATCCCTTGACTTGGAGGCGCTCAATTAAATCCCAATTTTTGTACTCGCGTAGTGCTTGCTTAACTTGAAGCTCTTCTCTTTGCCGCAACAGCAAATAAGCAGAACGTTGAACTTGTTTTGCCCCATCTTTTAAGGCAGAAATCGCCAATTCTAAGCCTTCATTCCCATAGTTCAATGCTTCGGAAAGCGCCGCAATTCGCGCTTCTACAACCCGACTCGCCAAACGCCTTTTAACGCCTTGAATTCCTCCTAAAACAACACCTTGTACTGGAGGCGGATTTTCACCGCCCAACACCGCATCATAGTCTCTGGGTTGATTCGGATTGTTGTTCATAACGCTTTTGATTTAGTATGACTCAATCGCAGAATACCCGCGCATTGAAGCAAAGCGATCGCATTCCTCCCCATCGCCTTTTCCCTCTACTGCGCTAGCCTGCTGGTTTTGCCCATAGTTTAGCCGCGATCGCCCCACTTGTCTAGTACATCAGTACCAACAAAAAATGCTGAAAAAGCGCCTCCCACGCCTCTAAACCGAGCTTATACGCTGCAACCCGTCAAAAATGCCGGATTTTCCTGCTAATACCCCACCCAAATTCATTATTACAGACCGCGCAGGCGGTCTTTGTTTGTATAGCCGCGACTTCAGTCGTTAGGCTCATATCGTTAATAGTATTGTAGAGGCGGGTTTTACCAAACGCCTTCGATCTCAAGCGAATTGAGTTAATCAACCCGCGCCATGCTACAAGCGAAATTTCTCCCCTGCAACCCGTCAAAAATGCCGGATTTTCCTGCTAATACCCCACCCAAATTCATTATTACAGACCGCGCAGGCGGTCTTTGTTTGTATAGCCGCGACTTCAGTCGTTAAGCCCTTACCCACACAAAACAGCAGCATGATGGCGGATATGTTCTTCCACAAACGAAGCGATAAAATAATAGCTATGGTCGTAACCTTCCCGCATTCGCAAGCTTAGCGTTTGTCCAACTTTTGCACAAGCTTCCTCGAATACTTCTGGTAGCAATTGGTTAGAAAGAAACTTATCTGCCGTGCCTTGGTCGATTAAAATTGGACGATTATATTGTGCAGTTAATACCAATTCGCTCGCATCATATCCACGCCAAATTTCCGTATCAGCTCCAAGATAATTGCTAAATGCTTTTTGACCCCAACCACAGCGCATCGGTGCAACAATAGGAGCAAATGCAGAAACAGATTGATAGCGTTCGGGGTTTTTCAACGCACAAATTAGCGCCCCATGTCCTCCCATCGAATGACCAAAAATCCCTTGTCTTTCGCCATTGACTGGAAAATTTTCCAGTATCAAATCGGGTAATTCATCCACTACATAGCTATACATTCGATAGTGGGATTTCCAAGGTTCAACCGTAGCATCAACGTAAAAACCTGCCCCCGTACCAAAATCCCAATCGTCATCTTCACCTGGAATTCCTGCATCGCGAGGACTGGTATCTGGCACTACTAACATTAATCCATATTTGGCTGCAAATTGTTGCGCCCCTGCCTTGACCATAAAGTTTTCTTCGGTGCAGGTTAAACCTGAGAGAAAATATAAAACCGGCACCGATTTTGATTTTGCCTGCGGTGGTAGATACACGGCGAATTTCATTTCGCTATTGCAGGCAGAGGAATGATGGCTGTAAAAAGCAACAGTTCCACCAAAACAAGCATGTTCGCTGACTAAATTGGGAGATGCAGACATAAGTTAATTGCTAATTGCTAATGGGTAATTGCTACTTCAGACTATGTAAATAAACTTCGATTTGGTTTCGAGAGATATACGTAGAAACCCGGCTTCTAGGAGTTAGCGATCGCTCGGATTTGTTCGCGATTACCGTAAATAGATTGTTCTAGATTTTTTATCTCCAGTAAGGCCGACTTTTCCAGAATACGCCTAATATGATGCCAATCGATGTGAATTCGGAAAAATTTAACATAAATAAGGGAATTGGTAGCAGCGACTTAATCCAAATACACAATATCAAACAGGCTACTAAAGCCCATAAAGTCGAGGTGTTAAGGATGAAATCGCGCTGGCGTTCTGTGATATAAACCGCTAGCGCCCCAATGCCTAATGCTATTGCGATCGCAATCAAAATCCCCAAAGGTGGCGCTAATATAATCGCGAACATTTCTTGCAGAGGAGTAATGTACACCTGCACCAACAGTAATAATAAGTCAAATGCGGTAGCGATCGCTGTCGTTATCGCCGCATATTTTAGCAGCGCTCCCCAAGGTAATAATTTTAAGCGGCTTAGTAAATCGTTCATAACACAACCCATCCTCTAGGGTATTTTACACTTATTTAATTGGCTAATTCGATTTTATTCAATAAGATTTTAATTGCTTCTATGATAACCTCTGGCTCATCTACCCAAACGAAATGACTGCTGCGATTCGCTTGGATTTGAGTACAATCTGTTGAGAGTTTGAGCAATTCGACGTGCATTTTGTCTCGCAGTTGATTTGCCGCTGCAATTGGCATATAAAAATTCCAAATTGAACGCTTAAAAAAGGTACTCGATTTAATACTAACAATCGGAATATTCCCCAAATTACTTACCTGATGAACTTGCTTAGCACTCGTCTCTAAATTCCACATTTCCCGCCACATCGTTATCCAATGTTGAGAACGGTAAAAAGAGCGCTTGATTTTTTGTCTAGTTGCTGAGGGAAATTTACCCAGTTCTTTTTTAATAATTTCAAACGTTCCCATCATTCCCAAAAGCCGGATTAAACCTAACGTCGAACCCAGCATTGACATCGCAAATCCAGACATAAAAAATAATTGTAGCAGCCGCAGAGTCAAGGACATGTTTAACATTGCTACTTCATGCAACCCATCGGTGAAAACAATTCCGACAACTTTTTCCGGAAACTGACTCGCATAAAGCCGCACGTTATAACTGCCAAAAGAGTTACCAACCAAGATGTAAGGCGGCGCTATCCCTGCTTTAACCAGCATGGCATCTAATTCTTTAACAATTTGCTGGCTGGAACGCTCATTTGGACTAGAATCGCTCCATCCATATCCCCCTCGGTCATAAATACAAACCCTTGTGATTTGAGCAATTTCTTCGATTAATAAGTACCCCTCAATTCCACCCAAACTATGATCGAGGATAACGGTTGGGCTGCCTTCTCCTCGCGAGTACAGGTGCAGTTTGTATCCCCCTACATCAATCAATTCACCGGGGGGTTTATGCCTCCTATTTTCAATCCAAGTAGTGAGTTGGTGATAACTCGTTGTCGCTAACAAAAACAACCAGTCAATGGAAATCTGCATAAAATATTTCCAGATAACAGCCAGAATCATAACTGATATCAAATCCGTTTGCATCTGAATTACTAATCTCTCTTCTCTTTCTCTGCGTTCTCTGCGCCTCTGCGGTTGATTCATTCAGGCATAAACGGAAACGATCGCAAAGAAACCGGGTTTCTCGGAAAAATTGGCGGTTTTTACCAGATACCGCTGGTAGAAACCCAGTTTCTAGCTCCCAAAATCTCAAATTCGTTCAAAATGTTAAAACGCTGCGAATTGATTCCCCTTTATGCATTAAATCAAATGCTTCATTCACCTGTTCAATCGGCATTACTTGAGTAATCAAGCTATCAATATCAATCTTGCCGTTCATGAACCATTCAACAATTTTAGGCACGTCAGTGCGACCTTTTGCCCCACCAAAAGCGCTGCCTTTCCAAACGCGCCCGGTGACTAATTGAAACGGACGGGTACTAATTTCTTGTCCTGCACCTGCAACCCCAATAATTACGCTCGTTCCCCAACCTTTGTGACAGCATTCTAATGCTTGGCGCATCACGTTAATATTACCGATGCATTCAAAACTGTAATCTGCTCCTCCTTTGGTTAATTCCACCAGGTAGGCAACTAAATCGCCGTCGATTTCTTTGGGATTGACAAAGTGGGTCATGCCAAATTTTTCGGCTAATTCGCGCTTGGCGGGGTTGAGATCTACTCCGACAATCATATTAGCGCCTACCATTTTCGCGCCTTGAATTACGTTTAAGCCCACCCCGCCTAAACCGAATACAACGACATTAGAACCGGGTTCAACTTTGGCAGTATTGATAACTGCACCTATTCCAGTTGTAACGCCGCAACCGATTAAACAAACTTTCTCAAAAGGGGCATCTTCGCGAATTTTGGCGACGGCGATTTCGGGTAATACTGTATAGTTGGAAAAGGTGGAAGTTCCCATATAATGAAGAATTTTCTGCCCATTGAGTGAGAATCGACTCGTACCATCGGGCATCACACCCCGCCCTTGGGTTACCCGAATCGCTTGACAGAGGTTGGTTTTGCCGCTGAGACAGTATTCGCAGTTGCGGCATTCTGGGATGTAAAGGGGAATCACATGGTCGCCCACTTTGACTGATTTTACTCCCGCCCCTACTTCCACCACTACACCCGCGCCTTCATGCCCCAAGATAGCGGGAAATAAACCTTCTGGATCGGCACCGGAGAGGGTAAATGCATCGGTATGACACACGCCCGTGGCTTTAATTTCTACCAGCACTTCCCCTTCTTTGGGGCCTTCTAATTGTACGGTTTCGATGCTTAAAGGTTTGCCAGCTTCAAAGGCGACTGCTGCTTTAACGTCCATTTTGCCCTCTCCTAGCCGATCTTTTTAGGGTTTGTATAGATTATCATGCGATCGCTATCCAGAAGGCTAGCACTATCAGAACTTACGCACGACGAGCCTAGAAACCGGGTTTCTGGGTAAATCTTTAGTTTCCCAGCAACGATTTTTCATAGAAACAAAGGTGATTTCTGTAAGTCCTCACTATCTCTATTACTGGGGATAGATCAGGTGTTCTCTTCAGAGGTTTTCTTGATACTTGATATTATTGCTAGCTATCAAGGAGGCGCTGAATTAATACCGGAGAAACACGAAAATTAGTTTGCTGAAGTTGGGCGCTCGCTTCTGGCAAATTGATTAAGCCTTGTGCAGCTGCTTCATCTAAAATACCTAGTAGGCCAATGATACGGATTCCCAGATTTGTCGCAGCTCGTCTTCCAGCTCTTTCATCAATGATAAGTAAGTCTGCAAGGCATTCTTGAGCGAGGGTGATGGCAGCTTGTTCACCTGGATTGAGGTTGCTAAGGGTTGCATCGGGTGTGCTAATTACTGGCTGAACGATTAGCCATTCAGGTGCATTGGCGATCCATTGCTGAAGCTGGATAGGTGCCCCCGGATCTGCGAGTTCATCCCTTACAATTTCCGGAATGATGACTTGACCATACATTTGGGGCAGCAAGTCTAGTTGATTAATTAGCAGTAGGTAGAGAATAGAAGAAGTATCCGAGATAACAATCATGAATTTATGGCTTGTTTGTCTCTCAACTGGCGCAGGGTTTCGCGATCGCTTTCCAAGTCTTCTTCGTTGTAATGTAGGTAAGCATGGTAAGCTCTGAGGAAGGCATCGACCGCCCAACGGGAGGGTAGATTGAGAATTTGCCCCACCTGAAAATGAGTTATCCGTTCGGTACGGTATGCTTCGACTACTAGGAGTTCGAGTAGGTAACGCTGCAACTCCTCTGGTGTTTCGGTAAGTTGCTGGGCAATGTTGTCGGGAATATCAAGGGTAATTTTCATGCTGTCTTTCCCTCCTACTTATTATCTTAATTCCCTGGAAGTGGTTGGTTGCGATCGCCTCTGTTAGTAACAGTAGCGCGATCGCAATACCAATCCACCCAATCGCGATCCCTACCTGCGATCGCAGAAACAGAGAAAAAGACTTAAAAAAATCTTGACTTTTACCCATAAAACTGATACCCAAGGTAGGGTCACAATATATAAGTTTTGAGTTCAAAACCAAAAACAAGTTTTTGGGGGTTATCTACATATGTTAAAAAAACTTCTGCCGGGGATTTTAACCGCAACTGCTCTGCTGATTGCTCCTGCCATCCTACCCAAATTAGTAGAAGCAGGGCCAAAATTTTTGGGCACCGGAAAGACAATCCAACCCGGACAAGCTGTCAGCGTACAGGTAACAAACAATACTTCCGAATCAATTCAAGTCGAACTGCCATCTTACACCGGCCCCATTACCATGCGACCCCGACAAAGACTAAAATTAAGCTTTAGACTGAGGCCGAGAGATAAAGGTGTGTCTTTTTTATACTGGAGTCCGGAAGCAAATCTACCCCTGCAAGCAAAGGTAGCTAAACCAAATAGCAAAACTTTACAGGTAGAATTGCGCCCCAGTAGTTACTATAATGACGATCGCGCGATTTTTGATTCCGAATTTAACGATACACTGTACATCTTCTAGTGGCTAATTTTCACTTACCTAACCAGCGCTGGGAAATTGCCCCAGCGCAAATAGAATCAGCCCAAAAGTTGGCGGAAGTTACCCAACTTTCACCTCTTTTGGCGCAAGTACTGCTAAATCGGGGCATTGAAGCGCCCGAACAAGCCCAGCTGTTTTTATCGCCGGAATTAGCGGCTTTACCCGAACCAATTGTAGAATTTCCCGATTTGGCGATTAGCCTGGAATTGTTGGAAAATGCGATCGCTAACCATCAAAAAATCGCCATCTGCGGCGACTACGATGCCGATGGCATGACCAGTACCGCTTTATTATTGCGAAGTCTCCGCTGGTTAGGCGCAAACGTCGATTACGCCATCCCCAGTCGTATGAAGGAAGGCTACGGCATCAATTGTCGCATTGTAGAAGACTTCCACGCCGAAGGCGTAGCCCTAATTTTAACCGTAGATAACGGCATTTCCGCTTACGATCCAATCGATCGGGCGCGCCAATTGGGTGTCAAAGTTATTGTGACAGATCATCACGACCTGCCCCAGCAATTACCCCCCGCCGATGCCATTCTCAACCCCAAATTAATTCCCGAATCTTCCCCCTATCGCGGACTTGCCGGTGTTGGGGTTGCCTATATCTTAGCAGTATCTTTGGCACAACAAATGGGCAAAGCCAAAGGATTAGTCAAGCAATTATTAGAATTATTTACATTAGGAACGATTGCCGACCTCGCACCTTTAACCGGCGTTAACCGTCGCTGGGTAAAACGCGGTTTGCAGCTACTGCCCCAATCTCAGCTAGCAGGCGTACAAGCATTAATTCAAGTCTCTGGAGTCCAGGGCAGAGGGGCACAGGACAATTACCAATTACCCATTACCAATTACCCATTACCAATTACCAATTCAAAATCTTTAAAACCAGAAGATATTGGCTTTAGATTGGGGCCAAGAATTAATGCAGTCGGACGCATTGCCGACCCTCAAATTGTAATTGATTTACTCACAACCGATGATATGGGATTAGCCCTAGAAAGGGCGATGCAGTGCGAACAAATTAACCGACAGCGACAGCTACTGTGCGAAGAGATCGAACAACAAGCGATCGCATACATCGAACAAAATCAGCTAAACTTACAGCAAGAGCGCGTCTTACTTCTCGTCCAACCCAACTGGCATCACGGCGTCATCGGCATCGTCGCCTCTCGCCTCGTCGAACGTTACGGCGTGCCGGTATTCATTGGCACATACGAAGATGATGGAGGCGAACACATTCGCGGTTCAGCGCGGGGAATTCCGGAATTTCACGTATTTGAAGCGTTAGAATTTTGCGCCAACCTCTTAGGTAAATTTGGCGGACACAAAGCCGCCGGGGGGTTTTCTTTACCGGGTGCGAACTTGGAAAAAATGCGATCGCGCCTTAGCACCTTTGCCCATCAATGCCTGCACCCGGAACATCTCAAACCAGTAGTAAAAATTGATGCCCAAGCGAGTTTAGAGCAAATAAACCTTGAGCTTTATCAACAAATAGACGCCCTCCATCCTTGCGGGATTGAAAATTCCGATCCGGTATTTTGGACGCCCAACGTGCGAGTATTTGACCAACAAATAGTTGGTAAAGGACACATCAAACTCACCCTAATTCAAGATATTAAAGCAGAAAATCGCAATGTTAGCGGCGGGTTTGATCCAGAATCTTTACCAATTAGCAATTACCAATTACCAATTAGCAAAATTCAAGCGATCGCATGGCGCTGGCGCGATTATTTTCCCCTACCATCCCGCCTCGATATAGCATATCGATTGCAGCAAAACAACTGGAATGGCAGCCAAAACATTGAACTGCAATTAGTAGGCGTGCGACTCCCACGACATCTGAATTCGCATCAATTTAACCGCCAAAGCCTTAGAAAGCAATCGTTTTCCCCATTTGATTTTCCCACCATTCCAGTGAATGCAGCGTTTTACTATAAACAACGCCGCTACACTTGCGGCTTATTTAAAAACGGTTCCGAACGAGAATTAAGAATCAGAAATCATGAAGGAAAAATCCTAGCCATTACACCTGGTAAAACAACAGGTTTACTAGGCATGAAGCGTGAAGAATCTGAAGAAGTTGATATTTGTCAGCCTAGCTTTGAATCCTTAATCCAGTCAGCACTTGAAGCTTTAGCAGTAGCTGAACGAAACGCCGCAATCCCCGCCTTCTTAAAAAGTAGGGAAGAATAGCGACCAAAAAAGAGTATACTAGATAGTTAATAGTATTGTAGGGGCGGGTTTTACCAGTTACGTTTGAGCGCAAGCCAATAGTATCGATCAACCCGCCCCCCGCCCGATGCCGATGCCAACGGACATGATATTAAACCAATAGCCAAAGACCTAGACTCCTGCATCAATCAACGGTAAGATGGATAGTCATATCTAATCCACCTTACGCATAAAAGATTAAAACCAGCCTGTTACAGTAAAAAACATCACTTTAGTTCCCAGAAAAAATGGGTTTAAAGCCCCCTTTAAGGAGAAAAGGCAAAATTAACTTCCCTAGTTCTCAATCCTATAAGCTTTACGAAAAGGTAACTGTCAACTGTCAACTATCAACTATCAACTGTCAACTGTCAACTGTCAACTGTTGAAAACAATATGGACATAACACAAGCACAAAAAATCTTAAGCGAATTTAGTTGCAACGAAACAAAAACCGTAGGCTCAGCCGAAGAAAAAGAACAACTGCGCCAAGCGCTTTTATTTTTCAGCAATTTATCAGATTCGCAAAATCTTGGTATTTGCGCCAATAGCGCAACCGAAGGTTTTTTAACCTTGGAAACTTATTTAAAAGCTTTAGGCTACCCAATGCCCGACGAACAACCCGACATCACTTCAATAGTTGGCCCCGTTTATATAAAATACAACTCCATGCGAGGGGCATTATATCTTGATTCTTACATTGGGCCATATCGCGGCGTCCTCGTATCTTGCCAATCTTCACAAGAAGAATCAATTAACGGACTCTACGGACATTTACCCCTGGATTTATTTGTTTAATCAATGGTCAACTTTGCCCCTTGGGATGCACTTTTACGCCAGTACGTAGATACGCAAGGTCGCGTAGACTACTATAACTGGAAAAAGGAGCAACCCCAAGCAATTAACCACTGGATAAAAAACTTAGAAAAACAGCTTCATCTGCCCAATATTAATCCAGATGAAAAGTTAGCATTGTGGATAAATATCTACAACGCTTTCACAATTTCTGCCATTCTAAAACGCTACCCAATTAAATCAATCCAGCCGAAAATACTCGGTATACCTAACTGGCTAGCTTTCTTGTCGTTCTTCCTTTTTCCTGCCCATTCCTTCGCCGGAAAACGATACAGCCTCAATCAAATAGAACATAATATCCTGCGTCGAGAATTCCAAGAACCGCGCATACACTTTGCACTTGTTTGTGCCTCAATTGGTTGTCCCTTATTGCGTAACAGCGCTTACAAACCAGCACAAATACATCAGCAATTAGATGAAGAAGCCAGCCGTTTTATTAATAACCCCGATAAAGTCCGCTACGATATAGAAACCGGAACCTTGTACTGTAGCAAGATTTTCAAATGGTATCGCCAAGACTTTCTAAAAATTGCCCCTTCAGTTCCCGAATATATCCGCACTTACCTTAAAACAGAGGCACCAATTAACTCTTCAGCCCCTATAGTTTATTTACCCTACGACTGGAATTTAAACCAAAAGCCCAGAAATAAATTTCTGGCTTAAAGCTAAAACCTGTTAAAACGGGTTAGATTCACCTGCCTCGCTTTTCTTCAGCGCATATCCTGATAAAACTTCTTCAAATAACTTGCTGGAACGCCCAAACCCCACAAAATGCCAATATAAAGATATATCCCCGTTGCTTTCAGAGAACCCCAACGAGCAACACGACGATCTGAACTTTGTACGATCCGATTAACCTGACAAATCCGTCCTTTTTTTACCAACTTTAAACATAAATCCGCCTCTTCCATAATCGGCAAACTTTCATCAAAACCGCCACATTCCCAAAAATCAGAACGACGGCAAAATATGACCTGATCGCCAAACAAAAGACGCAATCCCTTAAAAAACAAACGAGGTTTAAAAATCAGCGGAGCGTAGTAAGTTTTGAGATAATTATGCAGAGATATCCCCCATCTAGTCGTCATAGAACCAGTCATCAACGAAATAAAACCCCCACAGGCGATCGTTTTATCTGACAAAGTTTGCTCGATTACCGCTACCAGGTCATCCGGTACAATAGTATCAGCGTGGAGGAAGCAAAGAAAATCTCCCGTTGCAGCATCTGCACCCAAATTCATTTGAATTGAACGCCCTCGTTTTTCCGAGGAAAAAACTCGCACATCAAATGCCTTTGCTACAGCAATTGTTTCATCATCACTTCCCCCATCAACCACCAACACTTCACTAGCAGGGGGAGAAAGTAGTTGAAGCAGACGCAGAGTGCGTCCTAAAGAAGTTGCCTCATTCAGAGTAGGAATAATTATACTAACGCCAGATCCGATCATTACTGCTAGAAAGCTTGCGTTATTTTCTTATATAGTAGTCTTTTTCATATGGCGATAGTTAGTACGATATCCCAGTTTTTCATAGAAAGCGATCGCATCCTCCCTCGGTTCAAATTTTGCCCCGATACTGCAACTTCAGCAACTTCCCCCACAGCCAATTATACGGATGCACCACGCTTTTTGTTTGTTCATCTTTATACACTGCTTTCCCCTCGTTAACCCATTGAAAAATACTGCCCTCCAAATTGTAAACGCGAGAAAACCCTACCTGTAAAAGTCTAGAAGCAACCGCAGCACTACGATAGCCTATCGAACAATACACAACTAACGGTGTTTGAAAAGATACATCTGCTAACACTGACAAATCAGACAGCTCAGGATCGATGCGCCTTGCGTGGCAAAGATGACTTATTTCATACTCCGCCTCGCTGCGGGCATCGAATAGAACAGGCTGTATTTTAGAAGCATCTTCGAGCCATTGAGCCAAAGCTTGAGGCGTTATCGACTCCACATCAGGAAACTTGAGGCTAATCAAGCGCTTGAGGAGATTGAAGACAAGCGATCGCCAACAAAAAACCACCAACAAAAAACCACAAATTCAGACAGTTGAAAAACTGGCTCACCCGTTTGGGTGTTCTCCCAATTAGACTCCTAACATAGCATACTATATAGCCGAATAATTGAGCTAATAATGCCAACCACTCAAACATATCGGAAGGCGGGAAAACCTATGCCAAACATCACCCCACAAAAAGATACAGCTGCCTGGATAATTCAAGTTTGGACATCATTTATACTTTCCTTCGGTTCAACGGCAATAGGAATTGCCTACCTGCCCGTAGATAGCTGGGTAAAAGGCTTCATGGGAATGGGTTTAACCTTCACAGTTGGCTCCTCATTTACCCTAGCCAAAACCATCAGAGACAATCACGAAGCTTCTAAAATAACAGCCCGAATCGACGAAGCCAAAGTCGAAAAATTACTCAGCGAACACCATCCGCTCAAATAAAAGAAGACAAGGGATGAATAACCCTTCTTCTTTCCTCTTCCCTCTGCGTTCTCTGTGCCTCTGTGGTTCGTTTAACAGATATTCTTAAAGCGGGAAACGAGTAAAAAACCAATCCTAAAAAAGTAAAAGGACTGCCATCAGCAGCCCTATTTTTTCTTTACTACAACCAACAAACCCAGAACAACTAAGAACTTGGCTTGCGTTTTGCCCGCCTTTGACGGCGTTTAGCAGCAACCATAGCCGGATCAATCGGAAAACCCGCCAGCGGAATCACCTGATACTGACGCTCTTCCTCTAATTTCTTCAGCTCGGTATAGTCTACCCAGTGAATGCAATCCACCGGACAGGTATCGATCGCTTCTTGAATCAGATCTTCAGAGTCGCCATCCTGACGAATGACGCGCGATCGCCCATAATCGGGTTCAATAAAAAAGGTGTTGCGAGCTACATGAGCGCAGTGCTTGCAGCCAATACAAGTCACCTCATCAACATAAACCCCTTTTTGGCGCAACGCGCCGCCTAATTCAGGTTCAAAACCCGAACGCTCGGGAGCATCTCTCCAAATACCCCCTAATTCAGGTTCAAAACCCGAACGACCATCCCCGTCATCCCCTTGCGAAGGCGAGAAATCGGTCATTAGGCCCTCCAGCGTTGCACCACGAGGCGGATAGAACCATCTTGATTTTGTTCTTGTTCCGTAACTTGGAAACCTTGCTTAGCAGTTTCGCTCATCACAGTGCGGAAAGCATAACGCTGGGTCACCTTTTGCAGGAAGCGATCCACCGACCAAGCTTGCTGCCAGAATTGTAAATCGGCAACCAGTTCGTACTCGCTGCCATTCCAGCTAAACCCAATATCATAGCCATTTTCTTGCTCGATGGCAACTTCAGCATTCCGGGTTTGACCTTGATAGCCGCGCACTTGCTCAGGGTCAGCTTTCCAGTCAATCCCTAGATCGGTCAAAGCAGCTTGCAGGGACGCAAGGTTACGGATTTGAGTTTTGATTTGGCTAAAGTGTGACATAGTATCTCACAGAATCAATCGAACTGAACGCAGAAATTACCACTCGCTAAAAGTGGCTTGAGTCGTCGCTGCTTGCACTTGATTTTGCACCGCAGCGAAGTATTCGGAGGTAGTCTCCTGGTTAACCACCCGTCCGAGTTGCGCTTCAATCGCAGCAGTTACCTCGGCGCAGGAGCTACCAACAATGCCAGTCACTTTTTCTAGAACCCGACCATCCGGGTAAATGACAAACTCTAGTGTTTCCATGCTGTTGGCTGAACGCTAGGGACTGTAGTTAATTTGGCAATAGCACGGGGTGTGCTATGGAAGATGCCGTTTGAGGTAGGGTTCGGCAGCAAGGCTACTTGCTGTCTTATTGTTAATTTTTCTCAATCTAGATCGCTAGACACGAGATAAAACTTAACAAAGCTTATGAAAAGAGAGATTAGTTCTTCAGTTATTTGTCAGTTTCGCGTAACTTTCTCCAGCAGTCAAGGTATTTATGCCTTGAGTATTACGCGATACCTTTTGGATACCCCATTCACCCACCTACAGCAGGATAATAAAAGTCTGTCAAGAGCTAAGGGGATGTGCCATGAGTGCAGAGAATATTACTGGTTTGCTTGATTCCACGGCGATTCGCGTCGGGGTACTGGGATTTGGTGGACTCGGACAAGCCGCCGCCAGGGTACTAGCGCCCAAACAACAGATGCTTTGGGTAGCGGCGGCAGATCAAAAAGGGTATGCCTATAACAGTGAAGGGTTAAATCCACACGCCTGCATAGCCGCTTACCAATCTCAAGGTTCCCTGGGTTATGTAGAGCCAGAGGGAACTTTGAGCAGCCGCAGCATCGAGGATTTAATCGAAACAGCGGCATCGGTGGAGGGGTATTTTTTGGCATTGCCAAACTTGCCCAACACATTTATGGCTGAGGTGGCGCGTCAGTTTATCGCATCGGGGTGGCGAGGAGTTTTGGTTGATGCGCTCAAGCGCACCAGTGCGATGGAGCAAATATTGGCACTAAAGAATGAATTACAGGCGGCGGGGATTACCTACATGACCGGGTGCGGTGCCACGCCGGGACTGTTAACGGCAGCGGCTGCTTTAGCCGCCCAAAGCTATGCTGAGATTCACAGCGTCAAGATTGAATTTGGTGTCGGAATTGCCAATTGGGAAGCTTATCGAGCCACCATCCGCGAAGATATTGCCCATATGCCAGGTTATAACGTTGAGCGCGCCAGGGCGATGACGGATGCGGAAGTAGAAGCGCTCTTAGACCAAACCAATGGGATTCTGAGCTTGGAAAATATGGAACATGCTGACGATATCATGCTGGAGTTAGGGGGAATTTGTGCGCGCGATCGCGTCACCGTAGGCGGCGTCGTCGATACCCGCAATCCCAAAAAACCCCTCAGCACCAACGTCAAGGTGACGGGGCGCACCTTTGAGGGCAAAATTTCTACCCATACCTTCACCCTGGGAGATGAAACCAGCATGGCAGCCAACGTCACAGGCCCAGCTTTTGGCTATCTCAAAGCGGGCGTATCGTTACACCGTCGGGGCATTTACGGTTTATTCACCGCAGCAGAAATCATGCCCCAATTCGTCCGGTAAACAATTATAGATTGTAGATTTTGGATTAAAGGCTGATTAGTAATTTCAATCTAAAATCCAAAATCTAAAATCTAAAATCTCTTATGCCGGTGGGCTTTCGGTAGAGACAATTTCTGGAACTTCTTCCTCAACTGCCAAGTTTAAAGATTGAACCACAAACGGTAAAAAGGCTCCCTTCAGTCCCCGCTTAACTCGCTCCGGTGTTTCATCGAAAACCACAAATAACGGATGAATATGGTCAGCTCCCTCGCTCAGGATGTGTTTGTAGCGAGGGGGCATGACCCACTCATAACCTCTGTCTAGCCATACCTGCGTTTGACGCCAGCGACTCAGCAAGTCAGAAAAGTCTTCTTGGGGTCGATGAATAAAAACTAAAATTTCCACCCCCGTTTTAATTTTCCATTCCGGGTCGCACATCAAGATTGCCACATCGCAGGGCAAGCTAGTTGCTTCGTGTCCGGCAGTAACCACACCGCTGTGCTTGGTCGATGGTGCTGTTTGCCGCAGGCGCACGATGGGTAGGGGAATGGTAATAATACTCTCGTCAGGTCGGCGCAGACTCGGTATTAGCTCTAGGTAGGGGCGATGCTGCTTTAACAGCAAGAGCGCCCCCTGCTGGTTGCTATACTCTGCCAGTAATGCTTCGTAATGGGATGGTTTAATCGCCATTGTTCTGGTTGGGACTCCGATACTTCTATTGTATTCAGGCCACTCGCACTGGCATAAATTGGTAACGATTAGCCCAAACCGTCAAATACCTTAAACATCGGTAGATACATCGATAGCAAAATCGCACCTACCATCACCGCAATTACAATCATCATCAGCGGTTCTAGGACACTCGTGAGTGCTTTAACCGCTTGCTCTACTTCGTCTTCATAGAAATCCGCAACTTTCATCAGCATTTTGTCGATTTCGCCCGTTTCTTCGCCAATGCTGATCATTTGAATCGCCAGGATGGGAAATACTTTTTCTCTTTGTAGGGCAATGCTGATCATCCCCCCGGTTTGAATTTCTTTCCTAGCGGATTCAATCGCATTGGCAATGACTTGGTTACCCGCCGTATCTCTGACAATTTCCAAAGAAGTTAGAATGGGTACCCCGGAACGGGTCAAAGTACCAAAGGTGCGGCAGAAACGAGCCACAGCAGTTTTTTCGACAATATCCCCAAAAATCGGTGCTTTTAGGAAAAATTTGTCCATTGCTAATCGACCCGGTGGAGTTTTGTACCACTGCTTGTAGGCAAAAGCAGCTCCAAATAGGGCAGCTATAAACAAGATAATGTTGTAATTTGTTTTTGGCGGGGGCAGGGTAGGGCCGCGCAAAAATTCACTGATTGCTAGCATAAATTTGGTAAATTCAGGCAGCTCCATGCCAATATCCTCGAAAATCTGGGCAAATGTTGGCAATAGAAATGTAGTCATCCCGATAAAGATGATCACAGCCAATGAGCCAACCGCGACTGGGTAGGACATGGCAGATTTGACCTGATTTTGCAGTCTGGCTGCATCTTCGAGCAATTTAGCAATCCGGTTCAATACTTCATCTAGAACCCCACCGACTTCCCCCGCTTCTACCATCGCCGTGTAAAGTTGATCGAAGCACTGAGGATGTTTACGCATTGCCTCGGCAAGGCTAATCCCCTCATTGACATCGGCGCTAATTCCTGTGAGAGCTTTTTTTAGCTTGGGATTGGTGCTTTGCTCGGTTAATACACCCAAGGCTCTCACCAACGCCACCCCTGCATTAACCATTGCAGCAAATTGACGAGAAAAAATAGCTTTGTCCTTGACTGTCACGCTTGCCATCGCGGTTTGCAAGTCAAAGTCAAGGCTAAAACCTTTGGCTTCCTTGAGGTCGTTAACGCTGACATATTGTTCTCGCAGTTTGGTACGCGCCTCTCTAAGCGTTTCTGCGACAACTTTTTCTTTTTTAGTGTTTCCTTGAGCGTCTCGAACTTGGGCAACGAAAGTAGGCATAGCTGATACAGAAGATAAAAATCTGTTTCTGAAGCCACCCCATCCTTTTAGGGATAGGGGTTCTAACTCGCTGTCAACTTCTCTCCGGCTTTCTCTATTTAATTTAGAGCTACAACATCCGGAAGTTTCAGTATCAGGAATTAAAACTTTTGTGGCGGGTTGCTCTGACTCTGGAAACTTTCCAAAGTAAGAAGGAAAAAACCTCCTACTCGCAAGTTAGTTGTTTGAGTCGCCTGTCTCCAAGCCGCCAACAGGAACGGTTCCGTACCCGACCATGCAATATTTGCCAGGTCTACTTGGAGCAGTTTGTTGTCAACAAATATTAGTAAAAAACTTAATTTTATTGCTGAAAGTCCATTTTTAACGGGCTTTCAGCAACGGTACAGGCTACTGGCTTAGTGAGCGCCTGCCCCTACTTTGGCTCCTGCTGGAGCCGAACCGATCAGACGTTGTAATTCATCGGGTTTGGAGGACTTGCTCATCGCCGCTTCGTAACTAATCGTTCCAGATTTGTACAGCTTGGCTAGAGACGATTCCATTGTCTGCATCCCCAAATTGGCCCCAGTTTGAATCGCCGAGTAAATTTGAGGCGTTTTACCTTCCCGGATCAGGTTGGAAATAGCTGGCGTCACCACCATGATTTCTTGAGCCATCACCCGACCATACTCGCCTGGTTTTGGATTTTTCTTCGGTACTAAGTTTTGGCTGAATACTGCCAACAGTGAGTTAGAAAGCATGGCTCGGATTTGGGGTTGTTGAATTGGGGGGAACACATCCAGCATCCGGTCAATCGTTTGAGCTGCTGAGTTGGTGTGTAAGGTACCGAATACCAAGTGACCCGTTTCTGCGGCGGAAATCGCCAAAGCAATCGTTTCCAAGTCCCGCATTTCCCCCACCAGAATCACGTCTGGGTCTTCCCGCAACGCTGCCCTTAGAGCATTGGCGAAACTCTTGGTATCTTCGCCCTTTTGACGTTGGTGAATTAAGCTTTTAACGTTCGGGAAAACATATTCAATCGGGTCTTCTACTGTCAGAATGTGTTCGGCGCGCGTCCGGTTGATCAAGTCGATCATCGCCGCCATCGTGGTTGTTTTACCAGACCCCGTTTGTCCCGTCACCAGTACCATACCGCGAGGTCTTTCACTCATTTCCCGAACTACATCAGGCAATCCCAGCTGGTCGAAGTTCGGAATTTTAGAAGCCAATGCTCGCAAGCAAGCCGCCCAAGCACCCCTTTCCCGGTAGACGTTTACCCGGAAGCGAGCCAATCCTTTAACGCCATAAGCACAGTCTAGCTCCCAGTTTTGCTCCAAATCTTTGCGCTGGGAGTTATTTAACATACTGAAAATTAATCGCTGACACTCTTCTGCCGTCAGCGGTTCATCAGTTGCCGGAGCCAGCTTACCGCTGACGCGGAAGTAGACGGGAGCGCCTGCCTGGATGTGCATGTCCGAGCCACCCCGCTCGATTAATTGCTCCATCAGGTCTTCAATCATCATTTCCATTGCCATAAAGCTGTCTCCTTGTCAAGTTGATTGATAGATTGCACTTGTCAGTAGTAATTGGTAATTGGTAATTGCTAATTGCAGATTTAAGATTGCCGATTGCAGATTTAATCTAAAATTTACAATCTCAAATCTCAAATCTCAAATTCCCCAATTACTCTTGGAAGCGAGGTGTCATACAGTAGGGGCACTCTAGCCATTCTTGCTGCAATCCAGCATCGCAAGTGCGACAGGTGAGGGCTGTTTTGCGCTTAGCTTTCAGTTCGGCTTCCAGACCAGAATCGGTAAAGGTTACCCGCTCAACTTCTTCTAGGGTGGTTCGTCCCTCACGCACCAAGTTTAAGCTGTAGGCTAGCAAAGTTATCATGCCTTCTTCTACTGCTGCTTCCTTGATCCGTTCTGTCGGAGCGCCTTCGTTGATTAAAGCTTGCAGGCGTTCTGTATTTTTTAACACTTCATACACACCAACGCGACCTTTATAGCCAGCTCCGTTGCAGGTTTTACAAAGGTTTTTGTTGTTCGCTCTTTCCGCTGGAGGAATGGTATTGGCTTTGTATAAAGTGATATCGGCATCTCCAGAAGCAGTTAAACCAAACCTCGCGAGTTCTTCCCTTGCAGGAACGTAGGGAATGCGACAGTCAGGGCAAACGCGGCGCATCAAGCGTTGCGCCAGAACACCTAGCAATGCGCCGGATACCATGAAAGGTTCTACGCCCATTTCGTCTAAACGAGCGATCGCACCCGCCGCATCATTAGTATGCAGCGTTGTCAACACCAAGTGACCCGTTAGTGCCGCTTCAATAGCCGTTTTTGCCGTTTCTTTGTCCCGCGTTTCACCCACCAGAATCACGTCTGGGTCTTGTCGCAGAAACGCCCGCAGAATTTTGGCAAAATCCAGTCCTTTCTCCCGAATCACCTGACATTGGGTAATCCCACCCAAGGTGTATTCGATCGGGTCTTCCGCCGTGCTGATATTGACGCCCGGATCGTTTCGTTCTGCCAACACTGAGTACAAGGTGGTTGACTTACCTGAACCCGTTGGCCCCGTCACCAAAATCAGCCCGAAGGGACGGCTAGCCATTTCTCTGACTAACTGTAGGGATTCTTCATTGGTAATTAATTTATCCAATCCCAACTGAGTCGCCGAGTTGTCCAAAATCCGCAGCACCACTTTTTCTCCGTAGCGGCTGGGTAAGGTGCTGACGCGGAAGTCAACTTTGCGCCCTTCAAACATCCGGCGGATGCGACCGTCTTGTGCTTGTCGCCGTTCGGCAATATCCAGTTGGGAAATTACTTTAAAACGAGCGGTCACCGCTGGAATAATCTGCTTGGGGAAGGGATCGAATGCTTGTTGCAGTACCCCATCTCTGCGGAAACGAACGCGCAAGTGTTCTTCCTGCGGTTCGATGTGAATGTCGGAAGCTTTTTCTTGCAGCGCTTTGAGCATGATTTTATTGACCAGGTTGATGATGGGAGCGTCATTTTCTCCACCTGAAGGATCTAAATCATCCTCGTCCGACACGTCTTCCAGCTGTGGTACGTCTAAATCCTGAATAATACTGGTAACGTCTGTTTGCGCTGCTATTTCCTTTTTCTTTTCTTTATCGGTTAACTCGTTCAGGTAATCGTTAATTAACTGCTGATAATCGTCGATGGTAATCACCATCCGCTGTAACTCGATCCCTTGAGGTCGGAGAATCCGGTTCAAATCGTCCAGCGCTTGTAGGTTATCAGGGTTGACCATTGCCACCAAAACGCTTGGCGGCTGAGTTTCATTTTTAGCTAGCGGTACTAGATTATACCTCCGACAGATATCAACAGGTATCAGCGTTTCAATTAGCTCGTTAACTTGTTCTGTTGGTATCTGATTGATTTCTGGATCTAGCGACTCAACCCCATAAAGGACTTTGAGTTCAAACAACTGCTGTTTCTTATACTGCCGCAACAACTCTGGCGGCAGCTGTCGTCCGGTGAGGGACTCCAGTACTTCCGTCAGCGGTCTCCCAGATTTGCGACTTTCAATGATAGCTTGATGCATCTGGTCAGGATTAACATAGCCAGACGCCACCACCTTATTGCCAAAGGGAGAAAAATTAAGGGCAATTAGAGCGTTACTGCGTCGGGGTGATGAGGATTGAGTCATAGCTGAAACAGAAAGTCTCCTAAATTAAAGTATTCCCAAAAGTTTTTGGCAAAATCGCAAGGGATAGCAAGAGCTGGAGTTAGATGGAACGCGGTACTTCAAGCAAGCTTTCATGACTGACCGAGAGATTACCGCTTCCCGTTACAGCCGACCTGACAAGGCTTCGAGACTTACCCTACAGGTGAGGATGGTTAATATAGGGAAACCCAGACAGATGACAGATGTATTTCCGCATCATAGCCTGTACTAGCCCGTAACAGCGGGCTATGGCAATACATTTTATGGGGTAGGAACTTCAGATCCCGGCCTCTGCCAATAGGCTTACGTCTATTGGGTACTAAGATTATAAGCTTTGACGAGAAGCGCTTGCACCAAAACGCAATACACACAAGGGGCAGAGACGGGGGAACAACCCCTTGTGTGTAGCATTCCCAAGGGAAATTGATATTAGTTTTATCAAGCAAGACGAGAGGCGTCCCTACGCAACGATAGAGTGAGGTTTTTTATTATAGGCAATTCAACGGACATCATATAACTCGCCGCTTTTGTAACTTTCTAACTTCTTTATGCACGCTCATCCCAATCTGGAGGGACTCGTTGAGTAAGCGTCCATATTCACCAGCTTTGTTGCTAGTATCCAAGGCCATCAAGCTGGTAAAATTATTCTCTAAATAGGCAAAAACTTCAGCTCGACGCGCAATCAAACCTTTGTTTTCTCTCAAGAGTTTTTCTGTGCTCAAAGCAGCAATCAAACTTTCCCTCGTGACCTCTAGTGCTGCAATCAAAGCGTCTCGGTTCATCAGATTGCGTTCTGATTGACTGACTGCTTCTAGCCGTTCAATGATGTCTACCGCTTCAATTAATTCGTTATATTTATTAACTTCATCAAGTAGATTGAGCAGCTCTAAAAAATTCTTGGCTTTAATCCAAAGGTAAAGATTGCATCCCAGAGTCACCATCAGGGAGATGACGACAGCCATCTGTAAAAAAAGAAAAATGTTATAGGTATCTTCAAATGACTGACTAGAATTGCGAGCTAGCAGCAAGCCAATCGTAAACACAACTACCAAAATAAATCCAAACATAAAAAATTCAGCCAAGCACAAGGAAAACAACCTCTGAGGATGGCGCAATATCTGCGAAACAGGCAAGTTGAAAGCATCAAGCATTAATACATTGTTTACCTCTAATCCGATTAAGTTGTATAGTTCTTTTTCGGTAATTTTAAACCGATGAAGATTTGAGTGCATATTGGTGCTATCCTCTTTTAAATAAATAGGCTAATAGTTAAAATCAATTACTATTAGCCATTAGTAATTAGCCAATTATTTGACAGGAAAACCTAAGACGTGAAGAATATGAAGATAGAAGTTACTTTCTATTTCAGAACGGAAAAGCTGAAATGGTTTTCCTGGCGTGCCAAAAAAAGGTCTGAGCGTCCATCCTAGTTGGCTACCGACAAAGGCATAAAGTGCTAACCAGAATCGCAAAATGTTCATGTTTGCCGTTTGATTTTTGGACTCTTGCTCGTAGAAAAACTTCATGGCTTGATAGACGTAATTGACGCTAATCAATCCAGCGATCGCAAAAATTGCCACATTGAACAATTGGAAAAATTTGTAACTGTTAAGCGAAATTCCAAAAAATAAGGTGATGGGAGCCAAGCTAAATAATAAAACGCTGTTTACCGATACACCTGTTAGCACCATCGCTAAGTATTGACCTATACTGCATCTGGAACCAGAAAGAATGTTAAAAAAGTATAATGGCGGCAAACAAATCAATAGTGTAACCAAGTAAAGTGCCGGGAGTTTAACCCCAGAAGAAAAAGCTTGCAACCAACTATGATTTGCCCCTATAATCGCTCCATAAATTGCCAACAAAATGAAACTAACAATCAGTTGCCCTATAATCTTGTTGTTAATTTTTACCCCTTGGCAAATTTCCGCAATAAATTCTTGGCGATTTTGCAGCAAAAATAGCAAAATTGAAAAGGTTTTCATTGTATCTTCTCCACTTAATTCTAAACTGTGTGTTGCCGCAGCAATCCCAGCCAAACTTAAACCGGGTTCGTTGGCTTTCCTCTTTCCTGATGTCAGATCTCCATCTGCTAATCTGTCAGACCAATAGCAAAATTTTTAGGCCAGAAATCGCCAAATTGTCACAAAACTTTACAAAAAGTATGAACGAACGAGATAAACGGCTATGCCAACTGATTGCGGCGGTGCGTCAACACCCGCCAGTGAGTCCTCTGTGGCGAAAAGCGATGAATCAACTGCTGATGGAAATTCAACAACTACCGGGGTTAGTGCGTTCTTCTCATCCTGATTATTGGGAGGTTTTGGACGATACGTTGATGCAACTGGGGGAGAAAATAAAGGAATTTGAACCCAGATATCCATCGATGGAAAAAAGTTTAGTGGTGTGGATTAACCGAAAATTAAGGTTAAGATATGAAGTGCGATCGCTCTCATCACCAGAACGCATTCGATCAAAGCCCAAAACTGCAATAGCCGAATACAAAGCGCAACTTCGCAAGCTTCCTCTCTCCCTGGATACTCCCGTTAGCGATGACAGTGGGGAAACATTCGGCGACCTTTTACCAGATGAAAGTTCTTCTACCTTATGGGATTTAGAAGCGGAGATTCAACGGCACCAGGAAAAATTACAAAATCAAAGAATTGGGATTAAAATGCGGCAATATATCGAACAAGATCCAGAAGGGAAGCTGCGAAATTGTTATCCTCGTGCCTATCCTCGCTGTCACTGTCATCTACTCAGTCAAAGGCGGTGTTTGAAAGAGCCACCTGATAAATTTAAGGATATTGCTGAAGATTTGGATATGGCATTAGGAAAGGTGACTTCTCATTGGTTTGATCGATGCATTCCCTTGCTGCAAAAAATTGCGGAAAATTTTGGATATCGATCTGATAGTTAGATATAGTAATCTTTTTTGAACCGCAGATACGCAGAGAACGCAGAGGAAGAAGTAAGGAGAGGTTTTCGCGAAATGAATAGTATGGAAGTTCAGGTTTTAACTGTTCCGCTTGGTAAAAAAATACGCAGTTTGGCGATGCAATTTGCGGCAGAACAAGTGAATGCTAAAAAGGGGAAGCAAGTTTATTTGAATACGCTGGCTGTTTATGCTGTTCATCGCTATCTTAAATGGTTGCAGGTTGAAACGGATTTGAGTCAAGGTGATTGTTGGGATTCGGGGAAGCGATCGCTTTTCGATCTGGCAGATTTGGTTATACCGAATATTGGCAAGTTAGAATGTCGTCCGGTACTACCAAAAGAAACTGTTTGTTGGGTGCCAGAAGAAGCGATATCGGACAGAATTGGCTGCTTAGTGGTGCAGTTTAGCGATCGCTTAGAAACGGTAAAATTATTAGGATTTACCACAAGTATAGCTACAGGTCAAGTATCGCTTGGTGAGTTGCGAAGTCTCGACGACTTTATATCCCATCTTAATCAATTGCTCGAACAATCTAAAATCCCAAATCTGCAATCTGAAATTAATTTGAGCCAATGGCTGCACAATATTTTTCCAGAAAGTTGGCGATCGCTAGAGGAAATTTTTGTTAATCGCTCTTGGAGTTTGGCATTTAGAGATGCTGATTTAAGACGGGGTAAATTAATTGATTTGGCAGGTTATACAGTTGCTATTGTAGTGACTTTGAAACCTGAGAATAATCAAAAAATGCGGATTCAGCTACGAGTGTATTCTGGGAGCGATCGCATCTACTTACCAGCCCAACTTAAACTAACCATCCTGACTGAAACTGGGAAAATTTTCCGCGAAGTTACGGCTAGAAGTAATGATGAATTTATTCAATATGAATTTAGCGGTCAAAGAAGAGAGCAATTTAGTGTTAGAATTGCTTTGGGAGAAGTTAGCGTTACCCAGCCTTTTGTTATTTGACCCAGATCTGACCTAGAACCCCGACTTGTTTCTGATGGCAAATTTAGTCTTTTTAGACATTGAGGATGACTTGAATCAAGGTGCTAGCGATGGCAAAGTTAGTCCTCCTAGACATTGAGGGTGACTTAAATCAAGGCGCTTCGGTTACCCTGGAAATTCGGGAACAGTTTCGTGCTGCTACCCAAACGCGACAGAAAGGCAAGTTACCCCCAGATCCCACCCTATTAGAACAATACCGTCACTGGCAGTCGCTTTATCGCAGTTTAGATTTTTTATTCAGAATAGAAGACTTGCCAGGACAAGTCACCAATTTCACTAGAGGTGAAGCAATAGCAGCTTGTCAAAAAGCTGGTGAAATCTTAAAAGATAGTTTGAATAATTGGCTGAATACCCCATCTTTTCGCCCGGTGCGCGAGAAATTGCTAGAAAAATTAATGGGCGATGAGACAATTCAAGTCATTGTACAAGTGGAAGATATTCATATACGGCGACTTCCTTGGCACTTGTGGGATTTTTTTGAACGGTATCCTTTCGCAGAAGTAGCATTAAGTTCCCCGGCTTACGAACGAGTTGAAACCTCAGCACATACCAGAACTAAAGTTAGAATTTTAGCCATTTTGGGTAGCCGTACTGGTATTAATATCGAAGTAGATAGAATGATGTTAGAAAAATTATCAGAAAAGGCAGAAACGCTATTTTTATTTGAACCGCAACGACGAGAATTAGATAAATGGTTGTGGGATGAACAAGGCTGGGATATTTTATTTTTTGCGGGTCATAGTTCAATTTGGGGAGAAACGGGTCAGATTTGGCTAAATCGTCACGAACGGGTGACAATTGGGGAAATTAAACATGCATTGAAACGAGCGATCGCACGCGGTTTAACTATTGCTATTTTTAACTCCTGCGATGGTTTAGGATTAGCAAATTATCTAGAAAGTTTGCAGATTCCGCAAATAATTGTGATGCGCGAACCCGTGCCTGATTTAGTCGCGCAAGAATTTTTACAACATTTTATCGCAGCTTTTGCTGGCGGAAAGTCTCTCTATCTATCTGTACGCGAAGCTAGGGAAAAGTTGCAAGGTTTAGAAACTCAATTTCCCTGCGCCACCTGGTTACCAGTTATTTGCCAAAATCCCAGCAAAATTCCCCCTAAATGGGAAGAATTAACCGTAAAAAAAGACGGAATTATAGTAAATTTTACCAAGCGATCGCGACGCATAAAACCTCTGTGGTTAGTGGGTTGGCTCTTGGGAATGACTCTGGGCGCAACTGCGATATTTCAATGGCAGCAAGCCGAACTGCAAAAAAAAATTGCCTTAGTTATTGACCGAGTTGTTACTTCTAAAACCTTGTTTAATTCGGAGCAAGTTTTGGAAGCGCTGCTAGAAAGTTTACGCGCAGGTAAACAACTGCAAAATTTAACAGGAGTAAACGCCGCTACCCGCATTCGAGTAGTGACTGCGCTCCAACAGGAACTTGACGGCATCCGAGAGCGCAACCGTTTAGAAAGACATGGTAAAACTGTATTGCGGGTAAGTTTTTCCCCCGATGGTGAGATGCTGGCTTCTGCTAGCGATGACCGCACCGTTAAACTATGGCAAATTGATGGCAAGCTGCTGCATACGCTTGAGCATAATGACAGCGTTAGGAGCGTTAGTTTTAGTCCCAATGGTCAAATAATTGCTTCGGCAAGTTATGACGGGACAATTAAACTTTGGCGCAGAAACGGTAAATTATTACAAACTTTGATCGGTCATCAAAATAAGCAGGTGACAAGCGTCAGTTTTTCGCCCAACGGTCAATTTCTCGCTTCTGTAGGTGGAGATAACACCGTCAAACTTTGGCTGGTAAATAATACGGGTTTGGCAAAGACGCCCAAGACAATTTTAAAACATCGTTCTTGGGTTGAACAGGTGGCTTTTTCGCCCGATGGTGAAATACTAGCTGCTGCCAGTAAAGATAAAACTATTAAACTCTGGCGTAAAGACGGCACGCTGTTAAAAACCCTCGCAGGACATAATGGTTATGTGCTGAGCGTAAGTTTTTCACCAGATGGTGAGATGCTGGCATCTGCTGCGAGCGATCGCACGCTCAAACTCTGGCAAACAAATGGTAAGCTAATCAAAACTATCCCAGCCCATGACGGGAGGGTTTGGAGCGTAGTTTGGCGTCCAGATGGAAGTGCATTTGCTTCGGCGGGGGCAGATAATACCGTCAAACTTTGGAGCCGTAATGGGAGATTGCTCCAAACTTTTAAAGGTCATACGGCTGCGAGTTATAGCGTCAGTTTCTCACCAGACGGAGGAACTTTGGCAAGTGCCAGTGCAGACGAAACGATTAGATTTTGGCATCAAACTAATATGCCAACTTTGCCCCAGAATCGTGGGGTGAAAACAAACATTAGTTTTGCAAGCGATCGCATACTTTATACAACAAATGGCGACCAAACCATAAACATCTGGAGTAGCGATGGACGCCCAATCAAAACTTGGCGAGGAAAGGCTGCCGTTTTAAACGCAAGTTTTTCACCCGATGGTCAAATTCTCGCCTCTACCATTGCGGACAAAATTCAACTTTTCCACCAAGATGGGAAACCATTACACAACTGGAAAGCACACGAACAGACGGTGCGGGATGTGAGTTTTAGCCAAAACGGTAAAATTTTAGCATCTGCGGGGGCTGACAATTTGGTTAAACTCTGGCAACGGGATGGTAGCTTGCTCAAAATTTTGCCAGGACATCAACAAGCTGTTAACCAAGTCAGTTTTTCACCCGACTCTCAGCTGCTTGCTTCGGCTAGCGATGATAATACGATTAAACTTTGGGGAATTGACGGTAAACTGCGGAAAACTTTGCACGGGCATAGCAGTTGGGTGTGGGATGTAGGTTTTAGTCTTGATAGTCAAACTATTATTTCAGCCAGTGCGGACGGAACTGCTAAACTTTGGAGTCGCGATGGTGAGTTGCTCGGCACTTTGAAAGGGCATAATGCCGGTGTCTCTAATGCGAGTTTTAGCCCGGATGGTCAAATCGTTGTCACAGTAAGTGGTGACGGTAGAGTGAGACTGTGGAGTCGCGATGGTTACTTGCTCGAAACGATACCAGCGCAAGGCATCGGTGTTTGGGGAGGCGCGAGGTTTAGTCCCGATGGTAAGAGTCTGGTTTTGGCTAGCAGCGATCGCATTGTACTGTGGAGTTTGGATCTCGATCGACTTTTAGAACGTGCTTGCCACTGGCTGCAAGATTATTTACAGACAAATCCGCATGTTAGTCAAAGCGATCGCACCCTCTGCCAGCCCTAGTAAGGAAAGTACGGTTATTTTCCTCTGCTCTGGGCAGGTTAGCGCGCTATCATGACCAGTAAATAGGTGAAGAGAGATTTCGCGACTGCCCAAGCGGGTAGACTAAAAGGTAGGGGGTGGGAACCAATCCCATTTTCCGTGCAGTTAAAGTCTAGACCGATAACTATCCCGCCGGAAACCGGATTGGGATTAGGTAGGGACTGTAAAACCAAGGAAAATTAACCCAAATAACCGGCTTGGATAGCGCGCGATAGCAGCCTCTAGAGGGAAATAAGCAGACGATGATTGACGAAGCTAACCAGACACATAACACCCAAAACCCCACAACAACCGAAGTTCCAGAGGCAATGGCAAGCGGCGTAAGTGCCGATGGGGTAGAAGAATTACCAGCGGTAACCGAGTCGGACTCCCAAGCGGCGACGGCTGACACAAGTACGGGATCTGAGGTAGAAGCAGAAACCGACAACAAAACCGCAGCACAAGAGGAAATGGCATTAGCCATAACTGCATTAAAGCAGCAAGTTGAGAGTTTGAAAGCTCAGTTAGAAGATCGGACGACCCAATACATGCGAATTGCGGCAGATTTTGATAATTTCCGCAAGCGCACGGCAAAAGAAAAGGAAGAATTAGAGCAGCAGGCGAAGTCCGCCACAATTTTGGAAATACTGCCTGTAGTGGATAATTTTGAGCGGGCGCGAGGTCAACTAAAACCCCAAACCGATGGGGAAATGACGATTCATAAAAGCTACCAAAGCGTTTACAAGCAACTGGTAGACTGCCTCAAGCGCTTGGGCGTGTCGCCGATGCGCCCGAAGGGTAAAGAATTTGACCCCAACCTCCATGAAGCAGTGATGCGAGAACCAACCGACGAATATCCCGAAGGCACGGTAACTGATGAATTGATGCCCGGTTATTTCCTGGGAGAAAAGGTTCTGCGCCACGCAATGGTCAAAGTTGCTGCGGCGAATGAGGGCGTGGTAACCTCAGAGGAAAATCAGCCAGAATAACCGCGATCGCGTAATGGGAAAAGGCGATTGGGAATTTTAAATTAAAATCCGCGCATCGAAACGAAAACCCTCAACAAAAGCATCCACAACACTGCGGCGATCTATGGGAAAAGTCATTGGCATCGATTTAGGCACGACTAATAGTTGTGTAGCCGTTTTAGAAGGCGGTCAACCGATTGTCATACCAAATTCGGAAGGAGGGCGAACAACGCCCAGCATCGTCGGATTTGGCAAAGCGGGCGATCGCTTGGTGGGTCAACTGGCAAAGCGGCAAGCGGTTACCAATGCGGAAAATACCGTATACAGTATCAAGCGGTTTATCGGTCGTCGTTGGGATGATACCGTAGAAGAGCGATCGCGCGTTCCCTACAACTGCGTCAAAGGCAAAGACGATACCGTTGATGTCCAAGTCAGGGGCAGGACTTACTCGCCTCAAGAAGTATCGGCGATGATCCTGCAAAAACTCAAGCAGGATGCCGAAAACTTTTTGGGCGAAACTGTCGATCAAGCAGTGATTACAGTCCCTGCCTACTTCACCGACGCCCAACGGCAGGCAACTAAAGACGCAGGTACCATCGCCGGATTGGAAGTGCTGCGGATCATCAACGAACCCACCGCCGCCGCCCTATCCTATGGGTTGGATAAACAACACGAAGACCAAACGGTTTTGGTGTTTGACTTGGGAGGCGGCACCTTCGATGTCTCGATCTTACAGTTGGGCGATGGAGTGTTTGAAGTTAAAGCCACTTCCGGCAACAACCACCTGGGCGGCGATGACTTCGATAACTGCCTGGTGCAGTGGATGATGGAAAACTTCAAGGCATCTGAGGGCATCGACTTATCCAGCGATAAAATGGCAATCCAGCGCCTGCGGGAAGCCGCGGAAAAAGCCAAAATCGAACTGTCGAGCATGGTTAACACCTCGATTAACTTGCCGTTTATCACCGCAGATGAAACAGGGCCAAAACACCTAGAAACAACCCTCTCGCGCTCTAAATTTGAAGAATTGGTGGCGCATTTGGTGGAAAGTACCATCGAACCCGTTACCCAAGCGCTCAAAGACGCAGATATGCAACCGCAGCAGATCGACCGGATTATCCTGGTGGGCGGTTCAACTCGCATTCCCGCAGTCCAAGAAGGAATTCGGCAATTTTTTGGCGGCAAAGCCCCAGACAGATCGGTCAATCCCGACGAGGCTGTAGCATTGGGAGCAGCAATTCAAGGCGGGGTGCTGGGTGGCGAAGTCAAAGATTTACTGTTGTTAGACGTGACGCCCCTATCGTTGGGGATTGAAACTTTGGGAGAAGTATTCACCAAAATTATCGATCGCAACACCACGATTCCCACCAGCAAAGCACAAATATTTTCCACCGCCACCGACGGTCAAACTTCAGTAGAAATCCACGTCTTGCAAGGCGAGCGGGCGCTGGTGAAAGATAATAAAAGTCTGGGCCGCTTCCTGCTGGCAGGGATTCCCCCCGCACCCCGCGGCGTACCCCAAATCGAAGTTGCTTTCGAGATCGATGTCAATGGCATCCTGAAAGTGGCAGCAAGAGACAAAGGCACCGGCAGAGAGCAAAGCATCCGGATTACCAATACAGGAGGCTTAACGGCGTCAGAAATCGAACGGATGCGCCAAGAAGCCGAAATGTTTGCCGAGGAAGATATCAGGCGCAGGCAGGTGATCGAACTCAAAAACCAAGCCGATAGCCTATTCTATAGCTATGAGTCTACGCTCAAAGATAATGGCGAATTCATCAGCGCTGAGTTGAAAGCCGACGCAGAGGCAAAGGCAGAAGAACTGCGAGCCGCGATCGCCAACCCTAGAATTGGGATAGATGATATGCGGCAGCAGATCGAAAACTTCCAGCAAACCCTGTTTGTCATCGGTGCCGCCGTGTACCAGCAAGCAAACCGCAGTCGGGATGAGTACTCAGACTCGGCTGAAACGGTCGCAGCACCCCCTCCAGAAGAGTATATGCAATCAAACCCTGATGCAGAAGACGATTTCAATTTCGATCTGGAAGACAATACTGTCAGTGCCGACTACGAAGCCGTAGACTAGCTGAATGCGATCGCCATTCGTTAGATAGTTTAAATTCCCCAGCAAAGAGCGCTCTATGCCCCGCGACTACTATGACATCCTTGGCGTAAATCGATCCGCCGATAAAGAAGAAATTAAACGCGCCTATCGCCGCCTCGCTCGGAAATACCACCCCGACGTGAATAAAGAACCGGGCGCAGAGGAGCGCTTTAAAGAAATTAACCGCGCTTACGAAGTCCTCTCCGAACCCGAAACCCGCGCCCGCTACGACCGCTTTGGCGAAGCGGGCGTCTCCGGTGCAGCCGCGAGTGGATTCCAAGATTTAGGAGATATCGGCGGCTTTGCCGATATCTTTGAAAGCTTCTTTAGCGGCTTTGGCGGCATGGGAACTCAAACCACCGCTGGACGGCGGCGCAGCGGCCCAACCCGCGGAGACGATCTGCGCCTCGATCTAAAGCTGGAATTCCGCGAAGCCGTATTTGGCGGCGAAAAAGAAATCCGCATCAGCCATTTAGAAACCTGCGAAGTGTGCAGCGGCACCGGCGCTAAACCGGGCACTCGCCCTCGGACTTGTTCGAGTTGCAGCGGTTCGGGTCAAGTTCGCCGCGTCACCCGCACCCCTTTTGGCAGCTTTACTCAAGTTTCCGTCTGTCCCACCTGCAACGGCACGGGACAGGTAATCGAAGATAAGTGCGAAGCTTGCGAAGGTAAAGGGCAAAAACAAGTCACCAAAAAACTGAAAATCACGATTCCCGCCGGAGTCGATGACGGCACCCGCCTGCGCGTCGCCAATGAAGGAGATACCGGACAGCGCGGCGGCCCTCCGGGAGATTTATACGTCTACTTGTTCGTGAATTCCGATCAGGAGTTTCAGCGAGATGGGATCAATGTCCTGTCAGAAATTCAGATCAGCTATCTCCAAGCAATTTTAGGCTGTCGCATCCAAGTTAATACCGTTGATGGGCCGGAAGAATTAACTATTCCCCCCGGAACTCAGCCCAATACTGTGCTAAAGCTGGAAAATCGCGGCGTACCTCGGTTGGGCAATCCAGTCAGTCGCGGCGACCATCTGATTACAGTGGGTATCGAAATTCCCAATCGTCTCACCGCTGAGGAACGGGAACTATTAGAAAAGTTGGCTAAAATTAAGGGTGAACGGACTGGTAAAGGCGGTATAGAAGGCTTTTTGGGGAATTTCTTTCACAAATGAGTAACCCGACCCTGTTGACTCCCGACGCCCAAATGGATTTACGCGGCACCCCTTGCCCGATTAATTTTGTGCGGACTAAACTGCGCTTGGAAAAAATGGCGCCCGGTGAACTGTTGGAAGTGTGGCTGGATGGGGGAGAACCAATCGAGCAAGTACCCGATAGCTTGACGATGGCAGGGTATAAAATCGAACAAATTGAAGACCGCGCTGGCTTTTTTGCCTTAAAAGTGCGCCGTCCAGCCCAACCTCCAGAGTGCTGAGTGGATAACCAATCTCAGGGACAGCAACCAGAATTCAGCACCGAACCGCTGTTGGGAACGGTGCTGGCAGTACAAGCAAATTATTATTGGGTGCAACTAGATGCGGGCAGGGAAAATACGGGTAAATTGCTTTGCACCCGCAGGGCAAGGTTGAAAAAAATTGGACAGCAGGTAATGGTGGGCGATCGCGCGCTCGTAGAGGAACCGGATTGGATCGGGGGTAGGGGTGCGATCGCAGATATTCTCCCCCGCGAAACCGAACTAGATCGTCCGCCGATTGCCAATGCCAACCAAATTCTGCTAGTCTTTGCCCTGGCAGATCCGCCCCTAGAACCTTACCAACTGAGTCGATTTCTGGTGAAAGCCGAGACGACTGGATTGGATGTCAGCCTTTGTTTGAATAAAAGCGATTTGGTCGCAGAAGAACAGATCCAAGAGTGGCGCTCACGCATATTATCCTGGGGCTACGAAGCGATCGCCATCAGCGTCCGCACCGGAACTGGTTTAGAACAACTAAAAGACTCGCTGCGCGATCGCATCACCGTCCTCGCTGGCCCTTCCGGTGTAGGGAAGTCGAGCATTATAAACTATTTAATTCCCAATGTCAACTTGCGAGTGGGAGAAGTTTCGGGAAAACTCAGCCGGGGGCGTCACACTACCCGACACGTAGAATTGTTTGAATTACCCACGGGGGGGTTACTCGCGGATACGCCCGGTTTTAATCAACCAGATTTAGATGCTAGTCCAGAAGAGTTAGCGTTTTATTTTCCCGAAGCCAGACACCGCTTAGAAAGCGATACCTGTCAGTTTAGCGATTGTCTGCATAGCGATGAACCGAACTGTGCAGTGCGGGGAGAGTGGGAGCGGTACGAGCATTATTTGGATTTTCTCGAAGATGCGATCGCGCGTCAAGAGAAACTCAATCAACAATCCGATCGAGACGAAGCGCTAAAATTAAAAACCAAAAGGGGAAAAAGTCAGTACGAACCCCGGTTAGAAAGTAAAAAATATCGCCGTCCTTCCCGGCGCACCGAGCAACAAAAATTGGAAGAATTGTATCAAGATAGCGATCTATAAAAAGAGGTGAAAGCTATGCAGCAAATTAGTCTAGCTGAGGCATATAAAGATTTACCTTCTTTAATTGAAGCAGCAATTAAAGGCGAAGAGATTGTAATTATAAAAGACGATCAGCCTGTTGTAAAATTAGTTCCTATGACACTTGTTAAGAAGCGATGGCCCGCTAAGGCTGGGAGTGCTAAAGGTTTGGTTACTTTGTCGGATGATTTTGATGAACCAATCGCAGATTTTGAGGACTATCTGCAATGAGGCTGCTATTAGATACTCACACCTTTATTTGGTTTGTCATCGATAGCCCTAAGCTTAGTGCCAATGTAAAATATCAAATTGAAGATGAGAATAACGAGAAGCTTATCAGTGTAGCTAGTATCTGGGAAATAGCTATTAAGCAAAGCACAGGTAAGTTATATTTTGGTTTACCTTTTAGAGTGTTGATAGAACAGCAACTTAGTGCTAACAGCATCGAGTTGCTGAATATCAATTTAGACCATATTGAAATTGTGGTCACGTTACCTTTTTACCATCGAGATCCTTTCGATCGACTAATAATTGCACAGGCGATGGTGGAGCAAATACCTATATTGAGTGCTGATTCTGTGTTTGATACCTATGGGATTCAGCGCTTGTGGTAGTTTGAGAATCTCAGGACTTATATCATCTCCGGTGGCATCGGTAGTAAGCTGGGGCGGGTTTATTTATAGCGCTCCTGGCAAATATATTTCGTAAAACCCGTCCCTACTTTTGTCAAAAAATTATACACGAACGTTGCTTAAGGACATGATATCAGATGGCGATCGCTCGTGGAAAACCTTTTTTCACCTACCACCACCACAACCTAACTCTACGCAACCAACCTTGTCGCACTTATCATTAACTGTTTTGTTTCTGTGTGACAAACAATAATCCATGCCTCGACCTTTGAAATTCGGCGAATCAACTGGATCTGGAATGTTGCCCATGCTATTGATGCTGGCATTGTGATCCCACCAGTCTTTCTTAGTTGCCCAAGGAAAATCTTTACGAAAGTTGTCCAAGCTTTCGTATATTTTATTATAAATTGGATTTCTTGCCATTTTTGCGTTTCCTGTTATTTCGTCTTACTCGCTTTGTTCGGTTCACTTCCTATGTATATATATTTCCCCAAGCAAGAATAGTTGTTAGCATATTTTGGCAGCAATTAAAAATTTTTATTTGTTCTGTTTATTTCAAACTTCTAACTCGTAAGTATGTTTGTTATTCATGAAATATTTATTGGGTTTACAGCCCATATTCCGTATATTCAACTGTCACCATCGGTTTTTACTTATCGCTATCAATTAGTAAGACAAAAAAATATATCTTTTACCGTATATAACCGGAATAAAACCGATTTAAAGGCATAATTTATAATTTTAAAAATATACTTTTTTAAGTAATTATGAAAACTTAAACAAATTTGGGTTAAAATCGGTCTGCATTCTTTTTTGGGAAACGGGTTTAGCTCAATTAGAGTAAACAAGGCTCAAGCCCAGTTGCGGCAAGGAAAAAGGCAAATTGACCTTAAGTGAGTTAGGCAAGTGGGTTTTAGCCTATTAATATAAGTTTTGTTTAAGTCCCCTTATCTTATGCAATCTCATGTCCGTTGAATTACCAATAATAAAAAACCTCACCCCGTAATTGCGTAGGTAACATCATAGATATTTCGGACAAACAAATAAGGTGAATAATGTTCCCAACTCGGGATTATGGGTAATCGACCGGACACGATATAATACCGTTTTCCCATCAATGCGCTACACTTGGGGGCAGGTTTAGAGAAATTGTTTGTTTTTTCCCAACATGACTGGTAAAACCCGCGCTGGGTTAACATTCATTCCTACCAAATACAACCGATGTGAAGGTAATTTATCGCAGCAGTAGCAAAGCGGTTTGAATCAACCCCACAACAAAGCCTAAAATACCGCCTAAATTAACAATTGCTTGCAATTCATTCTTGACAATTCCCTCAATTGCTGTTTCTAAATCGGCGGGAGATGTGGCTTTTACTCGCTCGATAATCACTTGATCGATATTTAAAATTGGAATTGTTTGAGCCACAATTTTTTCTAAATCTCGCTCTAAATAGCGTTCTAAAACTAAAGCGAGTTCTTTACTCATCACTTCTAAAGAAGTATTTACGACGGCTGAACTTCGCAGCCTACTTAATATTAAAGCGGCTGTGTCTTCCCAGTTAATTGAACCGCTTAACCCTTGTAGTAAGTCGCCTCCACGATTTTGAATGTAGCTGCGAATGCTGTCTTTGATGGTTTTACGCAACTGGCGCACGGTGGAAATGGGGAGATTTTGTAATGATAGATTGTGCAACCAGCGTTTTAGGCGATCGCGCAATTCTAAAGATTGCATTAACTCGGCTAAACGCTGATTCGATACTTCTTTTTCATCTAAACAAAATGTCCGCAGGCGAGTTAATGTATTTCTCAATCCAAATAAGTTTGCTACTACCCAATAAGTGCCGCTGGTTTTCTCGCGGAATCCTTCATCAATTACTTGAATGTTGCGGTCGGTTAAAAAATCAATAATAGCTAAGCGTACCACATCAGGCGGTAAAACTACGTGTAATAACCAATCTGCCAACTGTCCAGATTGCTGTTCTGTTAGTTGGAAATCTAGTAAAATTTGGTCAAATATTTGGTTGATTTGCGCTTCTAAAAAATCATCGCGGCGAGCCAATACTTTGAGCAAGCGGGGGACAGATTCGCTCAACAAATCTCGCAAAATAGCTGCTAATATTTTAGCAGTTTTTTGTTCCTTATCGGCTTGAATTTGATCGAGCGCCAACCGCAACAACCAGAGAATTCCTGCTTGTACTCTTTCGGTGTGTAGCAAGCGCCGCGCCAGTTTTTGCAATTCATCTGGCGTTAGCAGCGACCCCATGATCGTATCAGAAACGCGCTTGGCAAGTCGTTCTTGGTTCGCTGGTATTAAACCGGGAGTAAAGGGAAGGCGTCGCTTACCGATGTATATGGCTCGATAAGGACGGAATAGCATTTTTATCGCTATATCGTTGGTGAAATAGCCGATAATTGCCCCTAGTATCGGAGGGCTTATATAAAGCCAGAGGTCAGATATATTCAACTTAGAATTATAAAGTAGCGGGTAATTGGTAATTGGTAATCGGTAATTGGTAATTGGGGGAACTATTACCCATTACCCATTACCTATTTCCATTCTATTTTGTAATTACCAAAACACCCATCATGCCACCAGCAATAGGATAATGAGTAGCTGCGGTAAATCCCGCCTGCCTCGCTAGTTGCACTTGTTCTGAGCCTGTGGGAAATTTATCTAAGCTGGGACTGATGTAAGCGTACTCTTCCGTGAGGCCGAATTGTTTGGCAGTAGGAACAACTAAGTTGTCCAGATACCACTGTTGAAAACTGCGGAGGGTGGAATTATTGGGGCGATGGAAGTCCAGAATAGCAGCTTTGGCGTTGGGTTTGAGAACGCGATGCAATTCTTGCAAGGCGCGAGGAATATCGGTAACGTTCCTCAGTCCGTAACCCATTGTAGCGGCGTCGAAATAATTATCGGGGAAGGGTAAATTGAGGGCGTCTGCTTCTACCCAGTCGATGGGAAGCGGGGGATAGCAGGCGGCGACGCGGGTAGCAGCATTGGCTAACTGTGCTGGGGAAAAATCTACCCCTTTGACTTTGCCTGTAAGTCCGACGCGACGTGCTAGTATTTGAGCCAGATCGCCGCTACCGCAGCATAGATCTAGACAAGTATCTCCCGGTTTAGCATCGCTCCACTTGACCGCCATTTGCTTCCAAATGCGATGCAGCCCCAAGCTTAACCAATCGTTGAGCGAGTCGTAAACTGGGGCGATGCGGTTGAAAATGGCGCGAATAGAATTTGCTTCTGTATCCAAACTCATGCAGCGGTGCGGGTGCTAGTGAGGGCGAGGGCTACCTGTTGGGCGGATAGATGGATCAGCTTGATTTCATCTTCGCGCAATTGGCAGGGTTTTTTCCATTGCAGGGATAGGACGGCTAATAGTTTACCTCGATAGGCGATCGCGGTGACTAGATGCGCTTGAATTCCCGAATTCGAGTAATGTTCGACGGCTGATAAAGCGGGATCGGATGGTATGTTGAGGGAAACTTGCATTTGGGAGTTAGCGATCGCATCCTTCACCAACGGATCTTCTGCCAGCCAGTTTACCACCGCATCGTCAGCACTGTAGATCCCAGAGGTAGAACTTAAAGCATCCCCCTCTACCAGTTGCAAAATACAGCCATCGGCAGCAAAATTCTCGCCAAATGCCTTAGCAATCGGTTCTAAACAATCTTCTACCCGCTCCGAGGATTGGGCGACATGTACGATTGTAGAAAGCAAAGCCGTTTGCGCTTGGGCGCGACGTAGTTCTTCGGTGCGTTGTTTGAGAACTTCGTAAGTTTCCGCCGCTCGCTGCACCACTGCCTTTAATTCGTTCGGGTCCCAAGGCTTGGTAATGTACTTGTATACTTGTCCCGAATTAATCGCGTCTACCAAGTCCTCGATATCGGTGAACCCGGTGAGGATAATTCGCACCGTATCGGGGAATTTGGGTACGGTTTTGCTGAGAAACTCGGTTCCCTTCATTTCTGGCATCCGCTGATCCGAGATAATAACAGCAACTTCCCCCTCAGCAGCCAGCACTTCTAATGCTTGAATTCCACTTTCTGCCTTGAGGACGTTGAAATCGCGCCGGAAGGTGCGGTAGAGCAGATCTAAATTATCTGGCTCATCATCTACAACCAGCATTTTGGCTTTTTTGCGTCGTTCTACGCTCATTAGCTGACGGCGAATGCTCTCTAGTTCAGGAATAGTATTATCCATATCAATTTAACGAACGACTTGTGTCAAATCGTTCAAACCTTTTGATTTCTTAAACAAAGTCCACAGAACAAGGTCGGTAATGCATAACCTAATCTACCTTTAGATGGCTACCGTTGGATATCGGGTATTCTCGGTTTTTGCTGATTCAGGCAATTTGGCAAACTAAGTATTAGCCCACAAGCAGATTGAGGACGCGATCGCGGTACAGTTTGAAAAGAGCGGTACGATCGCCAGTCTGTGAGGTTTTATGACCGACTTTTCACCCAATGCTCCCAACCCGAACGAGTTAGAATCTTTACTGCTGCGCCTCAGACGCAAAGAAGGCACTTGGGTTGAGTGGGGACAAGCTTGCGCTACGCTGCAAAAGGCGGGCTATGCTTCCCAAAAGATTTTTGAAGAAACTGGGTTTGAGCCAATCCAGCAAAATCAAGTCATTGTCGCTGCTCAAGTTTACACCAGTATGGTGAGTGCTGGGGTAGCGGAGGAGGTGCGCCAGCATTTTGAGCGCATCGGTAGCGATACATTATACGAGTTTCGCATTCTCAGCCAAACCGAACGAGCCGCGGCGGCTACGTTTGTTTTAGCACACAAACTCGATTCTACTGATTCCCGCGAAGTCGCCAAAGCGATGAAAGAGTTTTCCCGCTTGCGAACTTTACCCAATGGGTTTTCCAACCATCCGGGCGACGCCCTTGCGTATATGTACTGGAAATTGGCTAAACAGCAGTCGGATTTGCAAGCGCGATCGCGTCTGATTGCCAGTGGTTTAAAATTTGCTCACAGCGATACGGCACGTCAACAAGTCGAAAAACTGCTAACCGATTTTACCGTCACGCCCAAGCGTCCGGCACCGATTTTACCCGTCTACCGCCTAGATTCAGAAGAAGAATTACCTCGCATCATCCCCCTTGCCGGTAAACTGCCTTTAAACCCTAGCGAATTTAAAGCCGTACCGATAATCGACGAAAGCGGCGCTTTCCGCATTGTCAAGTTTGCCGGTAATGGTGCTTGGGTAGCGATACCTGGATGGCAGGTGATTTTGGGTGCCGAAGATCCTGTGGGTATTTTATGCGATCGCTCGCTACTTCCCAACCAATCAACTAGCGGCGGGGAAGAATTGCTCGTTGTTTGCGATCGCGCCGCCCGCGAATGGGATGATAATAGTTATTTTCTCGTCGAACAAGCCGAGCAATTGCAAATCCAGTGGTTGGAAGAAGAAACCGATATTCCCATCTTGGGAAAGGTTATCGTCATCATGCGTCCCAAGCGGATTTTAGATGAAGAAGTGACTAAAGATTTATGGCAAATTGATGAATAGTTTAACAGTGGACAGTGGACAGTGGACAGTGGACAGTGGACAGTGGACAGTGGACA